>Ga0268285_1000198_pt1 | contig 37937 bp, 30 predicted proteins | sample saktaG_2_FD_190144 | JGI IMG/M metagenome (GOLD analysis project Ga0268285, IMG submission 190144) | Saline water microbial communities from Sakinaw Lake, British Columbia, Canada - sak_2013_06_06_120m | ecosystem: Environmental > Aquatic > Non-marine Saline and Alkaline > Saline ... | reverse complement strand
ATACGATATACGAATATGTTACCTATTATACGAATCTAAACGTAAAAGGGCGGGCTAATTCCGGAAAAATCTCCGTGAGACGGCGTCCATTATTATTACTGCGTGCTGTGGATAATCGTTTTCTTAAACCGCGGATTACGCGGAAAATAATCAATAGTCAATAATCAATAATCAATCGTGGGTTTCACACCACAGTCTCGGATAGTCCTGTCCTTCGAGAATCCACCAGATGTTTTCTATGCCGGTTCTGGCTACGGTAATAGCCGACACAGCCGAATGTCGTCAAAAAACATTCTGCCCGAACCACCAGCCGGCGGATTGTTCTCATAACCGAAACAAATAGCAATAGAATTGATATTAGTAAGATCCACGCCTGTGAAAGCCTGCAGATCGATAGCCCATCCCGTCCAGGTATCTATCTTTGTTGCGTTGGGATTATCATGATAGACTGGCGTACTGTCATTGATAACAACACTCATAGGCGCAGGAGCGTTAACCTTATCACCGCAAAACCACAGGAACAATCCTCCAGCACTTTCTTCGGTCCAATCCTGCGGCGGGCTCAGCGACCGTTCAGCCTTCGAGAACTTGAAGAAAGTGTTGTAAGAATACGGCATCGACTGCATATCACCGTGAACGATGATTCGCTCGGCGTAAGGAGGATAAGAATGGCCAATGACAGAGCCGTTTGTTGCCGGGTTGTCGTATCCGTCAAACCACTTGTCAAATATCCTGTTGCTCTCGGGATCATTGGGATCAAGGTTATTGTAGGACTCAAAATCGTCAATGATAACACAACCGATTGCTGCCGGACTCCCTATGTCATCTGCCAGCCAGTTTTCGACGAACTCTTTCAAATCGATAAAGTCAACAATGCCATCGTTGGTAAGGTCAGCTCCGCGGCACCAGAAGAAATTGCTGTCGTCTGACAGCCATCGCTCGGCAAAAACTGCAAAATCCACAAAGTCCACTTTACTATCGCCGTTAAAGTCTCCTATAAGGAATTGCGAAGCCAATTTAGGATAATCCATCCCATCACAGATGCTCCAGAAATCCTCGGTCCCATTAACGCTCTCAGCCACAAAATCCCAACCGGCATCCAAAAACGTACTTTCCGTCTGCATTTCGGCTGTGATCTTACCGTTGCTATCATAGCAGCCTATTCCCTGGTCTTGACGTCCACACATGTTGCTTCGGCCGCTGGTCTGAATATCCCATAGCGAAGTGCTCACTAAGCCCTCGGAGTTTGATCCTACCAGACCACCGACGTACGTCGTTCCCGTTACGCCGCCCGTTGAATAGCAGTAAGCGATTCTTCCCGGCCAATTGTTGGTACCTGCCAGCCCCCCCGCGTTCCGATCTCCCGCAACAGTACCGCTGGCGTAGCAGTTGCTGATTGTCCCACCATTGTTGCCCCCCACAAGGCCTCCTACGCTGTATTCCCCCGAGGCATCGCCTCTTGAGCAGGAGTTGGCGATTGAGCCACTGTTATCTCCCACCAGACCGCCGACATCCCTATCTCCCAGAACGGCGCCCGCGGCAAAGCAGTTTGTCACCGTGCCCGAATTTGCTCCTATGAGCCCGCCGACGTCATTTTCATCTGCCGAGATCATGCCCGTTGCAGAGGAGTTGGTGATCGTCCCTCCACTATTTCTTCCTATCAGTCCGCCCACTTCCTCATTTCCTGAGACGCTGCCGCCCTCGACACGACAGCTCGTGATCCTTCCGTCCCGGGCAAAGCCAATCAGTCCGCCGACCGATTCTTTCCCGGAAATCCTGTTGCCCTTCGCATAGCAGTTGGTGAAAACACCTTCATAGGCGTAGCCAACAAGCGAGCCCACATACGTGTCCGCAGCGACACGCGGGTTAACAAGTCCCAGATTCCTGATCTCAGCGCTGGGGCCTTTGAGATACCCGAAAAGTCCCGCGTTGCTCTTGTTTGCAGAACTGTACCTGAAGTTCGTGATTTCTTTCCCGTTGCCGTCAAAGACGCCACGGAAGGCACTGTCGCTACTGCTCCCAATAATCTTGAAACTGATTCCCGTGTACGCGCCGAGATCGATATCGGCCATCAGCTTGAAATGTTTGTCCCAGTCCTCACTATTCGCTCCGATTTCGTTCATCTGCTCTGCTGTATAAATGAGGTAAGGATCGCCAGGCCGGCCCGTGCCGCCGCCATAGTCTGAGTCTGCCTTGGCCGGCAGGCACAATAAGCAGACCGCCAACGATAGAAGGCAGGCCATTGTTGACGTGTCGCTTCGCCCCTGATGGCATGGAAAGCCGGCAGGTTGCCTTGAACGACACGTATTCCACTCACCTCGAACAAAATGCGCGCACTGCGGCGCGGAGCTTGAATGACGTGCATTGTCTGGGTTGCGAGCAAGCATCAGTAATCCTTGAATCCCCTCATCCAATGGGGCCAGTATTCGGGCAGGGCGCCGCCAGCCTTTGTCCAGGGGCCTGCTGTGTCAGATTCCTCGTCCCATTTCAGCGTCCATAGTTCTTTCAATCCGATTCTCCTGAATGACCAATCCAGAAACAAACCATTGATGTACCCGTTGTGCCGGTTTATGACGAAGGTTTGGAACCCATCCCCCTCCCGTCGCGGTGGTGGTTCGGTATTGTCATGCCTGCCGTTCTCCTCTGGAGAATCGAGAATGACGGGGATATTGTCCCGCGCCTTGACAGAATAAGTCTCCAAGCCCCTGAACGAAAATGGTGGTGTCATAAATGACGTATTGTTGAAGCCATAGCTGCAGCGAAACCGCGGCAGAGGGCTCGTAATTTCCCAGGCTTCAAAGGTCGAGCCACCTTTGCTCCTGATTTCCCACGACGCGCCGCCGAGGCCGCGCCCCCTGCCATAGCCCGATGCAGGCCATTTGCTGACTCTGACAGCTGCGGGGCAAAGGGCAATGCCCTTGGTGACTATGCTCTGGAAGACGGGAGGCCTATTAGGGTCACCATCAGGCAACCACGCGCCCCGGAAGAACCACTGCGCATTGCTGGTGCTTGCCACCGGGAGCCGTCCCTCGTGTTCCTCGGTGTACAGAGCCAGCACCATCCCCCATTGCTTGAGGTTTGCCCGACACATTATCGCCCGGGCCTGTCTTCTCACCTTTTGGAGCGCCGGAACCAAGATCCCGATCAACAACGCGAGGATGGCAATGACCACCAAAAGCTCTATTAGCGTAAAACCCTTCTCTTTACGCATGATAGTGTACCTTTTCGTTAGCTGTCATCAGTAGTCCTTTAATCCTCTCATCCAATGCGGCCAGTAATCGGGCTGGACGCCGCCGGCTTTGGTCCAGCTTCCGGCTGTGTCAGATTCCTCGTCCCATTTTAGCGTCCATAGTTCTTTCAGTCCGATTTTCCTAACTGACCAATCCAGGAACAGACCATTGATGTACCCGTTGTGCCGGTTTATGCAGAAGTTCTGGAATCCTGACCCCTCCCGTCGCGGCGGTGGTTCTGTATTATCATGCCTGCCGCTTTCCCTTGGGGAATCGAGTATCACGGGTATATTGGCCTGCCCCTTAGTAGAATACGTTTCCACGTGTTTGAAACCGCGCATCGTAAAAATGCGTTGTGTGCCATTGAAACCGTAGCTGCAACGAAACGAAGGACGAGGACTCCAAATTTGCCATGCTTCAAAGGTTGAGCCATTTGAGGATCTTATTTCGTACGACATGCCGGGCCCATAGGCGGCGGAACGGCCCGATGGTCCATACCTGGTATCAACTCTGACGGCCTCGGGGCAGCAGGCGATGCCCTTCGTGTCGAAATGGTGTAAGACGGGGGGCTTATTGGGATCTCCATCGGGCAACCAAGATCCTCGGAAAAACCAGAAAATCCTTCCGGAATATGCCATTGGGAGCCGCCCCTCATTTTCGTCGGTGTAGAGCGCCAATATAGTTCCCCACTGCTTGAGGTTTGACCGACAAATAACCGCTCTGCCCTGCTTTTTTACCTTTTGGAGGGCGGGCATCAGGATCGCCATCAACATCGCTATGATGGCGATCACCACCAAAAGCTCGATTAATGTAAAAGCTTTTACTTTCTGCATTTTTCGTGACCAATTCAGGATGCTCTTCGTGATTGAATGTTTACCTCTATTAATAAGTTCAATGAAATGGCCAAACTTGACGTTATTTCTTGCTTTTTTTGTGTTTTTTACTGATTTTTGTTAAATTTAGCTGAAATCTGCATCAGAACGCTTTTCGTTTGCTTATGACAATTTTATGTACTGGCTGCCTCAATGGCCGGCATCCAACGGCAGATATGCCCGTTTTTTCTCGCTAAAATCAGATAGTCCGGCTATATTATTACGATGAGAATTATTGCCGGCACAAAAAAAGGAATGGCGTTGCTCAGCCCCAGGACGCAGAGTTCCCGGCCGATTACCGACCGGGTCAAGGAGTCGCTATTCAGCGTCCTTTACAAGTACGATTTGCCGGAAGGCGCAAGAGTTGCGGATTTGTTTAGCGGCGTCGGTTCAATGGGGCTGGAGTCGCTGAGCAGGGGGGCGGAGTTTGTAACGTTCGTCGAAAAGGACCCGAAGGTTATAGCGGTACTTAAACAGAATATTGAAAAAGCCGGCTTTGTTGAAGAATCGACGGTCCTGAGAACTAATGCCTTCAAGGCCGGCGCTCCTGTCGGCGACGGTTCAGAGAAGTACGATCTTGTTTTTGTTGACCCGCCTTATGCTACGTCAATGAATGTCCAGCCCGATTCGCCTTTGGGCGGTTTACTCGAATTGTTGGGCGAGCAGGTGACTGCCGACGGAATTGTCATTGTCAGGACCAGCGGAGATGTGACTCTTTTGGAAGAATACGGACAGTTTAAAATCGTAGAGCGGCGCAAATGGGGCACGATGGCTGTGAGTATATTGACGAAAAAAGAATGTGAAAGTGCTTAGCTTTCAATATTTAGCCGGCGGTTTCACCGTCGGTTTACGCCAGATGATATACACAATACGAGACGAAGCAAATGACGAACAGACAAGCGGCGATCAAAGTCATAAAGCGTTTGCAGCGAAGCGGATTTCAGGCCCTGCTGGCCGGCGGCTGCGTGCGCGACATGCTGCTCAAGCGACGCGCCAAGGACCATGATGTTGCCACGGATGCGCAGCCTCAGGATGTGATAAGATTATTCAAGCGCACATTGAAGGTCGGAGCAAAGTTCGGCGTAGTAATCGTCCTGATCGAAGGCCAGCAGGTGGAAGTTGCCACGTTCAGAACCGAGACAGGCTATGCCGACGGCAGGCACCCCGGCTCGGTCGAGTTTACTACCGCCGCGGAAGATGCCGGCCGGCGTGACTTTACCATCAACGGCATGTTTTACGATCCCCTTGAAAAACAGGTAATCGATTATGTCGATGGACAGGCCGACCTCAAGAGCCGGATCGTGCGAACCATCGGTAAACCCGCTGAGCGGTTCGGCGAAGATTACCTGCGAATGCTGCGGGCGGTGCGGTTTTCCACTCAGCTTGGCTTTGAAATAGAATCGTCAACATGGGCGGCCGTTTGCCGCAATGCAGAAAAAATAGCTAAAATAAGCGGCGAACGCATAGCGATGGAATTGGAAGGCATCCTCGTTCATCCGAATCGTGCCGCCGGGGCGTCGATGCTGATAGGAAGCGGTTTGGCGAAGGAGATTTTCCCCGGTTTTGCGGGCGAGCAGGCGAAATCGGCGATTGGCGTTTTAGGCCTACTGCGAAAGAAAGTTGATTTTGCCCTGGCGCTGGCCTGTTTTTTTGCCGGCTGTGAGACGGACTTTGCCGTCCGAAGCTGCCGGATTCTGAAGCTAAGCAGAAACCGAAACAAACATATAAAGTTCCTGTTGGCAAACAGGGGCAAGCTGCTTGATGAGAGGATGTCTTTAGCAGAATTGAAGAAGATTCTCGCCCAGCCGTATTTCTGGGACCTGTACGAACTGCAGCGGGCCATTCAAAAAGCCAAAGGCGACGGCAGAAAAAGCGTTGCTGCGCTAATCGCCTTGCGTAAGAGAATAAATGCTCTTGGTGACGTCGAGCTGCAACCGGAGCCGCTGCTCAACGGCCATGACTTAATTCGATTAGGTGCTGTGCCGGGTCCGGCCCTGGGACAATTAGCCGAGGAAATGTATATTGCTCAGCTCGAAGGCACATTGCACACAGCCGAGCAAGCCGGGCAATGGGCGAAGAAGTGGCTGCAAAAGCACAAGGCGATAGAAAGATGACGCAATCCTTTACGCTCCTAATCAAACCGTCCGGATCGGATTGCAATATTGATTGCAGATATTGTTTTTATAAGGACAGACCATCCGAGTTCGGCCACGGCAAACAGCGAATGAGCGATGAGGTGCTGAAGAAACTTGTCGGAGATTATATGCGGTTGGTCTTTCCGGTTTCGGGTTTTGCCTGGCAGGGGGGCGAGCCTACGCTGATGGGCGTGGATTTTTTCAGAAGGGTGGTGGAGTTACAGAAAAAATACGGCAATGCAGGCCAGCAGGTTAGCAATACCCTTCAGACCAACGGAGTTCTGCTGGACGATGAATGGTGCCGGTTCTTTAGCAGCAATAAGTTTCTGCTCGGCATCAGCATCGACGGGCCAAAAGAATTTCACGACCGGTACCGCCTTGACCATTCCGGCAAAGGAACGTTTGACAGGGTAATCAGAGGAATCAAAACTTGCCGGAAACATCAGGTCCAATTCAGTGCTCTTGTTCTGCTGAACAATAATAACGTGGAGCACGCCCAGAAGCTGTTTGAGTTCTGTATCGAAAACGAGCTGACTTACCTGCAATTCATTCCCTGTGTCGAAACGGACCCGGCGACGGGCGGGCCGGCGGAGTTTTCGATCACGCCCCAGCAGTACGGCGATTTTCTGTGCAGACTTTTCGACCTCTGGTACGATTACGGCCCCGAAAAGCTGAACATTCGCGAATTCGATTCGTTGATTACCTACTATGTAATGGGCAGGCATACGATCTGCACATACAGCAAACAATGTGCCGGCTTCGTCGTTATCGAGCATACGGGTGACGCCTTCTGTTGTGAGTTCTTCGTCGAGCCGCAATGGCGATTGGGCAACATTCTTGAAACACCGTTGGAAAAACTCGCCGGCGACAGCAAAAAGCGAATCTTTGCCCGCAACAAGGAAAGGCTATGTAACAAATGTCTCGTATGCAGACATCTCGATATCTGCCGCGGCGGTTGTCTGAAAGACAGAGACCGCTTCAATGAGCAGGGCGGCGAACGGGAAAGCTATTTCTGCGAAAGCTACAGGCAGTTCTTCGATTATGCGGTTCCGAGGTTCATGCAGATCGCAGCCGGCATAAAAAACGGTTCGGTAGGCAGGCACACCCGTTCGGCCGACAAGATAAGGCTGCGCATCGAGAAGTAGCAGGGAAAACAACTGATCGTGAGAAAAGTCTGGCATAATCGGTGCGTTCCTGCTATCATTTTGCAATAAAATTGAGGAGAAATTATGAGTTTGTTAAATTACACGCGTCGAGACTTTCTCAACGCGATGGGAACGGGGGCAGTCGCGTTCGGGATGCGGACGTCTTTGTTTGCCGGGCAGAAAAATCGGCCTCACAAGAATAGACCTAATGTTCTTTTTATTGCCGTGGATGACCTGCGGCCGCAACTCGGCTGCTACGGCCATAAACAGATGATATCGCCCAACATCGACAGGCTCGCTTCGGACGGCGTGACTTTCCTTCGCTCCTATTGCCAGGTGCCGGTCTGCGGCGCGTCGCGTGCCAGCCTTTTGACCGGCGTTAGGCCGACTAAAGACAGGTTTCTTGGTTACGATACATGGGCTGAGAAGGACCTGTCGGGAGCGCTTAGCGTTGCCGAGCATTTCAAGAACAACGGATACCATACGATCTCCAACGGCAAGATTTTCCACCACAGGGACGATTGTAAGGATAGCTGGAGCGAAAATGCCTGGCGGCCGAAAGGTAACTGGCGAAATTATATGCTGGATGAGAATCGCAAGCTGAATAGCCAAAAGACGAAACTTGCCGGGCCTGCTTACGAGAACGCGGACGTCCCCGACAACGCTTACTTCGACGGGATGATTGCGGAGAGGGGGATTTCCAACCTTCGCTGGCTAAAAGGTGTGGACAAGCCGTTCTTTCTCGCGCTGGGTTTTTTGAAGCCCCATTTGCCTTTTAACGCCCCTAAGAAATACTGGGACATGTACAAGAGGCAGGAAATTGACCTTGCCGACAATCCCTTCAGGCCCAAAGGAGCACCCGACGCGGCCCTGCACAACTGGGGCGAATTGCGGCAATATCACGGCATTCCCGCCAAAGGCCCGTTGTCCGAAGAACTTGCCCGGACACTTGTACACGGCTACTACGCCTGCGTGACTTACACTGATGCGCAGATAGGCAGGGTGGTGGCCGAGCTTGACCGGTTGGGGCTGCGGGACAATACGGTCGTAATCCTCTGGGGCGACCACGGCTGGAATCTTGGCGAGCATGGCTTGTGGTGCAAGCACTGCAATTTTGAGACTTCTCTGCATTCGCCGCTGATTGTCCGCGGGCCCGGAATCCAGGCCGGCATGAAAACAAATGCCCTGACGGAGTACCTGGATATTTATCCTTCGCTTTGCGAGTTGTGCGGTCTGCCGCTGCCGGGCCACCTGCAGGGCAGGAGTTTTGTGCCGCTTCTTAAAAACGCGAACCTGCCCTGGAAGAAAGCAGTGTTCAGCAGATATTTCCGTGGCGATTCGGTAAAGACGGACCAATACCGCTACACCCAGTGGCGACGGAAGAACGGCGATATTTACGCCCGAATGCTGTACGATCACAAGGTCGATTGGGTGGAGAATGTGAATATTTCCGAACTGCCCGGGAATAAAGAATTGGTGAACAAACTAAGCGATATGCTTCAGGGACTTAGAGAATAATGCAGCCATTTACACTTTTAATTAAGCCGTCCGGCTCGGATTGCAATATTGACTGCAAATACTGTTTTTACAAATGCAGGGCGCCTGAGGTCGGGCAGGGCAGACAGCGAATGAGCGACGAGGTGCTGGAGAGACTTGTCAAAGACTACATGGAGCTGCGTTTTCCGCTGGCCGGCTTTGCGTGGCAGGGGGGTGAGCCCACGCTGATGGGGCTGGACTTCTACAAAAAAGTAGTTGAGCTGCAAAAAAAGTACGGCGTCTCAGGCCAGGAGGTCGGCAACTCGCTGCAGACCAACGCGATTCTGCTAAATGACGAATGGTGCCGATTCCTGCACGACAATAAGGTTCTTGTCGGGGTCAGTATCGACGGGCCTAAGGAATTTCACGACTACTACCGCCTCGACCATTCCGGTGCCGGGACATTCGATAAAGTAATGCGGGCGATAGAAAACTGCAAGCGGTATGATGTCGAGTATAACACGCTGACCCTGCTGAACGACAGGAATGCGGACCATCCGGACGAGGTGTTTGATTTTCTTATCGAGCTGGGCGTCAAGTTCGTGCAGTTTATCCCCTGCGTGGAAGTAGACCCGGCGACGGGTGAGATTGCGGCTTTTTCGATTACGCCGAAGCAGTACGGCGAATTTTTGTGCAGGCTGTTCGACCGCTGGTGCGAGTATGGGCCGCGAAAGCTGAGCATCCGCGACTTTGATTCGGTGCTGTCTTATTATGTCACGGGCCGGCACTCCATCTGCACGTTCGACAGGCAGTGCAGTCAGTATATTGTGATCGAGCATACCGGCGACGCCTTCTGCTGCGACTTTTTCGTCGAGCCGAAGTGGCGATTAGGCAATATCTTCGAGACGCCGATAGAAAAACTTGCCGCCGGCAGTAAAAAGCGAACTTTTGCCCTAGCCAAGAGAAATTTCTGCGACAAGTGCCTTGTCTGCCGGCATCTGAATATCTGTCGTGGCGGCTGCATGAAAGACAGGGCGCCGTTCGATAAAGAAAATTATGGCAGGGAGAGCTACTTCTGCGAGGCCTATAAGCTGTTCTTCGATCATGCTATACCGATATTTATGCAGATTGCCGCTGAGATTAACGCCGAATCGGCCGCCGGGAACCGTCCCGTTAACCGATAGGCTCGAAATAAAAGGGACATTAATATTTGGAGATACAAATTATGAAATCGATTAAACGCAGAACATTTCTCAGCCGTTCGGTTGCGGCGACCGCGGCTCTTGGAGTTGGTACTCTTTCATCTACGTCGCAGACTTTCGCCGGGCAGAGCGGCACAGAGCCGCGTCGCCCCAATCCAATCGCCGTCTCGACATATTCCTTCTGGCGCTTCAAGAAAAACCTGAAGCTTCCGATTGAAACCTGTATCGACGAGGCCGCACGGATGGGTTTTGACGGTGTGGATCTTCTGCTCATTCAGATGGAAAGAGAGGACAACAGTTATCTGCAAAAAATCAAACGTCACGCTCTGATCAACGGCCTGGACCTTTGCTGCATGTCCACCCATCAGGGCTATGTATACCCTGACAAAGACAAACGCCAAAAGAATATCGATCTGACAATAAAGCAGATTGAAATTGCTTATCGTCTGGGCGTCCCGATTGTCCGCATCAACACGGGCCGTTGGGGTACAAGCGGAAACTTCGACGATCTGATGGCTAATCGCGGCATTGAGCCGGTCCTCCCGGGCTACACAGAAGAGGACGGCTTCAAGTGGGTCATCGACAGTATCGAGAAATGTCTGCCCAAAGCTGAAGAGTGCGGCGTGATCCTCGGTCTGGAGAACCACTGGGGTCTGGCTCGAACTCCCGAAGGGTTATTGAGAATCGCCAATGCTATCGACTCACCCTGGCTGGAAATCTTGCTCGATACGGGTAATTTTCTCGAAGATCCTTACGACAAACTCGAACAATGCGCAGCACAGACAGTTTTCATGCAAGCCAAGACCTACTATGGCGGCGGACTTTGGTACACTCTCGATTTGGACTACCCGCGCATCGCCCGGATTATGCGAAAGCACAATTTCCGAGGCTACATCTCGCTCGAATTCGAAGGAAACGAAGACTACAAGACGGCGATTCCCAAGAGCCTGGCCCTGCTGCGAAACGCCTTCAGTTGAGCAAGACAAATGTGCAGTGAATCGGTGGTTTTTCTTTCGGACACTGCACCAGGCTATAAACAACTTCTGCCTCTGGGGATGGAAGGCTGTAATTTCACTCTCGATAGGCTGCCTGCCAGCCGGAGTCACAGCCGATCTCAATACGTTTGATCTTCACTATCTCAAGCTTCAGCCATATTCCACCGAGATGAGTTGCCAACTTCCTGTTTTTCGCAGAGGCAGTTTTGCAGTTGTCCTTTATAAATTCCTTTACTTCTTTAAGTTCTGTTGTCTTTGCCATTCTTTTACCTTCCAAAGAGCACCAAATTACAGAATTCAGCAGCGGCAATCCATACCGGGTCCTGTTCCACCTTTTGAATATCTTCCCAAGCCATTAGAGTCATTTTTTGGCTTTCCAGAAGCTGCTTTCTGAATTCTTCAGGGGTCGGCTTCCCATCGATTAACAACTTTTCTGAACCGAGCATATTGTCATATATAATGAGAGCGCGATTGATATTAGCCTGGTAAATAATAATGTCATCAAATTCAGCCCGCTCAACTACCGTATTTTTGGGTATCTTGGGACCGCTAAAGTTGCCTTCGCCTGGAGCGTCACTATAAAGGTCGAATGTGTATTTCTCAGGCAAATAAGAAACAAGGGAATTTAGTTTCTTCAAATGAGTTTCGGTTTCTTGTCTTACTTTAGGCGGGATAGCATCGTTACCGGCTATCCCGTCCAGGGCCCCTTTCATGCTGCTGATCAAGGCAATACTCATAGATTTGAGTTCTCCCGGGGGAATCGGCGTGAATGGAAACTCTTTGGACCAAATGCCGGTGAGTTGGTCTTTTGTAGCAACGGGCAGGCCGAGTTCGCCATTTTCCATAACGGGGAAGTCAAATCCCAGGTATCCAATGACGAGGGGCCGATCAAATGTCTCCGAAAGAGTGACGGATCTGCCGCCGGCCCAGACGACTTTGAGGCGACCTCCATATCCCGTGCCTGCTATCGCCCTGCCTAATTTTCCATCTCCTTCGTTTGTATCAAATGTCTCATTTATTGATTTTAGAGTTGACTTGTAGTCCTCTACCACAGCTTCGTCCAAAGAAGATGCGTTATCAAGCGTCGGAATTTTTGCATTTGGTGCCTTGCCGAACATTGCCCCCAAACCCCAGCTTTTCGCCGTACTCATAGATACGTCCAGACTTCCGGTCAAATATACACGGTTGATAATGCGAAGATAGACCGTAGGTGCGGCCTTTCCGGTTTGGACCCGGCGGTGACGATCCTTTGGTTTTTCGCTCTCAACGGCCGCTTTGCGATAACTCTCCAGCATCTGTTTGTTAAGTGGTTCTTGTGCCCAATTCCTTATCTGAGCATGAATCCAGTCCAGCGGCACTCCGTAGGTGTAGGCGTCCTTGATCGAAACCGTTGCCTTTGCTTTGTCGGCATTCATCAAACTAAGTCCGACCGGAATTCCTTGAATAGGAAGTGCTGCAGTTACACCTTGTCCGCTTTGCACGTTGAATGAATACGATGGAAACATTGCACGAGGTGCGTTGGGCCAGTCGGTCAACCACTGATGAGTGCTCACAGTAGCCCCTTCCTCGGGCATCTTAGTAGCATCTTCAGACTGATCTTTCTTGTTCTTCTGAGCAGCAAAAGACACCGGAAATCCATCCGGCGGGAATTGCCAGTGATATGGAGTATTCCCATGATGTGCCGTGCCAAAAGAATTCTGGTAAAAACTCTTGTAATCGAGGCCGAAGATTCGCGTCATGCGCTGATCGAGTGGAAGAAAACCTTTCTTATTATATTCGTCGGCTTGTTTCTGAATCGGTATTCGGACAAGAAATACATCGCCTGGCTGTATATCTTCGGTCAACGGATATACGGGGATGACCTGGCTTGCTCGGATAGTCGTGCACCAGTCCTTGGCCACCTTTTCAAGTTGTTGTCTTTTATCCTGTTCCATACATCCTGTAATTAGAATGAGCACAAAAAGAAACAGCAATTTAGCGTTAACGGTACGTTTCATAATACTATCTCCATGACCAACAAGAATAATAATAATGTTATGTTTGACGTTAAGTGCGTCGTGTGATACTAAACTACGCACACTTTGACGTAGGATACCCGCAGTTGGCCAAAACAAAGCATTTTCCCTAAAACTCGCCAATGATCAAAAGATAAGGGATTTGCAGCATGCGTCAAGCATTTATAAGAATTTTTTCTTAATTTTTTTAACGAGCGGAAAGAGCAATAAGTAAACAAGAGCTACCCAATCAGTGCTCTTTGTGCAATTTGTTGCTTCCGACATTTCCCATATTCACGCGCGGACACGTGGGAATAGCATTACGCAAAACAACCGACGCCACAGGTTTCTCTTTCTGCAGCGACGATTTCGATTTTGCATTTGGGGATAGCGGCTAAGAATTTGGTGCCGTAGGATTTGTTGATTATTCTGCTGTCTAAGATGACTACGATGCCGATGCCGGTTTTGCTGCGAAACGCTTTTAGTCAGGATGATTTACAGTTGGGCTTTTTTAAGCCATTGTTCGTGCAGACTGGTCAGCCGTTTAACTATTTCAGGGTGTGCTTCGGCGAGATTTTTTGTTTCGGTTACGTCTTCGATCATGTTGCTCAGGAAGTTTTCGACTTGGGGGATATTTCGGCCTTTGTAATCCGTTGCCGGGCCGTTGTGGACGAGTTTCCAGTCGCCCTGACGGATTGCCCAGTGCTTGCCGGTCTCCCAGTGGAGTACTTCGTGCTGCGAGGGCGCATCGGCAGAATCTATGATCGATTTGATACTCTTGCCGTCGATATTGACTTCAGGTGGCTTGACGCCGCAGTATTGTGCAATAGTTGGCATCCAGTCGATGCTCGCGGCCATTTGGTTTCGGACGGCATTTTGACCGATGCGGCCGGGCCATGAGACGATACACGGGACGCGAATGCCGCCTTCCCAGAGGGTGAATTTGTGGCCGCGGTAGTCGCCGGAGTTGCCGCCGCCCCCGAATGTCCGCGACTCGATTGAATGGCCGTGGTCGCTGAGCCAGATAATCAGGGTATTTTCACGCAGGCCGGATTCGTCGAGGTGCCGGACGACTTTGCCGATCAGCTCGTCCATCGTGGAGACGAACGCCGCATATATTCGCCGGGGGTCTTCGAGATGCTCGTATTTTTTTCGCCACTTTTCTATCCCTTGCAGGGGGTAGTGCGGCATGTTGATTGCCCAGTATAGAAAGAACGGTTCGTCCCTGTGCCCGTCAATGAATTTCCTGCATTCATCGACCATGAGATCGCCGAAGAACTCGCCTTCGTGCCAGACTTCTTGGCCGTTACGCCAGAGGTCGTGACGGTTTGGGCCCTGCCAATAAAAAAAGTGCGAGTAGTTGTCGATGCACCCGCCCATGTGCCCGAATGAATAATCGTAGCCCTGTCCGTTCGGCATGGTCTCGGGCGTGTAGCCCAGGTGCCATTTGCCGACGTGGCCTGTTGCGTAACCTGCCGATTTCATCATCTCGGCGATGGTGACCTGCTCGGTGGGCATGCCGGGCCGGCCTTTATCCGATGGGGCGTTACTCAGAAGTCCGGCGCAGCGTGGATACCGGCCTGTCATCAATGCGGCACGAGAGGGAGAGCAAACCGGCGCGCCGACGTAAAACTGGGTGAATCGCGTTCCTTCGGCGGCCAAGCGGTCGAGGTTTTCCGTGTACAGGTCTTTGGCGCCGTAGCAGTTGACGTCTATCGAGCCCTGGTCGTCGGTGAAGATCAGCACGATGTTGGGTTTGCGAGCGGCCTTTTGTTTGCTGAACACCGCTTTTGGCATCAACAGCGAGCCGGCGGTAAGGCCCAGCACTTTGAGAAAATCCCTTCTGGTTTGTTTGCCCATCTTCCTGTTTCCTTTTTCTCAGTAATCCTTAAAATTCCTCATCCATTGAGGCCAGTCGCTCGGCCGGACGCCGCCGGCTTTCGTCCAGGGACCACCCGTGTCGAAATTTCTATGCCACTTTAGCGTCCAAAGTTCCTTAAGTCCAACTTTTCTGGCAGAGAAGTCCATAAAGAGGCAGTTTATTGCTCCATTGTGCCGGTTGATACAGCAGCGTGCCATGTGGTTATTTGACCAGGCTGCAAACTCAGAGGCAGCGGGAGGATCCGTTCCTAATGGCCAGAGATCGAAACGCAGGGCTTCCAGAAAAACCGGTATATTGGCTGCACCAGTTACGTTGGGAGTTCTCCATCCGGCGCTGGAAGGTACACCGCCTTCAAATGTGCCACTATATATGTTAAGAACATAACCGTTTAAGCCATAGCTACCGGCAACGCCATCTGCGTTCAGATTACTGATGCCTGCTTGAGTATATATGCCCCAGGCGTTGAAGACGTTGAAGGTCGGTGTATATACTCCATGTTCGTCTGTCATTGGCTTGTTTGCCGTCGGGCAGAACCATAGCCTGTTTTTTTTGTAACTCTGATAGCGCTCCTCAAGATCAGCTATCCACCAATATCCCGGGGTGCCGTCGGCACCGCTGAAGAAATAGCCGTCGTTATTATTTGTATACGTCTGAAAGATAGCACCCCATTTCAACAGGTTTGAAAGGCACACCATGTCCTTAGCTCTTCTGCGGCCGCTACTGCCGATGGCCCCGATGTTTAGCAGCAGGAAAACAGTACATCCCAGAACAACCCAAAGGTCTCTCTTTGTGGAAGTGATTTTGGTTTTCATAATTTCACCATTTAATCGGTTAACTTCTCTTATTATTGCCTGATAAAGCAACGTTTATTAATGACCTGGCACATAACCTAATCTTCCCCATACACCTTTCTGCATCCTGTACAAATCCTGAAAATCTTCAGGTGTTTCAGGTTGCATCTGCTGCAATTGATTAGTCATTCTGCCAGTCTCAATTGTCTTTTTGCCTTGCCACGTCCAGGGTTCGGCGTGTCCGTCTGCGAATGACAGATTCGTTCCCTCGCCATGTCGCACGGGTGGGGGATCCCACCATGACTCATTAAGATAATGAACGGCATAACTGTCCGGAGTTATCTGGCCTTCATCAATAAAGACGATTCTCTGTGCCGGGCTCGGAAACCAAATGTCGGTCTTGTTCTTGATCCAGAGTACCGTCTCGCCGACTATTACTCCGCTATTACCAGCGTATGTTCCGCTCCTGTATAGACCGTTCATCGAATCGACGATTGAATAGTGTCGCATATTCCCCGGGGCACCGCTCGGGCAGCGGTACAGTTTCACGTCCCCGCAATATGGCCAAAGCGCTCCTGCTCTAATAGCTTTCAGTTGGATGTCCTCAGGCAGCGTTTCTCCTATCATATAACCTGGTGCTGTCCCGTCGCCGGTCCACCACAATTCGCCTTTGTGTCTGCCAACTGTGGGAACTGGCGCTATGCCATTTGCTCCTTCGGATGCCTCGCCGTTCACGATTTTTCCGTCGTTATCGTCTGCGTATATGTTCCATGCAAGCGTAAGCTGCTTCAGATTCGTAAGACAGACCAGACATTTGGCTTTCCCGCGGCCGCCGGTGCCAATAGCACCAATGTTGAGCAGCACGAAAACGCTACAACCCAGAACAACAAGGATGTCTTTTTTTGAAATTTTGGTTTTATCTTTCATGGTTTACTCATTACTTAGCCAATAATCCGTTCAATTCAGCCAATAAGTCGCCAACAGTGTCATGTCAGTGACATTTATAGCCCCATCTGAATTTAAGTCTGCGGGCCAGAATAGATCGGGTACCTGGTCTTCAGAGCATTCCGGCGAGATAGCATAGACCTTGTTGTTCTCATACGTAACCAGCAGCGAATTATCCTTCGAATCGGCAACTATCAATAAATTGTCCGCTATGACAGGGAAGTTCAGCCATGAGTCACTCTGGAACCGGGCAATTTCCTCGCCATCGGGATTGATTACATAGAGGTTGCCATCGTCACATGCGGCGTAAATGTTGCCGTTATTGCTGACAGTTAAAGTGAATCCACCCATGTCGCCCAGCCGGGTAGCCCATTGAATTTCGCCGGTTGGATCGACTGCTCTTAAGTACGGATCATCAAAGCTTACGTAAATTGTGCCATCCGGCCCTAATGCCGGTTCTGACCAGCCATCTGCGTCGCCAAACTCCTGCGCATAGTTAGGGTCGAAGCAGCCACTTCCCGGATCAGCCAAATCTACCGACCAGATAATACTGCCGCTTTGGGGCTCGATTGCGTAAAGGTTGGTGTCGTGCAGCAATGTCTGGTATATTGTTCCGTCTTCTGCGATAACCGGTGAGGCGAAAGGCCAGCCTCGAGATTCGAAGTTACATATCCATTTTATAGAGCCGTCGATGGGATTGAGTGCGTACAAATTCGGATCATACAAGCCGGCGATATAGACGGTTTCGTCGGCACTTATTGCCGGTGAGGCGAAAATGGAACCCCTCAGCACATCACCGGGCCCCTTTGTTTCAAAGCTCCATAGCTCGCTGCCGTCCCGGCCCAGCGCGTAAAGAACACCGTCCTGTGAGCCGACGTAAATTTTGCCGTCCGCCGATACGGCCGGGGACGAGTAGACGAAACCCTCTGTGTCGTGTGTCCAGCTCAGGTTACCGTTAATATCAATAGCATAAAGTCTTCCATTGAGGCCTCCGACGTATACAGTGCCGTCGAGGCCTATGGTTGGCGAGCTTATGAGCGGCGAATTCGCATCGTAACTCCAGATGAGTAAGCCATTTGGATCAAGAGCGTACAATTTGCCGTCTTCGCAGGGGATGTACATTCTGTTATCGACGCCGACGGTAACGCTTGCCGATACGGCCCTTGTGGTTTCGAACTGCCATTTGATACAGCCGGACTCCGGCCCGTTGCTGTTACTCAGGCCGGTACGGGTGAAATCGCCGCCGAGTGATTTCCATTTTGATTCAACCGCAACACCGGGCGAATACGGCCTGATGGTGAATACGCCGCTTTCCGTGCAAATGACGCCGGGATCGGGAATGCCGGGAACAACTGAAATTAGACAGTTGCTGGAATCGACCGACTCTGGCAGAGTACACATTTTGCCGCCGGTATCAGGGATGCTTTTTTCGATAGTTTGCCAGTCGGTGCCGCCATTGGTACTGATTAAAATATCCACGGCACCGCCGGCTTTGCCGGACCATTGGATTTCGTGTGTGCTTCCAGAAGTCCAAACCTCCCCGCCGGCAGGTTTGGTGACATGTATTTCCGGCATAACCTCATCGGCGCCAATATCAATCCTGACGCCCAGCACACGCGACTGGCCGTCAATATCCAATTTAGCAATTTCGGCAAAGTCAGGGTCACCTGCATTGATGCAGGGAGAGTCCGGCTGTAAATGGTAATCTCCTTCATCAGAATCGACCGGATACAGCACAAAAAGCGGTTTCTGGTTTATGTTGCCTCCTGCCCCGGCAAGGTCGAAAGGCTCGGCAAATTCATAATAATCTCCTTCGAGGATGTAAGCTTCTCTCACACACGAGTAAGTCACCAGCGATGGGTCTATTATCAGCAAACTGCGGTAATCGCCGCTCCAGATTATTGTATTGTAGATAACGGCTCTTGTATCCCAACAGTCGATTTCGTATGCCGGAGTTTCAAGCTCGCTCAAATTATTTGCAATCGTACAGTTGCTTATTGTGCTGATAGCTTCTGTAGGCGTATAACTTCGAATCATTATGCCGGGACCATAATCGGCCTGGTTGTTAATAATGAAGCAGTTGTCGATAGTAGCCTGACAGTTACCTATCAGCGCGATTCCGCCTCCACAATGAATGGTAGTAGTTGTTCCGCTTACTCCTCCTGTACGAGACCGTGTGCCAGTTTGTATAAGTCCATTTCCTGTGATATTGCAGTGCCGTATAGTAGGGGAACTGTTCAGGCAGAGGATGCCGCCACCGGCTTGTCCTGATAACAGTCCATTATTGTAGGAGTAGTCGACGTTGGTTCCGGCTCCATCGGTTAGCGTAAAACCCTCTAAAACGCTGTTGCTGCTTTCACCTGTACTAAACTCTACACAGCAATCTCTCTGTCTGCCGTTGATGATAGTGTTTTTCACCGTCTCGAAATTGTTCGGATTGCTGCTGCGTACAGTTATGGCCTTGCCCATGAAGTCTATATTTTCATTGTATGTGCCGGCTCCCACGATGAGCGTATCACCATTATCGGCCGCATTTATCGCTGTTTGAATTGTCGGGTATTGGCTCGGTACCAGCCGCTCTGTAGCGACAGCGACACTAACGACTGATAACGAAATCATGATAAGAATTGTTTTTTTCATTATTTACTCCCTCATAAAAGCTTTTTTCCTCTTTGCCGTCTGGCCGCATTGCGCAAACCCGACCGTATGTCCGATATTGTAACAGAAAACGGGTTGGTATGCAATTATAAATTTGCATTGAAGTTCCTTATATTGGTTATCTGAAGCGGTTTTTTGTTGACAGAGAAGGTATTTACTTATACTATATAGTTCTACGGACGAATAATAGGAATGAATTATAGTTTTTGTCCGCATTTAGAGGGCAGAAAATGCCCCAAATTGGGTGATTTGGAGGTAAGGGCCGCCTAAGATAAATCTTATCTGTGTGGCAGCCGAAGGTTTTTTTGGTGAAACGAGCGCAGTTTTTTGGAGATATTTTGATGTTAAAAGCAAAAACAGCTATATCAATTTTAGCAATAGTATATCTTGGATTCAGCACCTGTTCTGCCCAGACACTGGAGGAGAACTGGAATGATTTTCTGCATTATACGAAAATAGGCCGATTTGATATGGCCAAAGGGCATGCTCAGGCGATTCTCGGCAGTAATCCCGATCCTGTGAAGCTGCTCGAACTAAGCAGGGCCAATCAACAGGGTTACCAGATATTGGTCAGAGTCAACAATGTCGCCCCCGATGCTGAATTAGCTGATTTGAGCGGGAAAATTCTTGCCATCATCGAGCAGGGCAGATTCATAGAGCGGACCGAGCCTCGAATTATCGCGGAGGAAGTAAGAAGATTAAGCGGTACCGACCGCGGCTGGCTTACGGCAGTAAAGCGACTGCGTAATGCCGGCGAATACGCAATCCCGTTTATGCTTGATGCAATGGCGGATAGCTCCCGCGAGAAAGAGCTATCGGATATTGTCCGGGCACTTCCGCAGATCGGTAGAGATGCGATAAGGCCGCTTGTCGCCGCCCTGCAGACGGAAAATGTGCCGCTCAAAGCCCAGATAATAACGGCGCTCGGCAAGATCGGCTATCCGCAATCGCAGGCCTATCTAAAGTACGTTATCGAGAATGAAGATTCAGCCCAACTTCGTGCAATGGCACAGGAAAGCATCAGGCAAATCAATCAGGATATGCTGCAAGTTCCGGCCGCACAGTTGTTCTACGAGCTTGCCGAAAAATATTATTATCATGCCCAGTCTTTGGCCCCGGCCCAGGACGCCAATTTTGCAAATGTCTGGTTCTGGGATTCCGACGCCGGCAAGCTGGTTCGCGAAGAAGTTGATAAAAATTACTTCAACGAGCTTATGGCTATGCGGACATGCGAGTGGGCTCTCAAGGCCGATTCGGGATTCGGTTCGGCTATAGGGCTCTGGCTGGCCGCCTTTTTTAAGGCCGAATCCGCCGGCATTGAAGCGATGCCCGCTTATTTCGGCGAACGTCACGCCGACGCTCTCGTTTACGCTACGACAGCGGGTGTTGAATATCTCCATCAGGCGCTTGCTCGTGCCGTTAAAGATAAAAATGCTCACGTCGCACTTGGTGTTATCGAGGCGTTGGCAACAACCGCCGGTGAGAAGTCATTGCTTTATCAAATGGGTCCGAGTCAGCCGCTGCTTCAGGCCCTGTCATTCAATGATCGGATGGTCAGGTACAGTGCCGCGATAGCCATAGGTGCAGCCGGCCCAAAGGAAGGATTTGCCGAAAGCAAGCTGGTCGTTGCGAATCTCGCCGAAGCGTTGGGCCAGGGCTCGCAGACTTCTGCGGGAGGTGCGAACGGCTGGAGCGAAGAGATAGCCGAAAACTATGCCGTCCGTGCGGCCGAAGCCATGCTCTCATTGGCTCAGGCCAGGAATTCCGTTCTTGATTTGTCTGCCGCTCAGCTTGCTCTTGAAAGTGGCGTGCGTGACGAGAGAATCCAGACTTTGGCCGGTCAAATCCTGGCCTATCTCAACAGTCCCGGCGCCCAGCGGGCAATCGCCGCAATGGCTCTTGAGGCCAATAACGCACCGGATGTGCGAATATCTGCCTTTATTTCTCTTGCAACTTCGGCCAAGCTGAACGCCAATATGCTGCCTGATGAGACGATAGATGCTATTTACGTGCTTATCAGCTCGGACGCAACCGACACCGAGCTTCGCAGCACGGCCGCTGCCGCTTATGGAGCATTGAATCTGCCCAGCCGGAAAGCAAAAGACCTGATCCTCGACCAGGCGAAAAGCTGATGAGGGAGTAAAATTTACTCCACTTCTTTGTTTTTACAAGGCCTAAGGCAAGCAGTTGAAGTTTGCTTGTTATCTCCGTACGGGCATAATTTGATTTATAGTGTCATTCTCACGGTCTATCCAATCTAAAAATTTTCATTCCAGCTATCCCCGGGGCCAATCTATTGTCTTGAATAGGCGTCCGATTCTCAGGATTGGGCTGGAAAATTCGCTCTAAAAGCCCATTGCTGTTAACGAGTGTTTTTGTTATTATGTGCGGATTCCATGAGTACCTGGACCTGTTGACGATAGATATCTGATCGACCTATTGAAAGGATTGCACAATGGCTATCGATGCTAAAAAAGTATCCGCATGCCTCGAAGAGTGCAGGCAGCATTTTACTACCGAGCTGCTTCCGTTCTGGATAGACCGGTGTAAAGATGACAAGAACGGTGGCTTCATTACGCATTTCGATAAAGACGGCAACGACAGCGGCGAAGACGAGAAATCCATGCTCGCCCAGGCCCGCACCGTTTATTCCATGGCATCCGCCCACCGGGCGGGCTATGGTGACGGCAGATGCGCCGAATACGCCAGCCACGGCGTCGATTTTCTCATCGACAAGATGTGGGACAGCGAATACGGCGGCTTTTTCTGGATTACCGACCGTGCGGGTAATGTCACCTGCGATAAGAAAATCCTCTACGGCCTGTCTTTTATCATGTACGCCCTCAGCGAATATACCATGGCCACCGGGGACCAGCGCGGCGTCGAATACGCCGGGAAAACCTTCGACCTGCTAAAGAAATACGCCGCCGACACCATGTATGGCGGCTACTTCGAGATGTTCGAGAGGAACTGGGACCTCTGTGGCCCAGGCCCGCAGGGTGGCGACCGAAAAACCCTCGATGTCCACATGCACCTTATGGAAGCCTTCACTACGCTCTATGAATGCACCGGCCAATCCATACACCGGCGAACGCTTGTCGAGGATATCGACCTGCTCATCAAGCGGATCATTCACCCGAAATATGCCACCGGCATCCCGCAGTTCACCGTCGATTGGAAAATCGCTCCGCAGATAAAGTTCGATATCGTCTGGGGCTGGGATCGCTTTGCCGAAGGCGGGCAAAAAGACAACGCCGGGGATAATACCTCGGCGGGACACAATGTCGAGTTTGCCTGGCTGCTCGCCCACGCAACGGACATTATGGGCACAGGCTTTGACCAGTACAGGGACATCATCAAGAAGGCGACGGATCATGGGCGTGATAACGGCGTCGATTGGGAGTATGGCGGCGTTTATGTCGAAGGGCCGCACGCCGGCGGCGTTTACGATATGGAAAAGGAGTTCTGGCAGCAGGCGGAGGTGATGATAGGAATGCTGGAGGCGTGCCTGCGGTTCGGGCCCGAGGAATACTGGCCCGCCTATGAAAATGTGCACCGTTTTGTTTTCGACAAGATGATCAATCATCCCGTCGGCGAATGGTGGCCGTTGCTGACCAGAGAAGGCAAGCCCATCTGGACCCACATGAGCCATTCATGGAAAGTCAACTATCACACTATCCGGTGTATGGTGGAATCCATCAAGCGGCTCGAAAAGTTGAGTGAAAAGCTTCAGTAGCGGGGATTTCTATGGATTACGATGGCAGGTATAACGCCTTTGACCTCGGTCGAGTCAATACGTATCCGTTGGATACGCGCTCGAATAAGGTTACGCTCGACGACCTTGTCCGGCCTGAAAGCATCGACGATCTCGCTCTTGATTTACCCGTCAAGACATGCGATGAGATTGAGAATATTGCCCGAGCGATGGTTTCGAGCCGGCAGGCCGGCAGGCCCGTTATCATTTTTACCGGCGCCCATTTGATAAAGAACGGCCTTGGCCCTCTGCTTGCCGAGATGGTAAAGCGAGGTCTTGTCAGTCTTGTCGCCGGCAACTGTGCCACGGCCATTCACGATTTCGAGCTGGCCCTGATCGGCCAGACCAGCGAAAATGTCCCGGATGCCCTGAGCAAAGGCCGGTTCGGGATGGCCCGCGAATTTGCGTACATCAATTACGCTATGTCCGTCGGCAATAAATATAAACTCGGGCTCGGCGAATCACTCGGCAGGGCGATATGTGACGAGGATTTCCTTCGGGAGATTCTTGCCTCGTCTGCGGAAGCCGATTTGCCGGACACTTTCGCTCATCCCGAGGTCAGTCTCCTTGTCGCCTGCTACGAGAACAAAGTTCCTTTCACGGTTCACGTCGGGATAGGCACGGACGTAATCGACCAGCATCCATCTTTTGACGGCCAGGCCAAGGGCGGCTGTTCCGGCAGGGATTTTCTTATTTACACGAACCAAATCGCCGGACTTACCGCCGGGGGCGTGGTGCTAAACATCGGAAGCGCCGTGACCGGGCCGGAAGTTCTGCTCAAGGCCGTCTCAATCGCCGCCAACACAGGCAGCGTCCCTAATGGTATTCTCACTGCCGACTTCGATCTACGCGAGGATGTGTCGCGGGCTTCCAGCCCGCGATTCGAGGGCGGGACGCCCTCGACACAAAGCGACGAATCTTCGCAGGGCTATTATTTCCGCGACCAGAAAAGCGTTGTCACCCGAATCCCCCAGTCCTTCGCCGGTAAAGGCTTTTACATACAGGGCAACCAGAAACAGACATTTCCGTTGCTCTATAAGAAGACGATACAACTGTCGCAGCAAAAAGGTGTCGAACAATGAAAGAACAGCGCATCAGCGAAATCCTGGCTCGCATTAAGAATGTCAAAGTCGCGGTTTACGGCGATTTCTGTGTTGACGCGTACTGGCTGCTCGATCCCTGCGGTTCTGAAGTTTCGCTCGAAACCGGCCTGCAGGCCCAGGCGGTCGCCAGGCATAACTATTCGCTCGGCGGCGCATCCAATGTTGTCGCCAATCTTGCCGCTCTCGAACCGGCGTCGATTCAGGTTATAGGTGTCGTCGGAAATGACATCTTCGGAAGAGAATTGACTCGTCAACTCAAAGAGCTGGGTGTTGATACGACTTATTTAGTCGTTCAAAAGGATAATTTCGACACGGTCACGTTCGGCAAGCCGTATCTTGAGGGCAACGAACTGCCGCGGATGGACTTCGGCTTTTTTAACAAACGAACCGAGGCAACCGACCAGGCCCTCCTGAGCGGCATAAAAAATGCCCTGCAGACGGCGGATGCCTTGATATTCAACCAGCAGGTGCCGGGCAGTATCACGAACGAATCTTTCATAGACTCCGCGAACGAGCTTTTTGGAAAGTTCAGGGATAAAATAGTCCTGCTTGATTCCCGGCACTACGGCAGCAAATTCAGGGACATTTACCGCAAAACAAATGATATGGAAGCGGCCCAACTGAATAACATCGAAGTAAAACTGGACGATGTTCTTACACTGGCGGACGTGAAAAAATACGCCGGGAACTTATATCGGCAGTTCAGCAAGCCGGTATTTCTGACTCGCGGCTCACGTGGGATCATCACAATTGATTCCGACGGCTACCACGAGGTGCCGGGTATTCAATTATTGAAAAAGCTCGATATTGTCGGCGCGGGCGATACGGTGACAAGCGCCCTGGCGTTGTGTCTGGGAGCGGGGCTTCCACCTGCGGAAGCCGCTGAGTTCGCAAATATTGCCGCTGCTGTCACCGTCCAGAAATTGTTCCAAACGGGCACCGCCTCGGGGCCGGAGATTCTCGAAATCGGCAAAGATGCAGATTATATCTATCAACCGGAGCTTGCGACCGATAGGCGCGGCGCCCGTTATCTCGATGACACCGAAATAGAACTTTGCTCCGAATCGATGCCCCAGGCCCGGATAAAGCACGCCGTCTTCGATCACGATGGAACAGTAAGCACGTTAAGGCAGGGCTGGGAGCAGGTAATGGCCCCTGTGATGATAAGGGCGATACTCGGCGACAAATACAAAACCGCCGATGAGACACTCTATCACCAGGTGCGAAACCGTGTCCTCGACTATATCGACCAGTCAACGGGTATCCAGACAATAGTGCAGATGGAAGTGCTGGTCGAGATGGTCAAAGAATTCGGCCTTGTCCCCGGCGACAAAATCCGCGACAAGTTCGGCTACAAGGAAATCTACAATGACGCTTTGATGGAACTCGTCAACAAGCGTATCGAAAAATTCAAACGCGGCGAGCTCGATATCCATGACTATACCATAAAAGGCTCTTTGGAATTCCTGGAAGCCCTGCGAAATAAGGGCATAAAACTTTACCTGGCCAGCGGGACCGATTGCGAAGATGTTGTCGCCGAGTCCAAAGCGCTTGGCTACGCGGAGCTTTTTGACGGCGGGATTTACGGCAGCGTTGGAGATATTGCCAAATATTCAAAGAAGATGGTCATTGAAAAAATCATGACCGAAAACAACCTGCAGGGATCCGAATTAGCCGTCTTCGGCGACGGCCCCGTCGAGATACGGGAATGCCGGAAACGCGACGGCATTGCCGTCGGTATCGCGACCGATGAGATCCGCCGCCACGGCCTGAATCCGGAAAAACGAACCCGACTCGTTAAAGCCGGCGCTCATATCGTCGTCCCCGACTTCTCGCAGCAGGATAAATTATTAAAGTTGTTATTCCCAGAGTGACACACCGGCGTTCTTTCATTTGAGGTTAAATATGCCGATATTCGAATACAAGTGCAATAAATGCGGACATACGATGGAGTTTCTCGAAAAGACACGGACTCCTCAAAAACATACCTGCGATAAGTGCAACAGCTCCGATGTGCAAAAACTGCTCTCGGATTTTGCCGTCGGGCGTGGTAAATCAACGAGCCATGCCTGCGAGACGTGTCCGAGCGGTCCATGTCCGACCGATTTCTGCCAGGGCGGTTCCTGCCCTAATAGTTTGTGACGCTTAAGGCCCGCCACTTATTGAGCGCTTTGTTCGCTCATCACACTTTTTCAGCTTCTGATAATTGGCCGGTTTTTTTACCCGGCTCGATATCGACAATCGAACGGGCCTGCGTGTAGCCCGGTGCCTTGAGCGCCTACGGGTTTTGCCGGCTGGTGTTGATGTCCGCGAAGAGTTTTTCGAACCGATCGAGCGCCTTGGACAAATCGGGCAGTTTTTTGAGGCATTTGACGGTGTTCTCTACAAGGAATTCTGCCGGTCTTTGGCGGTCGAATGAGCCAATATCGGGCCCGGCGGCAGCGAAGTGCTCTTCGACCTGCCGGACAAGGCGTTTCGTCTGACCGTCGATGCTTTCGGTCTCGCCCGGTGCCTTTAGCGACAGCCGCTTTCTCCTCGGCAGTTTATAGCAAAGATTGACGAGAGCGAAATATGTTGGCCAGCCGATCAAATCCTCAATACTCCCTTCCTCGGTATTAATATATTTATCCATCGTAAGGATACCGCAGCCTCGCAAAAGCTCGGACTCGCGGAGTTGTTCGAGTCTCTTTTGTCCACCGTCCACATCCATCAGCACTACGACGTCGCCCTGGTTGGCTCCGAACAGGCCCAGAAAGGCGCCGATTTTCTCGCCGCCACCGCACGGCACAATCTTCCATGAAGAATCCAATCCGACCCGGCCTTTCTCGTTCAGCCGGGTTGAGAACCAGTTGAGATAAAACGTCTCGGTCATACTCTCGACAAGCAGCGTTTTGTGCCCCGCTACCATCGACCGCATCATTTCGTAGCCCAGCGCCGCACGCAGCGGGATAAGGGTATCGGTGTCTGTGCTGAAGACCTTTTCGCCGACCTTCGTGCCGAGGTATTTTTCCCTGCCGTCATCTCCTGTCGAGATAATGTCTTCGACCGTTCGGGCCCGCTGCAGGTTATTGGGATCGACCATGAACGGCGAATGGGTCGTATAAATCACTTGGTAATTCGGTTCAAGTTCCTGTGAAATATACCAGAGAAGGTCTTCCTGCGCCTTTGCGTGCAGCCCGATACCGGGGTCGTCCAGCAATATAAAGAGATTGTCCCCGAAGGCCCTTTTAACCTGGGAGAACCACACGAGGAAGGAAAAGAACCATGCGAAGCCTGTGCTCCGCTCGTCAAAATTCAGCGTCAGGTTATGTCTGGTATTAAGGATACGCGTCTCCAAAATCTGTCCCTGATCGAATGGAGGTGGGTCCTGTAGTTTTCCGGGGTGTAGCAGGAAGGAAACTCGCAGAGTTGTGTTCTGGCTCCAGTATCTGGAAATCTGCTCGGTAATCGGCGCCGAGGCAGCCTCCAGGTCCGCAATTAATTCCTCGGAATTATCGATGCTCGATAAGTGTTCGGGCTTTGTCCCCACCAGGTCGAGCAGTGCCAGGAATACGCGTTCCGGGCCCGAGAGCTTGCCTCGCTCCTGTTTTTTGATAATGTAGTCGATAGCGATGCGGCCATCCATAATGTTGCACTTGGAGAAATACAGGAACTTCGGCAAAAGCTTCTCCATTTTTACCTGGACTGATGCCGGCATCGATTCTTTTTGCGAAGTCTGGTCGTTTAAAAACACCCATCGTTGTCCCGGATAGTAACCTTTGCGGATTTCCACAATTCTGGATTTTACGGCACCGGCACCGAGTTGATCCACGAGCGCTTTTACGTCCTTATCTTCGAGCTCCCATCGAGTGATTAACGCGTCGTCCGGTGTGGCACTTGTTCGGCGCTGATATTCCTTACGCCGCCGCCTCGGATACTCCAGCAGAACATCAAATTCGCCCAGTTCGGCTACATCCGAATTCAGCTTGTGCAGAGCCTCGAGCAACGAGGTTTTGCCTGCCTCGTTTTTCCCAACAAGACACGTCACAGGGCAAATATCGAACCACGTAGAGTCTTCGGCACACTTGAAATTTTTAACCTGCATAGACTTAAGTTTCATCGCAACACTCCAATCAAAAAGACAGCTCCTTCCATAAAAACACCTCCTTCCTTGTTGATACCCGCCGCTCAATGCCTCTACATTGCTGACGGGCATCTCGAGATCACTCGATCTCAACGTACAATAATATACTAATACAATTTGTCGGAATAGACAAATTAATTTTTACATATTTCACTTTTTAATGCCGGAAAAATGTAAGATTGTGCTGGACAGGACTTGTTCTAACTTAAGCTAAGCTGCAGGTATTAAAGCTGCGTGGGGAAATGAATATGATGAAAAAGTCGCCGCACTGAAATATCTTAAGGATTAGAATCAGATAGCGGAGTGGTCTGAAATTTTTAACGGATATTTGTTTAAGTATCATTGGGCCGAGTCGGCATGTCCGGTTCTGATTGTTGATGATTTTTGTCCTGAGTAGCTGGTTGTGATTTGTTTAGTAGTTGCTTGATAACCTTTTCGGTTATTATTTCGTTGTCCGGCGAGGATACTATCGAGTGAATCCCGTCGAATAACCAGTATGCACTTGACATGTTGTACTCCACACTGTCATCTTCTATGCCCGCATATCCGCCAAAGGGTGTAAGGAAGATTATCAGTGCTGCGAAACTCAAGAGAAGGAAGCCTCCGAAGAAACCCAGCAAGCCTGCGAAGAGAATATCGAATAATTTTGGGAATGTTACCTTAAACTGGCTTGTAAATAATATGTAGGTTAATCCGTACAGGGTTAAAAAAGAGCCTAGCGCGAGAACTGTCAGAGTCAGTGCCTCACAGCATCGGATATTGCTCGCTTCTTCAGGTAAAAAATCCATAACCGGCTGGGCCAGAAAAAGAGCTATGTAGACAGCCATTACGATATTAAACAGCATAGCCCACGTTTCATAGAAGCCAATTTTGACGGCAAACCAAATGCAAAGTCCACCTGCCAATATGCCGGCTAACAATACCATAAACTTTATCCTATTACTCTTTTTAGTTCTTCGAGGCTCGTGATCCCCGACGATACTTTTTTAAAGCCTTCTTTCCTTAGTTTAGTCCTGCTCTTTCTCTTGCCTTTATTTTTCAATTCATCAATCAGTGCTTTGTTATCGGCAATATCGGCCTTCAATTCGTCGGTTACCGGCAGAATATCCAAAACCGCCGTCCTTCCAAAATATCCGGTTCCATTACATTGCCGACAACCTTGAGCATCGAACATATTTGTGTAGTCAACGTCTTTACTTTGGAATTCCCGGATTAGGCCCTCGGTAAGTTGTGCCGGTGTTTTACAATGTTCGCAAAGCTGGCGAACCAGTCTTTGTGAGACCAGAAGACTTAGTCCCGATGACAGCAAAAGGGGTGATACGCCCAAATCCAGCAGTCTGATCAGGGCCGCCCAGTTACTATGACAGTGCACTGTTGCCAGCACAAGATGACCGGTCTGCGATGCTCGAAGGGCAATCTCTGCAGTTTCCTCATCACGTATTTCGCCTACACATATAACATCTGGGTCCTGCCTGAGGATGCTGCGCAAGGCTTTTGCGAATGTAATATCGGCTTTGGGATTAATTTCAATCTGACTGGTTTCCGGCAGCATCGACTCGATCGGGTCTTCCACCGTGATGACATTTCGTGTAAATCTGTCAATCTCGTTGAGCATTGCGTACATAGTAGTGGTTTTGCCGCTGCCGGTAGGGCCGCACATTAAAACCATGCCGAATGGTTTTTTTATGGCACTTTGAACCATTGAATATTGCTTATTCGTAAGTCCCATATCAGCCAGTGTAAACGAGCTTGCTGCCTGGTTCAGTACCCGTATCGACAGCTTTTCGCCGTTGAGGACGCCGGCGCTTGCTACTCGAAACGAAGCGCTTGTGTCACCTTTTTTTGCTATGAACGCTCCGTCCTGGGGTCTCCGTTTTTCGGAGATGTCCATACCCGAAACAGCCTTGATGCTGTTTATAACCGCTTTGCAGGTTTCAGCTTTGATTTCATTTACTATTCGCAGGACACCGTCCACTCGCAGCCTGATTTTGTATATTGAATCGCCCGTCGGATCGATAAGAATATCACTGGCCCGCTGATCAAGAGCCCTGGCGATAACTTGCTCGGTTAAATCGAGAGTGTGGCTGTCCTTTCGTTTGCTGCTGCTGTGCCCGTATATCTCATTGATACTTCTGCCTGACGAATCAAGAAGTTTTATCGTAGAGGCTTGTTTGCGGAGCTTGGGCTTGATAGAGCGTATATTGGCAATGATATTTCTTAGCTGTTCTGCTATTGTCTCGAAAAGGCTGCTGTCGCTTTTCGAAGACTTTTTTGCTGTATCCATTATTATCAAAACAAGAAAAAGGATAGGTCCTGCAACAAGGCTGATAATATAGGAAATTGATTTGTATTTCTTGGGAACTAATGGGCTAAACTGGGCACGTTGGACAAAATACAGGCAAAAATAAAACCATACCACGAGAAAGACGAGCCTGGTAGGATTAAAAGGCAGCGATGTTTCTGAGACTGAACTGACTTCTGTTTGCGACAGGCAGAACTGAGCTGGCAGAATACCGCATATAAAATCCAATATTTGCATATAATTTCTCTCCAGGCAAATACGGAATATAAATCGCTAACAGAATGTTATAATAATATATTTTACTGGCTTTGGCAAGCTAATAATTCTTAACAATTCAAAAATATCTAAGCGTGCATTTCGAACGTCGGCCGGTTCAGTGACGGCATTTTTTATTCCTCGCCGATTAGTGATTTATCCTGGGATTAATGTCAAATAGAAACCAGCTTAAATATCATCGAGTTCGTCAAGAAATGAGTCGGAGTCATCGATCTCGAGTTCGGGGAAACTGCCGGATAAATCATTCGCCGGGGCCTTTTGTGCGGGTGGTTTCTTAGGGGCCGGTGTTGTCCTGGGCTGTTGAGGGGGGGCGATCTTTTTAGGCTCTCCGTCAATCTGCAGCAGGAACGTAAGCGGCCCTATCGTTATATAGTCACCTGCCTGAACTGTTGCCTCGCTGATACGTTTGCCGTTAAGGAAAGTGCCGCTGCGCGAGTCGAGATCGCGGACTTTCAATGACAAGTTGTTCTGGCTCAACTGGCAGTGCCTTCTGGAGACGACCATAAGGGGAACGCACAAGTCACAATCGTGACGTCGGCCAACTATCGTAATGTTGCTCGGCAAGGAGAAATTTTTCTTTGAGCCGTCTTTTTTAAATAGAACTAAATTCACGTCCACTCTGGTTTCCTCCTTATTCATTTGTGCTTTGCCAAAGTTGATACTATTATACAGGTAAAATCGCTATATAGCAATAAAAATCGGAAGATAAATAATGTTGACAGATTTGGGCGACTGGGTTAAATTCGCGTTAGTTAACGTTAAATAAGGATTTGAGTACAGAAAGATTGGAAATACCGGATATATCTATGGCAAAAATTACGCTGCCCGACGGCAGCATATTAGAGGTCACTGACGGGGCAACAGCAAAGCAACTGGCTGAACAGATAGGGCCGGGACTCGCAAAAGCTGCCGTGGCCGCGAAGATGGATGGCCGATTGGTCGATTTATCCACGCCTCTCAACGGCGAGGTTGCAGTTCAAATCATTACTCCACGAGACGATGAAGGCCTTGAAGTGATGCGGCATAGCTGCGCACATATCATGGCCGAAGCAATATGCAGCATCTGGCCCGATACGAAACTGGTTTATGGCCCGACGGTCGAGGACGGATTTTACTATGACGTAGATCTTGACGAGCCGATTCGGCCGGGCGATTTCGAGCGCATCGAAAAGAAAATGGCCGAAATCATCAAGGCGGACAGACCGTTTGTTCGCACCGAAATGACCAGGGCCGAGGCCGCCCGGAAGCTGGCGGGCGATAAATATAAGACCGACAATATAAGCCACGCGGACAGTGACGTTATCAGTTTTTATTCGCATGGAGACGGCTTCGAGGATCTGTGCAGGGGTCCACATGTGCCCAGCACGGGAAAAGTAGGAAGCTCCAAGGTCATGTCCGTAGCGGGCGCTTATTGGCATGGCGACCCGACGCAAAAAATGCTCCAGCGGATCTATGGCACTGCCTGGCCGACCAAAAAAGATCTTGATGATTATCTGCAGAGACTGGACGAAGCGAAAAAGCGGGACCACCGCGTTTTGGGCAAACAACTGGACCTGTTTAGTTTCAACGAAGCCGGTCCCGGCTTTGCGTTCGTTCATTCGAAAGGCATGATTATCTGGAACGCCATCGTGGACTTCTGGCGCGGCGTTCATAATCAATACGGGTATGAGGAAATCCGCACGCCGATCATTCTCAACGAGGAGCTTTGGCATAAGAGTGGTCACTGGGACAATTACAAAGAGAACATGTACTTCACCAGTTTCGACAATGCGGACTACGCTATCAAGCCGATGAACTGTCCCGGCGGATGTCTGGTCTATAAGAACCGGCAGCATTCGTATCGGGAATTTCCAATGCGCGTTGCCGAGCTTGGCTTAGTACATCGGCACGAGGCCAGCGGCGTTATGCACGGGCTCTTCAGGGTTCGGCAGTTTACCCAGGACGACGCCCATATTTTCTGCACACCCCAGCAGATCGAGGCTGAGATCATCGGAGTCATCGAGCTGACTTTCGAAATATACCAGGCGTTCGGGTTCGAAGATTTCCACATCGAGCTGTCCACCAAGCCCGATAAACATATCGGCTCGGATGAAATTTGGGAAACGGCTACAAACGCCCTCGAGGACGCCCTCAGGCAGAAAAATATCGATTATAAAATCAACGAGGGCGATGGCGCGTTTTATGGTCCGAAGATTGATTTCCACATAAGGGACTGCCTCAAGAGGTCCTGGCAGCTCGGCACGATTCAACTGGATTTTTCCATGCCGGAGCGTTTCGGCCTGCTCTATACGGACAAGGATAATATCGAAAAGACGCCGGTTATGATTCATCGGGCTGTTTTGGGCTCTTTCGAGCGTTTTATTGGCATTCTGATAGAACACTATGGAGCGAATTTCCCGCTTTGGCTCTCGCCGGAGCAGGTGAGGGTTCTGCCGATAAGCGAAAAAAGCAATGAATACGCGAGCAATGTTGAGCGCAAACTGAAAGATTCTCACCTGCGCTGTAGCACAGACAGCTCGGACGAGAAGATAGGCGCCAAAATCGCCAAAGCCCACGGCGAAAAGCTGCCATATATGCTCGTGGTCGGCCCGAAAGAAGCCGAGGTCGGCACCGTCAACGTTAGGATCCGGGGCATTAAAGAGAATAAAACAATTGAGATTGACGAGTTTTTAGGAAACGCAAAAAACAAAATCGCCGATAAAAAAATTGATTTGGCTTTATGATATTTATGAGTTATAATTTGCTATTGTAAATTTAATTAAGGGCAGTCTGTTAAGGATTCACTCTTTTATAGAAAGGTAAGGTGACGCACGATAAGTAAACGAGGCTTAAAGGTAAACGGGGGCATTAAGGCCAAGTTAGTTCGGCTGATTGACGGAGAAAACAATCAGGTAGGGGTTGTCGATATAGCCGAGGCAATGACCAGGGCGCGTGAGGCCGAGTTGGATCTTGTGGAGGTCGCCCCAACGAGCGATCCGCCGGTTTGCCGTATAATGGATTACGGCAAGTGGTTATATGAGCAAAAACGCAAGACTCGCGAGGCTCATAAGAAAAATACCCGTCATACTACGACGTTGAAGGAAATCAGGCTCAGGCCGGAAACCGACACACACGACCTGGATATGAAGCTCAAGCACGGGCGGGAGTTTCTGGAAAAAGGCCACAAACTACAATTCACAATGTTCTTTCGCGGACGCCAGATGCTGCACAGAGACCGAGGCTACGAGGTACTCGAACAGATTACCGAATCGCTGCAGGATTTAGCGAAGATCGAGCGTCCGGCAAGAATGGCTAACAGGCGGATGACTTTATTGCTCGTGCCAAAATAGCAACCCGTCCGCAAATTCAGTTAGTCCCGGCAAAGATTTGCTTACGGCTTAGATAATCTGACCGCAATAACAGGCAGCCCGCGCTATTCCTCACGGAGAATCTTGCCACATAAACTGAGTTCAAGGCAAGCTCTGAGCCCATTCGACTCCGTTCAGAGTCTGTCCTGAGGAATTCGAAGGGGTAGACTCTGTCGGAGAGGACAATGTTGCCCACGATCTATTTTTTTCATTTTTTTTACATTTATATAGAATTACGATCAACATTTACCCCATGAGAGATACTCCCTGTTTTTAAGTAAAAGTCGGTATTGGCTAAGGAAAACAAGGCTGTATTGAAATTTGGATAGCTGAATGAAAAGAAAGTATTGATTGGAAAATGTGCCGCTATGTTTTTTTTTGCTTTGAAGTCTCTTATGTTTCGTATATAATACCCGGGCCAAAAGCCGATAAAGTTATTGGTGTGTTTGCTATTATATATGACATTGAGAGCCTGAGTAAGGCAATATAAGGCAAAGGTTTAAGCGGATTTGAAAAACTAGTTAGATGCGAAAAATTGTTCATTGCAATCTCACATTTACCGCCAGTGAAATTCTGCTATCCATTGATTAATCCTTTTAAGTGTCTGATCGCATCGTTCGCCACCTGCTAATTTAGATATATCGCAGCAACCTCCTCTTATTACCCACCTCGACTCGTGACAAAGTTTAAGCTTGGGAGCGTAATTATGAAGATACTTCTCGTCAATCCGGATGTGCCGCTTACTTTCTGGAGTTTCAAAAAAGCATTAAAGTTCATTTCGAAAAAGGCTGTTCTGCCGCCTCTGGGACTCCTGACAGTTGCCGCAATACTGCCCCGGGAGTGGGAAACAAAGTTGATTGACATGACCACAACGAAACTACGAGACCGAGACCTTCGGTGGGCCGACTACGTGTTCGTTACGGCCATGGTCATCCAGCGAAAATCTGTGGATCAGGTGATTGAGCGATGCCGGAAGATTGGAGCCAAAGTTGTGGCCGGTGGTCCTCTTTTTACCAGTCTTCCCGAAGAGTATGCGCATGTAGATCACCTCGTGCTCAAAGAAGCCGAATTAACTTTGCCGCTGTTCGTACGAGACCTTCAAAAAGGTTGTCCCGGAAAAGTTTACGACACGCAGGAGAAAGCGGATTTGCATCAGACCCCGATTCCCCTTTGGAATCTGATCAAGATGAAAAAGTACGCTATGATGTGCGTCCAATATTCAAGGGGGTGCCCTTTCGATTGTGATTTCTGCGATGTTACGACATTATTCGGTCACAGGATTCGTATGAAGACGACAGATCAAGTGTTGGCCGAATTGGAAAGTCTGTATGCTCTCGGCTGGCGAGACGAAGTGTTCTTTGTCGATGATAACTTTATTGGAAATAAAATCCGTCTGAAAAAAGAATTACTTCCTGCCATTATAGGCTGGATGAAAAAGAGACAATACCCATTCTCGTTCAATACGCAGGCATCCATCAATCTCGCAGACGATGATGAATTAATGAAATTAATGGTGCAGGCCGGTTTTGACTGCGTATTCGTCGGGATTGAGACTCCGAATGAGGAGAGTCTGAGCGAATGCAACAAACTCCAGAACATAGGTCGCGATTTAGTTGCCTGTGTCAAAACGATCCAGAGGTCCGGCATGCAGGTTCAGGCTGGATTTATTCTCGGTTTCGACAGCGATAAGTCTTCGATTTTCGATAGTCTGATTCATTTTATCCAACAAAGTGGAGTGGTGACCGCTATGGTTGGCCTGCTCAATGCTCCCAGGGGAACAAAACTCTATCACAGACTCATGACTGAGAACCGGCTCTCAGTAGCCGCCACAGGTGATAATACGGATTTCTCAATAAACTTTGTGCCTAAAATGGGTATCGAAAATCTTCTCAAAGGGTATCAAAAAGTTGTAAGTACGATCTATTCACCCAGAAACTACCATGAAAGGGTTCTGACATTTCTCAGGAACTACAAGCCTGGTAAAAATAACAAGCCGAGATATAGATATTGTGATATCAAGGCGTTCCTGAAATCCATCTGGCATCTGGGAATAATAGGCAAAGACAAGCTGTCCTATTGGAAACTCATTTTCTGGTCGCTCAGAAGGCCGCAATATCTCCATTTGGCTGTTACGCTTGCCATCTGCGGATTCCATTTTCGCTCGATTTTTGAAAGCTATAGTCATGCATAATTGGAGGATTTGATTATGACACGTGAAGAAGGTTATGATCAGGGATATGAATAAGGCTTTGAAAATGGACGTCAGGAAGGCTATGCGAAGGGCTACGAAGAAGGATACGAGAAAGGACGTAAAGAGGGGTATGAGAAAGGTCTTAAAAAGAGGTGATATTGTAAAGTTTCTTAATCACGGATTCTTACGGGTAAGGGGTGCCCCGAACGCTGAATGAAGTAAGGTCTCCACTGAGTGGAAGAAATTAAAATGAGATTGCTTGACAAAGCCCAATAATATGGTATAAATGATAGAGTACATAAAGATTAGAAATCTTTAGGCCGCAGACGGATCGACAACTAATCTTTAAAGCTTTTCTGTCTGGTGATTTAGCTAATAGGAGTAACGATGGCAAAAACACTAAAAACTTCGGATAATGGCAGGAAATGCGCGTTTCCGCACTGCAAGCGTCTCTTGAGCATCTATAACCATGAGGCTTACTGTCATATACATCGCGATCAGGTGTCTCAGGAGCGACTGCCTAAGATTCCATATCATCATGCTGTATAAACCCGTATATTGTGAGTATAAGAACGTAACATAAAACATGACCAGTCGAAACTATTCCGGGAAACCGTCCGCCATATTCTAATGTGTTTTTTTCCTCCCCAATGACAGGGCTCGCGCCAAAGCAGACACATCGCCAATGCCCGTTCAAGTTGCCCGGCGTCTTGACGCTTTCCGGCGCCGCCCCCGGCCGGTACGTGGCTTTTTGCCCGCAGCCGGATCTTTCCGTGTGTGCCGTACTGATTTCGATTTTTCCGCCGGTCGCGGCTGTGACGAATCGGGTTTGATGCTTCTAAAGCCCTTACATATTTCAGGCTGGAGTTTGCGTCCTATGAACTTTCCGACCTCACGAAGGTACTTTTGCTCTTCGCTCGAAACGAACGTGATCGCGTCGCCGGTGGCCGCCGCCCGGCCTGTGCGGCCTATCCGATGGACATAATCCTCGGCGTGAGTGGGCACGTCGTAATTGATGACGTGTGATATCCCCTCGACGTCGATGCCGCGGGCGGCGATATCGGTGGCGACCATGACATGATACTTGCCGCTGCGAAAGCCGTCGAGGGCCTGTTGCCGCTGGTTCTGGGTGCGATTCGAATGTATCGAGACCGCGACGATGCCGGCGCGTGTTAGCCGTCGGCTGATCTTGTCTGCCCCGTATTTGGTTCGCGAAAACACCAGCACGCTGAACATCCGCCAGTCCTCGATCATGTGCAGCAGGAGATCTATCTTCAGCGCCTTCTCGACCGCGTAGAAATGCTGCGTGATCGTCTCGATCGGGTTGCGGGGCCGGCCTATCTGTATCACCTTTGGCGATTTCAGCATGTCGGCCGCCAGAGTCTTAACCTCCGGCGATATCGTCGCCGAGAAAAGCATTGTCTGGCGATTCGTAGGCACTTTGCTTACAATCTTCCGTACATCATTAATAAAGCCCATATCCAGCATTCGGTCGGCCTCGTCAAGAACAAGCACT
>Ga0268285_1000193_pt1 | contig 38105 bp, 38 predicted proteins | sample saktaG_2_FD_190144 | JGI IMG/M metagenome (GOLD analysis project Ga0268285, IMG submission 190144) | Saline water microbial communities from Sakinaw Lake, British Columbia, Canada - sak_2013_06_06_120m | ecosystem: Environmental > Aquatic > Non-marine Saline and Alkaline > Saline ... | reverse complement strand
AGCCTTCATAGGCTATGGCCAACTTTACCTCAGCTTTACGTGCTTGCTCCCTCTGTAAAGGCAGCACCACACCATCAGCCTCGATCATCAGGCGATTTGCCTCCCTGCCTTCAGATTGCGGCAATTCTCCCGTTTCTTCAAACCAGGCGGTATCCCTATCCGCGTTATCCTGGCTGTCAGCAAGAGCCGTCTGAACAAGCCTGTGAATGGTTTGGTGGGAAAGATCAATGGGTGTTGTCCTGTTTAATATTTCAGCGCTCTTGCGGAAAGGCATTTCTCCCGCCAGTCTGCAGGCTATCTCCTTCACTGCAAAGGTAGTGTGATGGTATTTATCCATCCCCATTAATTCATCAAGGAGATATCGGTATTTGCCATCACTGCCTTGATACTGCCTTCTGTTCAACCTGATTGGCCCCAGCCAGGTACGATACCAGATGCCCCGTTTATGCGCGATCCTTAAAGATGCCGGTCGGTGCTGTTGGATAAGCAAGTCAATCCGCTCAAGTATGCGTTTAAATACTTCCCTCGCCCATTCGATAGCTTGAGCCAGTAACGCTTTTTCCATGTCAAGGAAGCTGTGTTTGAGTTCCTGCGAGTTTTCGATTAGACTGTTTTTCAAGAGAGATCTCCTTATAAGTTATTTTTCTGACTACTTATATTTTGAGGTCTCTCTTACTTTTTTCAACTCCAACCGACAAAACTGTTACTGTATCCACTAAAATGTCACAACTACGTCCAATCTCCCCTATGCCTCTTTAATTAACGGTCAGTCGCCAAATACTGATTAATAAGTTCCGAGTATAAGATTAAACCACTAGATACAAAATTTATCCGAGTTCTGAGATAGAATTCAGTTAACGAATTGACCTTTCCCTTAAAACAGCATCACCATGTCTTAGAGTCCTCGGAATATTTGGTCCTCACCCCTTTTTGGTACAAGCCATAATGTTAGTTTTGCGAATCATGAAGTTTTTGCGGTTACCGATGCATATTCTACTGGAGCCATATTACCCAGTGAACCATGCGGTCGATCTCTATTATACTGCTGACGCCAAGCTTCTACCTTCTCGCGTGCGTCTTCCAGTGATAAGAACCAGCTTTTATTCAAGCATTCCAATCGTAAACGGCCGGTTGACCTGCATGAATTGCGAGGAATGCGGAACCCTGGTTACCGATATCGCCAGGAAGGTAAGCAAACCATCTAAAGTACATTCCGTCAAATAAAGACCTGATCTTTAAATTATATGCGGTGGTCTTCGCGGATGATGACGCGCGGGCCGCCGCTCAGGCTGGCGCTCCACTGCTTGGGCGGCTCGATCTTCTCCAGCCTGTCCAGTTGCCCGATGCCCTTTAACCTCTGGTAGATCAACTGCCAGGCGCAGGGACGGTCCGGCCTGACCTCGCAGCGGTCTTCTCTAGACCCGCCACAGGGGCCATTCAACAAATGCTTGGCGCAACGCGTGATAGGGCAGATGCCGCCGTACTGGTGCAATACACAGTCCCCGCACTGCGCGCATTTCTCGGTCCAGACTCCCCTCTCCTCGAGTATGCCCAGGAATTTGGTGTTGAGTCCGGCGTAAATCGGCTTCTTGAGGAATCGCTCAGCGATGGCCTGGACGCCGGCGCCGCATCCCAGCGACAGCACTGCGTCGGCTTTCTCGATGGCCTCGGCGGCCTGCTCGATGAAGATGTTATCGCACTGGCGCTCGATGGTAAGCTCGCTAACCGTGTATCCAAGCCCCCGTGCTTTAGATGCAATGCGCAGCGCGGAAGCAATTATGCTGACCTCGCGCTCCCCGCCGGCCAGACACACCGTGACGCAGGTACCACAACCCAGCACCAGTATTTTGGAGTCGTTGGGCAGCATATCAATAAGTTCGTTAATGCTCTTTCTCTCGGCGACTATCATAGTTTTGCCTCCTGGCGGGCGGTTTCACCCGCACGGTTCAATGGGCTGGGGCCCAGCTTTTTCACTGTCTCAGCCATCTCTTTGATATGTTCGGTCAATTGACGCGCCCCGGCGGCGCTTACGTTGACCATCTTGAGCCGCTCGGCCTCAAGCCCGCCCTCGGCCAGCAGCTTGCGCGCATAGGCCACGCGACGTTTGGCGATCAGGTTGCCCTCCTTGAAATGGCAGCTCCCCTCCTCACAGCCCGCCACAAGCACGCCATCCGCGCCGTTCTCGAAGGCCCGGAGGAAATACTCGACCTCCAGCCTTCCCGTGCAGGGCGTGCGTATTATCCTCACGTTGGAAGGATACTGCAGCCGCATGGAGCCGGCCAGGTCGGCCGCCGCATAGGCGCAATAGATGCAGCAGAAGGCCACGATGGTCGTTTCTTTCTCATTCATAGTACACCGCTTTTCTCCGGCAGCGCTGCCGGAGACGTTTCTTCTTTCATATCTTTGAATAGTTCGTCAAGCATATCCTTGAACTGTTTCGAAACGAAATGGTTGAGCTGTATGGCGCAGGCAGGACACTCGGCGGCGCAGATGCCGCAGCCCATACACTTGGCCGCGATTATCTCGGCCTTGCGGTCGGCGTTCACCGTCGGCGCGCCATAGGGACAGACCTTGGCGCAGGTCATACACGAGATGCACTTGTCCTGGTCGACGCGGGAGACCTGCGCGCCCACCTCCAGATATGACTTGGAGAGCACGACCGAGGCGCGCGAGGCTGCGGCGCGCGCCTGCGAGATATTTTCGTCCAGGTGTTTGGGCGAATGCGCCAGGCCGCAGAGATACATCCCCTCAGTGACGAATTCCACGGGACGCAGCTTGGGGTGCGCCTCGACGAAGAAGCCGTCGGCATTGACCGGCACTTTCAGCATGTCGGCCACCCGCCTGTTGCCCTCGGCGGCGTCAACGCCGGTGCTGAGCACAAGACTAGTAGTCGCTATCTCGATCGGCTCGGGGAAATCGGGACTCTTGAGGCTGACCCTCAGACCGTTCTCATTGGTAACCACCGGCGGCGCATCATGGTCATAACGTATAAATATAACGCCGGCCTCGCGCGCCTGCCGGTAATATTTCTCGCGGAACCCGTAGGTGCGGATGTCACGATACAGCACATATATATTGGCCGAGGGATCGTTCTTCTTGATCCTGAGGGCATTCTTAACCGCCATTGAGCAGCAGATACGGCTGCAATAGGTCCTTTCCTCGTTGCGCGAGCCAACGCACTGGACCATCACCACGTTCTTTCCCGCCCAGGTCGAGGTATCATCCTGCAAACGCCTCTCCAGCTCAAGCTGCGTGATCACCCTGCCGTCCCTGCCATACAGATATTCCCTGGCCTTTGCCGGCTCGGCGCCGGTGGCCACGATGATGGCGCCGCAGGAGACCTTAGCGTCTTTGGCATCCTGGAAAATGGTCACATCGAACTGCCCGATGAAGCCCGCCACGCCGGTTAAGTCGGCGTTCAGATGCAGGATGATATTGGGACTCTCCTCCACCTGCCTGACCAGGCCCGCCACGAAGGGCTGTATGTCGTCATGCTCCAGCGTGTAATTCAAATCGAGGGCGTTGCCGCCCAGCCTGCCGGATTTCTCCACCAGGTGCACCTTGAAGCCCTGCCCGGCCAGCGCCAGCGCCGCGGTCATGCCGCTCACGCCGCCGCCGATGACCAGACCCGTCTGGTCCACGGCAAAGGAGGCGCCGGTCAGCGGCGAAAGCAGCCTGGCCCGCGCGACCGACATCTTCATAAGCTGGGCCGCTTTACTAGTAGCCAGCTCCGGCTCGGCCGAGTGCACCCACGAGCACTGGTCCCGGATATTGGCCAGCTCGAACAGATACGGATTGAGACCGGCCTCGCGCAGCGTCTCGCGGAAGATCGGCTCGTGCGTGCTCGGCGTGCAGGACGCGACCACCACGCGGTTAAGGCGGTGCTTGTGTATCATGTCCCTGATGTTGGTGAGGCTGGAATCGGCGCAGGTGTACATGGTGTGCGTGGCGAAGACCACGCCCGGCTGCTCTGCGGCGATCTGCGCCACACGCTCGACGTCCACCACCGAGGCGATGTTCTTGCCGCAGTGGCAGACGAACACGCCGATCCTGGGCTGCTCATCGGTCACGTCGTGCTCTTCCGGGTAGACCGGTCTGGTAATCAACGAGTTGCGCGCCTCCGCCAGCAGCTCCATCGACATCGAGGCCGCCGCGCTGGCCTGCGTCACAGTCTCGGGTATGTCCTTCGGCTCCTGGAAAGCCCCTGCCACGAATACGCCGGGACGCGAGGTCTCCAATGGCAATAGTCGGTCCGTTGCGCAGAACCCGTATTCATTCAGGCTGATTCCCAGCCGCGAGGCGGTCTGACTGGCATCTTTGCCAGCCTGCATGCCCACCGAGAGCACAACCAGGTCGAACTCCTGCTCCCGCATTTCGCCGTTATCGGCATAATACTGCAAACGCAGATCGCCCGTGCCCGGCGCCTGCAGCACGCGCGACGGCATGCTCCTGATATAGCTGATATTTCCGCTGCTGGCGGCACGCTCGTAGTACTGGTCGAAGTCCTTCCCATGGGCGCGTATGTCCATATAGAAGATAGAGCACTGCAATCCGGGCGTATGGTCGGATGCCACCACGGCCTGCTTGGTGGAGACCATGCAGCACACCGAAGAGCAGTAGCCGTTGCCGCATTTTTCGTCACGCGAACCCACGCACTGTATCCAGGCGATGCGCCGCGCCTCTTTGCCGTCGGAGCGGCGTACAACGTGTCCCTCAAAAGGGCCGGACGCCGACAGCATCCGCTCGAACTGGACGCTGGTAAGGACATTGGCATAGCGACCGAAGCCGAACTCCCCTTTCTTCCCGGCGGGGAATTCTTCAAAGCCGGGCGTCAGTATGACCGAGCCCACCTCCAGCTTGATCTCGCGCTGGACCATATAATGATCAATAGCCATCTGCTCGCAGGCCCCCACGCACTCCTGGCACTCGGAGCACAATGCGCAGTTGAGACAGCGCTCGCTCTCGGCCAATGCCGCCTCTTCGCTCAGACCGCCCTCGGTCTCATCGAAATTGCCGCTCCGCTGCTCAACGGGTAAATATCCCGGCACGGCCCGCGCGCTCTTCTGCTTCCCGGATATATCCGGCAGAATATCTTCGGGCAGCGGCTTGACCGAATCTTCGAAGCGGCCAGAGCGCATATCTCCCTTTCGCAGGTAGCGGTCTATGGACTCGGCGGCCTTTTTGCCCGCGCCCACCGCCTGTATGATGGAAGCGGGACCGGACACACTGTCGCCGCCGGCGAACACGCCCGCGGCGGAGGTCTCAAATGTCACAGGGTCGATCTTAAAGCAGCCGCGCTCGATATCCAGACCGGAGGCGCCGATAAAATTTTTATCCAGCGCTTGCCCGATGGCGACGACGACACGGTCGGCCTGCGCCGTCGTCAATATTTTTTCGTCATAAACAGGGTTGAAGCGCCCCTCGTTATCAAATACGCTGGCACAGTGTTTCAGCTCGATGCCGGTTAGCGACCCATTGCCCAGTATGCGGCGCGGGCCCCAGCCGTTGGTCACCCTGACGCCCTCCTCAAGTGTATCGGCGACCTCTTCCGGCAGGGCCGGCATTTCGTTCCTCTGCTCCAGGGATACCATCTCAACGCTGTCCGCGCCCAGGCGCAGTGCCGTGCGCGCCACGTCCACCGCAACGTTGCCGCCGCCAATCACCACCACCCTGCCGCTCACTTCAGGCGAATTACTTACATCGGCCGCCCGCCTGAGGAACTCCACGCCGTAATCGATGCCCGCCAGGTCCTCGCCGTCCACACCGAGTTTACGGCTGACCTGGACACCCACACCGATGAAGACCGCGCCGCTGTCCTTTCTCAGCTTGTCAAACGCGATATCCTGCCCGATGCGGCAGTTGTACTTAAATGCGACACCTTTTCGTCGAATAAGCTCGACCTCATAATCGAGTATGTTTTTGGGCAGCCGGTAGCCGGGTATGCCCCAGCGCAGCATGCCACCGGCGGCGGACGACGCCTCGTAAACGGTTACTGCATAGCCGCGGTCGGCCAGGTCGGCGGCAGCCGTCAGCCCGGCCGGTCCTGCGCCGATCACGGCCACCTTCTTAGCTCCCGGTGGAGGCGTCTTTTCATCGGGCAACGGTATCTGCCCGGACTCCACCAGCTCCATCTCTTTGTCCGAAGCGAACTTCTTGAGCAGCCGGATGGCGACCGGGTCATCCAGCCTGCCGCGCGTGCAGACAGCCTCGCAGGGATGGTTGCAGGCGCGACCACAGATGGCGGACAGCGGGTTCCTCTCCCGGATGAGGTTGACCGCCTTCACGTACTCTTTCTTCTTGATGAGCTGTATGTAGCCCTGCACGTTGATATTGGCCGGGCAGGCCACCTTGCAGGGCGCATGCCCGTTCTTCAAAATGCCGAAAATATTGGGGGTGGCCTGGGCGTAATGCTTGGCGATGGCCTTGCGGGTGCCCATCTCACGGTCGAAATGGTTGGGGATATCGACCGGGCAGACATCGGTGCACTGCTCGCAGGCCGTGCACTTAGCCTCGTCGACGTAGCGGGGATAACGCCTGACGGTGGCGGTGAACCTGCCGGGCTCCCCCTGCAGGTCGGCCAGCTCGGACAGCGTCAGTATCTCCACGTTGAGGTTGCGCGCGCACTCCACCAGCTTGGGCGACACGATGCAGGTGGCGCAATCGCCTGTGGGGAAGGTCTTGTCCAGGTGCGACATCATGCCGCCGATGGCGGCCGACCGTTCGACCAGGTATACCTTGAAACCCGATCCGGCCAGGTCCAGAGCGGCCTGGATGCCGGCGATGCCTCCACCCTGCACCAGTACTGCGCCCGTCTTTTTCTTTATATCTTTTTCCATATCATGGTTACCTTCAAAATTTATAAGGCCCGCCATTCATCCTTTTGCGCTTACCGCCTGCAGCACCACGTCCGGCGATACCATCAGCCTGTTCAACCCGAGCTCCTGCGGCTTTAAATCAAGACATAGCCCGAGCAGTTGTGTTATGTAAACGATAGGCATCCGGTAGTCCTTGCCGGTGCTCCTTTTCATATCGTTCTGCCTGAGGTCGAGGCTGGCCTGGCACATAGGGCAGGCCACAGCGATGCAATCGGCGCCGGCGGCTGCTGCCATATCGATGATAGAGCCCGAGAGTTTGACCACGACGTCCGTCCGCGTCAGGTTGAGACCTCCCCCGCAGCAGTCCACCTTGCAGGGCCAGTCCACGCTGTTTCCGCCCATGGCCTCCACCAGCCGGTCGAGCGAGGCCGGGTTCTCTGCATCGTCAAAACCGGTTACATCGTGGGGACGCACCAGCAGGCACCCGTAATAGCTGGCCACCTTAAGCCCGTTGAGGGAGCGCACAAGGCTTTTCTTCAGTTTGGGTATGCCGACATCCTCCAGCAGCACCTCGATCAAATGCCGTACGGCCACCGACCCGTCATAGGGTTGACCCACGGCGTCGGCCACCTTCTTTTGCATGTCCGGCGAGGACGAGACCTCGTGGTTGGCGGCCTTCATGCGACTGTAGCAGGCCGCGCAGGTCACCACCGTATCCAGCCCCATACGCTGCGCCAGCAGCAGGTTGGCGGCGGGCAGCGAGGCGGCCAGCACGCGGTCGGTCTGGTGGGCGGCGGTCGCACCGCAGCAGGACCAGCCGTCAAGCTCGACCAGCTCGATGCCCAGCGCACGGGCCACGGCAGAGGCCGACTCGCGCATATCGCGCGCCGTGGAATGGGACGAACATCCCGGATAATATGCGTACTTCATTTCGTCTTTCCCTTTACCCCACCTGTATTTTCAAATATGCGACGCACGGCTTTTTTATCGGCGCCCGAGGGCGGCAGCACGGCCATCTTGCCCTTCCTGAGCATGGCCGGGAACTTCTCCGCATCGTCCATGATTTTGCCGCTGCCCAGCTTGTATCCGGCGATCATGGACAGGTCGTAGGAGCGCCCGAAGATTCTTACATTCTCCAGGAACATGCGGTTGAAGAGCGGCATATTGCCCCGCGGCGCTTTAATCCCCTTCTCAACCGACAGGCCGCGCAGGGCGTCGATAACGGCGGGGAAGTTTATCTGCATGGGGCAGCGGCCGTAGCAGGTCTCGCAGGACAGGCACATCCAGACCAGACCGCTCTGCAGCAGCTCATCCCCGGCGCCCAGGTGCAGCCGCCTGATGATCTCGGAGGGCGCCGATCCGGCCGTCCCGGCCACCGGACAGCCGGCCGAACACTTCCTGCACTGGTAGCAGGCGCCCAGTTTGACACCGGACATCTCCTCCACCAGCGGCCTGAGGCCGGCCATCCGCCTCTTTTTACTAATTACAATCGTCATATCATTACACCGTTACTTATTACTATTCTCCGGTCGACACGGTCAGCAGCTCCGTCTCGGTAAGCTCGGGAGCATCCGACTTTTTGCCCAGGGCGGCCACCCTGACCGGGGCCACCTTGCGATAGACCTCCGACGGCTTGAGCAACTGACTGTCCACCGTCAGCAGCTCTTCGACCCTGATGCCAAACAGCCGCTCGTTCTCCTGCAGGTACGGCAAGATCAGCTCCCAGTCCTCGTCCGTCATGCGGTAGAAGCCGCAGCCGTTCAACTGCTGCCACACAACCTGCTGGCGCGGATCGCGTATATAGATGGCGCCGCCCGAGGCCAGCGAGAAGAGGTTGCTGCCGGGATAAGGCTCTTTGAGCGCGTGCAGGCGTCCCTCATCGTCAAAGGCCACACCGTTGAGTATGACGAAGCCGCCGCCGTTAAATACGTCGCCGGCCATGAAGGACTCTCCCAGGAAATCGAGGCAGGCGCCGTTGATGACGACCCTGGGCCTGCCCACAGAGTTGATGAGTGGCCTGCCCGCGGCGTTGCCCATTACATAGACCGATCCACCCTTGGCACCGTACATGAATGTCTGGCCCACGTCGCCGTAGATGACCAGCTTGCCGCGCTTGATGATCTGACCCACCTGGTCCTGGGCATTGCCGTGCACATTGATGGTCAGGCCGTCGATGCCGGAGGCCAGATAATCGCCTGAGCTGCCGTAAACATCGACGGTCACGCCGTCCGCATCGGGACCCAGACCGCAGCCGTTGAACCGCTGCCCGATGCAGTTGTAGCTGATGAAGCTTCGCCAGCCCTGAAGGTGTGCGTCCATCAGCAGGCTGGCATCGCTTCCCGTGCCTTCCGGATCGAATCCCCGCACATTTATCACCAGGGTGGTCTCGACGTTGCGGGGCGGCCTGAGCAGCCCGCGCGTATTATGATCGATCAGACGGTATCCGCCGCCTTCATCCTTATCACTATCAAGCCCGGGAAGGCCGTCGAAGACCTCCCGCAGCTCACCGCGCACCAGATATATGATGTGGTTGCGTTTTTTAGCGCCGACAGGATACCTGCGGTCGTTGAGCAGTGTGAGCGCTTCGATCGCCTGAGCAGTGTACCTGCGGTCGGCGGCGATCTCGACAATTGCGGACATGGCGGAACGCGTGTCATCAAATGACCACTGCGCAATACTATCGGACAGGTGCGCGAAGACGGACGCAGCGTCTCCATTCTCAAATAGCTGAAGAAGGCTATTTCTAATATGGCCGTCGGACGTCCTGACCGCGGCGGAGAAATCGCAGGATTCCGTCGCCGACGGCATGGGCACCGGGGCGCCGAACTTGTCCGTGCAGGACATGCGTAGTCGGCCCCGGTCACCGGGTTTGAGGTCGAAGATAAAGGCCCCGCCATCGGTATGGCTGCCGCCCCTGGCGTTCCAGTAGCGGTCGGCCACCGGGCAGATGCGGCTGTCGTCCGCATGCAGGCTCTGCAGCGTGGCGTCGATGGCCTGCTTCTCCGAGGCTATCAGGCCCACCTGCACATCACCATCGCAGAAGGCGAAGACCTGTGGTCGCAGCATGGCGGTATCCGTTATGCCCATCAACTGAAAAGCCCGGCTCTCCGGCAGCGAGCGCGCGATGATGAAGAACCAGGGTCCGTCGGGCGAGCCATGGATATGCGCAGCCTGGATGGCCCTGTAAACCGCCTGCTTATCCCGGGGAAGGCGGTCGAAGTCAAGCTCCGAAGTGGGCGCCAGCGCCTCGATAATATATTCCAGCGGGTACTGGTAGGTACGCTGCAGCAGGTCGAACATCAGGATGGAGGCCTCGGTGTCCGTGAGGAACTGCGGGTGAATATGCCGCTCGGCCAGGTATTCGCACACCGAGTGGTAGTTGGCGAAGTCACCGTTGTGTACCAGAGCGGCATTGATGCCGGCGAAAGGATGGGCGCCACCGGGATGCCAGATACGGCCCTTGGTGGGGAATCGCTGGTGCGCTATCCATACGTGAGCGCGGAGCTCTTCGATTTTATAGTATTTTACGATGGCCTCGGCATACCCGACCACCTTGAATATCATGATATTCTTGCCCTCCGACATGACAAAGGCCTTCTGCTCGCCCAGCGATGTGTAGTACTCCTGGTTAAGCCGGACGCTGTTCTGGTTGACCAGTTCCTCCTCGGCCGCCTCCCTCGACAGGCCGGCTAAATGATTTCGTTGTATAAAAGAATTCAGCGCATCTGCTTTGGCGCGTACAAAATAGCGGTGGACATCAGGAGGTTTTGCTTCCAGACCCTCAATCGCTGTCCAGTCGTCCAGCGTATCAAGTTTCTGCTCTTCCTTTACTTCAAACCAGGGTGTAATATATTTACTCTCCAGTTCCCGGCGTACACCGGTATCGAGGAAGGCCACATGCAACATGTAATAATCTTCCAGCGCTTCCCGGCTGACGCCGATCTGTCCGGGGTCGAAGCCGAGCGCGGCGATGCCCCCACCCTTGCCGTTGCCGCGGTTATGCATCTGCCTGGACGGCTCATAGATATGCCTGGCAGCCACCGGCTCAGTGCAGCAAAAGCCGACGACACCGCAGCCCCCTTCCTCCTCAATCTTCCTTTCAGGTGTGTACGGCTGCAGTTCCCGGACCAGCCTGGCCCTGGACGCCAGCAGTAGCTCAATCATTTCGCGCTTCATTCCGGCTGCTCCGCGTCGTTGTTGTAGTCGAGGTGCATGAGCAGGTCGGTTCTGCCCCTCAGTTCGCTGACCCTGCGCATGCCAAGCTTGCGCAGTATCTCTACCAGCTCGATACGCCAGGCGTTGTAAAGATTGATCACGCGCTGGGAACCCCATTCAAGGGTGAACTGGCTTTGCAGAACAGGGTCCGTGGTAGCGATGCCGCGCGGGCAGCCGCGGCCGCTTTCGCAGCGCCCACAGCGCAAGCATCCCAGTGCCACCAGTTCGCCTGTCCCCACAACCACGCCGTCCGCTCCCAGTGCAATAGCCTTGGCAATATCATGCGCACTGCGTAAACCACCGCTGGCTATTAGCGTCACTTTGTCGCGCACTCCCTCCCTGGTGAGGAAATCATGAACTTTGACGATGGCATATTCGATGGGCATGGCGATATTTTTCTTTGCTATGTCGGGGGCGGCGCCGGTGCCGCCATAGCCGCCGTCCAGGTGAACGATATGGGCCCCGGCCGAATAGCTTCCCACTGCGACCATATCCACATCAGCAGGGGTCGATACTTTGGCTGAGACCAGCGCATGGCGGTTGATATGCTTGATCCAGTCCATGTGTTTCTTATGGTCTTCGATTGAATAAACGCTGTGGAAAGGGAAGGGGGAAAAGAGCGAGATGCCGGTCACCGTTTCGCGCATCTTGGCCACCGAGGGAGTGACCTTGTCGGCCAGCAGGTGGCCGCCCAGGCCCGGCTTGGCGCCCTGCGCATATTTGAATTCCACGATGCGCACACGTTGAATCGTCTCCTCGCGCACACCGAACAACCCGGTGGCAACCTGCGTGATGGTATGGTCGTCGTAAGGCCTCAGACGTTCCATATAACCGCCTTCCCCGGTGCAGGTGAAGGTGTTGAAGGCAACAGCCGCCTGTGCTTTGGAAAGCTGCGTAATGTTGCTGACCGATCCATAAGACATGCCGCCGCCGTACCAGGGCACGTCGATTTTAATCTGCGGCCGGCCGTCGCCGCGCCGGTTCAGTTCAAGGCTGGTATCGATGTCATCCGGGTCCAGGTCAACCGGCGGCCGGGCGGGGTATTTAAAGCGCAGGCGGTCAAACCCTCCGCCCGAGTTGCCGCACTCATATTCATAACCATAATCGGCAGGAGGAAGAGCCCCCGTCTCAGCCATCTTCCAGGTGGCAAGTATGAGGTCAGGCGTCCAGCGGCAATCGCCCAGGAGTTTCATCATGGGATTTTCCACCATGCGTAGCGCCCCGTTGGGACACAAGTCTACACAGTAGTGGCCTGTCTCCCGGCATGATGGGCCGATGCACACGTTATGGCGCGGGGCGGCGAAGTACTTATAGCCTCCCTTGAGGACGTGGACACCCTGCGGGCATACCTCGGCGCATTTGCCGCACATCTTACAGTCGGCGCTGCGACGTATGATGTACTTGGCGATCTCATTGCGGTAACGCGGCGGCGCCGCTTTGATAACGCGCGGGACCTCGACCTGGGGCACAAGTGTCTCAAGAGTGCTCTGCGGCAGGTCGTCTTTAGCTATTTTTTCTGGAACCAAAGAGTTTCCCAAAGGTTGCCTCCTCAAGCTCTTCAAAGAACAGTGCCCTGCCCACCTCACCGCGCAGGCGGCGGACATCGCGTATGCCCATGGCGCCCATGACCTCTATCAACTGGTCATGCCATGCGGCAATCAGATTGATCATGCGCCCTATGCCGTAATTCGTATCTATCTCCTTGATCCTGGCCGCGCATGACCGACCATTGTTACATTCCCGGCAGAGCGTGCATTCCAGGGCTATTAATAGCGGCAGATTAATAGTCACCAGGTCTGCTCCGCAGAGGATCTGCTTGGCCATATGCTCGGCCAGGGCGATGCCCCCACCGGCTATGAGCGTAACCTCATTCCTTATTCCGCTTTCTACAAGCGAGTTATGGACCTGTCGCAGCATGTCCTTGATGAAACGTGGTTTGACGGCATTCAGTTCGTCGCCGTTGACGTCGGCAACCAGGTGCAGAGCCTCGGTAAAGGGTTCCCCTGCAAGCTCTATGCTCCGCTCGACACCTCTTGAATCCATCTCGACCCTGACCGCCACCACGATATCCGGATTAATAGTCTTGAGTTCCGCGAGGCGTTGCTCCACCATTTCACCATCGCTGATCTCTGCCAGCCTCATTTTCTTCAGTATTTCAGGGCCGGGCGCCGGCGATAACGAGTCAAGGTAGATTGCCAGGTTGGGCAGGTATTGTTCGATGTCATTGCCCAGCAGATCCCAATCCCTGGAATCGACGATGGCGATGATGCCCGTCTGCGCTGCAACCATCTTGAAAATGGGAAGCAGGTTGGGCAGCCTGTAGCCCTGCGGCATCAGGTCGATAATCATTGGCATCGGGATGTCCACCAGCGGCAGACTGCCGGCAGGGCTGTCCACATCGAAATGCAGCAGGGCGGGTTTCCTGCCGATATCCACGGCCGTGCTGATATACTCGCGCCCATGTATACCGTCTCGGGTAGGACGAACTATCTCAGACATATCGGTCCACATCGAATCAAATCCCGTCCCGGAGAACCGCCCGCGGTACCCCGCCCCCGACACCGGTATCCTGGCCGTCTCGGCCTGCGCCCAGGTCGTCTCGATAATCTGGGGTGTCCAGTAGCTGTTACCCAGGCGCTCATAAACGGGGTTAATCGAGAGGGAAAGCAGGCCCTTGGTGCACTGCTGCACACAGGAGAAGCAGCCCATGCACTGGAAGAAAAGGGCGTCCATTTCACGCATGCCGCGGATATAGGACATCTCCTCCCGGTAGCGGTCGAAGACGCAGGCTTTCTTAACGCAGTTATGGCACCCGGCGCAATCCTCACGCCAGTCAACCACGCCGCATTTGCCTATGGGCGGCCGCCTGGCGGGTACGGGCTGGGTTTTGATGTGATACTTCTCAGGCATAGATTCATCCCCGGTTTATAAGGCCATTGACAGCAGTTCAGGGACGGCTGACTCGTTTCCCCCCGAAAATATATGTATCCCGCGCAGGCCCGGCAGGCCCCTGAGCTTGCCGATTGTCTCTGCGCAGATCGCCAGCCCTTCTTTTCTCTGCGCACCCTCGTTGCCGGCCGCCTCCAGGCGTGAAACCACCTCCACCGGTATGCTGATGTCAGTGAATGTTTCATTCAGTTTCTTTGCTTCGGCCGCGCCGGCCAAGGGCATCACGCCGGCCAGGATCGCGGTTTTTTGCGCGATGCCTTCTCCCCGGACAGCATCAAGCCACAGTTTAAAGTCTTCGATATCAAAGATGGCCTGTGTCTGGATAAAATTTGCCCCGGCCCTTACCTTCTTTTTAACACGCATAATATTGAGCTCGAGCGGTTTCAGAGTTGGATTGGCGGCGGCGCCCGGCAGCATTGAGAAGGGGCCCTCGATCTTCCTGCCATCCATCAGCACGCCCTCTTCGGCCATCCTTGCTACCGCAGCGACGAGCTGGATTGAATCGATATCGAATACGTTGGCCGACTCGGGGCATCCGATCAGGGCCTGGTGGTAGCCGTTGAGACAGAGCACGTTCTTAATCCCCAGTGAGGCTGCCCCCAGCAGGTCCGATTGCAGGGCAATACGGTTCCTGTCCCGCGTGACCATCTGGTAAACCGGTTCGATACCTGCATGGAGGAGGGCAACAGATGCTGCAAGGCTGGACATGGCTACGCCGTAATGGTTATCGGCGACATTCACGGCAACGGGGCCGTCCCGCAAAACATCGGCGCAGTCTTCAACTATGCCTGTTCCTGCCCCGGGCCGGGGCAGGAACTCTGCCGTAACGATAAAATCCATGCTCTCGATTTTCTTCGCCAGTTGACTATTAGATCTCATTATCTTTTCCTTAATCAAAAGATATCGTACAGGCCTTTATTCCTTATCGAGCTCCTGTTCATCGCCCGAGTATGCGCTGCGTGGAGACGCCTTAATCCTGTTGCGGAAATCCTCAACTTCTCTCTTCACCTGCTCCACGCCACCTTCACCCATCCGGATCATGACCATGCGCCCCCTGCCCAGGCCTATCTCCTCCAGCAGAGCGTCCACAGCCTCCACCCTTCTCTGCGCGCGCAGGTTGCCCTCAAGGTACCGGCAATCTCCCTCCTTACAGGTAACCACCACCACGCCGTCCGCGCCGGTTTCGAACGCCTTGGTCAGGTACAAAATATCTATTTTGCCGGAACACGGCAGCGGGATGACCTTGATCTCCTCCCCCTGTCCGTTATTGCCGCACAACAGTTCGTCCGGGTCGAAGCTGCTTGAACAGCAGAAAAGGTCGATCCTGAGACTATTTTTATTTGCTACGTACATAAATATGCCGCCTATACGGATTATGGAAGCCTATTGCCGTATTATAGCAACACAATAGGAGGCTGTCAAAAAGTTATGCCTTTGATTTGCCGCGAGGCAAGCTGAAATGGAAACGGCCCCTTCAAGGGGCCGTTTCCATAATAGATCTTAGTTTTATTTATCTGCTATTAATACCTTCTTGAACCACCCCTGCCACCACCGGATCCGCCGCGCTGGCCGAAGGAAGACTTGCCACCCCCCCTGCCACCACTGCTGCGTCCTCCACCTCCACCTCCACCACCACCACCCTCGCCGCGGGGTCGGGCGCCATTGACTGTGATCGCCCTCTCCTTGAGCTTCTTGCCATTCAGGCCGGCGATAGCCGCCTGGCCTTCCTGCAGCTTGGGCATCTCCACGAAGCCGAAGCCCTTGGACTGCCCGCTGTAATTGTCCTTGATAATGGCTACCGATGTAACCTCGCCGAAAGCTTCAAATTCAGTCCTGATATCGCTCTCGGTCACCTCGTAAGCCAGGTTGCCCACGTATATATTCATGGTGCGATTATTCCCTCCTTAATTTAAACGGCGCAGGGACAGACTATCCCATTGCGCCTGCCGGGCCGGCAACTACCTCTGTGGCTTGATGCTGCTGTAGCATTCGCTGCAGTAAACCGGTTTGTCCTGGCGCGGCTCAAAAGGCACTTCTGTCTGCTTGCCGCACTGGGCGCACGTGGCGGGGTACATCTTGCGCTGGTAGCCGCCGCCAGACCTGCCGCCGTCGCGGTTAGATTTCCTGGCCTGCCTGCAGTCAGGGCAACGCTTGGGTTCATTGGTGAACCCCTTGGATGCGTAGAACTCCTGCTCTGTGGCGCTGAATGTGAAATCCTTGCCGCAATCAGCGCAGTTGACCGTTTTGTCTGTGAAACCCATGGGATGACCTCCTGATATAATATTTATGGCTTGTAGTTGCGGTCATCCAACGTGAGAAGATATCAGAGGAAGATCGAGGTTCAATCTACCAAAGCTGGCACTAACCTAAACAGAAACCACTGTGTATACTCTACAACAAAAAACTACATAATGCAATGAAACCGCCAGTTCAACATATCGTGGTCATTTAACCTCCGGCGTCCTCATCTGTTATACTTCTCTTTCCCAAATTCAATATGAATGATCTAAGCTTTTTCAGGCGTTACATCGTGCCCTGCCTGGCCGGTTTCCTGCAGTCGACTTTCCTATGGGCCATCCTGACCTACATCACTATCTACTGGGTGGACCTGGGCTACAGCCACCTGCAGGTGGGCATATTGATCGCCGTCTTCCCGCTGGTGTCTCTGACCCTGATGATACCTTTCGGTGTTTTCGTCGACCGCATATCGCCCAGGAACCTGATTATAGCCAGCCAGTTCATCTTCGCGCTGAGCATAGCGGGACTGATGATGACGCAGGACTTCTGGTCCACCATGCTGTTGCTGGCGGTGGGCGGCGCAGGCAGCGCGCTTTTTAACAACGCGCTCCCATCGCTTTTCTATAAGACCCTGGGCGCCAGCATACGCGGCCTCAAGCTGGGCTTCTTTACCGCAGGCATACTGATGGGTTACGGCCTTGGCTCATTGCTGGGCGGTTACATATACACCGGCTTCGACATGAACGCCATCTTCCTGTTCTCGCTGGTGGGCACGGTCCCCATGGTGCTACTGAGCCTGCTGATGGCGGATGTCCCCGGCACGCGTATCAAGATCAGCGACTACCGGGCCGACCTGTCCAGCAAGTCGGTGCTCATCTTCGTCATACTGGTATTCGCCTTCTCCCTGCACGCAGGCGCCGAGCAATCCAGCTTCAGCCTCTTTCTGAACAAGGAGATCAAGCTGGACAAGGAATCGGTGGGCTGGCTGTACTTCATCCATGCCAACGTCATGGCCGTGCTGTCCATCGTCAGCGGGTACTACGCTGACCGCGTCAATGCGCGCGGGAAAGGGCTGGCCACCCTTTATTATGTCGGCATAGCCATATCAGGTCTGACCAATATCATGCTGATGTTCACCACCAATTTCGGCAACGTCCTGGCCACGCGCCTGACACATGCCGTGGGCGACAGCCTGACGCTGGTGACGCGCAGCCTGATCGTGTCCAATCTTTTCGTCGCCACGCGCATGGGCGGCAACCTGGCCACCATCCAGGCCACGGTGACGCTGGGGACTCTCTGCGGCTCCGTCATCAGCGGCGCATTTCCTGAATATTCAACGGGATTTGTCATCGCCGGCGCCGCGGCCGTGCTGGCAGTTATCTATGCATTAATAGCCAAGCCTGAATTCTGACCGCGTTTTGAGTTAGAATATATATAACATGGCTTGCGGGGGGATGCAGCATGCCGGCTAACCTGACTCCGCAGTATTTTAAAGCGGAGCGGCGCTTCAAGAGCGCTGCCACACCCGAGGAGAAGATCCAGGCCCTGGAGGCCATGCTGGCCGTGATGCCCAAGCATAAGGGCACCGACCACCTGCAGGCCGACCTGCGGCGCAAGATCGCTAAAATCAGCGAAGAGGCCGAAAAAAAATACGCGACCAGCAGGAAAAACTTCAATATCCGCAGGGAGGGGGCGGGACAGGTGGCGCTGATCGGGTTGCCCAACACCGGCAAGTCGCTGCTGCTGGCCTCGCTAACCAGCGTCAGACCCGAGGTTGCAGATTATTGTTATACCACCAAATCGCCCAACGTGGGCATGATGCCTTTTGAAAATATCCAGATACAACTGGTGGACATGCCTGCCATAAATATGGAAGAGGCGCGCGTCTGGTCCAATTCCGTGCTGCGCAACGCCGACCTGCTGGCCATCGTGGTAGACCTCACCAGCGATCCCGTACGGCAGGCCGAGGAAACTCTGCAGCACCTGGAGGAGATATCCGTGGCGCCCTTTAAGTCCGGTGTGGACAACAGCGGCACAGGCTTAAGGGAGCGGCGCACATTCATAATAGCTAATGTGGGAGACCTGGATATCGATGACGAAGGGATTAACGCCTTGAATGCCCAATTCAGCGGTTGGCTGGATACGATCAGAATATCGGCCGCGGAGAAACAGAACTTGGAGGAGCTCAAGCGGCAGATCTTTTCGCGCCTCGAGATCATGCGAATACACACCAAGTCGCCCGGCGCCAGGGTGGACCTGACCGATCCTGTAATACTGCCCGCGGGCGCGACTGTCAAAGAGGCGGCCGAGGCGGTGCACAAAGATTTCAAGTCCGGGCTGCGCTATGCCGTGATCTGGGGCTCCGGCAAGTTCGACGGCCAGCGCGTCGGACCCGAACACATGCTGCGCGACAATGACATCATCGAGCTGCACGTATGAGCCTCGACCATGCCTTTAAGGTATAATTCTAATAATGATCGCCGCCCTCCGCAAAAGCATCAATAGCCTCAAAAAGGACAGGGAGCACGGGGCGGGATGGCTGACGTTGCGGGCGCTCGAGATACTGCGTGAGGCGGCTTCTCTGGAGCAGGCCGCCGATGCGGATAAACTGCTGGCATCGCTTGGTAGTGTGATAGCTGCGCTGTCGGAGGCGCGCCCCGCCATGGTTTCCATCGCCAACTATTCCCTCTATTATCGCGATGAGCTGGCATCAGCCGCTTCAACCTCCAGGTCACCTCAGCGCCTGAGAAAGGCTGCCTACAGCATCGCCGACCGCCTGATAAAATTTCACCAGAAATCTACTGCGGCTGCAGCCCGCAACGCGGCCAGGCTTATCAGCGGACGCAGCATTGTCATGACCTGCAGCTACAGCTCTGCGGTCTGCGCCGCCCTGGAATTGGCAAGGCGCGGGGGCAGGGACTTCAAGGTGCTGGCCGTCGATTCGCGCTTTAAAAAGATATCCTACGGTGAGTTAACGCTCCAACGGTTGGAGCAGTGCGGCATCAGCGGCAAAATAGTGCCTGATTCGCAGGTAAGCTGGCAGGCCGCCCGTGCAGACCTCGTGCTATGCGGCGCCGACAGCGTCTCGCTGCACGGCTGGCTGATAAACGGGTCACCCTCGCTGATGCTGGCACAGGTGGCGCGGCGCAAACGACGTCCTTTCTACGCCGTGTGCGAGATATCCAAGATCGATGCCCGCGGGCTGACGGCCGGCCTGCGGGAGACTGACCCGGGCTTCGACCTACTGCCGCTTGAGCTGCTCTCGGGACTGGTCACGGAAAGGGGAACGATGCAGCCCGCGGAAGTATATAAACTTACCATCGAGGACCTGATCAGGAGCACGGGTGAACGTCCTCGTTGACACGCACGCCCACCTGGACGAGGTGGAGGACTGCGATTCCGTTATCGGCAGAGCGAGGCTGGCGGGCGTGGCGGCTATTATCGCCGTGGGGCAGGAGATGAGCTCGAATATTAGAACCCTGGAACTGGCCGAAGACTATCAGGGATTTGTTTACCCTGCGCTCGGCCTGCACCCGTGGGCTATCGGCAACCTGGATATGGCTCAGCTTGATGAGAACATCAACTTCATCTCGAATAATCTGCACAGGGCGGTAGCGTTGGGCGAGGTTGGCCTGGACTACGACAAGCGGGTGCTGAAAGGGGCAAGCAAGGAGATGCAGAAGGAGGTGTTGCGGCGTCTGCTGGCACTGGCCATTTGCCATGATAAGCCGGTCTCGCTGCACAGCCGCTACGCCTGGAAGGATGCTCTGGAAGAGGTCAAAGCTGCCGGGATAAGGAAGCTGGTCTTCCACTGGTATACCGGCTTCTCCAGCACCCTGGCGGAACTAAACGAGGCGGGATACTACATCTCGGCCACGCCGGCTGCCGAGTACCACGATGAGCATCGCCGCGCCGTCAGGGAGGCGCCCGTTGAAAGGCTGCTGCTGGAGACCGATTGCCCGGTTCACTACGGCAGGGAGCAGCGCTACCGCTCGCAGCCGTCCGATATCGTGCGCAGCCTGAGAGCGGCGGCGCAGATTAAAAACATGGATGAAACCGATTTGGCCGATATCACCACAGCCAACACCGCCCGGCTTTTCGGCATTCCGGCTGATAGGAAATCGTGACTCCGCCCTTTTTACCTTCCCCTACCGTTATCAGCGCTGAAATAATATAATATGAAATCATGTGCTTCAGGCTTATACGTGAAGACATCAGCGCCGCCATGGAGCGCGACCCGGCGGCCAGAAGCTCCTGGGAGGTATTTTTCCTGTATCCCGGCCTCCACGCGTTGTGGTGGCACCGTGTGGCCAATTTCCTTTATCGCCACAACTGCTATTTCCCGGCACGCCTGATCTCTCAGGTCAACCGCTTTTTTACGCAGATCGAGATACATCCGGGGGCCACCATAGGCAGGCGTTTCTTCATCGACCACGGCGCGGGCGTGGTCATCGGCGAGACTTCCGAGATCGGTGATGATGTGCTTATTTACCAGGGCGTGGTGCTGGGGGGAACTACCCTTTTTAAAAAGAAGAGACACCCTACGATCGGCAATAATGTCGTCATCGGCTCCCGGGCGATCGTCCTTGGCGCCATAAGCGTAGGTGACGGCGCCAGGATCGGTTCAGGATCGGTGGTGATCAAATCAGTGCCCCCCGGGGCAACCGTAGTGGGCGTGCCCGGCCGCGTTGTTGAAGAAAACCGCGACCATGACATCGACCTGGACCATAACCGCCTGCCGGACCCCGTGGCCGAGGCCATCCGGCTGATGCTGGCAGAACACGACAAACTGGATGAACGGGTACAGCGGCTGGAGGACGCGGCAGGCCTGGCCCCGCCCAAAGATGAGTTCAAACAGGCTGAGTCCAGGGTCAAACACGAGTTCGACGAAAGCTGCGATATATAAGCATATAGCGCTTTGCCCCACATATTTAAACAGGTTAAAATTAGTAGATTATTCAGCTATGAAGGCAATTATTCTGGTTGGCGGCGAGGGCACCCGGTTACGACCGCTGACCTATTCTGTGGTCAAGCCCATGGTCCCTGTTGCCAACAGGCCATTCATAGAGCACGTTATCCGCAAGCTGGCCCTGCACGGGATCGATGAGATAGTGCTGGCCATGGGATATAAGCCTGACTCGATTTACGCATATTTCAAGGACGGCCGCGGACTGGATGTCAAGTTGACCTACAGCCTGGAAGAGAGACCGCTGGGCACAGCCGGCGCGGTTAAGCACGCCGGAGGCCACGTGGACGATACCATCTTCGTTCTCAACGGCGACTGCTTCTCGGACATCGATTACTCCGATATGCTCAGCCGGCACATGAGCAATAAGGCGACGGCAACCATCGCGCTGACGCACGTGGATGATCCCACCAGGTTCGGGGTAGTCGAGACAGATAACGCAGGGCGCGTGTTACGTTTCATAGAGAAGCCGGCCTGGAAAGACGTGACCAGCCACTGGATCAATGCCGGAGTATATATACTCGAGCCCGAAGTGATGGATTATATACCGGACAACCAGTTTTACATGTTCGAAAACGGCGTATTCCCCCGCCTGCTGGATAGGGGAGAACCTTTTTACACCTACCATAATAAGGCATACTGGATCGATATGGGCACACCCGAGCAATACCACCGTATTAACAACGATGTGTTGCAGGGCAAATGCTTCTCCCCCCTGCACACAGCCCGTGACATAATCATCGCAGAGGGATGCGAGATCCACCCTTCTGCCCGTTTAGCCGGCCCGGTCATGCTGGCGCAAGGCTGCAGGGTGGGCGCAGGCGCCTGCATCACGGGCCCGTCGATCATCGGCCACGGCTGCCGGATATCCAGGGAAGCGGTTATCGAGAATTCGCTCCTCTGGGACCATATCACGGTCGGGGAGGGCGCGATCATTATTAACAGCATTATCGCCAGCGGTGCTAAGATAGATAAACGGCAGCGCCTGGAGGGGCTGACTATTAATCATCAGTCGCCCGCTGGCCCTGCAACAAAATAATCTAATATGTCGGAGGCAAGATGGCTGACAATATAAAAAACGTTGGCGACAAGGATTTCAAGTCAAACGTGCTGGATGCGACACGGCCTGTGCTGGTGGATTTCGGGGCGGTGTGGTGCGGGCCTTGCAGAATGATCGGGCCAATCGTGGATGAGCTGGCCGGCGAATACAAAGACAGGGTGGATTTCGCCAAGGTCGACGTGGACGAGGCGCCCAAGGCGGCCTCCAGCTACAATGTGATGAGCATACCCACGCTTATCGTCTTCAAAGGGGGCAAGCCTTTCGAGCAGGTCGTAGGCTACCGTCCCAAGAAGGACATACAGAAACTTCTCGATAAGGCCTTAGCTCAGTAGTGAACCCAATAAACGACGTCACTTACTGGACAGCTTTCATTGCGGGCCTGCTGTCTTTTTTTTCGCCCTGCGTGCTGCCGCTGGTCCCCGCCTACCTGGCCAACCTGGCGGGCACCTCGGCCATTGATACGAGCAGCAGCCGACGCGTATGGCCCACGCTGCTGCACAGCGTCGCCTTTGTGCTGGGCTTTTCCATCCTGTTCATCCTGATGGGCGCATCGGCCGGCCTGATCGGCTCTTCCATCATTGCATACGCCGAACCGCTGCGGATTGTCTCCGGCATAGTCGTTATCATCTTCGGTGTCTTCCTCATAGCCGCGTATAAAATACCCTGGCTCAACTTCGAAAAACGGCTGCACCTGCAGGGGGCGCACAATCCAGGTTATATCAGGTCATTGCTGATCGGTGCGGCCTTTGCCGTGGGATGGACGCCCTGCATAGGACCCATCCTCGGTTCGATACTCTTTATCGCGTCCTACACCGGTGAGACCGTCAAGGGCGCCGCTCTGCTGGCTGTCTACTCGATGGGTATGGGCATACCATTCCTGCTGATCGGCCTGGCCTGGAGCTACATAGTCCCCTTCTGGAGCGGCATCACCCGCCACCTCGGCCTCATTTCTATTTTAAGCGGCATACTGCTTATAATAGTCGGTATATTGATGCTGACCGGACAGATGGCCTGGCTGAGCCGTTTTGCAATCTGAATGCGTTTTAACAGGAGAAACACGACCATGAAATCCGTATTACTCATTCTTCTCGCAGCGCTCTTTGTCGCGGTACTGATGGCCGGCTGCGGAACTCCGGCGCAGTCATGTCCTAAAATCGGCGATAAGGCGCCCGATTTCACGCTGTCGGGGCTGGACGGTAAAACGATTAGCCTAAACAGTTATGCAGGCAAACCCGTTATTATAAACACATGGGATGTAGATTGCGCTAAATGCAGGGAGGAGATGCCCTTCTTTCAGGAATTATATAACAAATATAGCCAGGATCAGTTCATTTTCCTATCCATCGATACCGGCAGCGACAGCACATCTTCAATCAGGGATTATCTGAAAAAGAACAATTATACTTTCAATGTCTTACAAGATTACGCAGGCAAGGTATTCAAACCAAGATACTGTTTTACCGGAGGAAATCCTTACACCATATTCATCGATTCAGATGGAATCATCAAACACATAAAAATTGGCAGTTTTTCGACTAAACAGGAGCTGGATGATATCGTGCTGAGTTTGATAACACGATAATCAACATATTCCTGATATATAAAGTGAACGTAAAATAAGCTATGAATGGTACTCAAATTAAGCGCTTGCTATGGATGCTCATACCAGCGATTATTGTTCTGATATCCGCTGTTGCCATTGTTGAATGGACCACACATCCCGGTGTGCCATCCACTATCCCGCCACCTGCTACAAACACTCAAATCCAGGATGTGAAAGTCGGGGCAAGGATCGGCTATGCCGCGCCGGATTTCACCCTGCCCACTACAGATAATAATGAATTTAAGCTGAGCGATTACCGGGGCAAGAATGTCATACTCAACTTCTGGGCCACATGGTGCGGCCCCTGCCACTACGAAGTGCCCGCTTTTAAGGCCTTTTCTGAAAAATACCAGGAGGAAGATGTAGTTATTATCGCGGTCAATACGCAGGATTTACCCTATAGCGCGGCATCCTACGCTACTGCCAACGGAATGCATTTTATCATCCCTCTTGATCCCCGCGGCTACGCATCCGCACTTTATAATATCAGGGGCCTGCCTACTACCTTCTTTATCAACGACAAGGGTATCATCACGTCCATCAAGGTCGGCCCGTTTATTTCCATGGAGGAGATAGAGGATCGCCTGGGCTCTTTCGACTAAAGCTGACCTGTTGGCAAAATTCAGTTATAATATGTCAAATATGGTGATATCACATGAATGACAGCGACAGTGCGTTCAGGAAACTCGAGCTGGATAAATGCCGCGAAGAGTTGGCGCTGTTGCAAACCCGCTTCAAAGTCGGTGAGATCGACAGCGATGTATTTGACTCCAACAGCAAGGTCCTATTCGACAGGATCAGCATGCTTGAAAAGGAAATAAACAGTATACCCCTGTCTACCGGCGATAGGCTAAAAAAGCACAGGGCACTGATAGTGATCATAGCTGCTGTTGCCCTTGGTCTGCTGCTCTGCGCCGCCATAGTGCTGCTGGTGCCGAGGCCGGGTACCGGCGTTGGCAATATCGCCCCTGATTTCGTCATGCAACTCAGCGACGACAATACAACGGCACTCAGTTCCTTCCGAGGCAAGAATGTCATTCTGGTCTTCTGGGACAGAGATTTCTGGGACGACCGTTTCTTCAGCGTCAACGGTGTGACGCACAAGTTTTATACGCCGGACAAGCTCAATGAGCTTTACAACAAATATACTCCCGCCGAGCTGACCATTATTGCCATTGCCTCCGGGGCCGGCAGCAGCGAGATAGACAACCTTGTAAAAGAATACGGCATTGGTTTCCCCGTTATCAGCGACACTTCCGGCAAGCTACGATCAAGCTATAACATATCGTATGAGCCCACCTGCATTTTCCTGGATAGGAACGGCGTAATCAGGGTCAGGGTGGAAGGCCCACTCATGTCCCTCTCTGACTATGAGCAGATCATACATGCCGTAGGCGCCGGTGGAACCGTTAATACACCCAAGCCGCCTATTACGGACGCACTCGTTCAGTCGAACAACGAGAAAAGCGCCATGGTGAACTGGAGCACTGCTACGCCGACCACTACACAGGTCGATATTGATGGCAAGAACATCCAAACGGTGATAACGCCGGCTCCGGTCACCCTGCACTCGCTGAGTATCAATGACCTGTCGCCGAATACATCCTACCATATCAGGATCCTGTACAATGTGAATAATATCAACGTCTCAGAGCATTCCTTCAACGCCCTGGCCGACTCAATAGTCTCCAAGCGCTACCTGGCCACGACTTCAGGAACGGACTCCAACTACCCGGAGATATCCGGGGCCGGGACCAGTTCCATTACCGATTTATCCATTCTGGTAACATGGAAAACCGACGAACCGGCCAGCGGTGAAGTCGATTTCGGCATCGGCAAGGATATCCTGGGCACTGCATCCCAGGGTAACGGCCTGACCATCTGGCACACGGTCAAGCTCGACGGACTGGCGCCGGATACTCAGTATTCACTGATGCTGAGATCAAAGGACGCCAGCGGTAAGGAGTCTTCGCAAGACCTGCCTGCAGTCAGGACCCTGAGCGTGCTGGAGACGGGGCCACAGGTGGGCAAGCGGGCGCCTGACTTTATGCTTAAATCAACGGACGGTACACAGTACTCCTTGAGCCAGTTCCTGGGCCGCAAAGTCCTGCTCAACTTCTGGCTGGAAGACTGCCCAGCCTGCGAACTTGAGATGCCACTGATCCAGTCAGCCTTCGACAAGTACGGGCGCGACCAGTTGGCCGTGCTGGCAGTCAACGTGCACGGAGACGCTGACAAGGTCAGGTACTACGCTGCCAACGAAAGACTCACGTTTCCGGTGCTGCTTGACAGCGAAGGCGAGGTGGACGGCGTCTACAAGGGGCCGGCCTTCCCCACTACCTATCTTATCGATTCCACCGGCGTCATCCGGGAGATCAAGTTCGAACGTTTCCAGACACTCAGCGAGATAGATGACGCACTGGGTAAATTAGACTGCTGCAAGTAGCCCTGCTTCTCCGGTGGCGAGGTCACTTAAATGGGTAACAGAAACCGTTTCATCAAATGGTTGACAGCCCTTTTGCTCCTCTTTGCTTTCGGCACGGCCGGCTATATGGTTATTGAGGGCTGGGGTTTTCTGGATTCCTTTTACATGATGGTGATCACCATTACCACGGTCGGTTTCAGCGAGGCGCACGCGCTCAACGATGCCGGCCGGGTTTTTACCATAATTCTCGCGCTGCTTGGAGTCGGTACAGCTTTCTATATTCTCACCAGCATCGTGCAGGCGACTCTCGATAGTGAGTTCGGATCGTTCAGGAGGTCCCGTATGGAAGCCAGGATCAGGAAGCTTGACAACCACTTTGTGCTGTGCGGCTACGGCCGCGTGGGTGAGGCTATTGCCGGTACCCTCAAACAGCAAAAATCCAACTTTGTGGTCATCGACCACAGCTTAAATAGCTATACCAAGGCAATTCAGGACGGCTGCCTGTGTATAATGGACGACGCCACAAGCCATGATGTGCTTAAACACGCCGGCATCGATAAGGCCAGGGGACTGATTACCGCATTCGGAGACGATGCTTACAACACCTACGCGGTGCTGACCGCACGCGAGATCAACCCCAGGCTAACCATCATCGGACGCGCCAACAACAATGATGCGGTACGCAGGCTTAAGCAGGCCGGCGCCACCCATATTATCCTGCCCGAGGTAATCGGAGGCCAGCAAATGGCACGGCTGGCGCTGAGGCCTGCCACGGTCCAGTTCATCGAGACGGTCCTGGCCAACAAGCAGGGTGAATACCTGATTGAAGAAGTCTATATCAACGAGAATTCCACCCTGATTGGTAAAAGCATAAAGGACATCGAGGAGAAATTTGCCGGCGTGCGCATCCTGGCAATCAGAGAAAAAAACGGTGAAATAATCATCAACCCCGCACTGAATACAACAATCGAGGCAGGGGGCAGCCTGACGGCTTTCGGCATCATGGAACAGCTCCAGGCGGTCGAAGGCTGCTGCTCATTCCACCGCGACAGCAGGGGACAGATAGTCCCCGACCTGTAAAAAGGATTAAGGGAAAAGTTTAATGAGTTTACGCACCAAAAAAATACTGCTCTTCATACTGCTTACATTCTTCATCGACTGGGCGCTGGTCTTCCTCTTTATCACCATGGGAGGCAAGGTCGATAGCATCGGCATCATGCTGCTGGGCGCCGCCTACATGTTCGTGCCCATGATCGTGACGATCGTCATACAGAAAGCTATTCTCAAACAGCCTCTGGCCCAACCCCTGGGCATCTCCTTCAAAGTCAACAGGTGGTTCTTCGTAGCATGGTTCCTGCCCCTGATAATCGCCTTTGCCGTAATGGGAGTCAGCCTGCTCATACCGGGGGTAACGTTCACACCTGACATGTCGGGCTTTATGGATTCCCTGGCTTCCACCCTCAGCCCGGAGCAGATGGAGCAGGCCAGGCAGCAGCTGGCCTCTATGCCGGTGCACCCGGTCTGGCTGATAGTGGCGCTGGCTCTAATCTCGGGCACTACCACCAACGCCATCCTGGGATTCGGCGAGGAGTTGGGCTGGCGCGGCTTCCTGCTAAAAGAACTGGGCTTCATGGGCTTCTGGAAATCATCGGCCTTGATCGGGTTCATCTGGGGAGTCTGGCACGCACCGCTGATCCTGCTGGGACTCAACTATCCGCAGAATCCGCAGCTCGGCGTACTGCTGATGACGGCCTGGACGATACTCATCGCGCCGCTCTTTAGCTATATCCGCATCAAGTCACGCTCCGTAATCGCCGCTTCCATCTTCCACGGCGCCATCAACGCCGTCCCCGGCCTGGCCATTATTCTCATCGCCGGGGGGAGCGACCTTACGGTCGGGCTGACCGGCCTGGCGGGTTTCATTGTCTTTGCGCTGGCAAACATACTGCTCTGGATCTACGATAGGTTCATCACCCGGGAAAAGGCAACCGACATATTGAAACAGATATCTTTGGAGACCTGAATGCAGGCCACAGGATTGATTGAGCGCCTGCCCCCATCACTCCTCAAGCTGACCTTAGCTGCCGGCGAGCTTGCAGATAAATCAGGTATAAGAGCTTACATGGTGGGCGGCATCGTGCGTGACCTGATGCTTGGCCGACCCCCTATTGACATCGATATAATGGCCGAGGGCGACGCGGTAGGGCTGGCGCGGCAGATGGCGGAGGAACCGGGCGCGAGGCTGATAGTCCACAAGGATTTCGGCACAGCATCGCTGAAAATCGACGGCTTCAGCGTGGACCTGGCCACCTGCCGTAGCGAAGACTATATGTGTCCCGGGGCACTTCCCAAGGTCAGGCCCGGCAGCATACGGGAAGACCTCCAGCGCAGGGATTTCACCATCAATGCCATGGCCGTCTGCATCAACAAGGCAAATCAGGGTGACCTGACCGACCTTTTCGGCGGCTGCGAGGACCTGTCCGGGGGGCTGGTGCGCGTCCTGCACAACAAAAGCTTCCAGGACGACGCTACTCGCATGATGCGGGCTGTACGCTACGAGCAAAGGCTCGGATTCAGGCTTGAGAGCAGCACATCAAAGCTCTTAAGGAACAGCCTGGATATGCTGGATACTATCAGCGGCGACCGTTTAAAAAACGAGCTCGCCCTCTGGCTGAGCGAAGACTATTGTTATAAGATCCTGCGCCGGGCCGGCCGGCTTGGCATACTGGCTAAACTGTACCCCGCCCTCTCGTGGGACCTCACGATGAGCACAGCCTTCGGGCGGGCGGCCCGCGGGCACGGCGCTGCCAGCCCACGGTTATACTTTTGCCTGCTCGTTTACAATCTGGATGAAGAAGAGTTGTATGAGCTTCTGGGGCGGCTTAACCTGACCGGCAGCCGCCTGGACCTGCTCAGCCACCAGTCCCTGGAACTCAAAGGTAAATGTGCGGAGCTGGACAGGCCGGCTGTTAAAAAATCAGCAATATATTTCACGCTTAGGGAATACGAAACTACGGCTGTGCAGGCCAACCTTTCTTACGCCAGGACCACAGCCCTGCGCCGGAACCTCAGGCTGTACCTGGACAGGCTACGCTATGTTAAAACGTCCCTGGATGGTAACGAACTGCTGACTCTGGGCGTCCGGCAGGGGCCGCAGGTGGGTATAGTGCTGAAAAAACTTCTGGCTGCCAGGCTGGATGGTACAGTCCTGAGTAAATCCGACGAAGTGACACTGGCGCGCCGGTTGGCAGGCGCGCCTGCCGCCCTTAGCAGTCAATTTCTTCCCTTTTCACGGACGTAACAAGATATGAATCCAATCCACCGGCCAGCAGATTGGCATGAATAACAGAAGCCCTCATTTCATCGTCTAACAGTGTAAAAAGCATCGGCCCCGACCCTGCCAGGTGTACTTCGGAAGCCCCCGCCCGGCGGAAATCCTGCATATATTTGCTCAGGCCCGGAAATGCACCGGGGGCCACTTTTTCAAAAACGTTGTAGATCTGTCCGGCCTTTCTGTCACCCCTGTGCTCTAATAGTTCTCTCATGCCGGTTGAGAGGCCACCGGAAGTGAAATGGACGGGTTTTACCAGGCTGTAGAGCATGGCGGTCTTGCCGGATGATACAGGTAAATCCGGCCGGAGTAAAACGAAACACATTTTCTCCAGGTCGGCCAGGGGCGTGACACGTTCGCCCCTCCCCTCGACCAGGCAGGCGCCTCCGTAAATAAAAAATGAGACATCGGAGCCAAGGCCGGCGCCGATTTCCGCCAACTGCTCCGCAGTCAGTGCGAGTTGCCACAGCCTGTTGAGTCCACGCAGCACAGCCGCAGCGTCGCTGCTTCCACCACCCAACCCAGCCCCCATGGGAATATGTTTCTCCAGTCCAATGACCGCGCCCCTGCCACAGCCTGTAACCTCCCTGAGCCTTTGTGCCGCCTTAAACACGATGTTGTCATGATCGGGAAGCCCCGGCAGACTGAAATTCATTTTTATAATTCGCCCAGGTTCCAACGTTAACACATCATGCAGGCTCACGGTCTGCATGATGCTGACGATCTCATGATAGCCGTCGGCTCGCTTGCCCAGCGCCTCAAGCGCCAGGTTAAGCTTGGCATAGGCCTTGAGCGTCAGCACAGTCCACCTCCGGCTACCCTGTAAAGGGCCGCCCACTCAGCCATGGCAAGCGCCCCCGGCCTCCTTCCGGGGTCTATCCCCACCCGGCGCAGCATATCATCGGATTCCGCTGCTTCAATTTTCAGGCCGATGGCCAGTGAATTACGCACCTGTTTGCGCGGGGATGCGAATCCGCAATGTACCAGGTCCAGGAAGCTGTCAATATCGTCTATATCCAGGGCCGGCGCCGGCAGCATATTAAATTTGACGACAGCCGAATCCACTCTGGGTACAGGGTAAAACGAGGCTGCCGGCGCCTTGAAAACGATCTCCGGGTTGCTGAAAAGCCGCATACTGACTGCCTGAAAGCCCATCCTGCCCTCGGGGGCGGTAACCTCTCTGGCCACTTCCTCCTGCATCATGATCACCATCAGCGCCGGCCTGTTGTCCGCGCGTGTGAAATAGCGCAGGATGGGGGAGGTTATGTAATAGGGGATATTAGCTACTACCTTGTAGTTAGAGCATCCAACCAGGTCGTTTAAATCCTGCTTCAAGATGTCTGCCTGGACGATCTTGACGTTAAGGCAGCCGGCCAGCTTTTTCCCCAGCTTCAATGCGAGGCCGGCATCCAACTCGACCGCTATGACCCGGCCGGCGCCTGCGGCAAGCTTCCCCGTGAGCGCCCCCAGGCCGGGGCCTACCTCCAGCACTGTGTCATCCCTGCAGATAGCAGCGGCCTCAACGATAGCTTCCGCAATGGAATCGACTACGAGAAAGTTCTGCCCCAGGCTCTTGCGCGCCCTTAGCCCCTGGCTTCTGAGCCGCCTCTGGAATGTACGGTTGGGCTCTCTGTTTTTATATGGCAACAGATTGCTGCCTGCCTTTATAATGACGGGCCGTGCACCAGCTGTCGATAGAGTCCTTCAGCTTACGCCCGCCAGCCAGCTCCGGCCAGGTGACCCTGCGTCACCCGGAGCTTACTATTTACCGCTGCTTCCTTCCGGACCTGACGGGGTTCATAGCCCTCCGCCGCGCAAGACCCAACCTTCAACACCACTTAACAGTTGCAGTTCTGAAAAACAATACCTCGAGCCGGAATTCAGCCCCGCTATAGCGGATCTCGGGTACAGGGCACCGCTGGTTCCCCGCCTAGCACGGCCCAACTCAAATACTACAGTTTAACCGTTTTCTTTTCAAGGTTAAACGCCCCAGCTTAACCTGCTCACCAGGAATCCCGGCAGGCCTTCTTTTTCCATCTTGGCCTGCGTGGACTTGATATCGTAAGATACCCTGTAATGGTAGAGGGCGTGCTCCTCAGAATCGTATATGGCGTAGCTGGCGCGCGGGTCACGGTCGCGAGGCTGGCCCACGCCACCGGGGTTAATGATCAGTCGCCTTTCCCCCAGCTTCAGGATGTCACCGCTACCCAGATACCCCTCGTTGACCAGTATCTCATCCTGTTCGAAGACAAAGGGAACGTGAGTATGCCCCACCACGCAATATCTGGTATCGAAGCACTTGAAATTGTCGGATGCCGTAAAAGCGTGGGCGATGTATTCCCAGAACGGCAATCTGGGGCTGCCGTGGACCAGCGTAAAATCGTCCCGCACCAGCACATCCGGCAGGCCGAGTAAAAAATCCCGGTCATCGCCGCTCAACCGGCTGGAGGTCCAACGGTTGGCGCGGGCAGCATCCGAGTTGAAATCTCCGATATCTATTTTCCCGACCGCAGCCAGGTCATGGTTGCCGCACACGCAGACAGGATCAAGCGTCTTCAGCAGGCTGATGCAGGCCGAGGGGTCAGGGCCATAGCCAACCACATCACCCAGGCACCAGACATGGCCGAAGCCCCCGTGGTTGTGCGCATCCTCCAAAACCGCCTCAAAGGCCTCAAGGTTGCTGTGGATATCAGCGATGACGAGGTATTTCATGGAAAGTCGATTATATCATACACATCGTGGCCGGCCAGTTGTATTAAACGTTGTGAGAAGCGTATATTAACAACGTGGCTATATGCTATTTCGCTTATGCTTCCAATATGAGCCGCAAGCAGATGGCCGAGCGCTGCCCCGAGGCCAAAGCCAGGGCTGTAGCCACGCTGCCCAATTTCAAGCTCGTTTTTACCGGCTATTCGCGGCTGCGCAAAGGCGCGGTGGCCACGATCCGGGGTTCACAGGGCGACAAGGTCATGGGCGCTGTTTACGAGATAAGCGAGGCCGGACTGCGCAAACTGGACAAACACGAAAACTACCCTGTTGACTACAGGCATCTGGATGTGCGCGTTTTCACGGACGGCGGCGAATCATTCGATGCCGTGACCTTCATCAAGGCCAGGATAGAGGAAGAAGGCCAGCCTTCCGCCGAATACCGCGCCGTCATACAGCAGGGTTATCGCGATTGGGGCATTATCTGAGCCGGCGGGCTAATTGCCCTCTGTGATAACCACCTCGTTCATCTTATCGCCGTTAACCAGCTTCTTCAGCACGTCCATGCCCTGCGTAAGCTGACCGAAAACCGTGTGTTTGCCGTTCAGGTGAGGTTGCGGCGTATAGCAAATAAAGAACTGGCTGCCATTGGTATTGGCCCCCGAATTGGCCATGGACAAAGAACCGGCCTGGTGGGTGCGCGAGCTGAACTCATCCTGGAATGTATATCCCGGACCGCCGGCGCCGGTGCCGCTGGGATCGCCTCCCTGCGCCATGAAATCAGGAATCACGCGGTGAAAGGTCAGCCCGTTGTAAAAGCCCTTGCGCGCCAGGGTGACGAAGTTGTTGACCGTGACCGGGGCGTCCTGAGGGTAAAGCTCCAGCGCCAGGTCTCCCCTGGCGGTCTTAATCAGAGCGGTGTATTTTTTATTCACATCGATCGTCATAGGGATGGGTGAATTGTAGCTTTTAGGGGGTTGAGACGGCATTTTAATTACTCCTGTCATAAACAACGTTAAAATCAACCCTAATAGCACCAGGGCTATTATGATCGGAATTATTACGGCCTTGTTTTTATACCAGGCCTTTTTCTGGACCTTGTTTTTCCTGGATCGTTTTTTTGACATATCAACTATCGTCATCCTTAATAATTTAAATTTGACTGTCTCTTTTCATAAACAGGGTGCTGCCCTGCGGCAGCACCCCAGGATGTCTATTTATTAAGAGCCTATATTCTACCAGCTTCCAAATACCGATGTGTAGCCCAGCGCCAGCCTGACCAGCATATACCCCAGAAAGACGACGCCCAACAGAAAGATCCACAGGCAAAGCATACGCCAGAAAAGACCCCAGGCCAGTCCCCACGTCGGTTTCACATCAAGTTGCCTGTGATGATGGCTGTCGGGGGCCACGGCCGGTGTCACCGCCTGCTGTGGCATCGCCATTCCTGTAACGATGGAGGGCGGAGCAGCTATGCCGGTTACGATGGGCATATGGGGAATCTGACGCTGGCCACTACCCAGGTGTGCTCCACAGGATACACAGAACTGCTGGTTGGCAGCATTCTGTGAGCCGCAATTCTGGCACGTTACCATTTGCTGCATATTTCACCGCCTGAGCTTTACTTTCCTGCATTATATACGCGGTTAACCTCTATAGCAAGACCCTCCGCCTCCCCATGACAGGCCTGTGCTATAATCACGGCATGCGCATAGCTGAAATGGGCGAATTTGGACTTATTTCAAAGATAGCCGCTCTTATCGATGAAAAGGGCGACAGGCAGTCGCCGGCCTACAGGGATTTGCTGCTCGGCATCGGAGATGACGCAGCCGCCTGGAAGAGCCCCGGCGGCACCGAGCTAATTACTACCGATATCCTGGTGGAAGAGGTACACTTCGATTTCGCTTATACCGGCTGGAAAGACCTGGGCTGGAAATCTATGGCCATTAATATCAGCGACATAAATTCGATGGGCGGAAGGCCGCGCTATGCCCTGGTTTCACTGGCGCTGCCGGGCCGCGGCGAGGTTTCGGACGTTCTCGACCTGTATCATGGAATACTGGAGATATCCAATATTTACGGTGTAACTGTGGCCGGAGGAAATATCTCCGCCTCGGATAAAGTCGTCATCAATATCACCTTAACCGGGCTGGCCGAAGGGAACATGATGACCCGCTCTTCCGCCCAACCCGGTGACCTGGTAGCCGTATTCGGTTTCCCCGGCCTAGCGGCAGCCGGGCGTAAGGCGCTCTCACAGTATCTTAATCTGGATGCCGATGCGCTGCAGCTATTTAAAAACGCCCATCTACGGCCTGCACCGGATTTTAACGGCGGCCCCCTGATGGCTCGGCTTGGTGTCAAGACGGCCATCGATATCAGCGATGGGCTGGCAGCCGACCTGACCCATATCTGCACGGCGAGTAAAGTTGCGGCTATACTGCACTTAAATAATCTGCCCGTCCACCCTCTCCTGAAAAAATATTTCGACCGTGACAGCCTCAAAATGTCCCTGGCCGGCGGCGAAGATTATGAGCTGCTCTTCACAGCCGCTCCGGATATAATGAATCGGGTTGACGCCGCGTTCGACCCGGCCCCTGTTATTATCGGAGAGATAACAGCAGGTGAACCATACGCCCTATCGCTGCTCGATGAGGGGAGAAACCCCGTGCACATCGATTTCAGTGGCTGGGACCATTATAAGTATCATGATTGATCGTTGATATGGCACATTCTACCGTTACCTCGCACAGCCCTGAACAAACCCGCAGGCTTGGCCAGCTTATCGGCGGACTGGCGCAGGGTAACGACCTTTACCTGTTGAAAGGAAACCTGGGGACAGGCAAGACCCACCTCGTGCAGGGCATTGCCTTCGGGTTGGGAATCAAGGAGTATGCCTGCAGCCCCTCATTCATGATAGCCCGTGAATACCATGGCCGCCTGGCGCTTTATCACCTCGACTTATACCGCCTCGACCATATCGAGGAGATAAGCGACCTCGGCCTGGACGAGTATTTCCGGGCCGACGCAGTCTGTGCCATCGAATGGGCTGAGAAGGGAAGCGTGATATTGCCGCAGGATAACTTGACTATTGCACTTGAGCACGTGCCCGGCGACGTCCGGGAAATTACGTTCCTGCCGCAGGGAGCACGTTATATAGAGCTGTCCGGTGCAATTATGGATGCGCTGAAACAAGATAGAGAGATAATATGGAAATTGCCATAGATACCTCCACGAGTTGGGGCGGGACCGCCCTTTCACAGGACGGAAACCTGCTGGCTGAGCTTACCTGGAAGCCGGGGCAAAACCATACCTCGGAGCTCTTCCCCAACATCGAGAGGCTGCTGCAAACGGCAAAAACGGATATCAAGTCCCTATCTGCGGTGTTCGTAGCAATCGGCCCGGGCAGCTTTAACGGCCTGCGCGCCGGCATCAGCGCAGCCAAAGGCCTGGCCTTCTCACTTAATATACCGCTGGTGGGGATAAGCACCCTGGAGGCCGAAGCACTTCCTTTTGCCTTTACAGGGCTGCCCGTGTGCCCTATCCACGATGCCGGCAGGGGAGAAATAGCCGCCGCACTCTACTGTCATGCCGGTAGCTGGCAGCGGTTAAGAGAGGAGCATCTTACCGATATTGAATCACTCTGTGAAAACACCGGTAAAAAGACAATATTTTGCGGCGAGATCCCGCCGGCAGCGATAGAGCATATCCGCGCTTTACTGGGGGAAAATGCCGTGATCCCCGGATGGGAGCAGCGCCTCAGGCGGCCGGGGTATGTCTCTTATCTTGGCTGGCAAAGATTGAAATCCGGGAAACTAGACAGCCTGACAACACTGCAGCCCATTTACTTAAGACAACCTCCCATAACACAGCGTAAAAAGAAATACTGACAGCCGGCTCCCCTTAATATGACCCGGCCATATGCAGCAGCCATAAGATAAACGAACCAAAACAAGACACCAGCCAGTTCAATACACTGGATGCCGCAAGCAGATCATTAAGCCAGCTAAGCACCGGGTAAATCTTAAGGAGTATCACCACCAGCGCCAGCCCCAGAGCGCAGTTTACAATCCCGCAGATTCCGCCCAGGGCATTCCAGAAAAATCCGCCGTTCCAGACCTTATCCAGCAGATATCGCGGCGGCAGTAAGGCCAGGTGAAGGACGATGAGAATTATGCCCATAGTCACCAGAAAGCTGAGAAAAGCCCGCCATAAATGGTCCTGAGCAAAACTCATCCAGCCTAAAACATAGGCCATGAAAGCTCCGGTAAAAGACAGCGCGATGATGAAGGCCAGAAATCCGAAGAATTCCCTGACGGCTCCCTTTTTCAAGCCGCCCAGGAAGCTGAAAACCATGATCAAGGCTACTATCAGGTCGGCGATGATGCCGACGTAAGTCGGAACTGCCATATTACAAATCCCTCTTTAAAATCAAATGATATTTTATTAGATTGAGCATGCAACAACAATTTTCACATATTTATCATCCCGCTGTTTGCTGATCAAGTAAGGGCGACTGCTGTCAGGTTCTGACTGAGTTATTTCTTTTTATAATGGCAAAATAGCTGTTTTAAAGATAGAATTAATACCTGTTTACGGGCAATTAATATAGTTTGGAGAAGAAATGGAAAGGACGCTTGTATTAGTCAAACCAGACGGTGTGCAGAGATGCCTTGCCGGGGAGATACTGACCAGGCTGGAGAAGCGCGGCCTGAAAATAGTGGCGCTGAAGATGCTGCGCATGGACAGGGCGCTGGCCGAGAGGCATTACGCTGTTCACAGGGAAAAGCCGTTTTTTAATGACCTGGTGAGTTTCATCACGTCCGGCCCGATCATAGCGGCCGTATTGGAAGGCGAGAAGGCTATAGAATCGACAAGGCAGACCATGGGAGCTACAGATCCTAAAAAGGCGGCCCCGGGCACCATCAGGGCCGACCTGGGCATAAACATGGAGCATAATCTCATCCATGGCTCGGACTCCCCGGAAAACGCGGCAGCGGAAATCGCCATCTTTTTCAAACCCGAGGAGATACTCAGTTATACCAGGGATGTGGACAGGTGGCTTACTGGATAGTAAGCAATCGAATAGCCTTGCCGTATACGCTTTCCAGGTCGTAGAAGCGCCGCAGCTCCTTTGAGAATATGTGTATCACCACGCCGAGGTAATCCATCAGTATCCACCCCGAGTCGGCATCGCCCTCGCTGTGGTATGGCAAAGCCGATTCTTTCTTGAGCGAATTTAATATCTCATGATGGATGGCGTCTACCTGGCGGTCGCTGTCGCCGCTGCAGATGACGATATAATCTGTAAAGGAACAGGCCTGCCGCATATCCAACAAAACAACATCCTCAGCCTGTTTATCCGAGGCCAATTCGACTGCCCTGCGGGCTATTTCCAACGACTCCAGCTCTTACTCCTTAATAGTACTATAGTACTATCTCTGCGCCTGTTTATACCTGATTATAGCACAGGGACGGTATCCCCGTGTATATATGCGCTACCGCATCAGAATGACTACCGCATACGTTTGGGTCTGACGGAAGGTCGGGATTGACTTTTTCTCAGGAATTGTCATAATTAAATCAGGCTAAATGCCTTGATCAATCAGATGCAGTGCCAACATAAAAATTAGCGACATATATGTTGGCTCTCGATAGTGGTTAGTACAGTAATGGACTGAACCCCTGTAACTGGACAGATGAGGTTAGGAATACCGGCAGAATCAAAGCAGGGTAAACTAAAATGAAGGAGAAAGGATTCTGCCATGCAAGAGAGAAGGAACTTCACCCCGGAATTTAA
>Ga0268285_1000187_pt1 | contig 38563 bp, 34 predicted proteins | sample saktaG_2_FD_190144 | JGI IMG/M metagenome (GOLD analysis project Ga0268285, IMG submission 190144) | Saline water microbial communities from Sakinaw Lake, British Columbia, Canada - sak_2013_06_06_120m | ecosystem: Environmental > Aquatic > Non-marine Saline and Alkaline > Saline ... | reverse complement strand
TTTTAACATTGTTAGCACTTGAATTGACTATTGGCATACAAGGTTCATGGTCACACTTTAATGTTAAATGGTTAGAAATTATTGGCTGGATTTTGTATGTGCCTGCGGCTTTTTTTGTCTTTGGGGCTATTGCTACTTTACAACACAAAGGTAAGCCTGTCGGTGAGGTGACTGAAACTACTATCATAATAACTACCGGAATATACGGTCTAATTCGTCAGCCGATGACATTGGGTATGTTTATTTGGTCTATTGCATTAATCCTGGTCTTCCAGTCAGTAGTTTCGATAATTCTTTGTGTACCATCAGCATTATGTTTCTGGATATCCGCGAGGAAAGATACAGCCAATAATATAAAGAAATTTGGAGTTGATTATGAAGAGTACATGAAGAAGGTTCCCATTTGGAATGTTTTGGGAGGATTAAGAAGGAAGCTTTAAGTTGCAACAGGACGCGATTGTTGTTATAAAATATTTTGAATTTGTAATTGAAATGGTAGTGTTATATATTAAATCTTTTTGATATTTTTATTGAAAATATTTGATAATTATTTTAAAATATTTATATTATATTACCATTCAATTAAAGAAGCTTATATTATAAAAATAAAGGGAATTAAATAAAAATAATAAAACAATCTATTTTTCAACTTCAAATATTTAGATATCAAGAGTTATCAATAGGAGGGGTTAGTATTTCCAAATGGATAATCTGATAGGACTTTTAAAAAGTCTAAAAAAAACACCGCAATTACTTAAAGTTGATCTAAAGACAAATTTATTTTTACTGAAATATTTCGGAAAATTCAAGATAAAAAAAATAAATAACGATTATATACTGCACTCGCATCTTCCTCCAATCAACAGCCCAGCATATACAAAATTTGTTGACCAACACCTGATCAAAAACATTTCAGGGCCTTCCCATGCCCAGATCGGACTGACGAATGCATGTCCACAGAAATGTTCATACTGCTATAACAAGATACGATTCGGTAAAGCCATGGATAATGATACCATCATCGACTGTATCGGAATAAGAAGAGGGGTCAGGTCTTGAAATATAACAAAAGATATGTTATATTGGCAACATGACCAGACCATTACGGATAGAATTTAAAGGAGCAGTCTATCACGTCACCTCCAGAGGAAATGCCCGGCAGGCTATCTTTCTTACCGAGGAAGACTTTGCTGATTTCCTCAGGGTCTTATGTTCTGTGGTAAAAAGATATCGCTTCCTATTGCATGCCTATTGTCTGATGAATAACCATTATCATCTAATGATTGAAACCCCCGAGGGTAACCTATCAAAGGGGATGAGACAATTAAATGGTCTATATACCCAACGATTCAACCGAAAACACCAGAGAGTCGGCCATCTTTTTCAGGGTAGATACCAAGCGATCCTGGTGGATAAAGATAACTATTTACTGGAACTCTGTCGCTATGTAGTCTTAAATCCGGTAAGAGCAAGCATAGTAAAAGACCCGGGAGTCTGGAGGTGGAGCACTTATCGAGCAACTGCCGGTCAGGAAGAAGGGATTCCCTGTTTAACCACAGATTGGATTCTCTCCCAATTTGACAAAGAGCAAAAGAAAGCCGCTAACCTTTATCAAGCCTTTGTACTCTCTGGAATAAAAACAGATTCCCCTTTAAAGCTTCTAAATGGGCAATTGTTTCTCGGCCAGGAAAATTTTATAGATAAGATAAAACACTTGCTGAGAGGGAAAGAAAAATTAAAGGAGATAACCAGAGAACAGCGCTATGTAGCCAGGCCGCCCTTAAATGAGATTTTATTACACCAGGATAAGAAGTTAAAAAATCAAGCCATTTATCAGGCTTACTTAAAGTATGGTTATACCTTGAAAGAAATAGCAGAATATATTGGCGTGCATTATACTACAGTGAGCAGAGTAATTAAAAGAATAGAGGGGGAAGAAAAAAAGTGATATTTCAAGACCTGACCCCTAATAATTCTCGAACGAGAAGATGAAAAGTGATGTGGCAAGACATGACCCCTATTAATTTTCTTATAAACTGAATTGTTTTTTTGAGAACAGTCAATAAGGAGGATCTATGAATAATAACTTTAGCTTATCCGGATTAAGCACAACTCAGATAAAGGAATTATGGTCCAAGACTTATAACAGAGATGGTAAGCCGGATTGGTCTCATATATTTCCTTATTACCACGAAGAAATAGTATTCAAGGATGCGATTCAAAAAATAGTGGGGATTGATGAATTTAAAAATCTTTGTGACAGGCTAACAGCCAGATGCCAACAGCTCAAAATGAATATCCCCTCAATCGTCATGGAAAATAACATCATTTTTATGGAATGGGAAATGACGATGATTTTTAAAAAATTTCCCAGTTCTATCATTTACGGAGCTACGAAACTTACCCTTCACCAGGACGGAAGAATAATTGAGCAAAGGGACTATTATGATTTATGGGGAGACATATTCGATAATATTCCCTGGTTTGCTAAACCATACAGAAAATTCATGAAAAAGAAATTCGGTTAGGGAGGTTTTATCTTGTTTAAATATTTGAAGCAGTATAAATGGGCCGATATGAAACAAATGATGGTCAATAACCGTGCTGAGCAGCATCATAGTGATGTAAACCTGAAAGGGAAAAGGTGTGTTTTAACCGGTGCTACTTCCGGGGTAGGCTGGGAAGCCGCGAAAGCATTGGCTGCTCATGAAGCCTCTATTGTAATGATTAACCGTAATCAGGAAAAATCAGAAAAAGCCTGCGAAAACATTCGCTCTACTTACCATGTCGAATGTGATTATCTAGTCGCTGACTTTATAAATTTGGAAGAAGTGCATAAGGTAGCTGACTATTTGAACCATTCAGACCGAGGGATAGATATTCTCATTAATAATGCCGGTATGTATTGCACTACAAAAACATATACAAAAGACCATTTAGAAACGGTATTTTGTGTTAACCACCTTGCGTCTTTTATACTTACTTACAAGCTGATGGAAAAGCTTAAAAAAAATCCTTCATCACGAATCATTCAGGTTAATTCCCAGGCACACCGCTTTAATGGTTTAAATATAACTGACCTGAATTGGGAGAAAAGACATTATATCGGATTACGAGGTTATGGGGCTTCCAAAACTGCGCAGTTGCTTACAGTCTGGGAATTTGCCGATTTACTGAAGGGCTCGGGAGTCACCATCAATGCCATGCACCCCGGAGCGGTAAAGAGCAGTAGCGGAGAAAACAACGGCCCTCTGTATCGATGGTATAAGCACAATTTCATAACTAAATTTTTAGCGGATCCCTCTATTTCAGGGCAGGCCCTTCACTATCTTGCGGCAGCACCGGAATTGTCCGATGTCACCGGGCAGTATTTCAATCTGACACTTGTTGAAAAACCTGCACCGCATGCTTTGGATCGGGAAATAGGGAAAGAAATATGGGCGGTGAGCAAAAAGATAGCAGGCTTATTGTAAATCAGGATTTTTCAAAAGGACTGATTTTTAAAGATGAATCAGCAAATTTTTATTGTAAAACAGTTTCAAGGAGAGAATCCATTGGAATATGATGTAATTATCGTAGGAGGCGGAATGGCAGGACTTACCGCCGGCGCATTTGCAGCAGATGCCGGATATTCAGTTCTCATCTGCGAAAAGGAAAACCAAGTTGGGGGTTTGATTAATTCTTTTGATAAAAACGGTTTTACCTTTGATGTCGGAATTCGGGCCATTGAGAATTCAGGCATTGTATTTCCCATGCTTTCGAGCCTGGGCATCGAAATTGAATGTGTGAAGAGCCGGGTTTCTCTGGGAATTGAGGACAGGGTAATAGCCATCACTTCAGAAGAAAACCTGAAGGATTACTTTGAGCTTTTAGTCAGTTTTTACCCTGAAAACAGCGATGATATAAAAAGAATAATCAATAATATCAAAACAGTGATGAAATATATGAAAGTCTTATATGGCATAGAGAATCCCATCTTTAAGGATTTGAAACATGACTGGAATTACCTGTTGAAGGTACTCCTACCCTGGATAGGAAAATTTTTCTTTACTATTGGCAAGATCAACCAGATGAATAGGCCAGTGATAAAACATTTGCAAATGTTTACCGAAAACCAATCACTTATCGATATCATCAGCCAGCATTTTTTTAAAAAAACCCCCGCTTTTTTTGCCATGAGTTATTTCAATCTCTACCTTGATTATCATTATCCTCTTGGTGGGACGGGGATGATTCCCCGTAGAATGGAAGAATTTTGCACCAATAGAAAAGCGGAAATAGCGAAGAACACCAAAATTGTAGCTCTTGATCCCGATCATCACTCGGTGACAGATGGACAGGGGAAAGTGTACTTTTATAAAAAGCTGATTTGGGCATCTGACCAAAAAACCATGTACCGATGCATCGACACAAATAAAATTTTAAACCGAAAGACAAAACAAAAGACCATTGCAAGGAAAAACGAAATAAAAGATAAAATAGGAGGTGACAGTGTTTTTACGCTTTATCTTTCTGTTGACTTAGCTCCTTCATATTTCTCGGAAATATCAAATGGACATTTTTTTTATACACCCCTGAAAACGGGATTGGGCAAAAAAATATATTCAGATCTTAACCGGCTTCTTTCCTTACAGTCACAGACTCCCACTGAAAATACCTTGGAACAGATAAAAAATTGGATCTTAAAATACATCAGTTATAATACCTTTGAAATATCTATTCCGGTGCTTAAAGATAAAAACCTTGCGCCTGCAGGGAAAACCGGTTTGATCATCAGTGTTTTATTTGATTATAACTTGTGTAAGATACTCGATGAACAGGGATTGTACGATGAAATAAAAATATATATCGAAAACTGCATGATTGACAGTCTTTCAAAGTCAATCTATCCCCGAATCCGTTCAGCCATCATTGATCACTTTTCCTACTCGCCATTATTGATTGCAAAAAAAGCCGGAAGTTCTGATGGAGCTATTACCGGATGGGCCTTTACAAATAAGGGCATGCCGGCAGTCAATAAAATGCAAAATGTTTCAAAATCAGTGTTAACACCACTTGATAATATTTTCCAGGCAGGACAGTGGGCCTATAGTCCTTCAGGTCTGCCCATTGCCATATTAACCGGAAAATTGGCTGCAGACCGGGTTATTTCACAATTAAAAAAGAGAAAATAACAGATAAATTTCCTCAGGGTCTTATGTTCTGTGGTAAAAAGATATCGCTTTGTATTGCATGCCTTCTGTTTGATGAGTAATCATTATCATCTAATGATTGAAAACGCAGAGGGTAACCTAATTCATGTATCGAAAAGGTTAAAAATAAATAATGATAAGGGCTTTATAATATGAGACATTTTATACTCATTCTTTCCTGGATTATTGGATGGTTACTGTTATTAAGAAGGACAAGATTTTTAGAGGCAAAAAATCTTCAAAATAAAAGTATTTGCCTTTCGGTGATCATACCAGCAATGAATGAGGAACACAATATAGGTAAAATATTAAATAGTTTAAAAACTCAAAATTATAAACCCTACGAAATAATTGTAGTCAATGACAACTCTACAGACAAAACTGAATCTGTTGCATCTTCTTATGTAGGTATTGATATTATATCTTTAAAAACAGAACCACCAAAAGGTTGGATTGGAAAACCCTGGTCGTGCTGGAATGGCTATCTTAAATCTACAGGTAATTTATTACTCTTTCTGGATGCAGATGTTGAACTTTCTAGAGAGGCTTTAGAGAGTCTGGTCACAGAATATATAAAACATGGTGGATTGATCTCTGTTTGGCCATATCAGAGATTTGAAAAATTCTACGAACATCTTATTATGCCTTTTAATTTAATCGCCCTCTCTTCGATGAATTCTTTTTCTCTTTTTCACAAATCTAATCCCATTGGGGTTTTTGGACCCGTGATTTTAACCTCAAGGAGTGACTATGAGAAAACTGGCGGGCATCTTGCAGTAAAGAATCAGGTTGTTGAGGATTTAAAAATTGGGAAGATTTATTTAGAAAAGGGGATAGGTGTTACCAATATATTGGGCGGCGAAATAATAAAGTTTCGTATGTATCCAAAAGGACTAAGACAACTTTTTGAGGGTCTTAGTAAAAATATGGCTTTCGGTGCAATTCAAATTGGTATGATAAATCTTTTAGTAATATGTTTATGGTTTGGCGGTATATACTCTTCCTTTTTTTATTGCCTCTCCAAATCTGAGTATTTAATTTATTATCTTCTATTTGTATTACAGATCTATATGCTAATCAGTAAAACCGGTGATTATAGCTTTTGGGATGTTGTCTTTTACCCTGTACACTTTTTGTTTTTTTTAATCGTTTTTCTGAGTTCTATCTTTAAAAAATTCATTCTAAGATCTGTTACCTGGAAAGGAAGAAAAATAAATGTATAGCTTTCTGGCCATTGTTTTACAGTTTCTATCTGGTTCAGTCATGTATTCATATTTATTAGCAAGACTTATAAATGTTAATTTGCGTAAGGTCGGAGATGGGAATCCAGGATCTTTAAATCTCTGGCGAGCCAAAGGGATGAATTTTGGTATGATTGCATTGATATTGGAATATTTTAAGGGAACCTTTCCGCTATTTTTGTTTGTGATAACTGATGTTGTTCAGGATAAATATTTAATTGCCATTGCTGCTCTTTTTGGCATTTTAGGACATGCCTTTTCTCCAATGTTAAAGTTTAATGGAGGGAAAGCAATTGCCACTACTTTTGGTGCATGGACTGTATTAACAAAATGGGAAGCACCGACCATTCTTGGGATTACATTCACGATCTTTAGCCTTCTAAAATCAAAAGGAATAATAGTTAAAGATGATGCTTTTGGAGTTCTTTTAGGTTTTATTGTATTGCTACCGTATGTTCTTTATAAATCATACAATGGCCAAGCTCATATTCTCTTATTTTATATAGGCAATCTGTGCATTATTGGCTACAAATACTGGCATGACTGGGTTAAATATTTTAAAAATGTTTTATGAATAAACATTACCAGAATTCTTAACCTCTCATTCTCTTAGGCAGTTGATATTTTATTTTTAAATGAATGAAATAGGCAAGGTACACCAGATGAATAATTATGTTGTATAATGAAGATAGTAAAATTTATTCTATGGTAGAATACAATGAATAAATAAGAAAAAACATTAAGTATATGTTGTTCTATTAGTTTGGTAGTGTAAATGAAATAGTTCGCTTGTTATGTAACATTCTGGAAAAAAAGATAATTATCTGGATAAATAGGAGTAATTTCATGAAAAAAATCCTATTTCTACTCATCTTTTTGTTATATTCCACAAGTATTTTTGCTGATCAATTAAATGTGACTATTGAGATTACCGAAGTATTACCCAATCAAGGTAAAATAATTATGGCTATTTTTAATTCCAAAAGTAGTTATAAAAAGAAAATACCTTACAAATCGATAACAATTGACTCTACTTCCGCTACTCTATTAATAGATGAAACACTGCCAAGTGGGGAATATGTTATATCTATGTTTCAGGATAAAAATGGAAATGGAAAACTTGATACTTACTTTTTCGGGATACCTAAAGAGCCAATAGGGTTAACGAATTATTTCAAAAAAGGAATTCCTGGGCCATACAAAAAATTGAAAGTAGAAATTAATGAAGACAATATGGTTATTAAGATTAAGATGATACATTTTGGAGGTAAATAGCGAGTAGAGTATCTAACGGGGTCAGGTCTTGAAATATAACATGGTATCTGAACTTTCCATCTGAAAAATCAAGATAATATTAAACTTTTTTATGCAACTTTCTTTAACTCTTTTCTAATAATATAATCCCTGTCTTCAGTTAACATTTTATAGATCACTTTAATTAATTGCCGGGCCAGGCAGCGAAGGGTAGGATTATAAGAGGAACAGGGGACGGTTCACCATTCCTATTTACTATCTTAAAATCCTTTATTTATAAGGGTTTCAGACCCCCTTCAGGAATGCCCTAAAAACGCACGGAGAGTGCCTTTAAACGCACTTCAAATTTCGAAAAATCAGCAATTACGACCCCCATTTTTGGTCTATTTTTACCTCGCCGAAATCCTAAAATCATTATAAAAAGCCACTTTCAGATTTCGAGATGAGGGAATTTTAGTTAAAAAAGTGCCATTTTTGAGGGATAAAGTATCAGTTAAGGCAAAATTTGCTCGTAGAAGCAATCCTCGCATTATTTTCTTAAAACCCTTATTTTATAAGGCTTTCAAGAAGTTATTTCCCCACAGGTTTTACACATTTTCCCCATATATTAGTAAACATTATTAGTTTTAATCCCTTTGTCATTATGGCAGATTCTCCGCACTTGTACCTTGCATCTTGCAACTTTTTTCTCTAAAAAGAAGGATTTCTAGAATAAGTGTAGTATATATAATATATAAATGAAATATCATAACCTGTATGAAGGTAACAGGAGAGACCTTTTCTTTTATACAACAAGAGAAAAAGAGCCGAAGAGGTAAGATACCAAAAGTATTTAAACTTTCAGGCAAAAAGACCGTTACCGGAGAGAACTCTGGATAGCTTTATACAAAAAAGCACCGACGGGGCAATTCCTAATTATTGGGAAAACCCATACAGAGTTTAATGAAAAAATATCTCCTAATCGATTAGGAAGAATCTTTCAGTTAAAAGGACAGAGCAAAAGTAGTAATATAGCTATTTTTACTCTGTCCTTTTTAATTCCCGTCTTTTTGTCGAATAATTAAGTTATTCTCGGTCAGTCTGTGAACGCCTGATCCTTAGATTTTTTTACTTAACTATTTTAAAACTGAAACCGGGCGCTTTTAAATCGAAGTAGATGGCAACAGTATACATCTCCAACACGAAGACAAGAAGCACAAGCGGAACTTAAATTGGGGATCATTAGCCTAAAGAAGGAAAGGAGGTATCCCGAGGCAAAGGGGAAAGCAAAAAGACACCAGAGGGTCTTTTTCTTTTTTCATGCGTTAAAATAAAATAATTTCTTTTAGGCAATAAAAGTCTCACAAGCTCTTGATAAGAAATATTTTCAGGAGGGAATTGACATATATACAAAGTAGACTTATAATACAAGTATACAGGAATGTATACATTGATGTATACTTAATATTTATTATAATAGATTGGAGAATATGACAAAAATGAGTGCTGAAGAGAAGGTATATCGTTATTTATTAGGGCTTCTTATAGAACATAAACTTAATCCCGGAAGTCGTATTTTAGAAAAAGATATTATAGAAAAAATGAAAGTAAGCCGTACACCCGTTAGAAATGCTATTATAAAATTGGTAGCAGACGGATTATTAGAAAAAACCCCAGAAAAAGGAGTCATAATACCCGTTCCTACAGGAGAAGATGTTAAACAAATTTTTTTAGTACGAGAAGCATTAGAGGGAGAATCTGCTTTCTTAGCCGCAATGAGTATTACTGATGATGATATTGCTTTTCTACAATTGCTTCGCAAAAAGGAAGAAGACGCGTATCTTTCCTTTGATAAAAAAGCATACACCGAAGTAAATGAACAGCTTCATTTAAATATTGCCCGAATAAGTAGAAATAAATATCTGGACCGTTTTATTAAACAAATATATTGGCGGTCCCAAATCTTTGTTTTTTATTTTGACAGTTTTTACAATTATCAACCTGAGAATTCCAAGAAATATTTTACACCATACGAAAGGTCAAGTTTTAAAGATCATTCAGAAATTATTGATGCAATTGTAAATCATGATGCTGGAATTGCCAAGAAAAGAATGAGAGAACACATTTCTTCAACTTACAACCTATTGTTTAAGCCCTGGCAGAAGAATTTATAAAAATTGACATCAATATTTGTTGAGAAAAAATGTTTTATATTCCCATGATTTTGAAAATTTAAAGGGAGGAAATGTAAAATTGTATAATGTTCTTGTTCTTGGAGCGGGTCGCGTTGCAAGACCTTGCGTTCAATATCTTTTAAGGCATTCTGATTTTAAGATTATGGTTGTTGATAGAGATATAAACAATGTAAAGAGAGCTGTAGGTGACCATTCTCGAGCCGAGGCTTTTAAAGCAAGTAGAATCGAAGAATTTCAAACTATAATATCTGAAAGTGATGTGGTGATTAATCTTTTACCCTCTTCCTTTGAACCGAAAATTGCCAAACTTTGTATAACCGCCGGAAAATCGATGGTAGGCACCAATTATGTTTCGAAAGAATTACAATCTCTAAATCAGGAAGCGGTAAAATCAAATGTAATTATCCTTTCAGAAGTTGGACTGGATCCAGGCATCGATCATATGTCAGCAGTCTCTACTATACACCAGATTCAAAATAAAGGCGGAATGGTTAAGGGTTTTTACTCTTGGTGCGGGGCACTTCCTGCATCCGAATCTAACACTAATCCCTTTGGATACAAGATTTCTTGGTCTCCGGCTGGTCTTATTGGTACCTGTGAGCGGCCGGCTGAATTTTTAAAGAAGGGTGATAAAGTTATTATTCCGGGAGTTCACCTTATGGAAAATTACTCCTTCAAGGCATTTTCTGACCTTGGATGGTTTGAAGAATATCCTAATGGTAATTCTTTTCCATACATTAAATTATATGGCTTAAATGGGGTAAAAGATATTTATAGAGCTACTATTCGCTACATTGGGTGGTGTGAGGCTATGAAAAAACTAGCCCTCTTGGGAATGTTTAAGGAAGAAGAAAAATCCCTAAAAGGGCTATCATACAAGAAATTTACAGCTCAATTAATAGGGACTTCCAATGACTCTGATTTGCCCCCAAAAGTAGCCAAATATCTTGGATTAGATACTTATTCGGCAGTACTTAAGAAGATTGAATGGCTTGGATTATTTAGGAATGAACTTTTGCCTTATAGTAAAGGGTCAAATAAGGATATTTTGAGCTACCTATTTTTAAAAAAACTGAAATTTGGAACAGACGAACGGGATCTCGTTATTATGCAGCATGAGTATATTGCTGACTTCCCAGGGGAAAATGTGACGAAAAAATTCACTTCGACATTTATCGATTATGGAAATGTTGATAAAGATACATCCATAGCCAGAACAACAGGTATTCCTCCCGCAGTTGGAGCCAAGCTTATTGCAGAAGGTAAAATAACCCGTAAAGGTGTGGTCATTCCTGTTTATGAAGATATTTATGGCCCTATTCTGCTTGAACTTGAGAATGAAGGGATTAAATTTTTAGAGAAAGAAGAGTTATTATAATAATCTTTTTTAATTGACATATTGAACGGCAATTTTTATGTTTAATAAAAAATTGGAGGTTTTAATTATGAAAGGAAAAAGGGTTCTACAATTAGGTTTAGGGATGCAGGGAAAAGCAGCCCTGTATGACATTGTCAAAAGTGACATTGTTTCTGAAGTCATTGTTGCAGACAGTTCACCTGATCTCTATAAATATGTAACGACGATTGGATCAGAAAAAGTTAAAGCAGTAAACCTTGATGCCACCGACACATCTGCCATTAAGGATCTTATGAAAAATGTAGATATTGTTATAGAACTTTTACCTAATACCTTTGCCTACCCCATTGGACAGATGGCTGCTGAGAGTGGTGTTAATCTAGTCAGTTCTTCATATTTCTCTAATATAAACGAACAAGATTTGCGCAAGAGGCAACAAAGAGAGAAAGATTTAGAAAAGCTTCATCAAGAAGCTCAAAAAAAAGATATTTCTATTCTATGCGAATTTGGTATGGATCCTGGAATAGACCTAATTCTAAGTAAACAGGTTGTAAATGAGTTAGATGAAGTGCAAGTTTTTTATTCCTATGGTGCTGGATTTCCAGATAAGGAGGCAGGTAATAATCCTATTCACTATAAATTTACATGGTCGGTTGCTGGTGTTTTGGGTTCTTATCTTCGTTCAGCACGGATAATATCTGAGGGTAAATCTATTGATATTAAGGCAGATGAAATGTTTGCCCCGGAAAATACGCATGTACTTAAACTTGATGAGATAGGATTTCCTTTGGAATGTTTTGCAAATGGGGATTCTGTACACTATGCTGATCTCCTTGGAATCAAGGAGAACGTTTTTAATATGGGGAGATATATTTGTCGTTGGGCAGGACATAGGGCTTTCTGGTATGTAATGGCCAAAAGTGGATTAATTGACAATAAGCCTGTGGAATTAGAGGGTATAAAAATATCGCCTAATCAGTTTGTTGCAAATATACTTGCTTCTCAAAAGCAATTTTATTATGGAGAGAATGAAAGAGATGTTGCCCTGATAAGAATTGACGGTAGGGGATTAAAGAATGGCAAACCTACTCGGATTATTTACCAGATCATTGACAAGAGAAATCTAGAGACCGGATTTACATCTATGCAGAGAACCGTAGGTTTTACTGCAAGTATCGGTGCTCAGATGATTCTTGATGGCATTTTAAAAAAGAAGGGTTTGCTTTCTCCTATGGACGCACCCTTTGATTATTTCTTGAAAGAACTGGAAAAACGTGATATGGATATTCGCCGCATGGAATTTGACTGGAAAGGAGAAATGGAACCATAAGACTAAATTTTATTAAGGGGCATATGGGAGGGAATACCATTGTTCTCCTCCGCGGTTCTCAGATAGAGAAAGGCAGAGAACTTGAAACAACGTTACGCGTTCTTTCGGGAGAATATCTTTCGTGTCATGAAGCGGGCATTCTCTATCCGCCTGAGAACAAAGGGGATTTAAAGGTAAAAATTGTAGGTCACGCATCAAAACGCTTCATCAGTGCCTGTGGTGGAATGACACAAGTGCTTGGACATGCTCTTATTGAAACAGATATTGGTAAACCTTACGGTATTAGTGTTGCTAATAGCAAAACAAATATAATACTGGAGACAGATGGGGGTATCGTAAAAGTAGGGATAGAACCCTCTTTTAGGGATAGAGAAACAAGGGTTATTACAAATATGAAGAGCTTTTTGCAAGAAATCTATACAGATGGGGTAAATCCAATGCGCCTTTGTGGAGTTCATGCAATGCAAGTAGGAAAGTTTCTTGTTTTGAATGCTGATGATGTGAAGAAGATTTTTCCGGAAGTAGATTTTGTAAAAATGGATGAAAAAACAAAAAAAGTTTTGGCTGAAATCCAAAAAGAATTCCTTAAGGCATATAAAGGGGGAACATTAGATTTTGCCCTTTATGATTGGCATACTTTAGAGGGTGGGAATATAAGGGCAGTTTTCCCTCATGATATTCTTGGTGGTACGGTGGAGCCTTCCTGTGGAACTGGTTCAGTAGCAATAGGAGTAGCTATTGTTGCTACTGAAGAAGTAGAAAGAGAAGGTATTTACAGGGAAGGAGTTTATGAAGTTTCTCTTGAGACAGGAGGTGGTTCTGAACTTGGAGGCCCAGAGAGGGCTACTCTCTTAATTTCAAGTAATAAATCTGTTATTACAAATGTATCTTTTTCACACAGTCCTGTAAAAATTACTACTGTCGGAGAAATAATAATCTGAATAGATATCTCCTACAAGAAAAATATGAGATGTCTTTCTTTTTGATTTTGGGGACTTCCGCGCAAATTAAAAATAATAGCGAGAAAGGATGTGATTCTATTTGTATAAAGATGAAAAGCCTATTATTGGGATATTATGTTGGGAGGAAGGTACTGTTCCACGCGGGTTGGTTCAGTTAGAATCTTTCAAGGGAAACAGTACAAATCCCGATTCATACGATTTTCCCGTCATCTTTAGCCGTGTTCCAGGAGCTAATATCCATACTATATTAGAAAAGCCAGATATTGATGTTATGAAAAAAATGGTTACCTACGGTAAGAAGATGATAGAAGAAGGTGTAAGTGCTATTGTAACAAGTTGTGGATTTAATGCCATTTTTCAGAAAGAACTTTCAAAAAGTCTTACAGTTCCGGTCGCTACATCCAGTCTTATGCAAATTCCATTCGTGGCAGCTACATTAAGTCCTTCCCAATCAGTTGCGGTAATCACTGCTAACAAGAAGCTTTTAACCAGGGATCATTTTCGAAATGCAGGGGTACCCGACAGTCTCAATATTTTAATTTTAGGGATGGAAGAATGCTCAGAATGGAATAAAATTTTCATTTCTCCCCTTGAGGATATAGATTTGGATATTATTAGAGAGGAAGTAGTATCTGTGGCAGGTGATGCCTTTGGGAAAGATCCTTCTATTGGAGCGTTTATTTTAGAATGTACAGATTTGCCGCCTTTTTCAAAAGAAATAAGAAAAAGGACAGGAATACCTGTTTTTGATTTCATCACTATGGTAAGGTATCTAGTTGCGTCTGTGGGTGATTATTAAGCCTTATACTATTTAAACGAAATGAATAGGGAAGTTACAACATCATATCCTGAATTGGGACAACCGGATTATTGATTGGGATAAATGAAGAGGTATATAAAGGACGCTGATTGCTACGAAGAAGTATGTGGAGAACTTGTTTTTAGAGAGATTAAAGCTCAAAATAGTTTCGATTGGCCGTCTTGAATTTATGGTTAAACCAGTTAAACGAATCAGGGTGGAGACTTCCTATATAGAATCAATAATCAGAATTGCACCTGTGTTAATGAATCGCGCTTATTTTAAAGAATCTTTTTAGCTTGATTGGTAGATTCTCAACGTTGCTTTTTTCGGAAGGAAGGAGGTGAAAGATAAGAGATTCATAATGTAAAAAATTACAGAAAAAAATTTAAATCAAAAAAAGGAGTAATTTAAAAAATGGATGAATCAATAAATTATGGAATTATTTCTCTAATTCCGATTTTTCTTACTTTATTTTTAGCGTTTAAAACAAAAGATGCTGTATTTTCACTGATTATTGGTTGTCTTACTGGTGTTGTTATTACTGGTGTTGATCCAGCCACAGGCCTTTCCAAGCTATTTCAAAAAGCATTGGGTAATGCAGACTTTATTTGGGTAATGATGATAGAAATATCTATAGGGATTATGATAGCTTTTTATTTTCGTGCGGGTGTCATCAAGGCTTTTGGTGATTGGGCAGCTACTAGAATCCGTTCACGGCGAGCCGCTTCCGGTTTCGGTTGGCTTTTGGGCATCTTCGTTTTCTTTAGCGATTATTTTAGCCCGCTCTTTAGTGGTCCAATTGTAAGGCCACTGACTGATAAATATAAGATTTCCAGAGAAAAGTTAGCTTACCTTCTTGACTCGGGTAGTGCTCCTGTATGTACCCTTATCCCTTTGAGTGGCTGGGCGGTTTATATTGCTGGTCTTTTGAAGGGCTATGGACCCATTACGAATGTGGGAGAGGGTATGTCAGTATTTATAAGGTCAATTCCCTACAATTTTTATGGTTGGTTTGCTGTTATTCTCACAGGTCTTATTGCCTACAATATAGTTCCTGATTTTGGTCCTATGAAAAAAGCTGAATTACGTGCAAAGAATGAGGGGAAGGTTCTCCGTGATGGTGCTATGCCTCTTATAGGCGAAGAATTGGATCAAATACATTCTTTGGAAGGCAAAAAAAACAAGTCTCTTGTTCTATCTTTTTATCCCTGTTTTAATAATTGTTACTATTGCTGTTGGTACATTTATATTTCTTGGTAGCACAAAGATTCTTGAGGCGTTTTTTGCAGCAGTAATGTATCAGACTATTGCTATGACAATAGGAGGCTATTTCAAGGGAGTTAAAGATGGAATGGATTTAGCAGTCAAAGGTATCAAAGGTGTTCTTCCTGCTATCATGATACTTGCGTTGGCTTATTGTATCAATACTATCTCTAAAAGTTTGGGTGCTCAGGAATATATTATTTCAATTACCAAGTCATGGATGACTGCAGGGATGCTTCCGCTCATTGTTTTTATTACCGGTGGATTAATTTCTTTCTTTACAGGAACATCATGGGGTACCTATGCCATTCTTACTCCTTTTGCTCTCCCTATTGCTATGAACCTCTCTGGAGGCACCGTTTCTACTGTTGTGCTTGTAACCATAGGTGCGATCGTTGGCGGAGGCCTTTTTGGAGACCATTGTTCTCCGGTTTCTGATACCACTGTCCTTTCTTCCCTGGGAGCAAGCAGTGATCATATTGATCATGTGACGACTCAGCTTCCCTATGCATTGATAGCTGGTGTTGTTGCTGGTATTGTCTTTGTTATTTTGGGAACAATGTCTGTATAGTGGAAGATTAACACTATTTTCTATTACGCTTGTCTATATCATCCTATAAACGATATAGACAAGCGTAATATTTTTTATACGATATTTTAAAATATTTCATTTTAACTAAACCTGATCGAAGAAAGGGGTTGTAGTAAATAATAGCAGACACCTATTTTCTTTGATATTACCTCTACGAAGAGGTCATATAGGCTCAGGTTTTACAATATGACAAAATAGATAGCAGAATATATTGTCGGGAATATACACTATAGCGAGCAGGGCGATTAAAAAATTAAAGTGGGAAGGTAAAAAGTGCGTCGAACGTCGTATATGCCCGGAAGGTTAGACGCACTTCTGCAACTGGAGATTTAATGAAAGATATTAAGTGCATAGTTTATGACTATGGTGGAGTAATAAGTAAAAAGCAAAATAAAGAACTTATCAATAAAATGTGCAAAATATTAAATATTCCAGCACAGCAATTTTTTTCATTTTATACCAAAGAAAGAAAAGATTACGATTCAGCTCTAATTGATGCAAAAACATACTGGACCAAAACAATTAAATTAATGGATGGACAAATCGAATTAAAGGATATTGATAAATTGATTGAATTTGATGTAAAGAGCTGGTTAGATATTAATGAAGAAACTATAGAGTATATTAAATCTATTAAAGACAAAATAAAATTGGCCTTATTATCAAATATGACATTTGACACTCTTGAAGAAATAAAGAACTTATATTGGATTCGCTACTTTGACACAAAAATACTTTCTTGTGAAGAAAAAGTCTCCAAGCCAGATTATAAAATATATAATATTTGCATAAAAAAAGTGAAGGTAGAACCTCAACACATTTTATTCATTGATGATTCTAAAGTAAATCTTAATGCTGCTCAAAAAATGGGAATGAATATTTTAAAATTCACAGATTGTGAGAATATGAAGAACGTAATAGAGAATGAATACGGTTTAAATAAAAAACAAAAATAGGGACAGCTCTTTTTATTGACACCACTTCTGCAAGATGACAGGAGAAGATTTTGTAATTAAAAAGGGTAAAAAGAGGAAATAGAAAAACTGTTTTTTTAGCGCTGATCATTTCACTAATTTTTTCTTCGAATGTACCGATGGTAATAAGTCAGCGTACGACTACCTTCCTGCTTTGGCTGATACGGGGAAAGATTTGACATTTTTTTAAAAAAGGTATATTATTTTTATATCGAATGTAACCGCTTACATTATCTACGTTATCGAGGTGGAAAAATGAGAAAAACCATCGAATATGTGGCAATGTTAGCTAAAGTTTCTAAAGCCACTGTATCAAGGGTCATAAATAATAGCCCCAAAGTAACCCCGAAAACTCGAGAGAGAGTAATGAAGACCATTAAAGAAACGGGTTATTATCCCAGTGCAACAGCTAGAAGGCTTACTACCAATAAAGCAGAAACAATCGGTCTCATTATTCCCTCCCCTCAAGATAAAACCTTTGGCAATCCTTTTTACACAGAGATTCTCCGTGGATTTACTCATCAAGCTAAAATTGAAGGCTACGATCTTTTATTATTTATAAATGAACATCAATTTAATTACTCTCGGCTATTTCACGATCGACGTGTCGATGGGCTTTTGCTTGTGGGTGTAAACAGAAATGATAAAGGAATTATCCAATTAAGCAAGAACAACTTTCCTTATATACTTACGGGAAAAATAGATTATGAAGAAGCAAATTATGTTGATGCCGATAATAAGGGGGGAGCTTACCAGGCAGTATCTTATTTGGTTAATTTGGGACATAAAAGAATTGGCTATCTTGGTGGTTCATTTGATTTTGTTTTTAATCAAGAAAGATTCGAAGGTTATCTTCAGGTATTAAAAGAACATAATCTTGAGTATGGCAAAGAGTTAACTATGGAGAGTATTAACACTGAGGAAAGTGGTTATGAAGCAATGCGTAAACTTTTAGAACCTTCATCAATTCCCACCGCAGTCTTTGCGGCCAATGATTTAGATGCTATTGGGGCGATGAAAGCGGTAAAGGAAAAAGGTTTAAGAATTCCGGAAGATATCGCCGTTATTGGTTTTGATGACATTCAGTTAGCTTCACACATAGAACCACCCTTGACTACAGTTCGACAACCTATTTATGAAATGGGGATTACCGCTGTCAGTTTATTGGTTCAACTAATAGAGGGGAAGAAGAAAGAACCACTAAAGGTAGAGCTGCCCACCCAATTAATAATAAGAGGATCCTCAGGAGTAAAAATCTAAATAGAGACAATAATTATCCCAAAAATAAGAGGGAACAAAAAAGATGGGGAAATTTATTATAGGATGCATATTATGTCTTTCAATAATTTTTTTAATAAATGGCTTAGTTTTAGCAGCGGAGTTCAACTTCGCCTATGCCCCCCTCGAAGATGAAGAAGTCGTCTCAGTAAGTTTACGCGGTTCTTTTAATAGTTGGGGAGAGTGGCCTATGGAAAAACAACCTGATGGAATCTGGAGTATCACTGTAGATTTAGAGTCAGGAGAGTATCAGTATAAATTTTATATTAATGGAAAATGGCCTCAAGATATGTCGACTGCTCATACCGGAGGTCCGATAGACCCGAACGCCGTAGGGTATATTAATGATGGATTTGGTGGTCAGAATGCGATATGTAGAATTAAAGAAGAGGTCACAGAAGGAGTAGTTCTCGTGCATAATCCTGATGACCCGGCTTATTTGTGCATTGCTGATGAGCGTTTAGTGATAAGATTAAAAACCTCACCTCATAAGGTTGCGAAAGTGTTTTTGGTTACCAATGAAGGTAAATGGCCTATGGAAAGACAACTACAATGGGAATACGGTGAAGTCTTTCGCCTTTCTTTGGAATTACCAGATTCCCTGAAGTACCATTTTTTAGGATATACTATTGATGGTACTGAATTTTCTCTGCCCGAAGATCCTTCCCAATCTTTCTTTTTTGATGGCATTGACCATTTTCCTCAACTTAAATGGGTAAGTCAAGGGATAATCTACCAAATTTTCCCTGAGCGTTTTTATAACGGAAATCCTGAAAATGATTCACTGGCTCTGAAGAGTGACGAATTCCACTTCAATAAACAATGGGCTCAGAATAAGCTATGGGTTAAAGAAGGTCCTTCTTTAGCAAATTGGGATGACCCTATTTCTACTCAACATTGTTGCCATCAATATTTTGGCGGAGACCTGGCTGGGATTATTGAGAAACTTGATTACTTAAAAGACCTGGGAGTAACAGTGTTATATCTAAATCCTATTTTTGATTCTGGCAGTGCCCATGGATATGATACTCATGACTATCTGAAAGTGAGTCCCAAATTTGGTATCGAGGAAGATTTACAGGAACTCTTAAACGAAGCACATAGGCGGGGTATGCGGATAATCCTGGATTTTGTTCCCAATCATACCGGTTTGGGTTTTTGGGCCTTTCAGGATGTGGTAAAGAAGGGAAAGGATAGTCCCTATTGGGATTGGTATTTTATTCATCAATGTCCCTTTACTCCAGGTGACCCAACTGCTTATAAGGCCTGGTGGGGAGTAGGGAGTTTACCAAAATTAAATACCGGTAACCCAGAGGTGAAGGAATACCTTTTTAAAGTAGCAAACCACTGGTTAAACTTTGGAGCAGATGGCTGGCGGGTGGATGTACCTAATGAATTAGTTAAAGCTAAAGAATTTTTCAATGAAATGCGCCAATTGGCCAAGATGGAAAAGGAAGATACTTATCTTATTGCTGAGATCTGGCAACTCGATTCATCCTGGGTGAAAGGTGATCAGTTCGATTCTTTGATGAATTATGCCTTAGGGCGGGATATCTTGCTTAATTTTGCCAAAGGGAGTATTGACGGAGAAGGCACTCTTGCCAATTTGAGCCGTTATTTTGCTGTCTATGGAGAGAATGTTACTGCTATGGGCTTTAACTTAGTGAGTTCACATGATACAGGGCGTATCCTTACTGATTTAGGGGGCGGTAATTTTGGTGATTTGCCTAATCCTGAAGCAGTAGAGAGATTAAAACTACTTTCCACTCTGTTTTATACTCTGCCAGGGGCGCCGGTAATCTTCCAGGGTGATGAGCGGGGAATTTTAGGTGAAAAGGAATTCTATGATGCCCAACGTTATCCGATTCAATGGGATACCGCAGATGAAAGTCTTATATCTCATTATAAAAAACTAGCTCAACTACGCCAAGAAATGCCCGCCCTTACCAGTAGTGTAATTCGCGTTTATTATGGAACAGATAACTTGCTTTCCTTTTTTAAAGGCGAGGAAGGCAGCGGTGAGGTGATAGTTGTAGCTAACAACGGAACTGAAACAGTAAAATTTGAATTGCCTTCCGGAAATTGGCGGTCGGTGACAGAGGGAGAAATATTACAGGGCACCATACACATACCTTCACTCCAGGTGAGAATTTTTGAACGTTTATAATTCATATTTATTGGCAAAATAGATAATTGATAAAATATCAACAAGACAAACACATAGAAGAAAAATAGAGATTTTGAAAGAAAGAAGGGGGTGATAAAAAGAAAGTTAAAGGAATAATTAATTAGGTGTTTCATTAAATATTTTTAAATTTTAAGGAGGAAAGTAAAATGAAAAAATTTTTAACAGTTTTGTTAGTGTTAGTAATGTTGGTGGGTATAGTTAGTATTGCCAGCGCTGAAGTGAATCTGATCCTTTGGACTAAAGAAGGTGAAGAAGCCTTAGATTGGAATAAATCCTTAGTAGAAGAATTTATGAAAGCTAATCCAAACATTACAATTGAGTTAGTTAAAAAGACTGATGTAGAAGTTTTGAGGGAAGATTTTCTAACTGCCAGTCTGGCTGGTGCTGCTCCGGATATTTTGTGGACCGTAAGTGACCATGCCGGTCCCTTTGTAGCTGCAGATATTGTTGAAGCAATCGATAATCTGTTTGACTTAAATATATATGTAGACTCAGCTATGGATGCTGTTAAGCTAGAAGGAAAATATTGGGGTATTCCCATTTCCAACGGTAACCAGTTAATGCTTCTTTACAATAAGAAACTTATAGCAGAGGCACCCAAAGATACAGATGAGTTGTTTGCCGTAGGTAAAAAGCTGACCACCGGAGGGAACTATGCCCTAGTATGGAATCAGACCGAACCTTTCTGGTTAGTACCCTGGTTGGGAGGTTTTAAGGGAAAAGTTTTTGCCGAAGACGGAGTTACTCCTACCCTCAACACTCCAGAGATGATTGCAACTCTAAAATTCTTACATGACATGAAGTTTGATGCCAAGATTGTGCCTCTAGAATGTGATTATGATGGAGCTGATACCCTCTTTAAAGAAGGAAAGGCTGCTATGATTATTAACGGTGACTGGTCAATAAGTGGTTATGTTAGTGCATTAGGTGATGATTTAGGAGTAGCCCGCATTCCTAAAGTTTCTGCTACCGGCGAGTGGCCTAAACCTTATACCAGCGGAGTATACTTTATGTTCGTGAAAGGTATTTCCGGAGACAAACTGAAAGCAGCTCAGGATTTCATTGCCTTTGTATCTTCTAAAGAAAAACAGATAGAGATGGTCAAATTGTTGAATCGTTTACCGGCTGTAAAGGAAGCTTTAGAAGATCCACTGATTACTGAAGATCCTATTCTTAAAGGTTCTGCTGACCAGATGGTAGTTGGTACACCGATGCCTACAGTATTAGAGATGCGTTGTAATTGGGATTCTATGAAACCTGAAATGTTAGCAGTATTAGCTGATACCAAGTCTCCTGAAGATGCTGTTAAATTAATGCAGTCAAGCGCTGAATCATGTATAAAGAGTTTAGAATAGATTCAAGTAAAGCAAAGACGAGGGACGATTTTTTCGTCCCTCGTAATCTTTTTTTAAAGTGAAATAGTACGAATAAGGTAAGGGAGGATAGAATGGAAGCTTTAACCGCCGAAGTTGTTGTAAATACTTTAAAAGAGTTGGGGAGTATGGTGCTTTATATAATTTTGGGCACTGTAATTCTTGAGATCCTGGTTTACCTGGTGTTAGGTAAAATCTTTAAGAGTAAATATACCCTGCCATATATGTTAATGATAGCAGCAATCTTTGGCATATCTATGTTGGTTATCTATCCTATCGGTTATGAAGTGCGATTAGCTTTTACCAATATGGGCCTACGACATTTTCGGACTTATACTTTAAGCTGGGCTCAGGGATTGAAAAATTTTGGATTAATCTTTTCCGAACCGGTATTAAAACAGATTAGATTTTTCCCCTTGCTTTTTCGTACTCTCCTATGGACAGCTGTCAATGTGGTTTTTCACCTGGCCGGAGGCCTGGGATTAGCTTTACTACTCAATCGCCAAATGCGGGGACGGGGCATCTATCGTACTCTATTGGTTTTCCCCTGGGCGGTTCCCCAGATTATTGCCGTATTAGCCTGGAAGGGTGAATTTCACTATGAATATGGTTTTGTCAATGTAATGTTAAAGAGTATAGGGATGCAGCCAATTCAATGGATGGTCAGTCCCTTCTGGAATTTTGCTGCAGCCTGTATTACCAACATCTGGTTGGGTATCCCTTTTATGATGGTTATTATCCTGGGGGGATTACAAAGCGTTCCTTTAGAGTTCTATGATGCTGCTGAGATTGATGGTGCTTCCCGGTGGCAGCAGTTTCGTAATATTACCTTACCCTTGCTAAAACCTGTACTTACCCCGGCAATTGTTTTAGGCATCATCTGGACTTTTAATAATTTTAATGTTCCATATATGATTAATGCTAATGAACTGGAAACTACCGATATTTTAGTTACCGCTTTATTTAGAGCAGCTTTTGAATACCATCGTTACGGTTTTTCTGCAGCCTTTGCTATGGTAATTTTTATTGTTCTTTTTATCGTAGCTTCAGTTTATATTCGAATGACCCATGGATTGAAAGGAGCATATGAATAAATATGAAAAATAAAACTAAACAAAGTAATATTTCTCGGTTTTTTATATCACCGAGCCGTGGTGATAGTCCATTTAAGAGGATGGTGATTCACCTAACTTTAATAGTTGCTTGTGTTATTGCGGTCTACCCTGTATTGCGTATTATCAGTGTATCGCTTCGTCCCGGTGACCGTTTACTTTCTACCTCTCTGGCTATTATCCCGAAGGATGCTTCGCTTTTCAGTTATTACAGAATTATTTTTGAAAAACCCTTTTTGTTGTGGCTTTGGAATAGCCTGGCTATAACTATAACTACAGCTCTTATCGGCCTTATTTTGGCTTCTACCTCGGCTTATGCCTTTTCCCGCTGGAAATTTCCCGGCCGGGGTCCTGGTCTATTTTTCTTACTTACTACGCAGATGATTCCGGCGGCTATGTTAGTTGTACCCATCTATATTCTGGCAGTAAAGTTTCAACTTATTAATTCCTATCGAGGATTAGCCCTGGCTTACTCGGTTAGTTCAGTGCCTTTTAGTATCTGGATCTTGAAAGGATATTATGACACTATCCCCCGGGAGTTAGAGGAGGCAGCCAAGATAGATGGTGCCTCTCAAATGGGTACATTCTTTCGTATCATCCTGCCCCTTTCTACCCCGGCTTTAGCTATCGTCTTTTTATTTAATTTTATGATGGCCTGGAATGATTGGATTATGGCGCGAATTATGTTACAGAGAGAGAATATGTTCACCTGGCCCTTAGGGATCTGGACTTTAGCTGGGCAATTCAGAGTGGAGTGGGGTGCTTTTACTGCTGCCTCTATTTTAGTAGCCGTCCCGGTTATGGCCCTCTTTCTTTATTCCTCTAAATGGCTTATTTCCGGTCTGACCCTGGGGTCAGTGAAGGGATAATATTTTCCAGGTTGTATAAGGAGAAATAATAAATGAAAAAACAGTTACCTAAAGTTGCTTATTTTTGTATGGAGTACGGATTAGATAACAGCTTTAAAATATATTCGGGAGGGTTGGGAATTTTAGCAGGTGATTATTTAAAAGGTGCAAAAGACAATAATATGCCAGTGGTGGGAATAGGAATAAAGTGGAGGCAGGGATATGTTGAACAGCGAATAGATAAAGAAGGAAATATTTATGACTGTTTCCGAGATTATGATTATGATTTTTTAAAGGATATGGGAACAAAAGTAAAAGTAAAGATTAGGCAAAATGATGTCTGCTGTAAAGTTTGGAAAGTTGACTGTTTTGGAAATGCGGATTTATATTTATTGGATACTGATATAGAAGAAAATAGTAATCGCTGGATTACCGGAAGATTGTATGGCGGAGGTGCGGAAGAAAGAATAGCCCAAGAAATGGTATTGGGTATTGGTGGCGTTAGAGCTTTAAGAGCTCTAAATATTCCAGTAGATATTTATCATTTTAATGAAGGGCATGCGGTTTTGGCCGGATTAGAGCTGATGAATGAGAAAATGAACGCAGGCATGTCATTTGATAAAGCCCGGGAATCAACATGTAAAGAAGTAGTTTTTACTACCCATACTCCAGTTAAAGCAGGAAATGAAAAGCATAGGATAGAGGCACTTGTATATATGGGGGCGAATTTAGGTTTCTCAGTAGAACAAATGAGTCGTATTGGTGGGATACCATTTAATATGACCGTGGCAGCACTAAGATTATCCAGAAAATCGAATGCTGTATCTGAATTACATAGGCAAACAGCAAATAAAATGTGGGAAAAAATAAAGAACAGATCAAAAATCATTGGGATAACCAATGCAATTCATGTGGGAACATGGGTAGACGAAAGAATGAGAAAGAAATCTTTAAATTTAGAAGATATGTGGAATAATCATCGGGAAATAAAAAAAGAGCTAATTAATTTTGTGAAGAAGCGATGTGGAGTTAGATTAAATCTTAATGCATTATTAATTGGATTTTCAAGAAGGGCTGCTTCCTATAAAAGAAGTGACTTAATATTTAAAGGCGAAAAACGATTAGAAAAATATTTAAAAGATGGAAAAGTTCAAATTATTTTCTCAGGCAAGGCACATCCGGCAGATACAACGGGTAAAAAAATCGTGTTAAACTTAGTCGAAATGTCCAGAAAATATCCAGATAGTGTAGTTTTTATCCAAAATTACGATATGGAAATCGGAAAAATACTTACTAGAGGCTGTGATGTTTGGCTGAATAACCCTAGAAGACTGAACGAAGCGAGTGGTACGTCCGGAATGAAAGCAGCGATGAATGGAGTGTTAAACTGTTCGATTTTAGACGGATGGTGGCCGGAAGCCTGTAAAGATGGTATTAACGGTTGGGCGATTGGAGACGAAAACATACCCGAAAGAGTTGAAGAACAAGATAAAAGAGATGCAAAAGCTCTTTACGATACATTACTGGAAAGAGTGATTTCTACATATTATAACCACCATCAAAAATGGCTGGAAATGATGAAAGAAAGTATAGAGTCGACCAAGACATTTTTCTCTGTAGATAGAATGATTAATGATTATTATGAATTGCTATATAAAAATAAGAAAATTCTTAGCGGCCAGAAAAAGATGGTAAACCAAAATGCAATTTAATAGAGCAAGCGGAGTGCTTTTACACCTTACCTCATTACCTTCTGAGTATGGAATCGGTGACTTAGGTAAAGAAGCATATAATTTTATAGATTTTTTAAAAAAAGCAAATCAAAAACTATGGCAAATATTACCGCTCAATCCGCCTGCATCCGGAGGATCTCCTTATAATTGTTTTTCTGCTTTTGCAGGAAATGCCTTACTGATTAGTGTAGATAAACTAATTGAAGATGGTTTACTAAAAGTGGAAGAAGTAACGAATGTCCCAAACTTTGCAGAAACCAAAGTTGAATTTTCCAGGGTAATTAAATTCAAAAATGAACTATTTTTAAAAGCATTCAATCGGTTTGATGAATTGGCAGAAGGTTATGGTTATACGCAGTTTAAAGAAGAAAATGAATATTGGCTGTCGGATTTTTGCCTTTATATGGCTCTCAAAGAACAGTTCGATAATAGAGCGTGGAACCGCTGGGATAAAGATATTTCCTTCAGAGAGAAACAGGCAGTAGAAAGATATCAAAGCAAATTAGTAGATAAAATACGTTACCAGGAGTTTCTGCAATATATTTTTTCCAAGCAATGGAGCAAATTAAAAAATTATGCAAATTATAACGGTATAAAAATTATAGGGGACTTGCCTATTTTTGTAGCGCACGATAGTAGTGATGTATGGGCACATCCTGAATTATTTGATTTAGGTGATGAGGGCAATTCCCGAAAAGTGGCAGGAGTTCCACCAGACTATTTTAGTAAAACAGGACAGCTTTGGGGGAATCCTCACTATAATTGGAAACGTATGCAGGAAAATAATTTCCTGTGGTGGAGAAAACGTTTTGAGAAACTACTTGAACAGGTAGATATTACCAGAATAGACCACTTCAGGGGGTTTGAAGCATACTGGGAAGTGGATGCATCAGAAAAGACAGCTGAGAGGGGCAAATGGATAAAAGCACCCGGATACGAACTGTTTTCCGCAGTAAAACAGCACTTGGGGAACCTGCCAGTTATAGTTGAAGACTTAGGATTTATAACTCCGGAAGTCAATAAAATGAAGAAGAAATTCGGCTTTCCGGGGATGGAGATTTTACAATTTTCATTTAATAAAAAAACTCTTCTAAAATTAAGACCAGACGGTTATGAAAAACACTGCGTTTTATATACCGGAACACATGATAATGATACATTGTTGGGATGGTACAGGGAGTTAAAACAATCAAAAAATACGAGAGTATTAAAAATATTAGAAAAATACTATGGCATAACCAATGGAATGAGTGGAGAAAAGGTTTGCTGGACACTAATTGAAGCAGTTTATAAGTCAAAGGCAAATTTTGTAATAATCCCACTCCAGGATATTTTATGCCTTGGCAATGAAGCGAGGATGAATTTCCCGGGAACAGTTAGCGGCAATTGGCTATGGCGATACAAAAAAGGAGATATTACCAAAGAAATGGAAAAGAATCTAGCCCTTCTAACCAGAAAATACGAGCGTTAAAAAGCTCAAAAGAGCTTTTATAAGTACTCCTATTTATATATCACCCCCAAATCTCCTTCTTCCTTCTTTTTTTAAGGAATTATACATTACAACTCTTTCTCAGGATTAATCTTTCTTAAAACTTCAATCCACAAACCTACAAAACTCAAATTTATAAAAAAACGTGCAAGTTACTATTGACATAATTTTAAAACAATGTTAAAATTTCTCTAAATTTCACTCGTTAATACTTTAACGTATTAAAGAATGAAAATTAAATTTAGAAAAAGACAAGGGTTAAGGGAGAGATTATAGTAGATGAATATTCCTAAAGGTTTAAATGATTTGTTGCCAGGAGAGGTTTTAAAGAGGAGATTACTAGAAAATAGGATAAGTAAGATTTTTACCCAATGGGGTTACCAAGAGATAATTACTCCTACTTTTGAATTTTATGAAACACTGGCAAAGGGTGCAGGTTCAATGATGAAAAAGGAGATGATTAAGTTTTTTGACCGAGAAGGAAATATTATTGCCTTTCGCCCTGAGATGACTACTTCTATCGCCAGAGTAGCTTCGACTAAAATTCAGCTGGAGCCAAAACCATCAAGATTGTATTACATAGGGAATGTATTTAGGTATGATGATAAAGTGGGGAACCAAAGAGAGTTTTGCCAGGCAGGAGTAGAGCTAATAGGGGTAAACAGCAAAGAGGCGGACGCAGAGGTCATTGCTTTAGCGGTGGAGAGCTTGAAGAATAGCGGGCTTAGAAAATTTATTATAGACATAGGTCATATCAATTTATTTAATGGAATTATGCAATCGATAAAAATTGAAGAAAAAAGAAAACAGGAAATAAAAGAAGCAATTTTAAATAAAAATTTTGTATTACTGGAAAAGATATTATCTTTTTCCGATATGAAAGATGAGGAAAAAGAATTTATTTTGAAGATGCCCACCTTAAGGGGGAAAGAAGAAGTATTAGAAGAGGTGGAGAAGATAATAAACAATAAATTATCGGTATCTGCTTTAAAAGAGATAAAAGAGGTTTATCATCTTTTAGGGGATTACGGATTGGAAGAATATATTCTGATTGATTTGGGGATTATACGTGATTTTGATTATTATACCGGGATTATATTCGAAGGCTATACCGACTACTTAGGGTTTCCAGTCTGTGGCGGGGGGAGATATGATAACCTTTGTTCAAAATTTGGAGAAAATATACCTTCTACTGGTTTTGCCATCGGATTAGAAAGACTGATAATGGCCTTAGAGAGAGAGGATATAAATTCACTAAATTTAGAAAGACCTGAGCAGTATTTGCTATATTACCAAAACAAGGAAGACAATTTTAAAAAAGCCCTGGTGGTAGCTAAAGATCTGAGAAAAAAGGGGCTGATTGTAGAGCTGGAGGTAGGAAAGAGAAAGTTTGCCGAGGTGTTGAAATATGCTCACTCTAAAGGAATAAAATATATATTGATAGTAGATGATAATCGATTAAATAAAATCAAAAGAGTTGAAGTAGTATCCGGAAAAGAGGAAATCATAAATTATGAATAGAGAAAACAATACTAATTATTTGGTGATTGCTTTACCCAGCGGAAAATTATTGAAACCTTCTATCCGATTATTTGAGAGGATAGGGATAGATTTAAAAGGTGGTAAAGAAATAAGCAGGAAGTTGACATTTTTTGACCAGAGAGAAAAGGTTAAATTTATTATTACCAGAGCCAAAGATAACCCCACCTATGTTGAATGTGGAGCAGCAGATATTGGGATAGTGGGGGAGGATGTGTTATTAGAAGAAAAAAAAGATGTTTATCGGCTCTTAGATTTAAAATTTGGAAAGTGCAAAATGGTAGTAGCTGCTTTAGAGGGAGGGAAGCAAGAAAAATATTATAAAAATAACGGACACCGTTTAAAAGTGGCTACTAAATATCCCCATATTACTGGAAAATACTTTAAGGAAAAAGGAATATATGTGGAATTAATTAAGCTCTATGGCTCTGTAGAATTAGCCCCTCAGGTAGGTTTAGCAGATATGATTGTTGATATAGTCTCTACCGGACGTACCTTAGAGGAAAATAAGCTTACAATCATTGATGAAATAATTCCTCTTAGCGCTCAGCTTATTGTTAACCGAATTAGTTATAAGACTAAACATAAAAGAGTTATCGGTCTTTCGCAGGACATTAAAAATTTTATATCCTTGGAGTCAGATAAAATTGCAGAATGGTAAGGGCATAGAGCACATAGAAATAAATAGAATGATTGTCTAAAATAAATTTCTAAAAAAATATCTGAAATATTGCAAAAGAAGGGATTGATTAAAAATTGATAGAGATGGAGACCATTTTTTTAAAGAGAGAAAATAAGGAAAAAATAAAAGAGGTCTGCATGCATAAGTATTCTGAAGATAACCTGACAGATGATATTAAAAATAAGGTGAGAGAAATTATAATAAAAGTGAAAAAGGAAGGAGATAAAGCCCTTTTTGAGTTTACGGAAAAGTATGATGGAGCAAGACTGAATCCCTCAGAAATGCTGGTAAGTAAAGAGGAATGGGGTAAGGTCAGTCAAGAAGTAAGTGACGGTTTATTGGAAGTAATAAAAGAGGCGATAAAAAAGATTAAAAATTACCACCTGCACCAGAAAGAAAATTCCTGGTTTACTACAGAAGAAAAGGGTATTATTTTGGGGCAAGTAGTGAATCCCATTAAGAGAGTGGGTTTGTATGTCCCGGGAGGAACGGCTGCCTATCCTTCTTCTCTCATTATGGCAGCAGTACCAGCAATGATTGCAGGGGTTAAAGAGATTGTTGTGGTAACTCCTCCTTCTTCTGATGGTAAAATAAATTCTTACTTATTATCTACTGCCCGGGAATTGGGTATAGCGGAGATTTACAAGGTAGGAGGAGCTCAAGCTATAGCTGCCCTGGCCTATGGTACGGAAACCATAAGAAGAGTAGATAAAATTGTAGGGCCCGGGAATATTTATGTAACTTTGGCTAAAAAGAATGTCTTTGGAGAGGTAGATATAGACATGCTGGCAGGACCAAGTGAAATCCTTATCTGGGCTGATGAAAAGGCTAATCCTCGATATTTAGCTTGTGATTTACTTTCTCAAGCTGAGCATGATGTAGAAGCCTCGGCAATTTTAATAACTACTTCTTCCTTGTTGGCCGATAAAGTGAGGGAAGAGATTGAACATGAGTTAAAGAATTTAAATAGAAAAAAAATCATTCAAGAGTCTTTAAATAAAAAAGGGAAGTTAATTGTTGCCGAGGATGAAGGGATAATTTTAGAGTTTGTCAATGGTTTTGCACCTGAACATTTAGAATTACAAATAGAAAGTCCCTGGCAGATATTGGGAGAAATAAAAAATGCTGGGGCAATATTTGTAGGGGCTTATTCTCCGGAGGCTTTAGGGGATTATTGGGCAGGGCCCAATCATATTCTTCCTACTTCCGGGGGAGCAAGATGTTTTTCACCCTTATCGGTAAAAGACTTTACTAAGAGAAGTAGTATAATTTTCTATGATAAAGAAAGATTGGGACAAGCCAGTGAAAAGATTGCGAGTTTTGCCAGATTAGAAGGATTGGAAGCCCATGCCCGTTCTATAGAGATAAGAAATTTAGAATAACTAAGTGTGGTCAGGTCTCAACATTTGACATAACTCGCTCCTAAATAAAATAGCTAAAAATGTTATGTCAAATGTTGAGACCTGACCCCTAGGTGAAGAAAGAGTTGATTAATTAATGTTAATTTCGGAAAAACTAAATTCAGATTATTTATTCAAGAAAAAAATTATTTTGAATAAAAAGATTTTGGATAAAATTTCTCAGGTAGATACTCTGGTCTTTGATATTGATGGCGTTCTAATAGATGTACGGGGTTCTTTTATGAAAGCTGTATGCCAAACAGTTCAATTTTATTTTAAAGAGATATTAGGATTTCAAGGTTCCCAAGGTTTAATAAACCCGAAAGAAATTGTGTATTTTAAAACAGCCGGAGGCTTTAATAATGATTGGGATTTAACTTCAGCTGTCGTTTTGTTTTACCTGATGAAAGCCAGAGAAAATAATTTAAAGGATGTAGATGAACTTAGAAGCATAAAACCGGATATAAAAACCTTTACCACTAAGATGTTATCTCCCGGAGGAGGTTTAGTTAAAATAATTGATTCAATCGAGAAAGATGAACAAGTAAACAAAGGGATATTGAGTCTGTGGGATAAAGATTTAATTACTAAAATATTTCAGGAGATTTATGCTGGGGGAGAACACTGTTATAATATTTACGGATTTTATCCCTCATTAATTCAGAAGGATGGGCTGATAAAACAGGAAAGAATAATTATAGATAAAAATAAAAAAAATTTCTTACAAAAATTTTCTCTCGGTATCTTAACTGGCAGAAATGAAAGAGAGGCCAAGGTAGCCTTAGAAAGATTGGGCTGGGATGATATTATTTCTAAAAAAAGGATAGTGACAGCTGATGATGGGGTGGGAAAACCTCATCTCCAGGGATTAAAAAAAATAGCTGACAGTTTGAAAACTAAATTGGGTATCTATGTAGGTGATACCTGGGATGATCTAATTACTGTAAAAAATATCAACAAAGAAGAGGGAGTAACAAAGTTTTTGTCGGCAATAGTTTTAGGAGAGGAATTTGATTTACGAGGCAAGTCAGCAAAGTTCTATCTTAATGCAGGAGTGGATTTATTAAGCCAAGATGTTAATTCTATCTTATATCATTTAGAAAGAGTTAAAAACAATGGACAATAGTGGAAAGGCAGGTGTCGATAACCTTGAAGGAAATAAAAGGTGAATATAAAAGAAAAAGTTTGGAGACTGAAATAGAAGTGAAGGTGGATTTAAATGGTAAGGGGATAAACAATTTACAAACAGAAATTTATTTTTTAAATCATATGCTTTCCCTATTTTCCCAGCATGGTTTTTTTGACCTGGAAGTGAAAGCTCGGGGGGACCTTAAAGTGGATTATCATCATACTGTAGAGGACATAGGAATCTGTCTGGGGGAGGCCATTAAGAATGCCCTACAAGATAAGAAAGGGATAAGAAGATATGGATCCACTATTTTACCCATGGATGAGTCATTGGTTCAGGTAGCTTTAGATTTAAGCGGGAGAGGACAATTAATTTATAAAGTCCAATTTAAACAGGAAAGAGTAGGTTCTTTTGAAGTTAATTTGGTGGAGGAATTTTTTAGAGCCCTATCTTATCATGCCGGGATGACCTTACATATAAATTTGATCTATGGAAAAAATTCTCATCATATCATTGAGGCTATATTCAAGGCTTTTGGACGAGTCTTAGATGAGGCAACCAGGGAAGATAATCGATTAGATGATATTCCTTCCACTAAAGGGATTATTGATTAGAGGATTGGGAGAATAAAGGGAATGATAGTGATAATAGATTACGGGATGGGAAATTTAAAGAGTGTGCAAAATGCTTTTACTAAAGTCGGATATAAAATGGTGATAACTGATGACCTAAACCAGATTAAAAAGGCCAGTGCCTTGGTACTCCCCGGAGTAGGAGCTTTTAGAGATGCCATTAAATTCTTAAGAGCTAAAAAAATAGATAAGGAATTAATTAAAGCTATAGAGGTAGGTAAGCCCTTCCTGGGTATCTGTCTGGGGATGCAATTATTGTTTACTTTTAGTGAAGAAGGTGGTCTTTTTAGGGGATTAAATATTATACCGGGCAGAGTTAAGAGATTTCCCCGTTCGGTAAAATGCCCTCATTTAGGGTGGAATAAAATAAAATTTATTCATAATTCTAATCGTAATATAAATCCTATATTTGAGGGTGTTTTAGATGAATCTTACTTTTATTTTGTTCATTCTTACTATTGTGAAGTAGATAATCAGAAAATAATATATTCTACCACTGATTATGGTTTAACTTTCCCCTCATCTATTTGGAAAGGCAATTTATTCGGGGTTCAATTTCATCCTGAAAAGAGTAGTGTTTTGGGGTTAAAAATTTTAAAAAATTTTGGAGAGTTAAGTTAAATGTTAATTATTCCTGCTATAGATATTAAAGAAGGTAGATGTGTTCGCCTTACAGGGGGCAAGTTTGAAGATGTGGAGATATTTTCTGATGACCCGGTAGCGGTGGCTGTAAAGTGGGCTGATAAAGGGGCGAAAATGCTTCATATAGTAGATTTGGACGGTGCCCGTTATGGCAAGTTAACCAATATCTCCTTGGTAGAGCAGATTATTAAGAAAATTAGTATTCCGGTCCAGGTAGGCGGAGGGATTAGGAGTTATCAAGAAGTAAAAAACTTGTTAGACCTTGGGGCAAGTCGAGTAATTTTAGGTACGATTCTTTGGAAAGATAAAGCCTTGGCCAAGAAATTATTTGAGGATTTTTTAGAAAAGATAATAGCAGGTATTGATGCCCGAGATGGGTATGTAGCCATAGAGGGATGGCAGAATGTTCTTTCTGTTGATGCCCTGGATTTTGCTAAAGAGATGGAGAGATTAGGCGCGAGGCGAATAATTTATACCGACATTAAGAGAGATGGGACTCTTAAGGGACCTAATATAACGAATATAAAAAAGATAGTAAAAAAGGTTAATATTCCACTTATTTGCTCTGGAGGGATCGCTTTCTTAGATGATATTGAAAAATTAAAGAGATTTGAAACTAAAGGATTAGAAGGAGTTATTTTGGGTAAGGCTTTGTATAAAGGAACTATTTTATTAGAAGAGGCACTTGAATTAGTTGTTAGTGAATAAACCTAGCGTGGAGCGTATAGCGTTTAGCGTATAGTTAGGAAAGAGGGAGTCAGGATTCAGAAGACAGAAGTCAGAATAAAATCGAATCGCGTATCACGTATATAGTTACCCCGTTTGCCAGTTAACCAGCAAGTGTTGTAATGTGTAACCTGTGATAAGTAATCTGTAATAGTTCCGGTTCTTCTAATTTCAGAAATTTACTCTTATTACTCATTACATATTACTTGTTACTATGTTTTAACCAGCTAACTAAAAATGAAAGAGGAATTGATAATGCTTACTAAGAGAATTATACCCTGTTTGGATGTAAATAGATGTCGAGTGGTAAAGGGGACTAAGTTTATTAATTTGATAGATGAAGGAGACCCGATTGAACTGGCTTCATTTTATGAGAAAGAAGAAGCAGATGAATTAGTTTTTCTGGATATTACTGCTTCCTGGGAGAAGAGGAATATCATCATTGAATTAGTAGAAAAGACAGCGGAAAAAGTGTTTATTCCCTTTACTGTAGGGGGAGGAATTAGGAACCTGGAAGATATATACTATTTATTACGTGCAGGAGCAGATAAAGTATCCATTAATACGGCAGCTGTTTTAAATCCCCTCCTAATTCAGGAGACTTCCTTGAAATTTGGCAGTTCCACTATTGTGGTGGCTATTGATGCTGTGAAGATAGATTCTGATTGGGAAGTAGTGATTAACGGGGGGAGAACCAGGACCGGTTTAAGGATATTGGATTGGGTTAAAAAAGTGGAAAAGTTAGGAGCAGGAGAAATACTGCTTACCAGTATGGACAAAGATGGAACTAAGGAAGGGTACGATATTGAATTAACTAAAATGGTTTCAGAAAAGGTGAATATCCCGGTTATTGCTTCTGGCGGTGCGGGTGAACCGGAGCACTTATATGAGGTGTTAGTTAATGGGAAGGCAGATGCCGCTTTAGCTGCCTCTATATTTCATAGAAGAGAGTATTCCATCTCAAAAGTTAAAGAATTTTTAAAGCGAAGGGGAGTAGAAATAAGGCTGTCTAAAGAAAAAAGCGAAAGGTGTGGGAATTAATGGATAAAAGCGAAATTTTAAATCAAATAAAATTTAATAAAGAAGGGTTAATGCCAGTTATAATTCAGGATGAGGAAACCAAACAAGTACTAATGTTGGCTTATATGAATAGGGAATCTTTAGAAAAAACTTTAGAAGAAAGAAGAACTTGTTTTTACAGTAGAAGCAGAAGGGAATTATGGTTTAAAGGAAGTACTTCCGGAAATACTCAGTTGGTAAAAAAAATTGTTTTGGATTGTGATAATGATACCTTACTAATTTTAGTGGAACAGAAAGGGGTTGCCTGCCATACTGGGAATTATTCCTGCTTTTTTAAGGAGATTAAAGGTGATAAAATAGAAGAAATTAAACTCGAACCTTCTTTCTCTCTACAAAAAAAACAGGCAGAAAAGCAAAAATCTCCTCAAGGGGAGGGCAGAAGCAAACAATCAAAAAGTGATAGTGAAATTATTAATGAGTTATATCAGGTAATTCAAGATAGAAAATTAAACTACCAAAAGGATTCTTATGTTTGCAAATTACTGGCCAACCCCGAAAATTTACTTCCCAAGAAGATAGGGGAAGAGGCAGCAGAAGTTATTATTGCCCTTAAAGACAAAGAAAAAAGTGCAATTATATATGAAGTGGCTGATTTATGGTTTCATACTTTAGTGGCCATAGGTAGTTGCAATATTTCCCCTCAGGATGTATTTAAAGAACTAAAAAAAAGAAGAAAATGAGGTGGTAAAAATGGAAGATTATCCTCGTTGGAGAGACGGATTAACCGACCAATTATTTAAGGCAATATTACTTTTAAAAAACGAAAAGGAATGTTATAGTTTTTTTGAAGATATAGCTACCATCAATGAAATTAAGGAATTTAGCCAAAGGCTGGAAGTGGCCCGAATGTTAAGTGAGGGCTCTACCTATGAAGAAATTGCCCATAAAACAGGAGCAAGCTCCGCTACTATTAGCCGGGTAAAAAGGTGTTTAAACTATGGTGCTGATGGTTATAAATTAATTCTGGGAAGATTATTTGGGAAAAAGAAATAGATGATGACCCAAAATAAATAGAAAGGATTTTAAAAATATACTTTGTGTAAAAAATCACTTGACGAAATAGTTATTATTTGTTAAATTAAGTAAGTTATTAATACAAATAAAATAATATAGTATAATAAAAAAGATATTCGATAAAAGGGAGTTTAATTGAATTGGATGGAGTGCAATATCGAAAAAAAATTATCAGTCCCAGCTAGTATTGGCAAGAATAGTGAACAATGCTAGCAAGGGATTTTTTTATATTTTAAAATCTATTAAAAATAAATTAAATTAAGGAGGAAAAAATGTATAAAAAATTATTTATTCCCGGACCTACCCACGTTACTGAAGATGTCCTGCAAAAGATGGCTACTCCCATGATTGGTCACCGGACCAAAGAGGCTTCCAACCTGCAGAGAGGTATTAGCGATAGATTGCGAAAATTAATGTATACTGACACAGAAATCTTACTTTCTACCTCTTCCGGCAGCGGCCTGATGGAGGGAGCTGTTCGTTCCTGTACTCAAAAAAGAGCAGCAGTATTTTCCTGTGGTAATTTTGGCAATCGATGGTTTGCTATGGCAGAAGATAATAATGTGCCTGCTGATAAATTTGAAGTAGAATGGGGTAATCCTAATCTTCCGGAACAAGTAGACCAAGTTTTAGCTACCGGTAAATATGACCTTATCACTGTAACCCACAATGAAACCTCAACCGGTATAATGAATCCAGTAGTAGAGATTGCTGAGGTGATGAAAAAATATTCCGAAGTAATATTCTGCGTAGATGCGGTAAGTTCCTTAGGTGGAGCTAAGATAGAAGTGGATAAGTGGGGAATCGATATCTGTATAACCTCAAGCCAGAAGTGTTTGGGTTTACCTCCCGGCTTATCTCTCTGTTCTATATCGGAAAAGGCCCTGGAGGCAGCTAAAAAAGTTAAATTCAGAGGAACTTACTTTGATCTTTTGCAGATGTATAATTGTATCCAAAAGAAAGATTATCAATATCCTTCTACGCCTTCTCTGTCTCATATGTTTGCCCTGGATTATCAATTGGATAAGATATTAGAAGAAGGTCTGGATAATCGTTTTGCCCGCCATACCCAGATGGCTGACTATGTTAGGGCTTGGGCAAAAGATAAATTTGCTCTCTTTGCTCAGGAAGAATTTGCCTCTAATACCGTAACCTGTGTAAAGAATAGCAGAGAAATTAGTGTAGGTGATTTAAATAAAGCTTTAGGCGAGAGAGGTTTTATGATTTCTAATGGTTATGGAAAACTAAAAGAGAAGACCTTTAGAATAGCCCACATGGCCGAACTTACCCTTACCGATATTAAAGAGCTTCTTTCTAATATTGATGAGATTTTAGGATTATAAGGAGAGACGAAGATGTTAAAAATATTAGTAACTGATGGAATGGATAAAGGTGCTGTTCAAACCCTAAAGGGTTTGGGACATGAAGTAATAGAACAGTTCTTTGAACCCGAAGAGTTAAAAGAACAGGTGAAGAATTTTAATGTAATAATAGTGCGTTCTGCTACCAATGTCAGAAAAGAGATCATCGATTCTGCCCTGCAAACCGGAAATTTAAAGCTGATTATTCGAGGTGGAGTTGGAGTGGATAATATAGATGTAACTTATGCTGAATCGAAAGGGATAAAAGTAAGAAATACTCCCAAGGCAAGCAGTTCAGCTGTGGCAGAATTGACTTTGGGGCACATCTTTTGCCTGGCTCGGTTTATTAGAATTGCCAATATTACTATAAGAGAAGGTAAATGGAATAAAAAACAGTATAAAGGGATAGAGCTTTCCGGTAAAACTTTAGGGCTTATAGGATTTGGTAGAATCGGAAGAGAATTAGCTAAAAAGGCGAAGGCGTTAGAGATGAAGGTTATCTATAATGATATCTTGGGACCAGCCAAAGATTGTCCCGAATATTCTTTTGTTTCCCTGGATGAACTTCTGGCTGATTCGGATTTTATTTCCTTGCATGTACCGGGAAATAAAGATAAATCTCCCGTGATTAGTAAAGCAGAATTTACTAAAATGAAAGATGGAGCGTTTCTTATTAATTGTGCCCGGGGGAGCGTGGTAGATGAGGCAGCTTTACTGGAGGCCTTAAATTCCGGGAAGATTGCCGGAGCGGGGATTGATGTATTTCCCGAAGAACCTCCCCAGAATTTAGAGCTGATAAGACATGAAAAAATTTCAGTCACTCCCCATATCGGAGCATCTACCAAGGAAGCCCAAAAGAGAATCGGGGCCGAGATTGTTTCCATTATCAAAGAAAATATTTAAATTAAAAGGGAGAAAAAAATGCCAGTAATTAAACCATTTAAAGCTTTCAGGCCCGAACCAAAGTTAGTGACCAAAGTAGCGTCACCGCCCTATGATGTTCTAAATAGCGAAGAAGCCCGTCAATTAGTAAAAGACAATCCTCATTCCTTTCTTCACGTTAATAAAACAGAGATAGATTTAGACTCCTCCGTAGAGCATTATGACCAAAAGGTGTACGAAAAAGCCAGCGAAAATCTTAATAAGTTGATTAAGGAAAGAGTGTATTTACAGGATGAGCAGGAGAAGATCTATAT
>Ga0268285_1000186_pt1 | contig 38596 bp, 43 predicted proteins | sample saktaG_2_FD_190144 | JGI IMG/M metagenome (GOLD analysis project Ga0268285, IMG submission 190144) | Saline water microbial communities from Sakinaw Lake, British Columbia, Canada - sak_2013_06_06_120m | ecosystem: Environmental > Aquatic > Non-marine Saline and Alkaline > Saline ... | reverse complement strand
TGCTCGTGACAGGTCATAATGTCACTATTATTCGAAACCATCCGTTCAATCCCGGTCCCAGGCTGCTATATTCACATTTCGGGCGACCGGCTCTCGGCCCCGGCCGAAAAAAAGCCGCCCCCCCCCCATAATTGAACGTACCTGCGCGTTTGATGCGAAAATCTACAAAATTGTAGACAGTGTTTATTCTGTAAGTCCTTGTTTGATATGGAATAAAAATTTTTCTAAACTTTTTTATTTTTACTTCCAACTACCATCGCTTTTGGTCGAAAATCAGCCGAGTTATTACCTATCTTAACGCGATTTTATGCTCTCGGAGCCTTCTTATGTAAACCAATAGTCCGGAAAAATACATCAACACACTTGACAAATTGAGTTGATTTGTGCATAATTAAGAAAGCTGTTCTTTACCCGTATAATAGGCTTTTTGGAGGAGAAACTCGCTTATGACTTGCAATCAGCGGAATCTGATCGAAATAAAATATGCCGCGAAAGGTGCGCGTAAGATGCACGATGCAGTCAGGTATCGCTAAATTGGAAATGTCAGAACATACAAAATACAGGAGATAGGCGAAATGAAACGGTCAATCACAAAAAGTGTTATCGCAATCGTTATGTTATTGTCTGCTGTTTCGTTCGGCAGTCCAAACTTAAGCGGGCAGTATTGGTTCGGCAGTCTCAGTGTTGATGTCAATACGAATGCGCCCTGGGCTAAACGGGGAACCGTGTCGATCACCGGTAATCAATGGCTTCAGCACTGGGAGGACTACGACGGCAATCATATGTTCTCGGAGACTTTCACCACTACATTCCAGCAGGATGGGTCGATCAATATCAATTTTCCGGCCGAGACTTATAATATTGCCTGGAATGGCGACGTGATGATTCATGCGGGAAGTGTTCTTGGTGGAGGCGGGGAAGGAATCGATATCTTCACGCGTAAAGCAACCAATGTAGATGTTAATGATGTTCTCGGTGACCATAGCTTTTTGGGTCATCAAGTAAACTCGATGACCATATACCCATTGCCATCTGATAGTTGTGAATGGGGGAATTTTACATTCGACCCCAATGGTACCTCAACACTTACTTATACGAACGCTGATGGCCGTATTGAGCCCGGCGGCATAATAAATTGGACCCTCGATGACGTAAACGCCATAATAAATATCGTTGGACCTATGATAAACGACATTGGACATGCTGCACTCTTTCTCGGCAAGGGGGGTATCGGATCCGCGTGGCAAATTGTTCCTGAAGAAGGCAGAAGTGGTGATTTGGGATACAACATTTTCATCAAGAAAACGGACCAGGCGATAACAATGGCTGATATTGTAGGTACCTATCAGGTTCGATTTCTTGAAACCGGCCCCGGCGCTGTCCCTTACACCTGCGGCCAGGGAACCTGTGTCATAGAGGCTGTTGATGATGCCAATGGAATCCTATTGGTGGATGCCAATTATTCCGACGGCGAACATTCAGTTAAAAGCAAGGATTGCTCTGTTGGCCCCGGAAATGAATTTCATCTTGACGATGACGGTGTGCCGGATGGTATTATCAGTCCAGACAAGAACCTGATTTTTGGTGTGGAGTATCGCTACAAGAATCCCCCAACACGACGAGATTATGACTGGCTTGGAGGAACATTTCTTGTTCGAATGCCAGCCACGAACAACAATATTGCCGACCTAAATGGCGATGGGATTGTAGATTCTGCCGACATGTACATCATGATTGAATACTGGGGCACAGATAATCAATTGTGCGACATTGCCCCGATACCCTGGGGCGACGGCATAGTAGATGCCCTGGATTTGACTGTCCTTACCGAACATCTGCTCGAGGTATACCCGCCGGCTGAAACTGTAGAAATCAATGAGGGTGATGACGGCGGACAAGTCGAGCTTGAGCTGGGCGAGATACTTGTCGTTACACTCGAATCAAATCCCTCAACCGGTTATCGGTGGGAGCAGCCCAAAAACAGCAAGTCTATCCTGGTCCAGCTTGGCCAGGCAGAGTTCAAGTCATCCGAGACAGGCGAACCACCAATGGTCGGCGCCGGCGGCTGGGAAATCTTCCGTTTCAAGGCCGTAAGCGCAGGACAGATGACCCTCGAACTCGTCTATCACAGATCATGGGAAGAAGGTGTCGAGCCTTTAAAAACCTTTTCCATTCAAGTAGTAGTGCCCTAATCCGACACATGTGACAGCAAGCTGGATGATCCGCCCGCTTTGGGGTGTGTGTACAGCTTAGACGTTCCAGAAGCAGCAGATCATCGCCAGCAACTCGGCGTCTGTTTGAATGCCGTAGAAGGCCTTCAGTAGCGTGACATCGTCGGCAGGCATGCCCGCGAACCTCATGCGGAAATCCGCCTCGGTGGCCGGCGTCTGCTCGAAAAACTTCAGGCATTCCCACGCCGCCCGCTGCTGGGCGAAACGGTCGCGCTTGATCTCGGCTTCGGCCCGCATCGTCCGACAGCGAGCCGGCTCAACATCCTCAATCATAACATCAGCATTCATTTTCCGCGTTCTCCTTTCAACTTTTTCTTTTCTTCTCGTATCCCAGCTCTTCTTTGAGTATTGCCATAAACACGGCGGCGGGCTTTTTGCCCTGCCGGGCCTGCTTGGCGTAGTCCAGCACGCGTTCGAAAATCTCGGCGTTGAACCGCCCGCCGGCACAGCCATCGACCAGCCAGTTAGTGACATTGCGAAAGCACGTCCGGTCCGACCGCGACCGGGGCGGAATTATCCGGCCAAGCGCATCGTTAAAACGAAGCGCGCTAAGCTGCTGGCCTGTGGTCGAGCCAGTGCGAAGCGAATCCGAAGTACAAGCTGAGCGATCAGCCGTATTCGTATTCGTAAGATCTTTACTTACCTTTACGTTACCTTCCCTTTCCTTAGCGATAGCAGTGCTATCAGCTATGCTGGTGCTCTGCTGCCTTTTCCTTGCCGCGCTAAGTCCGCCTCTACGCTTGGCTTGCAAGAGTTTCTTTGCTCTGCCGAGCTCCCGCGTGACGCGTTTATGCCGGATTGTGCCGTTGCGGAGCTGGAACTTTTTTGAGATTCTCTGCCAGATTATTTCGAACTCTTCGACGCTCTGGCAATTGCACATCCGACTCAATGCCTGCGGATCGAACGTGCATTTGCCGTCGTTAGAGGTAAGTAGCAGAATCAGGCTGCAATACAAGCCCCTCTCGGCCGGCGTGAACTGAACGAAGTCGATATCCGTCAAAAACGCATCAGACTCTAACTGGACATATTTAATCTTCATCTTCAAATCCAACCTAAAAAAATTAGCTTCGATAGTCTTTCAATGGTCTTTTGTTGGTCTCTCAATAAAAGCCGTTCGTTTAGAATGTAACAGGGCATTATCCGGGGCCTTCGATGAAACGTTGGGCAATGTAAGTAAGGGCCGCGGCGTTTCCTGCAGCCTTTGTTTTTTCGTTTTGGCTCTCTCGTACAGAAGCCAACGCCTTGGTGACAATCTTTTGCTGGTCATCGCTCAGGAAAAACACCATCGGAACGGCAAAGCTTTTAACGGAGATATTGGCCGGTGCGGACGGGACTTTCAGGTTTTTCAGCCGCTCGATCTGCGAGCGCGTGAACGGCAGAAGCTTCGCCATCTCGCGGGCGTGCATTTTGCGATTGAGCCTCTCCAAAAGGGCAAGCTTTTTCTCCAGCACGTCCGAGCCGCCCAGGCGATTGAGCGTGGAAAGCAAAATATCAGCCTCGGCGTCGTCCACGTCCCAGACGACAGCATCGGCAGAATTATAGCCCAACTCCCGCAAAGCCCGGCAGCGATGATGGCCGTTGATGATCTGGAAGCCGTCGCCCTGCCGTCTGACCACGAGCGGCTCATAACGGCCGGTCCGCTCGATATTGCGAACAAGCCGGGAGAAGTTCCTCTTGCTCATCCGGTTGGGATTGCCGGGATGTGCGGTGAGCTTGTCGATTGGAATACTCGATACTCGATTCTGGATTGTGGTTTCTCGCATTACTGTTCCTCCTAAAGATTGTTGTCTCCGGTATCTGTGAGTTTTGGATTGAACCAGATGTAATAGACGGGGCGTGCCGTTAGTTTTGTCAGGATGTATCGCGTTCGTTCTAAGCCGGGCGGCATGTCTCTGCGTCTGCCGTGGCTTTTGAGAAAGTGCCGGATTTGACGTTCGATGAATCGGGCTTCGCAGTCGCCGAGCCGATCGAGTTTTTGCTGCACCTGCTCCGGGTCGATCAGCCCGGCCTGTTCGATGCCAATGATGTTGAGCGACTCTACGAATTGCACGCTGGCTGCGGACGGCTTTGCTTTGTAGGCCTTCATGCCGGCTCTTTCAAAGAACGGATTGACCAATCCCATCACGGCCAGTGCCTCGACGATTGGGACATCAACCAGCGGCATCGTTTCTCTGACCAGCCGGCACGCCAGGCCAAGGCCACGGAACCGAGGCTCGATAACCACCCTGCTGATCCGGCGGATATTGGCGTTTATCAGCGCCAATTGCGTGCTCCTGTCGAAGCCGGCAAAGACGTGACCGGTCGCGATGTTTCGCAGCTCCAGCACGGCCGGCGCGGTCGAATAGACGATGACGCCGACCGGCGTTTTGCAGCCGGCCCGGCTCAGGGCGAAGATCGCCGAAGCGGGTCCCGTGTGACTGCCGCGGTAGTGATAGTGGGCGAGCCGCTTGTAGTCGTCGAGACAGCCCGGTACGATTTGCAGATTCTCACTAACAGAACAGCTTGTCATTTTATTTCCTCCTTTCACACTTGTAGATAACATCGGCGGGGCCGGATAATTCTTTGACCACCAGGACATCGGGCGACAGGTCAAGCAGTATGTCGTCACGGCTGGAGGCAAGGATGAAAGTCGTGCCGGTGCGTTTTGCGAACTTTTGCAGGCGATACGAGATTACCGCTGCGGTGACGCTGTCCAGCCCCGAGCAGAACTCGTCGGCAAAGACGAACTTCTTTCCCGCGGTCAGAGCCATCGCAAGCCTGAAGCGGTACTGCTGGCCGGCACTGAGATTGACCGGCTGATTGAGAATGCAGAAGCAGTCGTTCAGGCCGGCGACGCTGAGAAATCGCAGGCTCTCGGCCAGATCAGCGTCAATACAGTCGATAAGCGTCTTATCGTCCGGCAGCGGAATCTCGGCAAGGTTAATCCTCTCGCCGGCGGGGACGGCCTTCTGAAGTTCGCCCAGCAGGACGCTCTTGCCGGCACCGGATGGGCCGGTGAGGTAGACGATGTCACCGGCATCAATTTCGAGCCGGCACGAGTGTTTGAAGCGCTGCCCGGCGAGCCTGTCGAGCGAAAGGCCGAACATCCGGCAGACCGAGGCGACCTTGTCGGTTACAGTGCCCCGCCATTTGAAAGTCTTTGAAATGCTGTACGTTGCCATAGCTTCTCCTTCTTATTGTGAATATTGCTAACGAAACTCAACGCTACCCGGTCCGGCGTTTCGGCGCGGTTACGATGCTTCGGATTTCGATGAGGATGTCGCGAACATGGTAATAGCTCCTGCGTCTCTTTGCCGCGATCTGTCTCATAGAAAGGCCCATCAGATAGTAATCCTTCGCGATTGCGAGCTGGCGGCAAGTCAGTCTGTCACGGTTCCTCAGGCAGTCGATGTACGGGCCGTCCGTGAGCCGTTTTGTAATTGCTCGAATCCTCCGGGCGACGCTCGCCTCGCTGACACCGCGGATCCGGGCGATCTGCCGGATGCTGTTGCCGTGCTCGATATACATGGTCATCAGCAGCTTATCCGTGCCAGCCAGCAAATTCAGCCTGCTGCGGAGCACCTCTATCCCGCCTCGATGCCCGCGACTGTTGTTATTTATCTGCTGTGCGATGTTTTCATGAATTCGTTTCATCTTCGCCCCCCTTGCCCTGCCTGCCAATCCGCCCTTGAGCGTGCTTTGTCAATAAAATTAGTTTTGTAAATATCACACATTATTACAATATTACCTTAATAAATAATAATGTCAAATTATTTTGTTATATTTTTACAAAAATTTAATAATTTTTCGCCAAATGGCGTTTTGGCTCCCAATAAGGGCACCTTTTTTGCTTGAGTTACCACGCTTTCATGGGATGATTGGGGATGGAATTTCAGGAATTCAGATTCGGAGTGATACGCCATGAAAGCACTGGTTTTGAACGAAGTCAAGCAGCCGCTCGTTCTGCAGGAGCGGCCCAGTCCAGAAGCCGGCAAGGAGCAGATCATCGTCAAGCTCAAAGCGGCGGCATTTAACAGGCGCGATTACTGGATTACACAGGGACTATACCCGGGGATTCAGTGCCCGGTCGTCGATGAGGTATTCGCCCTTAGCGAAGGCAATAAAACGCTGGAGAAAATGAATATCTCGTCGCAGTTCGGTAAACTCGTGCTGCGAGTCAGTGACGGCTAACGAACTAAAAAAGACGGATTCGAACTGTCATCCCTGCGAAAGCAGGGATCCAAAAACATTACGGATTTAGTGGATTCCCGCTTTCGCGGGAATGACAAATTATGTCATGTTTTTGTCATCAAACGATTTAACATATCGTTCGACTCCATAAGAGTCAGTTTTACTAACGAAAGAAACGAAGGTGTTCAGATGAGCGGTACAGGCGATATATTCCAGAAGGAAACCAAGTACGATCCGGGAAAAATGCCGGGCCACAGGCTCGACTGGGAGGCAAAGCCAGATTTGTATAAGGAGTATCCACAGGCCGAGAAGATCGAGCTGCCGGCGTTCGAGCCGGGCCAGCCCATGAGCCTGGATAAGACGCTCAAACAACGAAAGAGCATCCGCGATTACCAGGACAGGCCAATCAGCAAGGGCCAACTCGCATATCTCTTATGGACCTCGACCGGCATCCAACGAGTCGAGGACGGCTATGAATTCCGCACGGCACCTTCAGCGGGGGCTTTGTATCCGATAGAGACCTATGTGATCATCAACAACGTCAAAGCCCTGGAGCCCGGCGTCTATCACTACTCCATCCGGGCTCATCTGCTCGAACAATTAGAGCAGCGTGACCTCCGGCAACAAATCGCTGCCGCGGCACTCGGCCAGAGTATGTGCGCAACAGCCGCGGCGGTCTTTATCTGGACCGCGGTATTCGAACGCTGTAAATGGAAGTACGGCCAGCGGGCGTACCGCTATATCTATCTCGACGCCGGACACATCGCCGAGAACCTCGCCCTGGCAGCCGTCAGCCTGAACCTCGGAACATGCGAGGTCGGCGCCCTCTACGACGACCACGTAAACGCCATCATCAACATCGACGGCACCAAAGAAAGCACAATCTGCATGGCCGCCATCGGCGTGCCCCAGTGACAGTAATGTTAATGACTCAAACAATCTCAGGCTTACTGCCGGTCTATATCAAACCACCTGATCAGACGACGCCTGGCCTCATCCAGTTCGGCTTCTTTTTCCCGCCTGTTGAGATCAGGGTAAAAATTTGATGATTCGAGCACACGGTGCCAGCCGGAATGCTCGATAGATGAAAACTTACTTCCAACAATTGATTGGGCGGTTTGTATTATCTTCGAATCTTTATGCCTCGCCAGAAAATCTTGTCCCTCAAGATAATCGCCCCTACTGGTAGCCAACGTAATTGTGATATAGATGTCCCATGCATGAGCCTGAGCACGCCCCGAATCCTGACTTTGGCCTTTGTCCCTATCGTCAAACGCAAATAGCTTCAGGAGCAATAGATTCGACGGTGAAGGTACATGAACTTCAAGACCGCCACCTTCTTCACTTTCCGGCAGGAACTCTCGTAAAGATACAGTTCTTAAACCTTCTTCTATGAAACATGCTTCGGGTGTAATATGACCGTGCAGTTTTGACTTTACAATCTTGACCCTGAAATTATCAACCTCAAGTCCCTCAACTGGCGGCGAAAGTATATCCAGGTCCTGATCAGGCTCTTTTGTAAATTGAAAATACTCACAATCTTCGCGCACAATGTATCCCAGGCCATCGGTTATTGTTTCAGCGATAGCCAGCCGTTCGGCCTCTTTGAGGACCTGTGTTGGTGTAAGCATCAAATCGATATCGTTCGTGACTCGAATCATTTCCCGCGCTTGTCCTTGAGCTTTATGAAAACACAGGTAGAGACCCAGACCGCCACAGATAACCGGTTTGAGCCCGATCCTGTTGAATGATTCCGCCAGTTCGGCTAATTGCTCAATTAGCCTGCTGTCCATTACTATCGCCTTTCTGTAAAATCCGCCGCTTGAGCTGCTCGGCAATCTTCGGTCCTCTTGGTGTATCAACCATCATCTCAAGATACAATTCAATATCGTCAACAACCGAACCGGTTATTCGCCAATCAGCATTGAACCAAACACCCGGATCATTAGTCTCAGTGATGATGAAGTTTCCATATTCCGCGTCGGGAATGACTGAAACCAACTTTATCTCAGCCTTTCTTCGAAACTGTTCTATATCTTTTACAAATATCGCCTTCTGATCCGTTACAGCCATACCTTTGATTTGCGCCGCATAGAATCCACACGCTATATAGTCCTTACTGAGAGCAGTCATCCCATCAGACAATTGTTCAATACCCTCGATTACGAATTTGTATGGGTTCCGTCTTTTTCGTTCCGTCGAATTCTTGTAGCCTTCGGCGAGTCTCTCTAAAAGCTTCTCCGGATTAGCCGCCGTGATGAGAGACTTGCTTCTGTTTATCAAGAGTTCGTCTTCAAGCTTTTTCAGCACCTTCGAAACGGTTGATAACATTATGGTTTTTCCACTTCGCTGAGTAATAAAGTCAGTAATCTTTGTTAAAGATTCGAAGCCTTCCGGCTGCAAGAGCAGCGCCCTGCTGACAAGAGACGATGTCCCCTGGAAGATCTTTTTGATCGGCGCGGTGTCGGGGAAGGAGTTGGGCTTGCCGGTACGTTCGATATATACCCGGTTCGAAACCCTTACGGACATATTGCCGGACAGGTCTATCCACGAGATACCTTTATCCGCCAGAATCTTAGCCTGTTTGGCGCCTATATAGGGAGCGATTACCAAGGGCACCATATTTGTTTTTTTTGCTTTGCCAAAGTAATCAGCAAGTTGTCGGGCACTCCTGAGAATATTCTGCGGAGTGGATACAGGTGCAATCTCCGCCACGGCCTTGAAGGAAGGGCCATTTTGAATTGAGAACTCAATAACCGCATCAACTTGAGATCCCTCCGGCATAGAAACCTGCTCCGCAAGGCTATTTATCATCAATGGGGAATACTGCTCGCCCATGCTTTTAAGAGATTGAATAACTTGTTCTTCTGTAAGCCTCATTGTTATTTTCCTGATATTGGACTATTTCCTATATAGGATATATCGTATTTTTAGGAAATAAGCAATAGCAAATTTCTCAATTTCAGGCATTTTCCTATATAGGAAATACGGCTATTTCAGGAAAATACTTTGTTTTATGATGTGAAATTGACCTTTTCGTAGATTTTTATTACATTTGGCTATTTCCGGGACAGGTATGAGGAATGACTAATGCGTGATATGGATGAGCTATTTGCCGCACTTGGTCGGTCGAAGTTTCGCAGCCGGTTTCGGCTTTCCGGCAAAGAAGCTCAATATCTCAGGGATAAGGGTCTGGAAATAATCCTCCAGCACGCTCGGGATTTTGTAACCAAACGGCTGGGCGATGCCGAGCCGGCTAATGACGGCAAACAGACGCCTATGCGGAAACATCCGGTTTTTATCGCCCAGCACGCAACCGGGACCTGCTGCCGAGGCTGCCTGGCCAAATGGCACCACATCCCGAAGGGCAGGTCCCTCACGCAGGAGCAGATAGACTATATCGTCGAGGTTCTGAAACGCTGGCTGGCTGGGCAGAACGTTCAGTAGCAAGCTCCCTGCCGGGAATGACTTTGCTGAATATTGTCCGAAAAAAACCTTTGCATTCAAACGCCGGACACCTATACTGGATTTTTATAAGATTAGGAAAATTTAACACGTAGGAGTTCTGTGAAAGACTAAGATAATGGATATGATGCCGGGAAGGAGTCCTAAACCTAAAGTAGTTGTTATTGGCGGCACGTACGTGGATATGGCGATACGCTGCGGCCAAATACCAACACCCGGGCAGAGCGTGACCGGTTCGGCCCTTTCATACACAACCACCGGTCCGGGCCCCAATCAGGCCGTGGAAGCCGCGTTGTGCGGCTGCGAGGTGCACCTGATAAGCAAAGTCGGCGGTGATCCCTTCGCTCAAATGGCTAAAAACAGCCTGGCAGAGTACAACGTTAATACGGATTTTGTCTACACCGCCGAAGCCATGAACACCGGACTGGTTGTCACATTGGTTAACGCTGAAGGCGAAAACGCCTCCTGTTATTATCCCGGCGCCAACAGCGCCTTACAGGCCCTGGACATTACCGAAGCCGAGCAGATGATCTCAGAAGCCGACGTCTGCCTGATTCACGGCCAATTGCCGCAGGAAGCAATCGTCAGTGCCCTTCGCTGCGCCGAATTGTACAGCGTAAAAGTCATCCTCAATCCCGCCAGGCCGCTGGAGCGGCAGGGCCAGACAACCAGTGATCTACCCATCGAATATTTCAAAGCGGATATTTTGATTCCGAATCTCTACGAGGCTGCCGATATTACCGAGCAGTCAGCGGCCAACATTCGGACCGCCAAGCTTATCGGCTCGGACCTTGTGGCTCGCGGCGTGGATTCCGCCGTCATCACAATGGGCAGGCGAGGCTGCATGGTAGTCGACAGAAACAGTGCCGACCATATTCCGGCGTTCGAAATCGAGCCGGTTGACCACACAGGCCGGGGCGATGCGTTTGCAGGAGCGTTAGCCGCCTATTGTGCCGTTAAAAACGATGTACGAGCGGCGGTAAAGTTTGCCTCGGCAGCCGGGGCCCTGGCCTGCACAAAGTTCGGTTCGATTGAAGCACTGCCAACGAAGGCAGACATTATTGAACTGCTGCAGAAAGAAGACATCGGTTAAAAGTAACGCACCGGTCTGTATGTTACTATCAATCCTTTGACTTGATAAGCAGATACTGTGGACTTTGTTCGGCACGTATGTTCAGGTGTTCTGTTTTCCAGTTGATGATGACTTTGGCACCATAGATGCCGACGAGCGTGACCTCGGTCGGATCTATTGGCAGAGTGACATTATGCTTCGGGCCCAGGGTCCAGAAGGCAACCGCCTGGCGATTGCCATTGGTCAGCATGAAAGCAAAGTCATTTTCATTGCCGAGATCGAATTTCTGCTTTATCGAATAGCCGGCAAGAGTGGACGACAGAACCTTAGCGGCAAGATACGCCGCCTTGGGACTAAGGTCATGTTTGACCGTTCCGAATTGATGCTCCCTCTCGTTGGGATCTGTACCATCGTTCTTCCAGTCATACCAGATGCTGACCGGAATGTTCTGATAGGAATTTATCAGGAACATTCGGACCAGGTACTCGGCCTGCTGCTGTTCGGTCAGGCGAGATTTGTCCCAGTTAAGATTCGAGTATCCCCACTCGCCGGAGATTACGGGAATCTGTTTTGACGCCGGTGCATAACGCGCGATTAGTCCGCGGAGTTTTGCATAGTCCTGAATTACCGTCTCCGGATTTTGCGACCGGTATGGATGCACGCTGAGAACATCGATCCAATTAAGAAGCCCATTTTTGAAACAACCCTCAAACCATCCCAAAGGTATTTGCGAAGTAGCTCCGGCAACAACCTGGCCGCTCGGATCAGCTTCTCTTACACGTGGAGCAACCGCTTCGACGAGCTTGCAATAATCGTCAACGCTCGGCTGCGGGGTCCAGAACTGCTTGATGTTCGCCTCATTCCATACTTCCCACAGGATGCCTTTGCCGGCGTATCTTTTAGCAGCGGCTTCAGCAAAATCTGCAAACGCTTTGCGCCCGGCCTCGGTGCGGACGGACCTGTCCGACTCATACAGCTCGTTGCTGTAGTCGAGAATATACAGGACTCGGATGCCGAGTTTTTCGCACCCAAGAGTTAAAGAGTCATAGCCCGATCCCTTGAAATCATAATCGCCTTTGGTCTTCTCGATGCGCGACCAGACAAGATCCATTCTAATAAACTTGAATCCCGCGTCGGCGATCATTTTAAGATCTCGCGGCAGGCCTGTGAAGTGGATGTTGACGCCGAAACCGTCGGGTATTGCCGGCCCGGGCAGCGATTCGGCACCCATAATCGCAGGCGAAAAAACTCCAATGACCAGAAACAGAATAACCGTGAAGACAAAGAAGGCCGAAGGCCGAAGATGCGAAACGGAGATCGAAGGACTGTCTTCTGTATTCTGTATTCTATATTCTGTATTCGGATTCATCTTCTACCTTTCAATTATGATTAGCCCGCCCGATGCCCACAGAGGCGAGCGATATAGGAGGACTGGTTTGCGAACCACCCTTTCTGCGTAAGCAGTGAATCAAGAGTAATATACGGATGTCGGTTACATTTGTCAAACAGGAAGTTTTCTTCCGACGAGCGGCAAGCAGCTTCGAGCGTCCGGAGATAATCCGCCCGGCGATGCGGCGGTAAAATGATGCCGGAAATGGCAAGATTTTCAACCAAAAGCGATGGTAGCTGGAAACTAAAATTGGAAATCTGAAAAATTTTTTTATCCCATTCCAAATAATGACTTACATCAAAAAGGCTGTCTACAATTTTGTAGATTTTCGCATCAAACGCGCAGGTAGCTCCAATTATGGGGGGCGATTGTTTTCGCCTTGGCAAAGCCGACGGCAAGCCGAAGCACCCCGCGGCCGGATCGGCATGACATTTGAATACGGGAGAGTAAAGAATGGGATTTGAACTTGATATATTTGAAGATAAGTCACTCGAAGGCGATTACCTTGAGTGGCTCGTCGATACACAGTCAGTCGATATCCAGAAACATTTCGGGCGGCTGTGGGATTACTATGCCAACCCGAAGGTCGAGACGGCTGGTTCCGGTGCCACCGACAGGAAGATAAACGAATCCGGCCGGTGCTACACGCAAGCTCAGGAATACGGCCTGCCGGCAAGAATCACCGGACTTATGCACACCGGCCAGGCGGGAATCTTCGGAGCAAGACCCGTCAACCAGGTGCAGCGAAAAGAAGTTGTCATCGAGAACGACATCGCATGGCGAGTCAACGCGGCGGTCGATTTCCTGTTCGGCAAGCCCATTACATTCGTTTCCAAATCGCCGGATGAGCCAAAAAGTGCAGAAATCGAAAGCATCTTAAAGGCATTGTTCGCGGCCAACGGCGAGATCGGATTTTTCCAGGATATGGCAGTGCTCGGAAGTGTCTACGGCTTTGTCGATTGTTTCGTCAGGCCTGGCGATAAAATCATCGAACGCATCACTTCCTCCTCCTCACAAACCCTCTCTGCGGACCGACGCTATGCGGGGTCCATCGATGATGTGCTGCAGTTCGCGCAGACAATCGATCTTGAACTGATTGAGGCGCCAAGAGCACTGCCTGTCCTGGAAGAAAACGATTATAAAAAGATCCGTTATTACGTGCAGCACTTCGGGCAGAAGAAAAACGCCCTGAGCAGGAAAAACTCGTTTCTTGCAAGACTCCTCTCGGGCGGCACGCAGGCCGGCGACAATCGCCGGGTGGTGCCCATCACCGAGATCACCTCGGCCAATGCATGGCAGCGGTACGAGGACAAGCAACTCGTCGCCGAGGGCCGGATGCCGTGGGGCTTTCTGCCGGTCGTCCATATCCAGAACATCGCTCAGCCATACTACTACGAAGGTATAAGCGATGTCGAGCCGCTTGTCCCGCTGCAGGATGAGCTGAACACCCGGCTGAGCGACCGGGCCAGCAGAATCACGTTTCAGTCGTTCAAAATGTACCTCGGCAAAGGAATCGAGGGCTTCGAGGACAAGCCCGTGGCGCCCGGCAGGATGTGGTACACAGATAATCCGGAGGCGTCGATCGAGGAGTTCGGCGGCGACACCGCCACGCCCAGCGAGGGACTGCATATCGCTGAGATACGCGAAGCGATGGACAAGGTCAGTTCCGTCACGCCGCTCGTCGCCGGCGTGCTGAAGAACAAACTCGGCAACCTGACAAGCGCAGTGGCCCTTCGTTTGACGCTGATGGGAATGCTCTCGAAGAACGATCGCAAACGATTCACCTACAGCGAAGGGCTAAGGAAAATCTGCCGGATGGTCCTGGGAATACTCGATACCGCCAACATCTACAAAACCGACCAGAAGGACCGGGACGTCGAGGTCATTTTTCCCAGCCCGCTGCCGGAGAATACGATGGAAAAATTAAAAGAGGCCCAGGTCAAGAAAGAGCTGGGCGTGCCTGCTGAGCAGGTGCTCAGAGAATTAGGATACGAGAAATCATAGAACAGAAAAGGAGAGTTTATGAGTCCGATTGAGACACAGGATATTTTGTCAGAAGACATATCGCCGGCAAGTGATAATGACAATACGAGGCTTGTCCCGGTGGCCGAATCCATCCGCTATCGCAAGCGGGCACAGAGTGCCGAGAAGAAAATCGAAACTTTGACCGAGCAATTGGCCCAGGAAAACTCGCAAACGGCGGAGCTGTCCGGGCAATTGAGTGACATTCAGACCGAACAGAAGCTGATGCGGCAATTAGCCGCCGCGGGTGCTGTCGATCTGGAGACGGCTGTGCTGATTGCCAGGGCCAGAATGCAGGATAAGAACGATGCGGATGTAACAGGCGTAATCGAGCAGTTGAAGAAGGAAAAGCAATATCTGTTCACCGGCAGCAGCCCTGATGCAGCACCAACGAAAACCGCCGGTGCAAGGGACCGGGTGACAAACAATCAGACACTGCTCGAAAGGGCGGCGAAAAAAGCTGCAACAACCGGCAACCGAACGGATTTGCACGAGTATCTGAAACTGCGAAGAAACTTTCTATAACTCATGAAAAGCAAGCATACTTAGCTCCGCAATTTATCGCGGAGTGCAGAACAGGAGAATAACAAATGGCATTTACAGGAAAAGCAACGTATTCCGCAGGTACGACCCTGCCGGAGCTGGCCGAGGATGTATCGGACCTGGTCGGCATAGTCTCGCCTTTTGAGACGCCTTTACTGAACGCCCTGGGCGATCCGATGCGTGAGGCAACCAGCACGCATCACGAATGGCTCGAAGACGAGCTTCTGCCCAACAAGGACGCCGTAAATGACAGCACGTTTAGCGATCCGAGCACCGACACCGACTTTGTCGTCGATAACGGCAGCAGATTCCGCATCGGCGATCAGATACAGATCGAAGGCAGCGAGGAATTGATGCTGGTGACCGGCATCAGCACAAATACGCTTACGATAGTTCGCGGTTACGCCGGCACCACTGCCGAGAACCTCGCCGACAACCAGGCGATCAACATCCTCGGCAATGCGGCTCTCGAAGGCGCCGACAAGCCCAATGCGCGGTTCACCAACCGCAGCCGGTGCGGCAACTACACGCAGATATTCACTGCTGCGGTCGAAGTTAGCGGCACGGACATGGCCGCCAGCCAGTTAGGTCTTGCCGATGAACTTGACAACCAAAAGCAGGCACGCATACGGGAGCTGGTTCGCGACCTGGAAAACACCATCATCAACGCCGGCCAGCCCGCGAGCAATCCCGAAGGCAGCGGCTCAGTCAGACGCTCGATGAAGGGTATTATCCAGCACCTCTCGACAAACATCTTCCACACCGGCGACAGCGGCTTTCCCAGCGGCACCGCCCTCGACGAGGCGATGATCAACTACGTGCTCAGGAAAATCTGGGACAGCAGCAGCGGCAACGTGGACCTTATCGTCGTCGGCGGCTTCCAGAAGCGAAAGATCAACGCATTTTGCTCCGACAGCCGGGCGTACGGAGCCAACGACACCACCTTCACCGACATGATCGGCATCTATGAAAGCGACTTCGGCATCTGCAAAATTGTCACGACACGCTGGATGCCGCAGGATGCTGCACTGCTGCTGGATTCATCGCGCATCAACGTGCTGCCGTTAGCCGGCCGAAGCTTTCACTTCAAGCCACTGGCAAGCAGCGGTGACTATGAGTGCGGAGAACTGATCGGCGAATATACCGTGGAGCTTAAAAACGAAGCGGCACACGGTTTGATTCGCGATCTAAGCACCAGCTAAGCATTTACCCGATTTATCGGGGGGACATACGAGGATGGGAATCCCGCGCTATATGCGGGATTCCACCCTCGCAGGGAGACACAAGAAATGGTTACTTTTTCAAACGATGCCGACATTTTGAAATACGAGCCGATCCTGTTCGGCGAATTGCACCTGCCGTGGCAGGTATTGACGACGGGTACCGGAGCGGCACTCAGCGGCACGACATTGACGGCGGGCGGAGCGGATTTCATCGCCGCTCAGGTCCGGGCAGGCGGTGTCATCTACCTGCAATCGGCGGACGGTTCGCTGGATGGAGCGTACGAGATCGTCTCGGTGGACTCTGCGACGCAGCTAAGCATATCGGTAGTCAGAGCCGATTCGACGCAGACCGCCGTACCGCCACCGGCAGCGACGAACATATCCTATCGAATCAGCACGTTCGGACCACAGGCCGCCGAGGTCGGTTTTCAGTTGACAGAATATTTCGGTATCAAACCAGGCAACCCGGCAAGTGACATCGACGCCGATGATATTCTGGATACGAGCGTGCTGAGGCTGGCATCTGTTTTCGCGGTGATATCCAGCGTCTGCGCGATGTTGGCCGGCAAAACCAGGGACCAGAACCACTGGAACAAGAGCCTGTACTATCAGAAGCTCTTCACTAAAGCAAGGGGGCGTTGCCGACTCAGTATCGACTTCGGCACAGACGGAGTGGCCGATGTCACCAAGATCGGAGCGGCCGGAAGATTAGTGCGGGATTAATTTACAAAGAGAAGACAGATGAAAGTCACATTAGATTCACAGATGTTGTTTGACGAGCAGGCACTGGAGATTAGCACCGGCAGCTTCAGCAGGGATTCGATCGAAAGGACCGTACCCGGACTGGACGGCGTGCTGAGTATCGACCTTGGACGACGCGGCAGGAAGATTAAACAGACCGGCACGTTGCGGGCAAAAAGCCGGGCGAAACTGGACGAGAGAATCAATAAGATAGCTGCATTTATGGACGGTGATACGCACACACTCATAGCAAGCAGTGGCCGGGAATTCGCAAATCTCCGCATGGATTCGTTCAAGGCAGGCACAGAAAACGCCAGCGGAACCGGCATCGTCGTCGATTATGAAATCGTCTACACACAGTTGGCTTAACAGTTGGTTACGGAAAAGGACGCAGAAGGAATGTCACTCAACAGTAACGGCATAGATTCGGTCAGAGCATTTGACTTACCCGCCGGTATTTGGCGGGACGGCCGGTACGTCAAGGAGCCCCGTGTCGCATTGGTCAAATGGCGATCGACCTTCAGTGACAAATTCCACCAGGTGTATGTCAACGGCCGATACGCAGGGACAACGCTCGACAGCGGGCAAAGACAATTGATCGTCCCGGTCCCAACGTCTCCGGAGTGTCCTGTTCGAATCGAGGTTTTTGCCGTTGAGGCAGAATACGCCGATACGGATTTCAGCAGTGAGCTTACCAAGCCACTGGTTGACAGCGGACGTGTCACAATCACGCTGTTACGGAGTCAGAATCTACCGATGGGTGCTTCTGCGGATATTTACTTTGACAACGGCACAGGCCAAATCGATTACGACAAACCAATGACCGATACACCGATCCGAATCTGGCCGGCCTGGCAGGACAAAGCCGGGTTGGGCATGAGCCGATTCGGCCTTGGTGATTTCGGGTGGGATTCGGCAGCAGCGATCGGCTTGGGCAAGGGCAGTTTCGGCTACGGCCAGTTTGGCCTCGACGCAGATACAATCGAATGGACAAGCCCGTCCCTGCCGAGTGGAACTTACAAATTCGGCGTAAAGATCAGAGACGCATCGGGCAGACAAAGCACCGGCAGCGAAACCGGGCCGATCACAGTGACGCCGGCGGCAAGACCTGCCGAGGGACTGAGCGTTTCTTCGTTCGATAAACAGACGAATCAACTGGTGCTCAACATAGAGAACAACGCATGATTTCCAAAGAATAAGGAGAAAGTTATGGCTGAAGTTTATCCATCCGACAATGAGCTGCTCAACATGCAGTCCGACAGCGAGACCGGTGTCGAGTATATCCCGACCGGGACGGCGCCATATTACCTGCACTTTAGAAAGCTGCTGTACCGATTACTGCTGACGGCCCGGCGTGCGAACGACCTGAGAGTCTACGATGAAGGCGACCTGGACGTGGGAGTCAAGCTCGGCAAGTTCTGGCTCGGCACCGTACTGATCAGCTACGCGGGCTCGACGGGTAATACGCTGGCCGACGATAAAGCAAATATTTACATCTACCTGGATTCGTCCGGAACACTCGTCACTGATGAATACAGCAGCTTCCCCGATATGGCAGCGACACCTCACATTCGCCTGGCCCAGGTCAGCACCTCAGGCGGTGACATCGACTCGATCACCGACTGCCGGGCCGGGCACAACATCGCAATGCCTTACGGGGCCGGCGGGATAAAGAAAACCATCGAGGCCCATACTGCCGACGACACACTGACGGCGGCCGAATCAGGCAGCGTGCACACAAACCTTGGCGCTTCTGCGACGGTGACGCTGACCCTGCCCGCCTCGGCATCTCCGGGAACGGTGTTTAGTTTCGCCGTGCAGGCAGCCCAGCAGTTACGTATCGATCCGGGCACGGCGGCAATTCGTGACGACTCAGGCCAGACAGCGGACAAATACAAATCAGCCGGCACAATCGGGGCATCATTAACGATTATCGCTGAATCGGCCGGCAACTGGGCCACCATCGCCAAAAACGGAACCTGGAGCGAAGAAGCATAAAAAGCATCCGCAGCGGAGGAATCAGATATGGCAAACGAAATTCATATAAACTACGCATCAGGCAGTACACTGTACGCCGTTGTTCGTAACGCCGCCGGTAACGTATGGTACATCGCTGGGCAGGCCTTCGAGGCATGGGGGACGGGCGGCCGTACCGCAGACGATTACGACATCAGCCTGACGGACAAGAGCGGCAGCCGGTACGTCGGCAGCTTTGACACGAATATACAGGCCGGCAGATATTCTGTTCAGATTTTTCTGCAGGCCGGGGCGAATCCTGCAAATGGTGACACACTTGTGGGAAGCGATGAAATCGTATGGTCAGGGACGGGTGCAGTGACCGCTGACAAATTGCTGGCCAACAAAGCCATCCAGAACAAATCCAGCGGTGAAATCAAATACTACGATGACGATGGGCAGACGGTCCTTTTGACCCATACGCCGACGGACGCTGCCGAGGCGATCACAAGAACACCAGGTTAATAACACTTGAGAACTCAGGAGACTTGATATGGGCGGCTTTTCAGATTATTGGGAAAACAAGATTCTGGATCACATTTTTTGCAAAGGCAGTTATACGCCGCCGACAATCTACGTAGGACTCTCGACCGCAGATCCGACCGATGACGGTTCAGGATTAGTCGAGCCGAGCGGCAACGCCTACGCACGGGTGCAAACATCCGCTTCCGACTGGAACACCGCGTCGAACGGTTCTCTGGACAATGCCAGTTACATCACCTTCAACCAAGCAACCGGGAGCTGGGGAACGATAACTCACTTCGCTTTGTTCGACGCAGCAACGGCAGGCAACATGCTGGCTCACGGAATATTGAGTCAGTCCAAAACGATCGGCGATTCGGATACAGCCAGATTCGAAGCGGGTGACCTGGATATAAGCTTAGATTAACCAGTGCTAATTGCAGGAGTTTAGAATGGCAACAATAAACAGAAACTGGGCCTCGCAGTCTCAGATAATCGGGACGGGCGACGGCTACGTCACGCTGTCCGGCACGACGGAATCTTATTCGTCCGACATTGATATGGAAACCAACGGCTACGAAGGCACTCACGTCACTGTGGAAATCGACTACGATGCGACACCGACGGATGAAGTTAAGATCAAATTGTACGGATCACTGGACGGCTCAAATTACGATGACACACCAATCTGGGAAATGCAGGGCGACAAAAGCGTCGATCCGCAGCAGTTGAGCTTCGTCGTTCGAGACCTGGCACATTTCAGGATCGGCATCCAGCAAACCGGTTCGACCGACAGTCACAACGTCAGAGCGTACGTCCAGTGCTGGAACTATCAGTCAACATAAGGAGGCAAACATGGCCGATATACACATAGGAAGGATCAATAGGACCGAATCCGGCAAGGGCAAGGCCGAGCTGTTCTATCACATCCCCATCGACACGCCGGTCGGCGGAATTGTGCCGACGCCGGAGAGCGCAATCGCGGCACAGCTTCAGCAGGCCGAGATTGATGCCCTGGCTGCCGGCTCGCTGGTTGAAGTATCACGAAGCATCGTGGTGCTCGCCGGCCAGACACAAGCCCAGATAGCCGATGCAATTCGAGCTGACTGGCAAAACACCAAGGTAGACTACAACAACAAATACAACTTTACCTACAAGTTCTACGGGGTGACATTAGATGCCACTGTTTAAACCAATCAGGGCGATACAAATAAACTGGACCCATCCGCTCGCCAGGGGATTAGCGGGATGCTGGCTGATGAACGAAGCGACCGGCGAAATGGTCGCCGATTGCGGTCCCCGCCGCAATAACGGCAGCTTCCATTACAGCACAGCCTCGCCGGCATGGAAACCGGCTAAGCACGGCTCATGCCTGGAATTCAGCACCGAGCGATGTATCGATTGCGGAACCGACAAATTTGGATTGGACACCACCAACGAAGTAAGTGTCGTAGCATCAGTCAATCAAAGTGCCAACCAGCTAAATACCATCTTCGCCCGCAGCGCTTTTGTAAGACCTTGCAAACTTACAGGCTACAACGGTGGAAGGTTCAAATGGCTGGTTTATACCGACGGAACAGAATGTATCATCAACTCAACGTCTTCTCATGCAACAAATGGAAGTGAATATGTGCACGTTGCAGGCATCTGGCGTGCAGGCAACGGCAAGCTATATGTCAATGGTGTCCAGGAAGCCAGCGAATCTACAAGCTCTGGCAATCTGAACCTTATCAACGATTCTCAGCCCGTGGGTATCGGAGGGACCTATGAAAACGACGATTACTATTACTGCTGGAACGGCAAGATAGAGTACGTCTTTATCTACAATCGTATGTTGAGTGCCGAAGAAGTAAGATGGCTCTATCACGAGCCTTTTGCAATGTTCGCAAGGCCAATCAGCCCGGCGTCGATCCATGCCTCCGAAGCGACTGTTTCCGTTGCTGGATCTGTCAGTGCAACATCAGCGGGATTCGCGACGTTGACCTCAATGGGCAGCACGCCGCACATCGAGCTGAATTGGCTCAGAGACGCCCTGTTCAATGGAATGACCGCCAACGCTTTTAAGCTGGGAACAACCTTAGGTCTTGGTTGGTTCTGGGCCCGCATTGCCGGCTGCTCGGTGCTATATCGCGGCGGCGCCATGGAACAGATAGACTTTGCGACCATCCTGACTGTCACCGAACAGAATGCCAGCGATATCTCACCGCCCAATTACCTTCTACACTCAAGTAGTTCGACATACTTCTACGTCTTTCGGCGATACAATCACTGCGGCTATCAGGAACTTACATTGGCTGCCGCGGCAAAGGTATCACTCGATGCCGAAGGCGAGCTGGATAAGCCGCTGCCGAATAAAATTTTCGCTGCCAGGGTCGAGCAAGTGGGCGCCGATCAGGTTCGGCTGACCTGGTTCTATTGCCCGCTCGAACAAGAGTCTCAGTCGGCATGTTTTAATATTTATCATGACAGCAGGACCGGGCAAATCGACTATGAAAATCCTCTGGCTGAGATTAGCTACAAGGGCCAGAAGTTTTATAGCTACGAAAGTGACCCGCTCGAACCGGGCAGATACCTGTTCGCTATCAGGGCGGAAAATGCCGATGGCATCCAGAACAGTTCGTCGGCCCACATGGCCATCGAACTTAACGGTACCGGACCGGATGCGATCAATATACTGCAGGTTGAGACGATTTAACACATTGACTCAAAAACGAGAAATGAGCTATGTCCAACAGAATAGATTTTTTCCAATCAGAGGAAACGCGACTGTCACTACCAGCTGCGTACGTCTCTATCCTAATTGACGGCACACTGTGTCCGACTCTCGAAGTGATTGAAATTATTCGCTGCGGCTGGCCGGAGTTCGGCTTGGCTAAATTAGCCTACAATCCTGCAGCACACACCGGAGCCGATGTAAAAGCCACCGAAGATCTTGTAAATGAATTTGCAGCAGGAAAGACAGTCTGCATCCGGCAATATTATAATGCCGATTTGTGCGGCTCAGCGGTCTTTGGCCTGCCGATCTTCAACGGGCAGATAGAAAGCATCGAGACAAAACGAACAAGCGGTGGCGAGAAGCTGGAAATCATTGCCAGAGACTTCAGCGTGAATCTGAAGCGACTTTCAGTATATGGCCAGCGGCTTGCAAAAACAGACGGTTCCAGCATATTCCTGGCCGGTCTCGATACAGTATTTAATCCTGACAGCAAAGGTAACGCCAATCAGACAGCGATCGATCTCGACGGCAAGAGTTACACAGTCTTTTGCGGCGAATCCATGCAAGTCAGGCTCTGGACTTATGCCGAAGTGATTGATTATCTGCTCTGCGAATACACGCCGGCAGGGCAACTAAAAACGCCGAGCTTCAGTCGATTGCAAGCCCTGACGGAAAATCAAATCGTCCGAGACCTTGATGTCACGGGACTGAATCTCGCAGAGGCCCTGCACCGCTGCTGCGAACGGATAGGCCTGAAGTTCAAGTTCGTCCCGCGACTGGCAACCAACGGGCCGGACCAGGCGATTGTATTCTACAGAGCCGGAACAGGCAGAGTCGTTGAGCTGAATTGTCAGCCGCCCGGTCAGCAGCTCAGCATCTCGAAGAGCAATATCGCACAGATGCACAGCAGGAAAAAGTTCTGGCCGATCACGCACAAATATATCGGCCAGGGCGACTTCAAAATCTATGAAGCGACCTTCGAGCTAATCAAGGCATGGGACGCCGGCCTCGAACAGAACAACTATGACAACTTCTCGCCCTCGACAAATCCGAATTTCTGCATGACCAAAGACGTCTATCGCAAATGGTGCCTGAACGAAGCGGGCCAATACAGTGGGCCTCCTTACAATCAGTCAGATGTGTTTGACTTTTCACAAATCTTCCAAAGCGGCAATTTCGTTCATCGGCGAAGGCGTTTCCGGCCGGCTCTGACTACCGATGTTCAGGGACATTCACTCGGCTATTTTCTGCAGGTCTCGTACAATGGCGGCCAGGGCTGGTGGCAGTACCTTCATGCGTTCAATATCTTGCTCGACGAATGCGGCGTGTGGCTCAGCAGTGACCGGCTCGATATGGAGACCTGGGCCGCGGCACTGCAAGGATCCCTGAGATTCCGAATCACCGCTTCGGTCGTAAGCGATGAGCGGTTGACCGCGGTGGCCGTCAATGGTCCGGTCAATTCAACAGCTCCGGTCGTCGAGCATGTCATAACGCTGCCCAGGCAGTTCAAGTATCGCAAAGTCTCGGACCAGAGCATCCTCACCGAAGCAACCAGTCAAATGTTCGGCAAGCCCGATGAGGCGGATGATTCAGTCGCTTTGTATGAATTTGTTCGTCGGACGGCGGTGACATCGTCCGAGGTAATCGAGACCTTCAATATCCAGACACCGAACCTGATGCTCGATTACCGCCTCGGTGACATTGTGAGCACAAGCCCCGAAAGCAGGGACCTTTTAGCCTGCCGAAGCGACAACTGCAGTATAAGCCGGATTGTAAGAGTGCAGATGGATTTTGAAAAGCAATGCACGAATTTGAAAATCGTTCGACAAAGGAGCTGATGTATATGAGCAACGCGGCAAACACTATCAATCGTCAACAGGTGCTGGATCGGCTGTGCCGGGCCGGTTCTCAAGGAACCGGCGAGACCGCTATTGTCACTTCTCCCGGAGCACGAGCTGCTGCATGGGCCGTGAAGGTCAAGAGCAACTCATCCTACAACGTCTATAACGTCGTGGCCGTGGTAATAAACGACGCCGGCTCGGAGCCGGCCGAGATCGGCCAGCAGACAAAGGCGATAAACCTGGCCGAATCGTTCACCCAGACCGGAGCCCTGCCCGCCGGGACATACGCCGTGATGGCCAGAGTCGGCGACAAAAACGTCTTCCATGTAAAACCTTAACTGACACTATAAGGCCCATGCTATCGAGACCGGGGTAAATTATGACTCCAAAAAATACAAAAGGTTGGCGATTAAACCGGCAGATCAATCTCTCGGTGATCGTTCAGCTCGTACTGCTGGCGTCGCTTATCGTCGGCAGTTGGTTCAATCTGCAGCGACAGCTCGATATATTGCAGAGAGATGTGAGTATGCTGCTGCAATCGCAAAACAGTATCGAGCGGAAACTCGAATTGCTCTGGACCAAAAGCATCTCTCACGAATACCGCCTGCAGGCAGTTGAAAAGTCGAGAAGTAAAACCAACATAGCAGATGACACCTTTTAAGCTCGAAAAAAGTCCAAATACATGTCGTCTGTCACTGCATAAAAAAAGCAAAGGCATAATTTCGGAGTTAATATTTCTCATGAACAAAACACTCAAGAACCTTGTGTTAAAAGATCTTTGCCCGGACGGGATATGGCAATTAACCGATGTTATGAAATCGGTTTTGAGATATCATATATCCCGCTTGCCTAACAAAAAAGTCTCAGAAGATGAAACATGCTATCCGCAAAGCCCTGCAAGCATGAGAGCCTTCTTAGTCAAATTTCTCGTCAGGCACTATCTTCAAACCCAAAACAGCCTGTTGGACTATATGATCTCTTAAGACTTTCTTGAAACTATCATGGATAGACACTTACGAATTCTCGATATTGGTTCAGGCCCTGCAGTGACTTCTTTGGCAATCACAGACATGCTTGCCTGCGTTCTGAAACATCTCAGAGAAGAGGGATATAGGTCAGGAAACAAGGTAATAGTAGATTATACTCTAAATGATATCTCCGGCTTCTGTCTGGGCACCGGCCAACAATTGCTTACCGATTACTTTCGCATTTGTACAAGGCAAAATAGCCAGATCACACCCGGTCATATACTCAGACTCGAAAAAGCTTTCCCCAAAAACATGAATCAGCTTCGAAGGATAAAAGGCAAACTGGGCTCTTATGATATTGCAACACTATCTTATGTTGTGTCACCCCTGAATGAAGATACAAGCTTCAAGGATCTCGTAAACGGCCTATTAAACGTCGAGAGTCTTTTCAGTCGTAACGGAAGAATTCTGATCTTACAGGACAAGTTCCAACCAACAATTATGAGACAAATAAGCAGAGCCCTCGGCATATCACGGAAGAAAGAAGAGTCCACACAAGAAGTCTATCCCAAGAGAAATACAAACGAGACTTATACTTATTCGTATTATTGCTGCTTATATCCGCCTGCTAAGAAAGGAAGGATTCCTCATATCTCCGCTGCGTAATTTTCACCAGTTCACACAATTGCATTTTCCTGCTTTGCAGCGGTCTTTGAAGATGCTCCAGATTTCGGATGTTTCTCTGCACAGGCTGATAGAGACTTCTTTGTCGAAGCTGCGAATCACATCGATTAGGTGGGTGTAGAATTCGATGCGTTGTTTCGGCTGATAGCGGAGCTTGTGATCCGAGGCTCCTCTGACAAAGTTGTTATCCAGAAGCTTTCGAGCACGATTGCCATACGCACCGACGGCCAGGCGGTAATGGCCGGGTAGCAGCCGCAGCATGCCGAGCGTAATATTTTCAGGCTTTACGATGGTTAATGTTTTATGAACCAGGTCGGCATAGTCCGCCTGCCAGTCCGGATGGAGAATGCCCGGATCGATACGAATCCGGATTCGATAGCCGTGCTGCTGGCATTTCCTGGCTGCCTCAATACGCTCGGAAAGGACTGCTGTGCCCAGCTCATACTGCTCGATCATACGCCGGCTGTTCAGGCTCCAGGATACAACAGTCTTCTCGTTAGCCTCGACGGCAAGCAGGTTCTCGGTATTGCCGCTTTTCGTCAGCAGCATCAGAAAGCCGCGTGACAATCCGGCAAAAAACGGGACCAGCATCGTCGTTAGATTCGTGATGTGGTCGAGCGCAAGGCTGTCAAGCATCTCGCCCATATTGAAGCTGACTTTACCGCTGGTCCCGGCGAGAGCCTTTCGGATCTGCTTGAACATTGTGTCGTAATTGATGTTGATTTTGATAAATGGAGCGTAGTTGCGATAGACAAACGCCAGATAGCAATATGTGCAGAAGTAAGGGCAGCCATTTGAGAGCGGAACGAGCTTGTAATAGGGACAGCAGTGGACGTTCGGGCCGAGCCGGCCGTCGAAACGCCCCACAAAAGACGACGTCCGGCCGATCATCAGAGTCCTCTTACCGGCAAGCAGCGCCTGGGACGGTGACATATCCGGCGAAAAAGCCATACGTTGCCGCTCAATCAGCCGGACCTGAGCCGATGGGAACAATTTCAATATTCTCCGGGCTTCGGGATCCTCCGCCACCTGCCGCCACAACAGTATCGTTTTCGGTTTGAAGGTTCTTGCTGTGTCCATCATTGAATATTTTCTCTGGTCTTATAAGTCGCAACGTCTCGTACTCAGCATTATAGCGGAAAACCATTAAGGTCAACCAGAAACAAAGGAGAGAAACGATGAAAGAAAAATGTAAGAAAGCAACGTCGCCAAAAGCCGTAGTCTTCATCTCTGCATGTATTTGCCTTTTGTTGGCAGGATGCGATAGCCTGCGGTTTGCACCGAGCGAAGCTCAGAAGCAGAACGCCTGGCTGCATAACCGCACGGCAATTGTTACCGCCGAGACGGCCAGGGCCGAAGAAACATCACCGAGCCTGCAAGCCCTGACGCAGCTCGGAGAAGTGCAGAGCCGGGCGTTCAGTTCTTACTGTGGGCTGCCGAAGCAGTTTCCGCCGGCCGAGACCGCCGAGGATATTCTCGTCGAATCGAACTTCCAGCTTGCCGGCACGGCGTTGCAGGAAAGTACCGAGCGGCCGGATCCGTGGCAGGTTGCCGATTCGATGCTGGAGATGGGCATTGGAATCTGTGCCCTGCTGGGCGGAGTCTACGGCACGCGAACGGTCCGCTTCTTAAAAGACGCCAGAGGCAAATCGAACGCCCTGCACGAAATCATCGCCAGCAACGAGCTATTCAAAAAGCAGAACCAGGCCCAGACCCCTGCCTTCAAACAGGCCCACCAGAACCAATCCCCCCAAACCCGCCAACTCGTCGCGGCTATGAAAACGTGAGTAATTAATTGATAACAGGAGCAGTCTCATGTCACAGAAGACGGAGGATATTTGTTTGGATGCGGATCGGCTGTCGTTGGATTATTTGATTGCAGAGTGCATCTGGGATCCGGCGGATAACGGATGTGACGACGCCGAGACTTTGCATCCGGAATTGCTGCGGCATCTTACAAGAGAAGCGGTCGAGCGGCGTGATTTCACGCTTCTGTTCGGGCGAGAGAGCTGCAGTCGCCGATCCAACCCCACTTACCTCATCCAGCCCCGCCAAGATTATTGGATATCAGCTACCCAACCCATATTGAGCTGACCCAAATCAAAGAGGACCTGAGAACCAGAGAAACTCCTATGTGAGCATGGAAATATAAGAAATATGTAGAATTTTGGCAATTACTTCTTGACAAGGCCATAAAACCTATGTTAACATTTAGTTTATAGAGTCAGGAGGGTGTGTATTCCCTGTGGCTTTATTCCGTATTACGTATCCACGGTTCCTGGGCAAAAGCCTGATGCGTTATCAGGTTTGGAACAAAGATGGAGTAAGGTAATGCGGCAAAAGAACGGATGAGAGGTGTCAGGCGACGGAGAAATCGGCTCACTGAGCCGGGTTTGCCGGTTGCTTATCACCAAGATTGTAACAGCGCTTGTAGTCTACCCAACTTTGCCTATTGATAACCTTACATGAACGTGCAACACGAAGGGTCTATGCGCAAGGCCCTTCATGTTGGAAAATGTTAGGGTAACTATATACAGAGGAGGAGTACTATGACGAGATTCAGTACAATTTGTGTCATAGTGGCTTTGATAATTACTCTTGGAGCACCGGTATCCAAAGCAGGAATAATCGTTGAGTTCAGCGAGGTCGATCTTCCCTCACCTACGCTGCTTGACGGAACTACGCACTTTGACGCATATGGTCTTGCTTTTGAGGATACGACTTTCTGGGGAATTGACTCTCGATTCGTTGGCGCCGGAATTGATGACCGAGGCATTACAACAACAGGCGGGCAGGACAACGCAATGACTGTGGTCTTCATTCAACCGGTCACCTCGTTTACTGTTGATTACGTGACCATCTCTGAAAACACTATTTACGGAACTGCGTACGATCTTGGCGGCAATCCCATTGCTGGATTTAGTAGTTCGGGCTATGGCCAGTGGAGCGTCTTTACCGGCCTTACCAAAAAGATTACTTTTCATGATGGAACTGGCTACATCGGTATCGGTCGAATCGAGTTTGAGGCTATTCCCGCTCCGGGTGCTATTCTATTAGGTAGCATCGGCGTAGGTCTTGTCGGCTGGCTGCGAAGACGCAGAGCACTATAAGAGTATTATCGAAATTTACGTTTGAAAAGAGCTGGGAATCGAACATTTCCAGTTTTGCAGAGTCCCTGCTTTTCGATTTCAGCTTCGTGGAACGCAGCGGCTTTTCGTTTGTCCGTATAGAATCTGGAATTTCCTGCATTGGCAACATGCTGCCGGATGAATTACACCGCTACTTAGCTATGGTTTGCAGCCAATTGCCGGCAAAAATTGCGAATTCGAAGCCGTTGACTATACTATCCTGATTGTAGTCGGCGTCGGCAATATCGTCTCTGAGCCAATAATCGACAAACTGCGGAAGGTCGCCGGCATCCACTGAGCCGTTACGGTCAAAATCGCCGTAAAGACCGAAGAGCCAGTGAGGAAATAAGTCAACGCCGTCAGCACCCGCACCTAATCGCACAATTGTAGGAACATCCAGCACGTTATCCAGCTTATAGGAATACGGCGGCACAAAGACATCGTCATCGCCGTCATCGACTCGCCCGGTGCAGTTATTAAAGATGTTGCCGGATGCTCTTATCTTACCTATTATCTCGCCGGCGTCATGGACATAAATGTAGTACGGGTCTTTGACGCTATCGAAGTAATTGTTCTCGATAAGGCACTCGGCCTGAATACGCGAGCGAACGCAGTAAAGATTGCCCGGGCAATTGTAATAGTTATTGTAGATGTGCACCCGGCCGTAACGCACCGAAGGTATCCGCTGCCAGCAAAGCGGGCCGAACCAGTTATGATGGAAGGTGATGTGGAGCTTGCCGAGGTCGTCAGTGGCGCTGTCGCTGCTGCCGACGAGGCTTACTCGCGATTGTTTGCTGTTCAAAGCAGTGAAATAGAACTTGCACCAGGATACGGTAATCCGGTCGGACCTCCTGGTTATATCCAGACAGCCGTCCTCGCAGTCGTAAAAAGTGCACTTGGTAATAATTACGTCACTAATGTCCTCCTTTAAGCTGATGCCGTCACCTTCGCCGTAGAGGCCGGGATTGGTGATGTTCAGCCGTTCGATGATTATGTTGGAAGAGCCCTTTTTGAAACTGAGCTGGCCTGTAATCGTGGAGTTAGGGTCCATTCCCTGAATGGTTTTGTTCGAGCGGATGTTGACCCTTCCACCTACCGAACCGAGGTCGATCGCACCCGAAACCCGCACTACATAAGGCACATTCGCCATCTCTACAAGCTCTTTGAAGTCTTTGGCGTTGTCGACGACAGCGGTGGTCCCACCCTCTCCGCCGGTGGTATTGGCTCCAAAGTCATCAGCGGCAAAAACGGGACGCGTCAAACAGAACAACAACACCAGGCCTGTTCCTACAAGATACGACAATCTCTTCATCACATATTATCCAAACGAACATGGTTTTCAATAGTACAAACTCCGTATATTATAGTACCAGAATTCTGCCGATTTGTCACCAAAAAACGGGGAAAAGCCCATTACGAAGAGCTAAAATGTTCATCTCGACCCTATGAACAGACATTCCAAGCGTTCGGTTTTGACTTGAAACCTTGAGCCTCAGGGGCTATCATTATTTCTCGATGGCAAAAGACCGTGAAAATTACGAACAACGCGTCCAAACGATATGCCTGTTGATTCTGACGGCTCTGGGCATCACCGCGGCATTGTATTTTTTTGCCTCTGTGCTGATTCCGTTTGTTCTGGCCATTTTTCTGACGCTCTGCCTGATTCCCGCTATCGACGTTCAAATGAAGCTGCTTCGTATTCCACGCCTAACAGCGATTCTAACAACAGTCGCCGTCGGTTGTGCGCTTCTTATCCTCGGCGCCTTGCTTGTTACGGTAGCGGCAAATCAGATTGTAAAAAACAAAGACGACTATGAAAAACAGATCCAGCAAGTGCTCGTTAAAACCCGGGGTCTGCTTCCACCCGAGTGGTATACGGACCCTAATGAGTCGGTCATCGATCCCAACGGTCTTTCCGCAGATCCCTCCGAGCCGCTGATTCGCGTTCCTACCAATACGATTAGAAAAGTGCTCACCGATACGGCCAGCAGTATCATGGGCGTGATATCCAACGGCCTGCTTGTTGTAATCTTCATGATATTCATGATCGCCGGAAAGGGGACATACAAAGCTTCGCCCGGCAGTTTATGGTGGGAGGTCGAGTCGCGCATTAAACGATACGTGCTTACGATGATGCTTGCTTCCGGGGTTACAGGCGTTCTCGTGGGGCTAGCGCTGTGGTTGCTGCAAGTCAAGTTCTACTGGATGTTCGGCTTTTTGGCGTTTATGTTGAATTTCATTCCCAGCATCGGCTCGGTCATCGCGACGTTACTGCCCCTGCCCGTGGCTCTGATTGACCCGCAGCTCGGCATGATCTCGAAGATACTCGTCCTTGTAATTCCAGGCGGCATCCAGTTTGTCATCGGAAATCTTCTCCAGCCAAAGATGATGGGCGAGTCTCTCGATCTGCATCCGATTGTTGTACTGTTGTCTTTGATTTTCTTCGGGATGATCTGGGGGATCATCGGGATGTTCCTGGCGGTGCCGATTACGGGCGTCGTAAAGATACTTCTCCAGAGATTCGGCTACACACGCGCTATAGCCGATTTGATAGCGGGAAAAACAGACATGCTGACCAAAAGCCCTCCCGGCAAGTGAAACTATGAAACACATCGTATTGATTGGTACAATAGCACTAACCACAATCCTCTGGCCCGGGCATTCCACCGCCCAGACGCAGCAGGATAAGGCCATCGCACGCGTAAACGATTTGCGTCTGGCGTCCTATGTCACCTCACGGGAAGTCGAGCAGCTCGCGACCGATCCGGCCGTTCGCACTAAGGCCATGCAGACCATCCGGCGAATGGGCATCACAAAGCTCTATATTGAAGTCTATCGTAGCGGCCACGTGGTCTCGCCCGAGCACTTAATCTTTACCCGCGACTGGCTTCAAAGATATGAAATCAAGATCGTCGGCGGCATAGCGACCGTTCCCGGCGGAGATTTCGGCGTCCGGCAGAAAGGACCGCTCGGCTGGTTCAACTGGCAGAACGAAAAGACACAGCGTGACCTCGAAAAAGTCATCCGCATGGCCGCGGGCATTTTCGATTCATTCATCGTGGATGATTTTCTCTGCACGGGCGATATTAGCGACGAATCGAAAGCAGCCAAAGGCGACCGTTCCTGGGGCCAATACCGCCGGGAGTTGCTGACCGAACTGGCACAATCCGTTTTCATCGGGCCGGCGAAAGAAGTCAATCCCGATATTACCATGATTGTCAAATACCCCCAGTGGTACGACCGATTTCATCTGTTCGGCTACGACACGCAAACGCTGCCGGAGCTATTCGATAAGGTCTGGGTCGGCACGGAAACACGCGGGCGAAATACTCAGCGGTTCGGATTCGTTCAGCCTTACGAGGGATTCGTAAACTATCGCTGGCTCGCGGGCATCGCCGGCGAGAAAATCGGCGGAGCATGGTTCGACCACGGCGACTGCGCAGAGCACGACTTCATCGACCAGGCCTACACGAGCGTTCTGGCCGGCGCGGCGGAGTTGGTCTTTTTCAACTTTAGCAATGTCATGGCAGGCCACCCCGACCATGATAAAGTCATCGCCCAATACGACCAGCTCGCAGACCTGGCCGCCTTTGTCCGCGAGCATCCCGTCACCGGCATCCCCGCCTATAAGCCGCCGAACAGCGACCCAGCCGGCGATATGTATATCATGGACTTCCTCGGCATGTTCGGCATTCCCATAGTACCGGTGCATAAGTTTCCCACAAACGCCCCTGTCATCTTTCTGCCCGCCCAGGCCGCCGCCGATCCTGACCTGCTGGACCATATTAACAAGGCCCGCACAAGAGGCGCTGACATTATCTTTACAACAAATCTGCTCATTGCATCCCCGCACGGCGAGGAACTCGCCCGCATGGCTGGAGTCGGCCCGGATATACAATCAAAACCGACCAGTGCCCAACTAACTCAGCAGTCCGGCAAAGCAAATGTCACCATCGACCTGGAATCGCCGATAGAAGGCAAAGCCGTGCCGGGAAATATCGTATGCACCTCCGGCGATAAACAGCTCGCTCTTCTTACAGTCAGTGAAACGCCTCAAGGCCGAATCGCCCTGCTAAACACGCACACTTACAGCCAGGCCGACTTCGATGCCGTCGGTGAGGTCCTGCTTTGTCCCCGGCCGCTGGGCTTGCTTGAAATGAATGGCCCGGCACTCTCAGCTCTTCGCGAGGCATTCGGCGGCACAGCTTTCGAAGGCCCGAGTTGTGTTACGTATCACCCGTTCGCCTCAGTCGGCTCCGGCAGTTGTGTTATCCAGAACTTCAACGACAAGATGGTCAATGTCACCATCAATATTGAAAAGGATAAATCCAACGAATTCGTTGATGCGTTTTCCAAAACACCCATACCCGTCCGCACAACTGAATCCAAGAACCATATCGCATTGGACCTGACCATCCCCGCCAGAAGCCGCTTCTGGATCCAACGCATTGATTGAGCATTGTTTATGAAAAATTTTTAGTGAGGAACTTATGAAATACCGGTTAAGAATTCGGAGTTGTCCATGGGTGATTGTTTGCTGCCTTTATTGTTTTTTTACAATATTCGCTGCGGATGCAGCCGGCAAAGAGCAAAACGTTCTTTGTGCGGTTGAGGTCGAGGAGGTTATCACCAGGTATACGCCGGCGAATAATGGGGCGGGGCCCTTGTGGTGCTATGGCTCGACGGTTATCGCACGGCAAGGCGGCGACGTTTTTCTTTCGGTTATCGAGACCGGCGAGGATGTTCCGCTGCTCTGCAATACGCGCTGGCAGTTGTGGCATCGTTCGTCTGACGGCTGGAAGCTTGCACAAAGCGAAAAGGAATATCGGCAACGAGAGCCCTGCCCCCTGGCGGTGTTTCAGGGAGGACATGTTTTTCTGTCGGTCAATCCTTCCACAGAGCCTGCCGGGACGAAATACGGGCCTTGCAAGCCGCTCGTGCTTGAATTTGACCCGGCCAATCCCGCAGCAGCCGCGAAAACACATACGCCGGCGTGGGCAGACGTGACTTATTTCACCGACCATTCCTACAGAGGCTTTGCCGCCGATGGAGCTAACGGCGAGCTTTTGCTCCTGAACATTAACGCCAGGACCAGCGAGCAATTCGTTTCATACCGCGACAGCAACGGCCAATGGCATGAAAAAGGAACTATCACATTTCCCGTCAGATCCTGCTATCCACAGGTCGCCCTGCTGGACGGCTCGGCCCACGTGATGGCTATCGGCGATATCGTAGAACCGGTTGAAGAATGGAAGAAACTCAAATACGAAAAACTAAAAAGCAACTGGGACTATGTCTTCCGGCGGCTATTTTATACGTACACCGACAATATCCGCTCGACCGGTTTCAGTGCCCCGATTGAAATCGATACCGTCGAAAAGACGTGCGGGCATATTCGAAATCTCGATCTTTACATCGACAAGACAGACGCCGCCCACCTGCTCTATCTGAAGCAGCCGCATCAATACGGATTCATCCGCGATAAGTACTTCCCGGGCGAGACGATGACGGCCTACCTGGAATATGTCGTGGTCAAAAACGGCAAAGTCTTATCACGCCGGACACTGGCCGAAAAGCCCGGTGGACCGGCAGATTTCGAGCCCTCGTTCAGCCGCTTCCATATCAGCGGCGCCGGAGAGCTTTATGTAATCGCAGCCGGCACGAGCGTCGTAAATGGACAACGCACATACGGCAATTTTCTCGGTCGAATACCGGCAGGCAATAACAAGCCGAAGTTCGAGCATATCGAACTGAAGCATCCGTTCGGCAATTTCTTTACGAACACCCCTCGCGGCGGATCAAAACCATCCGACATTATAGACATCTTTGGCATTGCTAATGACAATCCGAATCTTCGCTACGCCAGAATTCATATCGAACCTTACAGGGATTGAATATGATACGAGCAAAAGCAATTCTATTGCTGGCTTTCACAATCGGTATCTGTCTTACGGGATGCAGGAAAGAGGCCCCTGTCGAAAACCAGCGTTTGACAATTGCGGTCATTCCGAAAGGCACCATTCACGAATTCTGGAAAACGGTTCACGCCGGAGCCGATATGGCCGGTCGGGAACTGGATGTTGATATCCTGTGGAAGGGCTCGCTAAAGGAGGACGACCGCGAAGCCCAAATCTCCGTGGTGGAAAATATCATCACGCGCCGAGTTGATGGAATCGTGCTGGCGCCGCTCGATGATGCAGCATTACACCGGCCGGTCGATGAGGCGATGAGCAGCGGGATACCTGTAGTGATCTTCGATTCGGGTATGAAGGGGAACAATTACATCAGCTACGTAGCAACGGACAACTTCAAAGCGGGCCAGCTTGCAGGCCAATACATGGCAAAACTGCTCGAAGGCAAAGGCAACGTCGCGGTGCTGCGATACGCGGAAGGTTCAGACAGTACAACCAGACGTGAGGACGGTTTTCTCGATGCGATGCAGGCCTTTGCGGGTATCGAGATTGTCACTTCCAACCGGTACGCCGGAGTAACTACGGAAAGCGCGTTACAGGCGGCGGAAAATCTGCTCTCTCGATTCGGCGCAACCGAGGGAAACTTACGCATCGACGGCATCTTTTGCGCAACCGAGCCGACCGCCCTGGGGATTCTGCGTGCATTGCAGAATGCGGGCTTTGCCGGCAAGGTCAAATTCATCGGCTTTGACAGTTCCCACAAAATGATTGCCGCCCTGCGTGCGGGCGAGCTGAGCGGTTTTGTCGTGCAGAATCCCATGAGGATCGGCTATCTCGGTGTGAAAACTTTGGTCGGGCACATCCGGGGCCAGCAAACGCCCCGGCGAATCGATACGGGATCCACACTGGTAACAAAAGAAAACATCGAGAAGCCGGAAATCCATGACTTGCTCAATCCCGATCTAAGCAAATACTAAAAGAATTCTCCCGCCGCCGCGACAGAACAACCGTCCTGTGAAACGGTTCAAAAATGTTGTATAAGTTATACATATTTGATATCAGTCCGGCAACTCCGATAAAGGCAATGGAGGCCTGACGGAAAGGAAATCTCAGATGAGAATAAATTTTTACGCCGGATATATGTAAAAATCCAGCAGGGAACATGACCGGCTTTGACTTTCGATTTATCGCTTAAACGATTTTTTTTGGAGTTATAAAATGAAGAAACTTATAGAATATTTCATCAAAGGTATGGTGATTTTCGTTCCTATGGCACTGACCGTTTTTTTGCTGTTTTGGGCGTTTAGCAGCCTGGATGCTGGCTTTCGTGCCATATTTAGAATCGAGATACCCGGCGTGGGGCTACTGCTGACAGTTGCATCGATCATCGTGATTGGTTTTATCGCATCGAACTTCCTGGGCAGGAGATTATTCGCCCTGATTGAAAAGGTTTTTACGGGGCTCCCATTAATAAAGCTGCTTTATTCGGCGGTGAAGGATATGATTGAGGCGTTTGCGGGCGATAAGAAGAGTTTCAACAAGCCCGTCATTGCCACATTTGTGCCTGGAGGAGCCGCAAAGGTAGTCGGCTTCGTTACACAAGAGAGTCTTGAGAATTTTGGGCTTTCTGATTATGTCGCGGTCTATCTGCCACAATCGTACAACTTCGCCGGCAACGTTGTGCTCTTTCCAAAAGAGGCGGTCAAACCGTTGGGCATCGAAAGTTCGCAGGCGATGGCCTTTATCGTCTCAGGCGGGGTCTCCAAAGGTTCTTCCTGAAATATGTTTTTCTGAATCGTTAAGTTTCGCAAAAGGTCTCAGGCATGAAAAAGCAGAAAAATCCAGGCGCCAAGCCTTTCAAGGATTTCTGGAGACTGATTAGTCCCCAGGACCTTCTGAGCAGGGCCGGCACGGTAATGATGCGAAAGAGTCCCAAAGCAACGATTTGGACCGCCGGCATTACCTCATCCGGCTACCTGACAAGCTATCTTGGGCTTCCCGGTTTTACAGGACTGCAGGCAATCGCTGCGCCGTTCATCGTGGGCGGAGGAATGCTCGGCATCGGCGCCGGAATCAAATATATTCCAAGAACGATTTCCAAAAAATTAGCGACTATTGCGGAAGCGAACGATCTGAACCTGATGGAAGACTACAGGAAGTCGCAGGTAATTGAGCATCTTAATGTACTTTGGGATAAGGTATTTTGGTACGAGTCGGATATAAGGTACACTCATGACCAGAGGCTGGCGGAGCGTGACCGGATTATCGCGGATAAGAAATATCTCAGGGAAGAGATTTCCGGGTGGGACAAAGACGTGCTTCAGCGTCTGGGGGCAGGAAGCGAAAAAGATTTCGACGATATTGTCATGGCAATCATGACCGAGAAGCCGCTTAGCGACAAGATAGAAATGTCACGAGAAGGGTATATCATTTCATCCATTTACGCCTTGAGGCATGCCCTGCCGCAGTCGAGCCAGGCGAAACAAATTGGCTTCTGTCTAAATCTGTATGAAGATGCGTGCGACGGCGCTTATTTCGACGAGAGCGACGTCAAGCTATTTGAGCAATACATTGGAAATATCGCCTTGACGAATATCAAGAATGAGGTTGGCTTCGGCAGACTTGACGCAGCCAGGCAGATTGCCAGAAAGGCCTCGTGGCGGTTCTGGTTTTACCTTATCACGAGGAAGATTGCGACCGGCGTGGGAAAGGCAGTCAGGGACCTGAACGAGAACTACGGCACTAACATGTTCAATTCCCAGGCGCTGCTTTGGCCGGGCGAGGAAAATGCGGAATGGATGGATGATTTCACGGGAGCAAAAGAAAAAGTTCTGGAATTACGAAAATCAATCATCAAGGGAGCATTGGGTGCTGATTATGAAAACGCCTCGATTATGCTGGACAGAATGCTGCTGCCCTGCTTCGAATTTGCTACCGACCTTAGGCTGAGATACGATCCCGAATATTGCGACGGCAGCCTTGATTATACCAGTGAAGATCAGGGGACTACCATTAAGAATAATATTATCGGCGATCTTCAAGCATTCGGTTATCGCCGGCGGGACATCGACCGCGTGCGGAAATACGTAACAAATGCTAAAAAGGATATTTCATCATTCTTGGACTATCTGGACACAAAAGGATATAGATGGCTGTTCGATGACAGGCTGGCATTGAGAGCGGTAAAAACCATGTTCCATGCAAACAAGTACCGAACAAGGAAGATGTTTCAAAACAGCAATGCCGCCGCCCATCAGGCAATAATTGACAGTGAAATTAAAGATGCGGCCGCCCAAAAAGAAATCTATTCAGCCAGGCTGACCAGCTTGAGATTGTATCATGAGTTGACAATATTACAAATCGCCGGATACAAGGACCTGGCGAAGGAACTGGCTTATTCCGACTGATAACAACAATTCTCCATTGATTACATAAGAAGTATCTGAAATATAGCCTTCTATCGGAATTAACGCCGGGATAGTAACTGCCCGTGAAGGTTGAAAAATGAAGCAACGTGACTTGTTCTGCTCTTGTGGATTTCTAAAGAACATTTTGCTCGGGCTGTCCGTTCGTAAAAAAGGCCATAAGCGTTGTTCTTATGGCCACTGGTTCGTATTATGATTTTTTTTAAAGGAAGATATTATTGAAAACACCAGTCAAACAAAGGCGGCGGCCGGATTTGATTGGCGAAAGGGGGCTTCTTTTGCAGACTCTCTTGCATTATCAGATGATGGATCAATACGCCCAATTTGTCGGCGTACGCCCAATTACCCAATACGGCAAGAATTAACCATATCACTTCGATTTGATATCTATGTATTTTCATTACGCGGCTCTTAAAAGACTATCTATCGGTATTTGTATCGACCGAACCACAATTTATTCCTTAACCAAATCGGCGATTTGAACTGGTTTATCGTAAAACCAGGAAAAAGATAGCAACTAGACCGGAAAGGCCGATACTAGTGTGAAAAATACACATGTTATACTGGATCGCCACGAGTTCTCATCA
>Ga0268285_1000184_pt1 | contig 38650 bp, 51 predicted proteins | sample saktaG_2_FD_190144 | JGI IMG/M metagenome (GOLD analysis project Ga0268285, IMG submission 190144) | Saline water microbial communities from Sakinaw Lake, British Columbia, Canada - sak_2013_06_06_120m | ecosystem: Environmental > Aquatic > Non-marine Saline and Alkaline > Saline ... | reverse complement strand
ACTCTTCCAGTGCAAACAGTTCCTCTTCCTCCAATTGAAAATACATCTTCTACAGCCATTAAAAATGGTTTATCAAGATCTCTTTCCGGTTCAGGAATGTATTCATCTATTTTGTTTATCAATTCAACAATTTGTTTGTTATTTTCTCCCTCTAAGGAATCTTCTTCCAATGCTTTCAATGCCGAGCCCCTGATTATTGGAGTTTCATCGCCAGGGAATTCATACTTTTTCAAAAGTTCTCTGATTTCAGATTCAACCAATTCTAACATTTCTGGATCTTTAACCTGATCTGTCTTATTCAAGAATACGATTAAGGATGGCAAACCTACTTGTCTGGCCAATAAGAGATGTTCTTTGGTCTGAGGCATTGGTCCATCAGTAGCGGAAACAACTAAAATTGCTCCATCCATTTGAGCAGCTCCGGTGATCATATTCTTAATGTAGTCAGCATGACCTGGACAATCAATAAGAGCATAATGGCGTTTTTCTGATTCAAATTCAGTATGACAAATGTTAATCGTGACGCCTCGAGCCTTTTCCTCTGGAGCAGAATCAATATCTTCAATAGATTTATCTGATCCCTTAAATCCTCTTAATTTTGTGACTTTAAGGATAGCAGCTGTCAAAGTAGTTTTACCATGGTCAACATGACCGATAGTCCCAATATTTAAATGTGGTTTTGTTCTCTCAAATTTTTCTTTAGCCATATTTTTTTTATTTATTAATTAATTTAGTTAATACGTCTATTATATTTATTTATGGAATAAAGTCAAGTAAATATTAAAATGGTAAATCCTCTATGGTTAGTTCTTTTTTTCTTTCTTGGTTAACTTTTTCATTATTATGTATTTCTTCTTGTTTAACAGATTTGAATTCTTTCTTATAAGTGTTGAAAGACATTAAAACAACAACTGGTTTCCCATTTTCCATTAAAATAATTTTCTCTCCATCTTCAGGAATAAATTGTTTAATATCGTTAATTTCCATATTATTTTCTTCTCCCTTCTATTATTTCCAGGGTTATACTTTCGGGAACTTTATTATAGGAATTAAATTCCATTGTAAACGTTCCCCTTCCTTGAGTCAAAGACCTTAACGAAGTAGCATAACCAAACATCTCAGATAAAGGCACTTTAGCGTCAATAACTTTTAAATTAATTCTATCGCTGGTTTCTTCTATAACTCCCCTTCTTCTATTTAAATCTCCAATAGTGTCTCCAAAAAAATCTGAAGGGATAACAACTTCTAATTTCATAATCGGTTCAAGAATAATAGGATTGGCTTTTCGAGCAGCTGTTTGTAATGCCTGAGAAGCAGCAATTTTAAAAGCTATTTCAGAAGAATCAACTTCATGAAAAGAACCATCATATAAAGTAACTTCTATATCTACCATTGGGTAACCAGCTATAACGCCCTTATCTACCGCTTCTTTAACTCCTTTTCCAATAGCCGGAATAAATTCTTGGGGTATTATTCCTCCTTTTATTTTATTAATAAATTCAAAACCCTTGCCTCTTTCTTTAGGTTTTACTTTTAACCAAACATGACCATATTGCCCCCGGCCACCGGATTGACGGATATATTTACCTTCAGCATTTGCTTCTTCACAAATCGTTTCTTTATAAGCAACTTGCGGCTTGCCAACATTTGCTTCAACATTAAACTCTCTTTTCATTCTATCAACCAAAACATCCAAATGTAATTCCCCCATTCCGGAAATAATTGTTTCCCCTGTTTCCAGATCTTCCTTTTGTCTGAAAGTAGGGTCTTCTGCTGACAATTTCTTTAATGATAAAATTAGTTTTTCTTGGTCTTCTTTTGATTTTGGTTCAATCCGAATAGAAATAACTGGTTCGGGAAAGGTAATTTTTTCTAACATAATTGGATTTTCTTCATCACAAAGTGTATGCCCTGTGGAAGTATTTTTAAAACCAACAGCCGCAACTATGTCCCCGGTAAAGGCCTCTTCTATGTCTTGTCTTTCATTAGAATGCATTCTTAAAATTCGGCCAATTCTTTCTTTTTCTTGGGAAACAGAATTCCAGATATAAGAACCCTTTTTCAAAGACCCAGAATAAACTCTGAAATAATTTAAAGTTCCCACATAAGGGTCAGCTGCTATTTTGAAAACTAAAGCTGAAAATGATTCGGAATCATCTGCTTTTCTTTTAATATGTTTTTCTGTTTCGGGGTCAATCCCATCAACCGAAGGAAGATCTATAGGACTGGGCAAATAATCACAAACAGCATCAAGCAATAATTGAACTCCTTTATTTTTTAGGGCAGAACCGCAAAAAACAGGAATAAGTTTATATGCTAAAACTGCTTTTCTTAAAACATTTTTTAATTCTTCTTTGGAAATATCTTTATCATTCAAAAATTTTTCTAATAAAGTTTCATCTTCACTCGCAATTTTTTCTACTAAGATTTTTCTTGTTTTTTCAGCTTTTTCTTTTAAATTTTTTGGTATTTCTTTTTCTACTACATTTTCCCCAAAATCGCCCTCAAAGTATATGGCCTTCATTTTTATAAGATCAATAACTCCTTCTAAACCACTTTCCTTTCCAATTGGAATTTGGACAACAACAGCATTGGGAGAAAGTTTGTCTAAAATTGATTTAAAACTTTTTTGGAAATCAGCCCCTATTCTGTCTAATTTATTTATAAAACAAATCCGAGGAATATTAAATTTATCTGCTTGGCGCCAAACAGTTTCGGATTGGGGTTCAACTCCGGCCACCCCGTCAAAAATAACAACTGCCCCATCTAATACTCTTAACGAGCGTTGAACTTCTACGGTGAAATCAATATGGCCTGGCGTATCAATAATATTTATCCAAAAATCTTTCCATTTGCAAGTTGTTGCGGCAGATGTAATTGTAATTCCTCTTTCTCTTTCTTGAACCATCCAATCCATAATCGCTTGACCGTCATGAACCTCTCCAATCTTGTGGCTAATGCCTGTGTAAAATAAAATCCGCTCGGATACTGTTGTTTTTCCGGCGTCAATATGAGCGATTATCCCTATGTCTCTTGTTTTTTCTATCGGATGTTTTCTGGGCATATTTTAACGATTAAAATGTGCAAAAGCTCTATTTGCCTCTGCCATTTTATGCGTATTAATTCTCTTTTTAATTACTTCTCCTTCATTATTAAAGGCTTGAATTAATTCACTTGTTAGTCTTTCCTCCATTGATTTTCCTTTTTTTGCTTTAGCAGCATTAATTATCCATCGCATACCTAAACTCAATCTTCTGTTTCCTTTGACCTCTTTAGGAACTTGATAAGTAGCTCCTCCTACTCTTGTAGATTTAACTTCTAATAAAGGAGCTACATTTTCTAATGCTTTTTCAAAAACTTCTAAAGGTTCTTTTTTGGTTTCTTTTTTAATATTTTCAAAAGTTTTATAAATAATTTTTTTAGCAATTGATTTCTTGCCTTTCTTCATTAGTTGATTAATAAATTTAGAAACCACTATACTATTATATATAGAATCGGGTTTTATTTCTTTTTGTTTAAATTTAGCCATAATTATTTTTTAGAAGTTTTTTCTTTTTTAGTCCCATACTTTGATATCCCCTGTTTTCTGCCCTCTACTCCGCCAGAATCTAAAACTCCTCTGACAATATGATATCTTACTCCAGCCAAATCTTTAACTCTTCCTCCTCTAATTAAAACCATTGAATGCTCTTGAAGATTATGTCCTTCTCCAGGGATATAAGCACTAACTTCCATACCATTACTCAATTTAACTCTAGCTACTTTTCTCAAAGCTGAATTAGGCTTTTTAGGAGTTACTGTATAAACCTTAGTACAAATACCTCTTTTAAAAGGAGAAAAATGAGGGAGCGGACGATTTTTAAGAGTATTAAAATCAAAACTCAAGGCTCTCATCTTGATCTTTTTTTTAGGCGTCTTTCTTGGTTTTTTTACAAGTTGATGTATAGTTGGCATGTTGTTTTACTCAAAATAATTGAGTGAAAATAAAAATTAATAGAGTATAAAAACTCTAATAAGAATTTAACAAATAAACTTTAAAATGTCAATAAAAGATTTCAATTTTATGTATCAATTTAACAGGTTAAGTGCAGAAAGGCTATAACTTTTTTATCCTGCTTTTTGGCCTGGTTATAACTTTCTATTGCTTGTTCAGTTGGCTCAACAATTATTTTAATTCCTAAACTTTCAAGAAAATCTTTCAGTTCTTGAGATAATCTAGCTATTCCGGATTTTCCAGTCCCAAAGATTATTATTTCTGGTTTTTTCTCTAAAAAAGATTCAATATCTTTTTTCTGAAAAAGATGAGATTCTTCCCGCCACCAGAAACTTACTTTTTCATTCAAATCAATAAAAACATCATTTTCAAATTTTTGGCCATCAATTTTAATTGAACCAAAGTGATAATTTTCAATCATATTTTTGGTCTTAGTTTCTTTTATTATAACTAAAAACAACTCAAATTAAAAACTTGATTGACATTTAGCTTGCTTAACTGTATATTCATTAATTAGGAGGTGATAGAAATGCGTTCTTTAAAAATTATATTCCAAAAAATTAAACAAGCCATTAGTTCTGCTCTTTATGCTAAGTTTTACCAAATTGTCACTTATTTACTTTTCCTTATTTTCCGTCTTCTCTTTCAAGTCCGTATCTATGGCCAAGAAAAACCTATTCTGTGGCGAAAACAATATAAACTCCCTTTCTTAGTTGCAGCCTGCCATAAAAGCTATCTTGATCCAGGATTCCTGCCAGTTGCATTTGGTTCTTCTCTAGAAAGTAGATTAAAATGTTTTGCTAAAAATGAGTTAAAGATAGTTTTCCAATTTGTTCCCTTCTCAAGTAGATTTATGATTTACATTAATCGAGATAACCCTGGAATAAGCGTCATAAAGAAAGCTATTTTAAGTGTAAAAGACGGGAACAATCTTGCTATTTTCCCCGAAGGCACAACAGTCCCTGAAAATAAAAAAACTTACGGAGGAATTATAGCAATTATTAAGCAGATTAAAAAATTAACAAACGAAGATATCCCTATATTTCCTTTAAGTATCAAAACAAGTGGTTTTCCATACGGGAAACCCAAAGGAAAATGGTATTATTATTTGCTAAGAAAGGTAAAAATTGAACTGAGAATCGGCGATGCCATTTTTTATCGGGATTTGGAAGAAACAGTTAAGAATAAAGGATTAATCAACAGTAAAAAAAGAGCAATGATGGTTGAAGAACTTCTAAGGCGAATTAACCAAATTTAAAATCCTCTTATCTTTATAAAATACAAGTATTTTTAAAAACAAAGATAAGAGGATTTTTAAATGATTTTAATAATCACCTTTCGAGTTCTTGGTCCATCAAATTCCGCTAAAAATATCTGCTGCCAGGTTCCTATGATTAGTCTTCCATTTTCAACAATCAAAGTTTTTCCTTGTCCAATCAAACCAGAAAGAATATGAGAGTCAGCATTGTTATCAACTTGATTATGAAGAAAATCAAAATCAGAAACTAATTTTTTTAAAACTTTTAACCAGTCCTTTTTTAAACTTGACTCATTTTCTGTTAAAACAATACCTGCTGTGGAATGAGGAACAAAAACCAAAACTAAGCCATCTTTAATATTGCTTTCTTGAACTATTCTTTCTACTCTTTCGGTAATATCTACTAATTCATATTTTTTCTCAGTGGAAATATTAAATTCTTTAAGCATTGAATGAGGTTTTTTTTCTTAACACTTTTACTCAAGCTTTTTCCAAACTCTATCCCAAAATGTTTTCCAATAATAATGTTTGAGAAAAAGATATAAGCCAAAGACAACTAAAGCCATTGGCCAAATAATTCCCCAGACATCTCCAGTGATGATGCCTAGATTCTTGAGTAGGAATACAACTCCAATAATAACGAAAAGAGAAGCAATAAACATTTTATTATTTATTAAAAGGTTTTAATTTTTAATAAGATTATCTGAATTCGACCTTTCTAGTTATCTTTTCTGATTTATTAGAATAGATTAAACAATTTAACAATAAACAGAATATAAATAAGCAAATACATTGCTCCTTCCCATTTGTAGATTTTCCGAGTGATGCCAGAGATTACATACAAAAGTGTGGCCGCAATAAAGAAAGGAATAGCAATTGACAAAACTTCTGAAGTGACATCTAAGGTTTTAAACAATGCCGGAAGTCCTAGCACTACAAATCCGTTGAATAAGTTAGAACCAAAAATATTTCCCAAAGCTATTTCATCTTTACCTTTTCTGGCAGCTGAAACAGAAACAAAAATCTCTGGTAAAGATGTTCCAATTGCAACGGCACTTAAAGCAATCACAGCTGTGCCAATATTTAGAATTTCAGATATTTTAATAACTGATTCAATTGCGTAATTTGCTCCGTAGTAAATAAAAATAGCTCCCAGAACAAGTCCTAAAATTATTCTTAGGTTCAATTTTTCTTTTTTAATTTCTTCTTTTTCTTGTTTTCCTTCTTTATGCTTTAATGCGTAATGAAGATAAACAATATAACCAAGTAAAGCTATAATGCCCTCTCCAAATGTAATCTTGCCATCCCACAAGAACATAAGCATTAACATTACCCCTGCTCCAGCTAATAATGGCAAGTCAAGATTTATAAGATTTCTACTAACTTCCAATCTTCCTTTTTTTGACAAAATAGCTGCCAATCCTACTACCAATAAAATATTAGCAATATTAGAGCCAATAACATTACCTGCTACAATTTCTGTAACTCCTTTTAAGACTGCCGAAATAGAAGAAGCTAGTTCTGGCAAAGATGTGCCAATACTGACAATAGTTACCCCAATAATAAATTGTGATAATCCTAAAATAGCGCCTAATTTGCTGGCTGAGTCAGTAAAATAGTCAGCCGCTTTAATTAAAACAGCTAAACTAATTATGAAAGTACCTATCCAAAAAATTAAAGCCATATTTTTACAAATTAAATTTTATTGACTTTTTTTAGTTTGTTCTTTAATAAAATTTTCAATTGAACGGTCAAAAGTTTTCTCAGCTTCTTTTGAAAAAAAGCAAGCCGGCAATTCACCTCTTCCCCAATGATATTTAATACATTCACAGCAAATTCCTTTCCTTGGGCAATCAGACCAAGTGCAAGGACAATCTTTCAAATTTTCTTTTTCTTTACATTCCATATATCTTTAATTCTATCAAAAAATCAGCTCTGTTAAAAGATAAAGACGCAGTTAATTAATCACGTCTTTTTATGCTAAATAATTTCTAAATCCTAATATTTTTAATTAAATTATGCTATCTTCTTTTATAATTTTATTTTTTAATTAATTTCCTTAACTTCGGACTAAATTTTAGTTATTTTATTATTAAAATTTCCAATAGAACAATTAAAGAAGCAAAAAGCAAATAAATTAATATTGCCATCCACCATTTTATTTTTATTTTTTTAGTAAGAAATGACATTTTTTTATTAATTTTCCTTCAATTTCGAACTAAATTTTGATTATTTTTTCGGATTTTTGTTTATCCACACCTTGCTATTGACATTTTGTTTTGGCTTGCTACTATCAGAGTATCACGATGAGAGGACTACCAAAGGGTTTCGTCCCGAGGGAATGCCTCTCTTTTTATTTTGCTAATTTTTTCTTAAATAATTGAATATTTACTATAAAATAACCGAATTTTCTAAGCAAAGAAGAAAAACGAATATTTGGCACGATTATTTTTAGCAATTTATTCTGTTTAACCAAATACTCAATCAAACAATAAAAATCACCGTCTCCCGAGATAATAACGGCTTTTTTGTAATTAGGATATTCAATCATCGTGTGGAAAACCAATTCAGCATCAACATTGCCCTTAACTCTAATTTTGCCATTTTCTTTTATCTCCAAGGTCGGTTTAAAAATGCAAATATAGCCGGCTTTTTGCAGTTCGGTATAAAGCATCTGATTACCAGGGACAAAACCAATAAAAAGATATGTTTTTTCAACTCCGTATTTATCTTTTAAAAACTGCCTAAATCTGGCAAAATCTAAATTCCAACCCTGGCTCTTAACGCCTAAATTTAAGTTTTGACTATCGATAAAAGCAAAATTGTTTACTTCTTTTCTCATATAATTTATCTACTTAAATCTCTTTTATCTTATACCGAGATTTGCCCTTATTTGAGATTCAGTCTCGGGTTAAATTTTAACCTCCTTAAAGTCCTTCTTTCTCAAATTTCTCTTTCTCGGTTGTATCAAGTTCTTGAAGTAGCTTTGTCATTTCTGCAACATGTTCTTTTTCATCATTCATAACATGAGTTAGAACCTTTTTGATTTCTTCATCATCAACTTCATCTATATGTTCTTGATATTGATTAATAGCTCCTAATTCCCCTATTAAATCTTCTCTTAAATTTTTTAAATCTTTATTGTTCATGTATTTATTTATTAATTTATTGACCTTTATTTTCTATATTTTTATTTTGACTAAATTCTCCTCAATTTCAAATTAAATTTATTATATGTTAAATCTGGGAAAGAATTTGTTTTTTTGCTTAAGGTTGAAATAATTCTTCGGGTAAAAATTGAACTTTTTCTACCTCGGGAAATTGTTTAGCTGTTGCTTCAATTTGGAACCATAAAATTCCTACTCTACAAGAACCACCTAAGGTTTTATTAAGGAGGTCATTAAATTCTAAAATCAAAGTACCATCTTCTAAAAGATTAACTCCTTTTAGAGAAAAACCTTCCAAGGGATATTCCGTAGTAACCCCCTGATTAATTTCTTGTGGGGTTAGATTTTCTTTTCCTTTTAAGAAAAGACTAATCACATCTTGAATAGGAGTTTTAGAAACCGGAATTTCTCTTTCTATGGCTATTAAACCATCTGGGCTACATTTAATATTGCCTGATTCATCTTTGTCTTTTTCGGGATCATAGTAATAAAGTAAAACTTCTTTAGAAGATACTTCTGCAAACTGAACTTTTATTTCAAATATCTTTTGGTGTTCTAATAATCCAGAAGGATTAGCACTTAAAAACTTGAGCGTCCCCAGAGAAGTTGATGAAGGGATAAAATCCAATTGGCCTTCAAAAGGAACAAAATCTTCTGTCATCCAATCAGATTTGGCAGTTAAAATTGCTTCTCCTAATTTGTTCCCGTGATCATCTAAAAGTATGGCATTAAACTGAGCTTCAAAAAACCAAGTCCCTCTTGCTTCACCTTTAATCTCTAATATGCTTGTAATCTTTTCATTCTCTTTTGGAGAAGATATTAAAATCCCCTCTTTTTCTCCGGGGCAAGGTGCAAAATCACAGTTTGGTAAGATTCTAGAAGTATAAGAGCCATCAGAACAAAGTTTAGCCTCTTCTGTGCAAGCAATCTTGTTATATGGCAAGATAAAAAATTTCCAAGCTAAAACCCCAGTTATTATTATAACTAAAATAACTAAAAGTATAATTTTGTTTAATTGCATATTTTTTTAATTTACTTTAATTAACTTTTGACTTTTTGTTTAATTAAAATTGAAAAATGTTCTTGTTCTAAACGCCAAAACCTGGCATTTGTGACATCTTACTAGCCAGAAGCATTTGAATCTTTTTCATGGCTTCATTAATGCATTCCTTAAGAACCTCTTCTTGTTCTTCTTTACTCAAATCAGGATTAAGATGAACTTCTTCTATCTCCATTTTACCATTAATAATCACTTTAATTCCTTTTCTCTCTGCCTCTTCTTTCTCCTGAGAAACAGAGTCTCTTAATTCTTTAAGTTGTTGCAGTTGTTTCAATTTATCAAACATAATTTTATTTTTATTTTTTACTTGACTAAAATTGATTATCTGATATCTTACATTAAATATTTTCATTTATAAAATCATAACCTGTTCCAAAATGGAACACTTTGAACTGTTGCAATTTTTGCACAGGTTGATTTTTTAAAGGTTCTCCTGTTTCATAAGTTTTACCATCAGTGGCAGTATGTTCCAAAATGGAACATACTGAATTCCTATCTAACTCTCTACTTCTAAAAATATTATTAAGATGTTTAGTAATTGCTGGCCTTTTGACACCAAAGAGAAAAGTAATCTGTGCTTGAGTAAGCCAAATTGTTTCTTTCTCTAATTTAACTCTAATTTCAACTTCCTTACCTTTGGGTCTATAGATAACTATATCTCCTTTATTTTTACTTATATTCTTCTTCATATTATTTTATTCTACCAAAAAACCGCTCCAAAAGCGATTAATTTAATTTTAAACTAAATTTTGCAAAATAGAGTTAGTTACATCCCTCTATTATTCTAATCTATAGTTTTTTTCGCCAATAAAAATCATTCTGCTTGACTCTAGGCTATCTTCTGTTGTTGAAAGCATTGTATTAGGAAAAAATTTATCTATAATCCTTAAAACTAGAACTTCAAAATCAAATCCACCATTTACCGCATCATAATAAGTTTTGCCATGAGTCCAAAGATAGAGAAACTTCTCTGGAGCAAGAATAACAAAATTGTTTATCTCTTTTGAACCACTAACCACCTGAGCCCCCAATTCCAACCAAATTTCCATATTCTCTTCACCATAACAGATAGTTTGATAGACATAACCAATATTTAATGGCTGGTTAAGGCGTAAATCCTTATCATGGCTTATAGAATATTTAGAAATCTCCTGATTGTAAAAATAAATGCTTCCAGTTCTTCCATGTAAATCAAAAAGAATATCAATTGTTTTGCCATTATTATTAAGATCTATCAGGACCTTCTTAAAATTATCATATGACGCTTCCTCATCAGTCAGAACTATTATTTCTCCATAATTTTTAGCTGCGTTTTTAAATCGATTCGCCAAATAATCTTCACCGTAAATATCAAATATTTCTACTAAACTTTTATTATTTAATTCCTTTTTATTGGCTTTAAAAATGTAAGAAAAGAATGTATTTGCCAGATTTTTATGATCCTCATAACCTTTTTCAATCTCTGGCAGTAGCATAAAATTGTTTTCAATAACAATCAAAAGAGTTCTATCTTCCAAGCTTGTATTCAATTTTCTTTCAATAAGATAATCATTAATCTGCCAAGGAAATATACACCCAATAATAATCAGGATAATTATAATTAAAAAAAGTTTCCAATTCATTCTTTTATTATTTCTTTCCTAATCCCATTTTTACTGCCTTAGATATTCTAGTGAGAATAAAAATAGCAGAAACCTCTAAGGCGATAAGGGTAGCTTCTCTTAAGGATTCCAGAAACATACCTTCTGAAGAGTAAGTAAAATAACCTTTTGCTGAAAAGTTGATAATGTATAAAATAACAACTATGGCAATCCAAGCATAGACAAACGATTCTCCTTGTCTCTCTACTTCTTTTTTGTCCAACCATCTTAGTATTTCTTTGTGAATAGAATAAAGGAATAAGATACCAATGTAGAAAAAGTTTATTCCTGAAGGAGGAAAAGCTCCTCGAGTAAAAAATTCTATTAGTATTATAGCCATTACTATAAAAGTAATAACAGCGCAAATAATAAATAGATTTTTATTTATGGCAGATTCTACCTTTTTAAACTTTTTTAATTTTTCTTTAGATATTTCAGACATATTTTTATTTTAACTTATTATTTCGTTCCCCATATTTCTATTCTATCAAAAAATCGCCTCTTTGGCGATAACTTAAAAAAAATACCCACTTAACAAACTAGAATCTTACCATTATTTTGAATTATGGCTCTAGCGCAAACTTCAAAATTTTTATTCTTGTCCATATTATCTATTATCTCCATCCCCAGAAATTTTGGAGATTTCCACATGATAGCCATTTCACCACGTCTCTCTACTATTTTTTCTTTAATTCTTTATGTAAAGCATGTTTCCTATAGAATTTACAGATATTATTCATTCCAATCTTTCCTTTTGTCTTTTCTGGAAGATTTGTGAGAAAAACCATTTGGATGTCTTTGTTTAAGTTTTTTTATATTCTCTTCTAAAACATCCTCTAGATTCCAATTAAAGAAATTGCAAATCATGGCGATATACCATAACGTATCGCCAAGATTTTCTTTGATGCCGTCTTTCTGATTGTCATGATGACTTATTGTTTTTTTGATACAACCAGCAACATCTCCAGCTTCTCCTGAAATTCCTAAACCCCAACTCATTATCTCTTTTTCTTTGTCGCGAAATTTCTTTGCTGTTCCTTTACAAAGTTTTTGATATTCTTCAAAAGTCATATGATTTTTATATTATTAAAATCTCTAACAAAACAATTAAGCTAGAAAAAAGTAAATAAAGTAAAATTGCCCACCACCATTTTATTTTTATTTTTTTAGTAAGAAATGACATCTTTTTATTAATTTTCTTTCGAATTTAAACTAATTTTTATTGATTTTCATTAATTAGAATAATTTTAATATTTCTTTTTCGGCTTCATTAATATTTTCAAATGTTTTAAATCCAAATTTTTCGGCCTCTTGTTTATAATGGATTCTCTCGCAGAAAAAGAGATTTTCCACTTCTATTTTTTGCAATTTTTCTGTTTTTCCCCACCGCGGATATTTTTTATTCCTTTCCAAGGTTTGTTCTAATGATTTTCCTAATAAAAAAACTCCTGGAAACTTAAAATCTCTTTTAATTAAATGAGGTAACAGACTGACTCCTTCAAAAATTGTTGGTTTTCCAGATTTAACTATCTTGTTTATTTGACGTTTAATTTCTGGCCATAATGCTTCTGATTGATTTTGAAGATCCTTCCAGCGCTCATCACAAGAAGTATTTTTAAAATATTCTTCTTCGTTTAACTTCCAATAAAAATTAACCCACGGTTCTAACGCTGGATTCTTTTCCATCTCTTGTCGCCAATCATCAATATCAACATGCGTAATATTTTTTGTCTTTGCTATTTTTTCAGCTAAAAAACTTTTTCCCGATGTCGGTATCCCGCCAATAAAAATATATTTCATACTTTCTTAAATCAAATTCTTGTTTGTTATTTATTTCCATGTTTGATCTCCAAAGAATTTTATTTCTTTTTATCTAGTTTATCTAGATGGAGAGTTTTAAACCCATAATAAACAACTGCCGCAATAATAAGAAAATCTATTAAGGCACTGACAAAACCTCCCCATAGAATATGAACTGGTCCAATGGTTAAGGTGGCGTTAGCTAAATTCCCTACTTTCCCCATGGCCAGACCAACAATAGGATTAATAATATTATTGACCAAAGCACTGACTAATTTAGAAACTGCTCCACCTAGAATAAAACCAATAGCTAAACCAATTACTCCTTGTTTTCTAATAAAATTTATAAAATCTGACATATTTTTATTTTTTAATTAATTTTTAGATTTATTAGATTTTATAAAAGATGAACTTCTATAAAAATACCAAACTGCCACCCCTAGACCAAGAATCAAAGGGATTGCAAGGCCCAACAGAGACACCATGCAAATATCATGACCAGCCTCTGGAAAAGTAGGAGAACAATCATAATAAATTGAAGGGATAATCTTTTCTAATAAAAAACTACTAATAATAGGAATAATAAAGAAAAGAAAAATGCTAATGATAATTGTTTTAATCTTTTTCATAATTTTTCATTTTATTAAATTTCCTTCAACTTCGAGCTAAATTTTAATCAAATAGTACTATTTTGAGAAATATATTTCTCTATTAAGTCAATTTTTTCTTGGTCTGCCTTGCCTCTCTTTTCTTGGCGATAATCATCCCTGAGCATAAGTTTATATACAGAAAGATAATCTTTAACCAAGAGCTCTTTAAATTTAATATTGTTAACATTATATACTGTCAGCTTATTCGGGTCTAATCCAATTCGTTTGGTTAAATCATCTTGTTTTGCAAAAGCAACTATTTCTGAATCACGAATAAATTCATGTTCGTGCTCATTCTTTAACTCAAATCCCATTTTTCTCATCAGATCGATTAAATCTTGCCATTTTTCATTAACAAATTCATCAGGAATTAATATATCAATATCGCTACATTCATTATACTCCCCTATTATTTTATAAAGCCCTAAAGATCCATAAAGAATTGGGATAATATTCAAAAAATCATTTAATTTCCCTGCAACTTCTAAAAAAATTTCAAATTTCTTTTTATTTATTTTTAGACCCATAAACTTATTTTATTAACTCTCCCTTAAATGCTTTGCCTAAAATAGATTTATTTACTCACTAATCTCTAATAAACTTTCCACAACCTCCGGTAATTGGGTACAACTCTCTTTCTTTTCTATTTCTCCGGAGAAATGACCCATATTGTGTTTAATAATTAATTTGGCTCCAAGTTTCTCTTTGAAAATATCCCCCTCTTTTAAGGAAACATATGGGTCGTTATCAGAATGAATGGCAACAAACTTTGAACAATGACTTTTTATCTTTTCAAAGTCAATTGGTATTTCAAAAAACCCTTTGATTTCTTTAAGATCTAAATCATCAGTAAAGCCAGCCACTAAAATAACTCCACCAATTTTCTCGTTTCCTTTCAAACCTTCCAAATATCTTAGAATGGTAATACATCCTAAACTATGTCCAATTAAATAAAGGTTTTGATTTGGCTCGCCAGCAACTCTTTGTAATTCAGAAAGCCATGCCTTGAATTTAGGCAAATTAGTTTCTGGCATCTTTGGAACAATTACTTCATACCCTTTATCCTCTAACTCTTTTTTAGCATTAGGATACCAACAATAGTTCGAATATCCCTCCCAGCAATGTATTATAATAACTTTTTTCATATTTTTATTTAGTTTAATTTCTCCTTGCTTTGGGCTAAATTTTGATTATCTCCAAAACCCTTGACAAGCTCTTATGATTTGCTATGCTTAAATTGTCTTTCGGTTCTGTTATAGAACCGTTAGGGTTTTACATCCAAGGGCCACCTTCCACGCGGAGGGTGGTTTTTATTTAGTTTCCCTTTCTTCTCTGTGTCTTATTCCCCTGCCCCAAATATCATCTATTTTTAATATATCTGAATATCCATCTCCACCTGTTCTTAACTCTTCAGAAATATTGTTTTCTGAAGAAAAAATAAAAACCTTTTTACCATTATTTTTTAAATACTTTATCCCACTGTTTCATAAATTCATTTTTTTAAATTTCCTTAACTTCGGCCTAAATTTTGGGTATTCCAAAATTAAATTAGCTATCTTGCTTTGTTGCTAAAATTACTAAACGTCGAGAATTTCTAGTAAATTTCTGATTACTAATGGTGTCACCAAAAGCTTTAACAATTTTTAATCCAGCCTTGCTTAAATTTTTCCTCATCTCTTTCAAGGAATACATCCTGTGTATATGAGCAGTCTTATGCCACCTGCCTTTTTTGTCAAGAATCTGAATTTTAACGGTACTACGGCAGGTTTTAGCATTATAAACCCTCTCTTCTAAAACAAGCAGTTTCCCAACTTTCTCCCATGATTTTGGTTGAAAATTAGCCAGCATCCAGTCACGATTCATAATATCAATTAAAAATTTTCCTCCTGGTTTTAGGGCTTTGGCAACTGCTTTTAAAACCTTGAAATCTTCATAATCCGTTTCTAAATAACCAAAAGCTGTAAACATATTAATAACTGCGTCAAACTCATTCTCAAAAGGAATCTTCCGCATATCGCTTCTTATAATCCGAGCTTTTATCTTTTTATTTTTGGCGCTTTTAGCCAATATAGCCAGAGCTTTTTTACTTAAATCAAGGCCAGTCATCTGATAACCCATCTTGGCTAAAGGCAAAAGATGCCGACCGTGGCCACAACAAAGATCCAATATCTTTGCTCCCTTAGGCAAATTCAAAACTCGCTTAATAAAAGTAACCTCTTTTTTAATATAAAATGGTTTGAATCTTTCGCGAGGAATGTAAAGATCCAAATAATATTTTTCAAAAAATTTTTTATACCAAGCCATTTGATTATATTTTAATTCTCAATTAATTTCTTACCCCGAGCTTATCGAAGGATTCGACTTTTTATTTAGCTAGAATTGATAGATTTATCTGTCGAGGTTTAACCTCAACACCTTTAGAAGATTCCTTTTAATTTCTTCTTGAATTTCTCTATGGTCAGTTGCCTTAATCTTTAAAAGATTTTCAATTATGGGATTTATGTTATTATTTTAAATGAATTTTTTGAAATAAAAAACATTTTAATGGATGGTTTTCAAATTGTTATTTCTCATAACCCCAAAATGATTCCTATAAATTGGAGCATAAAACCAACAGAAAATAAAGAGAAGCCAATAATACCTAAATTTTTATTCTTTCTATGCTTAGTTTGTGTGTAGTCGCCAGTCTTTTGATCCATATGTTCTATAAAGTCATCTTCTACATTTTGAGTAACCTTCAAATAAGGCCATAACATTATTAGAGATGCTATCGTATTGACAGCAAGACCCAATAAAATTAATGAAGTGGAAATATTCATACTTTATTTTTATTAAGTATCTCTTTAAATTTCCAAAAAACACTGCCTCCCTCACGAATGAGATCGTCAATGAGAGCATATGTTCTAGATTTTGTTGCAGAATTACCGTAAAGAACCTGAAGCGTTTCATACCACTCTTTATTTATATAGAACGGTGCGCGCCCTTGTCCACTGTGCACTCCTTTTTCAAGAAGATACAAGCGGGCAATTACAAGGGTATCTTCTGGCGCAGCTTTTGCGAGTTGGATGATTGATTTCATAAGCCCATAATCCCAACCCAAAACACCTTTTGTTTTTTCAAGCGTCTTTCTTACATGCTCAGCAAGCCATGAGACTTCAAAAATATCCTTTTCAATACTGATCCAAAAGCCAAACTCGACAAATGGTCTTGGATTCTCGTAACTTTCAAGGAGCCAATCCCAAAGATTCTTTAGTTGTTGCTTGCTTCTCGGCTCTTTCATAAGAAGTTCGTTTGCTCTAGCGTTATCGCCAGACACAAACATACGCCCAAGAAAACTTACAAAGTCGGCATGTTGTTCAGGATCGTCCTTCTTCCAAAAGGCTTTAAACAAAGGGTGGTCAAATCCAAAATCCTTATAGTGTATGAATGCAAGCGCGAGATGGATTGCTATACTTTCATCTGACTCTTTAAAGCGTTTCTGTTTTTGGCCCTTCGTACCCGTTAGAGTGAGTCCTACCTCGTATAGCTTCTGGATATCTGGATCAAAGAACATTTCCTCATAGAGATTGTTTGCGAGGTAGCCCTCCCAAGCCGCCAAATAGAGATGTTTCTTTTCGAGTTCCTTTGGAAAAATCTGTAACAATAAACCCTGTATCCATTTTTTATCTCGAAAATAGAACGACGGGAGATAATGCCCAAACATAAATATAAGAGCGCGTGTATTTTCATTCTTTAAAACCGTCTCATACAATTCCTTTACATCAGAAGAAATCTTTAGGCTTTCGTCCTTAGTAAATTTCTTGCCATCTTGATATACAAATAGTACAAAAGCCCGAAACGCCTGGCCTCGAACCGTATTGATCGCCATTGTGAATGGGTCGCTGACAAGATATTCTTCGCTACCCGGAGATTTCGTTTTCATCTCCGCACTTTCAATTTTTTCATCCTCCGGAGTCGGATCCGGATATCTAAGGAGATAACTTATAATCCCAAGAAGCTGGTCGCGATATTTGGGAAAATCAACACTGATACCGTTTTCCTTTTCGTTAAGCAGTTCTTGAATAACATCGGCTATAGCCGAATGAACCCCTGTCCATCCAGTGAGCCATGCATCAAACGAATCACGCTCTCTTTTCCCTCGATCAAATGGCTCTGTCTCGCCAGAATCCTTTATTATGGTACAAAGAGCGATTAGGTTGTCCCAATTTATACCACTTGTATCTGTTTTATTTCCGCGAAGAACCTCCTGAATACCACGTAGAAAGGAGTAAGTATAATGTTGGTCAAACACGCCACGCTCGAAAAAGAGGTTGGCATTATTTATATAATCTTGTAGCCGTTTAGGAATATCAGTTCGTAATTGTTCGCCCGCTCCTTCCGCATTCAGAGGATTTAAAAAGTCATCACCTTTGTTTTGTTTACTTAATTTTTCCGGAGTCCACTCATTTCTTAATTTTTTAGTAATCTCAGTTATTGGGAGATTCCCAAATTCTTCTTGAGTAAGTGGACCTCTCGATACCACCATTCCGCTTTGTATCGGGCCAATTGTTGGTTTTGGCTCATAATTAGGATTAATTTTAAAACCTTCCAATGCTGCTAGTACTTTTTCTCCTTTTGTAAGTTCATTTGCAATCATTGAAAGAACTCTGGAACCATATCTTATATGCCAGTCTTGATCTTCCTTATCTTGAGCGTGCTTACTGAAATAGTTTATGACCTGCTTTACGTACTCACGCTTATCGGTTTCGGTCAGTACCGAGAATCCTTTCCGTAGAGCCTTTTCGTATTCTGCACCGGATATAATCTCGTGATAACGTTCCACTTCAAATAATCGGAAAAAAGCGTTTTTCAGTTCGTTCTTAAATACTTCAGGACACAAGCTTAAGACAAATAGTCGCAATCGCCACATTGATCTACTTTGTGGCAATGACTCTATATATTGCTCATAGAGTTTTTGTGCGACATCTGCTTCAGCGCATTTTTCACCGATCAAGCGACTAGCAAGTACTTTAATAACCGCTGCTAACTTACGGACATCGTCCCGATGCGACAAATGCTCTCTTTTTCCTAACTCCAATGTAAAAAAATCAATATCGAAAAGATAGAATGTTTCCTCTATTGGGAATACTTCACCTCTCTCTGTCTTACCGCCTAAGATAACCACTTTATCCATTGCTTTTGTAGCCAATGCAAGTGCTTGTTCCGCATAGTCATTGCCTATATTAGTCAGATGCTCAAAAATCTTTGTGTAAGATAAATCGTCAAAATAGAAAGGATTGTCAGTCGTAATTAGGTTAGTAGTTTTCTCTATCTCGTCTTTGGTACGCACCTTCAATATCACTTCGGCAAGCACTAAAATACTTCCGTAATCCTTGGCATCAGCTAATGTTTTAAGCATTTTTTCATATTCAAGTCCCCAACGGTTGAATGCCCCCATAAGCGGAATCCACCGTTCATTACGAATTTTTGGTACGACTCGCGCCAATTGCCCGGCAGACAGATTACTGCAAATCCATAAAAATCGGTCCACGACTTCGGGATTAAATGTTTTTTCTGAAATAGAAACCTTGAGCATAATATCAACCACTTTTGCTGACTCTTTTTCCGCAACCTTTATCAGATAATTTATTTCCGGGGTTCTATATCCGTACCGTGTTGGATCTTCCGCTTTCTTTTTAATTACATTCAAAAATCCATTTTCCCAAAGCCACTCAAGCCATCGCTCGTCTGCTTTAGCAAAAAAGTATTGATGCGTGTCTTCATTTACTGAAATCAAAGCAGAAACCTCTTCCTGTTTTACTTTGTCAGGGTTTTTGAGCAACAATGCGTCTATTTTTTTATGTAATTCAATTTGGTTCATACTAATTCTTTATAGTAGGTTGTTTTGAAAAACTAATAATTTGTTCAAGAAGTCCTAAAAAAAAATTTACCCTTTCCGCAAAGACATCATCTTGATAGCAGTCTTTTAATTTAAGGGAACTATCTTTCTTTATTGCACGCAAGGCACCCATTATACCAGAAGCGTTATGATGTGCGATTCCAGAAAAATATTGGTAATGAAGACTTATATTTTTATATGCGTCTGTTTTTTCTGACTTTGGGGAGTTTGGATAAATTTCTCTAAATTCAGAAGTGAAGCTATAGCCATTTCCATCCCATTCGTGGATTATTTCTCTAAGGGATCCGGCGCAATGTTCTTTCCACTCTATATTATCCACAGTCCTTGAGCCCAAAGCAAAAATTGCACCCCGAAGCATTGTATAAGCATTTCTAGTAATCTGTCTGGATCTCTTTTTGCTGATTTTTTGATATAAATCGTTAAAAAAATCTCCCATCGTCTTTAGTTGTTCTTTGTTTAAGCTTGTGATATAGAGACCTTCAATGAAAGGCTTGGTTTCACCAGCTGAAGTACCAACTTCACCTTTTCCTTCTAGAATTGGATCTTTTGATTTATCCATGATTTTCTATAATCTTAATCTCCTCATCGGTCAGGTCATAAAGCTTATAAACCATCTGGTCAATTTGTTTTTCATCTTTCGACCTACGTTAAGTTCTATAATCTTTTATTAATTTTTTATTTTTATTATAACCTTCGCAAAATTTACTGATAGGACAATTTTTGCATTTTGGCGCTTCGAGATTAAAACACATATTCGTACCAATATACATTAATCCATCATCAATATCCTTTATTCCATAATTAGTACCTAATAATAAAACATTTGGAACTCTTTGTATTTCAACCGTTCGTGGATTCTTACTTGTTTTTAAATAATCACGGGATATTGAAACATATTTCATAAATAATTGACGATTATTAAGAATAGGAGTTGATTTTTTACCGCGCAAATTAGTTACTCGAATATAATGTGTGCCACTCTTTCCCTTGTTTCTTTGTATAACCTCCCATTTCTCTAACTCTTTTAATGTAGTTAAATGTAAAAGATAGCCTGTCCTAAAAAGAACTCTACCAGCATTACTATCTAATGGTAATTCATACGATAATGGCCCCCACGATTTTTCTTTATTTTTCACAATTCGAAATGAATCTACATACCATTTTACAAATAAATGAGATGCTTTATCTCCTATTGCTTTTCCTAAACCATATCTATTGTTGTCTTTCAATTGTTGACTCATAATTTCACTTGACTCCCATTTCTCTAAATAATCAATTAAGGTTAAATTATCTTTTTCAAGTAATAATGATAATGCAAGAGGAACTCCCCATCTAAATATTGTGTAATTCAAAACTTGTTTCGAATTATCCATAAAAAGATTATATTTTTCAGGATTAGTCTTATTTGTTCTCGCCCATAATACAGCACGGATTTTTTTAATAGCATCATGTGATTTTAAAATATTGTCAACTGCCACTCCAATTTCTTTAAAAAAATCTAATGGACGATGAAAAATTCTAATCTCTTTCTTATAAAGTTCATTTATAACATCAGTTACCATACGCCTAACCCCTTCCATATCTGGCCCCTGATCCAATACAGCACTCAAAACTAAATATCGGGCCAAGATTTCCCTGCGAGTCCATGCTCCATCTTGTACATCTAATTCGTTTATTAACAAATCCCCCTTTTCATCAAGGAAATGCTTGAATGGCTGTATCTCAGATAAAAATGGACGAGATTTTTTTTCTTTTCCCATTTTTGCTATTTCTATTAATAAATTTTCAATAGTTTTCATAATTTAATTAAATTAAATAAGGTTGTCTTTTTGTATTTTTTGAATTAATTCTATAAATATTTTTTTCTAATCTTTCTTTCGCAAATTCATAGTATTCTTTAACAATTTCAAAACCGATATATTCCCTTTTCAGCATTTTACTTACTATCGCAACTTGGCCAGAACCCAAAAATGGATCAAAAACAATATCTCCTTTTTCAGTTGAATACATTAATATTTTTTTAATCAATTCGGCGGGTAATTTTGTCGGCGTCTTTTTGTCACCATTCCAATATTCTCTATTTATTATCCAAACATCTTCTTTATCTTGATAGTGTAAACTGCCATTTTTTTCACTTTTAGAATTTTTATCAAAACGAGCATATGGAAAAAATTTTCTTTTTTTATCGTTTTTGCAAACATAAACACAGTGATAATGAGATGTCACAAATTTTCTTTTAGTTACTACCCCAAATTGATATTTCCAAATTATGTGATTTATAACTATAAACCCCAGTTCTTCAAGTACCATTAAAATATCTTTTAAATTATTCCATCCAGAAAATACATACATACCACCAGATTCTTTTAAAATTCGATAAGCCTCTGTCATCCATTTGGTAGTAAAATTATAATATTCCTTTTTTGGAATCTCAGTATATCCCTCTAAAACTCGTGATTGCATCCTATTATAATTACTTCTTTTTGCTTTAAAATCTATGGCAAAAGGTGGATCTGTAATAATCAAGTCTATTGTATTATCCGAAATATATTTCATTCCTTCAATACAATCCATATTGTAAATTTTATTAAAATCTAATTTTTTCATAATTTTTTTAAATTTTCTTTAAATTTCACCAAGTACGTTTTAAAATCATAAAAAAGATCTTTCTCTCTCTTGTGCCTCCACTAAAGAAGAATGCATTTCGATTAATTGGTCGTAGGAATTAAACTTTACTTCATCAGATATCAAATCAAATTTTTTCCTTATTTTTTCAAACTCACCCTCTTTCTCTGAAGGACCAACTATATGAAGACTTGATGACCTGTAAGATTGTTTTAATTTTTGGAATCGAACAAAAGCATCCTGCATGCCAACTTTATGAATAACTTCAAATGCTTGGTGAGGAAAATGATCTTCAAACCACAGAACATCTATATATTTAACTACATTAACAACATTTGGTGGTAAAAAATCTGTAACTGAAGTATAATCACATAATTCTCTCAATTTTTTTCCGAAAGCAGACTTTCCAAAATCTGGAGAATAAGTCCTTTGTTTCTTTAATTTACCCAAATCCAAAAGAAAATACTCTGCCTCTTCAGGTTTCTCAATTAATTTACTCTTAAGACTCCAATTCTTTATTTCTTTTTTATCTTTGATAATTTTAAAATCTTCCAAAAACTTACTAAAACCTCCAAATTTTGCAATAATAGGTTCTGCGGTTTTTTCGCCAATAGCAGAAAAACCCATGACTGGACCTGCACTATAACCTAAGGCTTGATTTACTAAATCACTATCAATTTTAAATTCTTTGATGTCAACAAAAAAATAAATTAACTGCCATGTTAATCTATCCTTTCTAAGTCCCCATGTAGCTTCTGCTAATTTTTGATTATTTATTTTTGTTCCTACCTTTCCAAGTGCAATATAATCCCCCTCTCTATAAAATAACACTTCATCCCCTGCTTCCATTTTTCCCCAGGATCGTAAATTACTTAAACCAGGCGTAGAGCCCCAATATTTCAAGTTTTTTTCTGAAATCGAAAGCGGTTCAATTTTTCTAATTTCCTCTTCAGTGAGAAATTTCTTTATCCAATTAAAATTTTTGCCACTTTCAATAGAAGATTTATAGTTAACATAGTCAACTGGTACTCTAAATATATTTTTCATATTTTTATTTTACCACGATTTTTTAAATTTTGGGGGCCTTTTGAAATTAGTTTTCTCCCCTCCTTCGTCCTGAGAGTTTCGAAGGATTACGGAAGGGCAAGGGCGGTCTTTTAATTTTGGGTAGGTTTTTGAGTTTCATAAGTGATTATATTTTGTGTGTTTCCCTTTTGCTTTGTTAACAGGATACTTTTTCTCATTTTTTACCATCTTCTGGTTAAAAGATTCCGCTATATTTATATCGAGATCATGGCTCAGCAACAAAACCCAGTAAAGGACATCGGCAAGTTCCTCTCCAATTTCTTCTCTATTATTTTTAATGTATTTTTCTACTTCCCTCTTATCTTTCCACTGAAAAAGCTCAAGCACTTCTGTTGCTTCTAGAGCTAAAGATACAGCAAGATCTTTAGGATTGTGAAACTGCTTCCAATCTCGATTGTCTCTGAATTCTATAATTTTTTTTGTCAAGTTTTTTATATCCGACATAATTTTAAATTAATTTTTTAATATCTTTGTTTTCTTTAAACTTAACTCTTTTTGGAGGATTTTATCAATTCTAGATAAATCTTTTATTTTGGGTATACTCCTTTTAATTAGATTTATCCCCTCCATAACGCTTTTCGAATTCTCCCTTGGCAAGTTCTTTGCCTGACCATCTTCCAAAACGCGCATGACAATCCTGGCAAATAATTTCACTTACTCCATCATAATATTCTGGGTCACTATGGTTATATTCTATAAAACCAATATTTTTACTTCCACATTTTTTACATTTTTGGTTTTCCATAGTCTTAATTTTATATTTATTTATAAAAAGTCGTACAATATACTTTGTTCAACATTTTCCTTTAATAGTAACTATGCTGGCACTTAGTTACTATTCATGCAAGCAAACTGCACTATCTTTTAATTACCATAAAACGCCTTTCTGCCGGTCCTTTAAGATCTTTAAATTCATTTAATAAACGGATTCTCCATATTAAAAACTATCTTTGGCGTTTGGTTATTAATAATATCTTCTGAAAGATTATATTTATTGCTGTATAGGGTATCAATTGAGCAGAATAAGGCCTTTTGGTAATCAAACCCCAGTTTCTCAGCAATATGTTTAACTGATTCTTCTGAATCCCCTTCAATCTCCACAAATGGTTCTAAAAATGGCCATTCATCAATTGTAACCTCAATCCCGTCTATTTTCCACAATTCTCTTTTATTCTCCTGATAAGCTTTCTTTTCACAACCTAAAATAGTTAAAAACTCTTCTGCTTTCTCTAAACTATCAATCTTTAGACAAATTTCCTTTTGACTTTCAATGCCAATACCATCAACAACTTTTAAACTCATGGTAATCTTATCTCCCTCGTCTCTAACTCTCACCCACCCTCCTTTTATTTCATTTCCTTTGGGAAGATTAAAAACAATCCTTTTTTGCAAAAATTCCGGACGAATTAGTTTTCCTTTAATTTTTCTTAATCTTTCTCTCATCTCCTGCTTATCAATATTTAAAAATGTGGCTTCGTATTCTATTTTCATTGATTTTTGTCTCTTTCTATATTTTAGGCCTTTTAAAGAGGTTTGTCTAATTAAAAATCCTTAACTAAGTTAAGGAAATCATAATAACCTAAAAACTGCTATTTTGGACAATAAAAACAATATCTACCCCTCTCCCGTCAATTCTAACCTTTTTAATTTTTCCTTTTTGGCATTGGTCTTCTTTTTTATATGCTCTTTAAAATTTTATAAACTGGCCTTGATGTTCTAGCTCTTGACAAAAGAATAATTTTGATACAATATTATAATACAAAGCAATTTAAAAACACAAGACCGGTGTCAGATAGAAAATCTTTAATTTACAACCCTTTTTGAGCGAAGCGAAGTCGTTCTATCTGACACCGTTTATTATAATAATAAAGAGAAATACATTTTTCTCTTTATTTTTTTATTTTTAAAATTTAATAGAATATTAATCAAATAATCGTTTGTTTCAATGTCAATATTTCAAAATTTATTATATTTAATGACATTCTTTTATAAAAAATAGAGATAAAGGTCAAATTCCCTTATCTCTATTTATTTTTTATGCAAAAATCATTCTTCAAAGAATTATTGTTTTTTCGGCCTTCTATTTATGTAAAGAAGATATATTAACGTCAAATAAAAGACGATAAAAACAAGTGTTGATTTTCCTAACGATTTCATAAAACCTGGGTTTGAATCGCTAAGAAGATGACTTTCCCAATAATTTGATAGATGTAAGCTTACCAAAAGAAGGCAATAGCCTCCGAATAAAGAGAAAAATAAAAACACTACTATGGTACCAAACACTCCCTCATTTTCTTTAACTTCTCCTTTGAGGCCTTCTATAAGCATTTCAAAAAAAGATTTAGGCTTTTCCCTTATTCCATAATCAACAATTCTATATGAGATAGTAAAAAAAACATAGAAAGATACTAGAAATAGTATAATCGAAAAGAAATAACCTAATCCTACTCCTATGGGTTTTGGGAAATATGGGATATACATTTTCTCTCACTCCTTTCATTTATTTATTTGTTAATATACTTTTAATATGTCAGAATCTTCTTAAAAAATATTCTTATCTACTTTATACAAAATATACTAAAAAAAGTCAATAGAACTATGTGTCATTCTTATCAGGGCTTGACGTCTTAATTATAATCTTTAATTAAGAATTACGTAAAAATTTACAAATTTAATCTCCACACAGCAAAATTTAAAATTGCCGCCAAGGTAACCCAGAAAATATAAGGTAAAAGCAATAAACCCGCAAGTTTGGATATCCGGTAAAAATTTATAATTGTATATAATATTGCAAACCAGAGCATTAAGATTTCAAAAAAAGCCAAACTTGGTAATTTCAAGCCAAAAAATATTATGGACCACAAAACATTCAAAACCAACTGGAGAACAAAAATCGCAAGAGCATTTTCTTCTTTCCACGAACCAATCCACAATTTGGTCGAAATAGGATTCCATGATTTTTGCTCTGATCTGCCGACTGGAACTCTGCTATCCCAATTCTTTGTCCATACTAGATATAAAGAAATACCCATTAATAAAAATAAAACTGTCCAAACCGGAGCAAAAACCCAGTTTGGCGGACTAAAGGAGGGCTTTTCAAGATAAAAATACCAATTTTTAATTGCCGGCATCGTAAAAATTGAACCCAAAGCTCCAGCAAACTCGCAGATTAATATGCTGATTATTAATTTGATATTATTTTTCATAGTTTAGTATTTAAGCTTCTTCAATTTTAACTCTTTTTAAAGAGTTCGTCTAATTAAGTTAAGGAAATTATAATAATCTAAAACTGCTATTTCTGACAATAAGGACAATATCTAGTCCCCCTCCCGGCAATTCTAACCTTTTTAATCTTTTCTTTTTGACATCGAGAACATTTTTGGCCTTCTTTTTTATATACTTTTAAAAACTTTATAAACTGGCCTTGTTGTCCCTGAGTATCTACATAATTATTAAACGTTGTGCCTCGATACTTAATAGATAGCTTTAAAATGTTTTGGATAGCTTGATGTAATTTTTCCAATTCTTTTTCCTTTAGAGTATTTATTTTCCTATGGGATAGAATATGAGATCTAAAAAGACTTTCATCAACATAAATATTCCCTAATCCGGCTATATACTTTTGATTTAATAAAAAAGCTTTAATATTTCCTTTCCCTTTCTGGAATAACTTTTTAAAATTTAATAAAGTAAATTCATCACCCAGAGGGTCTAAGCCTAATTTATCTTCAAGTTTTCTTAATCCTTCTTGATTAACTATCTGCCAAAATCCAAACTGACGTTGATCATTATAGAATAATTTAGATTGGTCTTGAAAATAGATTATTAAATGAGTTTGTTTATGCGGTAAATTAAGCTGATTATCTCCCCCACTATGCCCGCCAACTGTTATCTTGTTTTTATGCAGATAAATAATTTGCCCGGTCATTCGGAGATGAACAATAAGATATTTATTTTTTTGAGCCAACTGAATAATAATAAATTTCCCCCAGCGAGAAATCTTTTGGAAACTGTTATCTTTTAAAGTATTACAAAAATCTTTATTATTCCCTTTAATAATTTTAAATAAACAAATCTCTATTCTTTTAATCTTTTTATTAAGAACTGTTTTGTTTAAATCATTAACAATTGTTTGTATTTCTGGTAGTTCAGGCATAATTTTATATTTTATGTCTTTTTGAAGGATTTGTCTAATTAAAAAGCACCCCTAAAAGGACGCTTTTTAGTGTTTTTTAACATCTCTTAGTGATTTTCTTACTCGGTTTTTGTTTTTCCCTGTTCGTATTCTCTCCAGGCATTTGCTACGCCTGGTTCAACTCGATCTAACTCGCTAAGAATAGTTTCTCTAATTTCACTTGTTTTTATTTCTTCTTTATCTTCCAGTGCAGAAACTACTGTCGCTGTCACTTGCTCTATTACTTCATTTTTTCTTTCTTCTGGGATATCAGTCGGTTGAGCAGCACCAGCAATTGACTTTCTAATTTTTTCGGAATCAAATGGTTCTTTTGTTCCGTCTTTTTTGATAACTTCAGTCATAATTTATAAATATTTTATTTAACTTAAAATTAAAACGACCTTTTTAATGTCTCCTTTTATTTTAACTCTTTTTGAGAAATTTGTCTAATTGTTGATTGATAATTTTTGCAAAGAAAAATGGATACCTATATTATTCTATAAGTATCCATCTTTTTTAAGAGACCTTACAATATCTTTAGTTATGGAAGTTAAATTCAATTCTTTAAGTGATTCCATAAGAGAAAATACAGTAGCCGTTAATTCAGCTCCCGGCTCAATAGAGCCTTCTACGCCAGCGAAGAATGTACTAACTGTCACCTTAGCCTTACTATGCGGCGTTATCCCTTTAAAATCTTTATAAGGGATAAGTTCTAAAATTGTGACGTTAGGAAGTTCTTCACTAATTTCTCTTCTGAGGGCAATTTCTAAAGACTCTCCTTTTTCTACCCTGCCTCCTGGTAATGTCCAAAAGTCACCTTCGCGTATTTTAGTTAATAAAAGATAATTTTTATTCACAACCACTATCATGTTTACAACCTTTTTCATTCTTTTATCCTCCTACTTAATTTTTAAATCCTTAAATTAGGATTACTATTTACTTTATATCTATATTATATCAGATTTTATCAAATTGTCAATTCGTAGCAAAGAAAATAGCGAACAATTAGTATCCTTATGGATTTGTTCGCTATATAAAATTGGTACCCCCGGCTGGGATTGAACCAGCGTCTCTCAGATTTAGAGAAATGATAAAAAATTAAAGTTTTTTGGATATAAGTTTTGTATAATCCTTCCCAATCTTACTGACGTTTTAAAGACGTGTGTTCTAGTCAACTAAACTACGGGAGTACAAATTTTTTAAATAACTATATGATTGTATTACTATTTTTAAAAAAATTTGTCAAGAAAAGAAAAAGAGGCTGACAGGACAACCTCTTTTTTATTAATAAACAATGAAACATCAACGTCTAAGGGCTTCTTTCATCTCATGTAAATAATGGTAAAATCCTTCATCCTTAAATTCGTCTAGAAATTCTTTTTCAACCTTTTCTATTGTGTCTTCAAAATGCTTCCTAGTATCAGTAGACATTACAACATGCCAATTATCTGTTAGATGAACCATTTGAGCATACATATCAATATGATTTCTGACTATCTCTGCACTATAGGTTTTTTCTTCTTTTTCCCCTTTGGTTAATTTTTCTGTCTTTTCTTTCATTTCTTTCCTCCTAAGTGATTTTTGACGCAAAAAGGGTTAATTTGAAATATTCAATATCTAATTTAAAATGTGCTAATTTTCCTAATATCTTACGAGTAGTAGCATCTCCGGTGTCATCAATCAACCGAAGAAAGGGTTGATCTTTCCCCTCAACATCTTTTACTATGCTTTGAAAAACCGTAACAACCGTTTCTTTAAGATAAGGTTCTCCTTCAAATTCTTTAAATATTTTTTCTCTCAAATTTTCAGCTCTTTTCTTACTGTACCCGTGGATTTCAATATTTGGCATTTTTTGCCTCCTTTTTTAATTTTTAAAACCTTGAATTAAACAAAAATAGTTTAAATTAGGCTTACTATTTACATCTATATTGTATCAGGTTTTTCTAAATTGTCAACCGATTTTAAATAAAACCCTGGGTTTTAGATTAAATCCAGGGTTTTTAGATAAGTTTAAACATTTTTTCTTATCCCCTTTTTGACCAAAGAAAGGAAGCACAAAAGACAATAACAGCAATGAGAATTCCAATAGAAACTTCCCTTCCCAAGCCAGCTGTAAATTTCATGAGAAAAAAGAAAATAAGAGAAAGAAACAGAAACACAAAGCATAAATTGAAGAAAAAAGATGTCTGGAGGACTCTTTGCCAGATAGAAATAAGAATCCTTTTCCAAATACCAGCCAGAGTTATGGCTCGATCCCAATCATAGATTAAAAGCAAGGAACCCCAAAGAAGAGTAAAAATAAGAATAGAAATTGTTCCTTCTAAATAAACTAGGACTGGTAAACTAAGCATTGCTGCTGGTGCTTCAATTGAGAAAATCGTTTCGTAGGCAACTTTAGGATTAATAGCCAGAATAAATAGCAGAAAAGCATAACTAACAGAAAGCCAGACCGGAATAAATCGACTATAACCAAGATAAACAATAAGACCAATCAGCATAAAACTATCAAATCTTATCTCATTCTCCCCTACCCAAGTTTTTCTCTTATTATTGCCTCTGGCTATCTTACCGTCTAATACATCTGTAATCCATCCAGTTAGTAAAAGGAAGATTACTACTCTTATCCCTTCTTTCCCCAAATAAGGGCCCATTAAGCCGATTACAATGCCAAAGAAAAGCCGACTAACAGTTAAAATATCAGGGATTAATTCCCTTTTCGTAAGCCTGTTTTTTAACATTTTCATCATCCTTTCTTTTTTAAATTTAAAGAACAAAAATAATTATCAATATTTAATTAAAAAGAAAATCCAGTGATTAGATAAAATGCTCCATTGACCAAAGGAATTATTATTGGAAAAAGGAAAAATATAAAAAATAATAAAATAAACAATTGATATTGATATAAAAATACCTTTATATTGTCAAATCGTTTCGGCAAAAAAGTAAAAAGGATATGCGAACCATCTAAAGGAGGAATGGGTAATAAATTAAAAATAGCCAAGATAAGGTTTATCCAAACTATATAACTGAAAATAGTTATTAAATTTATAGCAATCTGAGTAGAGAATAAATAAGGAATAAATCTTAAACTGATTCCAAAGAATAAAGCCATAAAAATGTTGGCTAATGGTCCTGCCAGAGCAACTTTGGCTTGGCCATAAACCTTGTCTCTTAAATTATAAGGGTTTATGGGAACTGGCTTGGCCCATCCAAAGATTATACCTGCATGAGAAATAATCAATAATAAAGGCACAAGTATTGAACCAATTGGGTCTAAATGATTTATAGGATTTAAAGTTAAGCGTCCTGCTAATTTTGCTGTTGGGTCTCCAAGATAATCAGCCATTAAGCCATGAGAAACTTCGTGGATAATAACTGAGAAAAGAAGAATTAAAATTATAAAGATTAATATTATTTCCATTGCAATTTTTTTAAAAATATATTACTATAACAATATATTATTATACCAATATGTCTAGAGTTTGCCAAATTTGTGGTAAAAAATCAATAATGAAGCGAAAGCTGAATAAGCTGAGAGGAAAATATAATCCTACTCCTAAAAAAAGAAAATTCCCAAATCTACAATGGGTTACTTTATCTGATGGGAAAAGAATGAAAGCATGTACCAAATGTATTAAAACACTTTCTAAGAAAAAATAAATAAGTTCTGATAAATAAAATATCGCCTCATAAAGGGCGGTTTTTTAATAAAAAGTCCTACCGTTTATCCATTAATCTCAGAAATAAATCTAAGACGGGAATCTCTTACTAAACATTACATTTAATAAAGATCGAATCCCTATAAGAAGTGTTTGTCTAAGAATTTATATGGACAACAATAGGACTTGTACTTCTATTATATAATCTGTAAAACCCAAGTCAAGACCTACTAAAACATTATATCCTCTTCAGCTCTTTTGTAATCAAAAATATCTTCGGCTGCAAACCAAAAACCTAATTCATGCTCTGCCTCCTCTGGCGTTTCCGAAGCATGAATAATGTTATGGATAGCCCTTTTGTCTTTATTGGCAGCCGTAGCATCATCAACAGAAAAATCCCCCCTGATAGTCCCCATTTCGGCCTGAGAAGGCATGGAACCTCCTACTATTTTTCTTACCATATCAATGGCATGAATTCCTTGAATAATCATTTTAACCATTGGACCGGAAACCATGAAATCAATCAGCCAACTACGAACCATTTTGCCAATTTCTAAAGGATCCTCAGTCCCTAATTCTTCCTGAGCGCTAAAGCCATATTTCTTATAATTATTTAAGGTTTTTTCTCCTAATCTTTTTATCCACTTTTCATCTCGGGGATAATGACTATCAATTTGCTGTTCAGTTGCTTGAAACATTTCCAGAGAAATTATCTTTAACCCCCTTTTTTCTGCTCTCGTTATTATTTCGCCAATTAGTCCTCTTTTAACCCCATCGGGTTTAATTAAAACCACTGTTTTTTCTTGTTTTATATTAGTCATAATTTTATTATTTATTAATAATCAAATAGTTCCCATTAGAAATTATTTTGATATCTCCATCTTGATCTGTTCTTAAAATCTTTATACCAAATTCCTCAAGATTTTTCAAGACAATCTCATGAGGATGCTTATAAGAATTATCTCTCCCGCATGAGATAATAGCAATATCTGGTAAAACATTTTCTAAAAATTCCTGGGAGGTAGATGTTTTACTGCCATGATGACCAACTTTCAAAACATCAGAATTAAGATTGCCATCCTCTTTAGATATTATTTTATTTTCGGAAACTTTTGTAGCATCACCCGTAAAAAGAAATGAATTATCTCCAAAACTTAAACGAGAGACAATTGATGTATCATTGCTATTTTTAATTTCTTCTCCTTCCAAGCTTTCAAAAGGATAAAGAATATCTAAAGAAACCTTTCCTATTCTTATTTCTTGAGAACTATGAGCAATTATGATTTCGGCATTTTCTTTTTCAATCATTTCTTTCCATTTCTCATATTGAGACGTATTGCGCACAACCCCTGTCCATAAAATTCGCTTAACATTATAACTCTCTAAAACGCTTAAAAGTCCTGTCATATGGTCTGCTTCTGGATGCGTTAGAATAATAAGGTCAATTGTTTTGTCCCAAAAAGGCATTTCCTTTGCTAATTTTTTCAGAATCATGGAATTAGGCCCGCCATCAATCAAAATCTGATTTTTATAAGGTGTTTCAATAAAAATAGCATCTCCTTGTCCAATATCAAAAAATGTTACTTCTAAAGAATTATCTTTGTTCAAATAAAAAATAATCTGCCAAACAATCAGATTGACTGAAAATAAAAAAAGAATTAATAAAATACTTAATTTTCTCCTATCTATCATTTATTTTTTGTTTAATTCTTCAAGCAATTTTTTAATATCAATACCGTATGTTTCACAAACTTGTCCGAGTTTTAAGCCCTCAATTTCAAACCTTGCCATTGGACAAGTTAAACAAGGCAAGTTATATTTCGCCAAAATTTCTTCCATTCCTTTTTTCTCCAAGATTTCAGATAAACTTGAATTTTTAGTGAATTTTTTTTGCATTTTGTTAACCAGCTAGCCAACCGCCATCAATTACTACAGCAGAACCAGTCATATAAGAAGAAGCATTAGAAACTAAAAACAAAACTAAATCTGAAACTTCTTCTGATTCGCCAAATCTTCGGAGTGGAATTCGAGACATTAATCCCTCTATCATTTTTGGGTCTTGTTTAATCGGGTCAATCATCGGGGTTTCAATCATCCCTGGACAAACAACATTAATTCTTATACCCAGAGGAGCCAATTCTAGAGCTAAGGCCTCAGTCATTGCAACAATTCCACCTTTTGAAGCGCAATAGTGAACAAGGGTGGGAAAACCGATTCCCTGCTGACCCATAGCCACAGAAGCAATATTAATTATCACTCCTGATTTCTGTTTTGCCATCTCTCTTGATGCTGCTTGAGCGCATAAAAAGTATCCCTTAAGATTAATGTCTAATGTTTTATCCCACTCTTCTTCGGTTAATTCCAAAAAAGGTTTGAACTCAGCAATCCCAGCATTGTTGACTAAAATATCAACTTTACCAAATTTATCAACTGTTTTTTTGACGAGTTCCTCAACCTCCTCTTTTTTGGAAACATCGCATTTCAAAGCTAACCCTTGTCCGCCTGCTTTCTTGATTTCATCAACCACTTTTTGGCAATCTTCTTCGGAAATATCAGAAACCACCACTTTTACTCCCTCTTGAGCCAACTTTAAAGCATGGGTTCTACCCATTCCTCTTCGCGCGCCAGTGACAATGGCAATTTTATCTTTTAAATCTTTATACATATATTTATTATTTAAGTTAAATTTTTTCGACTTTCATTTTTTTAATTGCTTGTTCAATAAGTTTTTGAACTTCAATTTTTTCTTCTTCTACAAGAACTCTTTTTAAATTTGCTCTTGTTTCGGGATGTTTTGCTAAAAACTTTTGACAATAGAATTCTTCGGGTAAAATTGATATATCAAAAGTTCCTATTTGCTCTGCTTTTTCTATTATATCTTTTTTGTCCATTCCTATCAAAGGTTTTAAGACCGGAATATTTATGGCCTCCTCAATAACTCTCATATTGGCTAATGTCTGGGAAGCCACCTGCCCAATGTTTTCCCCAGTGAATAAAACATCTACTCCTTTCTTTTCAGCCAAAACTTCGGCAATTCTAAACATAAATCTACGACATAAAATACATCCTAACTCTGGATTAGTTTTATGAAAAATAGCTTTATGAATATCTAAAAATGGGATTAAACAAAGTTCTGATTTAAATTGGTATTTATTCAATACTTTAATATTTTTCTTAACTTTTTCTAAAAACTTTTTATTTGTATAAAAATGTAAAAAAATCATTTTAACTCCCCTTCTGATTCCATAGAAGCTTGCTACAGGAGAGTCAATGCCTCCAGATAATAAGGAGATTGCTTTTCCACTCACCCCAACTGGTAATCCTCCTAACCCTTTAACTTTTTCTAAATACAAAAAAGCATATTTTTCTACAACTTCAATAAAACAAGTTATATCCGGGTTTTTCAAATTCACTCTAATTTTTAAACCCTGGGCATTGAGTTTTTCAAAAATATACTCTCCTACTTGCTCATTAATCTGCTGAGAGGTTAAAGGAAAATCTTTTTCTCCTCTTTTTGTTTCAACTCTAAAGGTTTTAAACTCTTTATCTTTTAAAATTTCAAAAGACTTTTTATTTAATTCTTTTATATCTTGTTCGCAATCCACAGCAAAACTAAAATAAGCAATGCCAATAACATTTTCCAATGCTTGTCTTATTTTATCCTCTTTTGCCTTATCATCTATCTCAATTAAGATTCTTCCGGAAATTCTTTTTATTTTTTTCACACCATCACAAGAATTAAAAATAAAACTTGTTTTGATATTTTCTATCAACTTTTCTTCAAAAAACTTCCTATTTCCTCCTTTCAATCCAATTTCTGCATAATGACAAATTACAGAATTATATTTCATAATATTATTCCCCCGCCTAAAAGTTCTTTACCCTTATAAAAAACTATTGATTGGCCAGGAGTAATTGCTCTTTGCGGTTTATTAAAAACTACTTTATATTTTGCGTCTTTTATAATTTTAGCACGAGATGAACAAGTTCTATACCTAACTTTAGCCATTATACTTAATGGCAATTTAGGCGCTTTCCCAGAAACCCAATTTATATCTTTTACTATCAATTCTTTGCTCTCTAAATCCTTTTTACTTTCCGTAACTATCAAGATATTCTTTTTAATATCTTTTCTTAAAACATATAATGGTCTTTTTCCTGAAATATTTATTCCTTTTCTCTGTCCTATTGTATAAAACCATAATCCATTATGTTTGCCAATAATCTTTCCTTTAGTATCAATAATATCTCCCAAATTCTTTTTAAGATGTTTTAATAAAAAATCATTACAAGTATTTTTAATAAAACAAACTTCTTGAGATTCTAGAATATCTAACACTGGTAATTTAAATTCCTTAGCCAAATCTTTCACTTGTTTTTTAGTATATCCCCCAACTGGGAATAAAATATGCTTTAATTTTTTTTGCTCCAACTGCCATAGAAAATATGTCTGGTCTTTATCTTTGTCTTTTGCTTTTAATAATTTTTGTGCCCTTACCCGAGCATAATGACCAGTAGCTAAAAATTCTGCCTTCATTTTTTTAACTTGCTTCAGCAAAATACCAAATTTAATCTCTTTATTACAAAGTGCGCAAGGATTAGGCGTTCTTCCTTCTTTATATTCTTTTAAAAAGTAATTTATAATTTCCTTCTTAAATTCTTTCCTGAAATCCAAAACAAAAAAAGGGATATTGAGAATTTGAGCTATGTTGCGAGCTTTTTTCTCAGAACCCTTTAAAGAGTCGGGATAAATCCTCATGAAAACCCCAATTGTTTCTGCTCCGCTTTCTTTTATTAAAGCTGCTGCTACTGAGCTATCTACTCCCCCAGACATAGCAACTGCTATTTTTTTGTTCATATTTCTAAAAAGCCATTGATAATTAAATTTGTAGCTTGTTTTTCCGTGAGTCCTTTCATTCTTAAATAAGTTAACTGTTCTTGAGAAATTTTTCCAATAGAGGCCTCATGAGTTATTTGAGCAAGTTTATTCTTGCAAATTAATTCCGGTATTAAAGAGATATTAGATTTTTTATCAGTCAATAACCCCTGACAATCCAAGTGCCCTCTACTCTCTGAATCAGCAATAACCTGAGAACGCGCTAAAATTTTACTCTCTTTTCCGCCAACCAGCCTAAGATTAATTACTCCGGAAGATCCATTGCCTTTTAATATCAAAACATCTTTTATGTTTGTTTCAGTTTTAACACAGTTTGCTATCACTTTTATATCACAACTTGCTCCAGCAGAAAGATTAAATAAATTATTTATTCTAAGTTTTTTCGGAGTAAAAAGAGTTTTATATGTATAATCTAATTTTGAATCTTTTTCTAAAATAAATTCATATTCTGGTTCAACAATATCTTTTTCCCCCCAGGAATGAATATGGTTATACTTTAAATAAGAGCCTTGTTTTAAAATAATCTTACCATTGGCCTTATGTTTGCCATTTAAATCTTTCTTTAAGGCATTGCAAGAGCCCTGAAGAGAAATTTTCAAATTCTTTTCTACGATTAAAAGATTTTGAAGTTTTTGGCTAATATTCTTATGAGCAATAGAAATACAAGAAAAAAGAGGAAAATTTATTTGATCTTTCACCCAGATAAAATAACCTTGTTCTGGTTTTCTGGAAAAATATTTTCTGGTCCAATCAAACTTTTCCCAGGCTTCCGGACTGGTTAAAAGAGTAACTCCTTTTACCTTAAGAATATTTTTGACCTGATTATCAATTTGCCAAAAATGGACATTTCTTGCACTTTTCATAGCCATATTTTTTAATAGTTTTTAATACTTTTTTATAATTTTTATCTCGGCAAATAATTTTTCCTGAAACCATTACATTTGTAATATCTGGTTTTAAAAAGTTTAAAATAGATCCAGAATGAGTAATTAATAAAACAGAAATCTTTTTGTCTATTAATTCTTTTTTTATTATCTCTGCTACATTCTTTATTTTTTTCAAATCTAATCCTGAATCAACCTCATCAAAAATTACTAATTTGGGGTTTAACGCTAAAATCTGAATAAGTTCTGAGGTCTTTTTTTCTCCTCCGGAAAAATCTAAATTTATATCTCTTTCTAAGAGATGTTTGTCAAATATTTCTTGCTTTAAATCTTTTAATTTAGAATCCTTAACAATTGAAATCTTTTCTAATAATTGGCCTACTTTTACTCCTTTTATCGTGGGAGGAGATTGGAATGATAAGGCAAGTCCAAGCTTTACTCTTTTTTCTGGAGCAAGATTTGTAATTTCTTTTCCTTGAAAAAATATTTTTCCAGTGGTCACTTTATATTTTGGATTTCCTAAAATAGCATGGCAAAGCGTGCTTTTCCCAGAAGCATTAGGTCCTAAAAGTACCTGAACATCGCCCTTTTTCATTTGAAAGTTTACTCCTTTTAGTATTTGCTTTCCATTTCCTTGAACTCTTAAATTTTTGACTTCTAAAAACATAAAATTATTAAAACATCAGAAGTTCTGGCTTAAATATCAACAATATTCCTAAAATAAATATTAACAATCCCCCGATTAAAGTTGTCCAGTAATTATATTTTTCCGTAAACCCAATTTTGCTTAATGTAATAAAGGCTATTAAAAATATAATTAAATCATCAAGCATAAAGATAAAAGAATAAAGCAAAAGATAAAGATAATAACTTGATGGACTTAAATTATTCAAAGTTAAAATTCTGGTATAAATAGCAGGCAAGCCAGCAGAACAGAAAAATTCAACTAAATTTACGCCAAAAGCCAAAATAATAATACTAATCAAGATTCCAAAAGTAAGTGGTGAACTGATTAACTTTTTGGAACGAGTTTCAAAACCTTTCTTTATTTTATCCCCTATTTGTCCATTATCAGTAATTTTACATACTCCTGGTTTAAACTTGATAAAATTTCTAATTTGCCAAATTCCAACTCCCAAAGCCAGAACACCAATAATGGTCCTAGTTAAAGTAACATAACTTATAGCTAAAAACAAATTCAACCAGGCCGTCAGAAGCAGATAATAAACAATCCCAGATGTAATAAGAAATGTTCCTCCAATTAACAACATTTTTTTCCGAGAACGAGTATTTAACAATAGAACAATTAAAAATAAAAGCACCCACATAGCGCAAGGATTCAAGCCATCTAGCGCTCCCAAGGTTACAGTTAAGACAGGCAATGACATTTTGGAAAGATTGGTTGAACCTATAATCGGAAGTTGAATAATTTGATCTTTTTCTGCTTCTTCTTCGCACTCACATTGTTTTAGTTCATGAATAGGGTCTTGGCATCCATTTTCTAAGCATTCTTTTAACATATTTTCAATACGAACTCCTGTAGTTTCTTCATTTAAATATCCAATTACAACCTTATCCCCGATAAAAGTAGCCGGGACCCTAAGTTGTCCTGATTCATTACAAATTTCAAAAAGTTCTGAAAGTAATTTGGCATTATCTTTATTACCAAAAACTTCATATCGCTCTATTTTAACTTGGGGATATCTAATTTGAATATCTTCTAAAAATATCTCCTCTTTAGCGCAATTAGGACATCCATCTCCATAGAAAAAATATAAAACAGCTTGTTCCTGAGAAAAAACTGGAGAAGCGTTAAAAAGAATAAATAAAGAAAATATAACTATTAAAAAAATATTT
>Ga0268285_1000173_pt1 | contig 39911 bp, 39 predicted proteins | sample saktaG_2_FD_190144 | JGI IMG/M metagenome (GOLD analysis project Ga0268285, IMG submission 190144) | Saline water microbial communities from Sakinaw Lake, British Columbia, Canada - sak_2013_06_06_120m | ecosystem: Environmental > Aquatic > Non-marine Saline and Alkaline > Saline ... | reverse complement strand
GCTTGGAATTCTTAGAGACGCTACACAATAGCGCTTTTAGCTGCAAGATGATCTAAATGGGACATCCAACAAATCAGAATCAGTGTCGCTTTCTTTGGATATATCAACCAATTCCTGGCGCACTGCCGTCGCGGGATGAAATGCCAAAAAAGTATATGTCAGAAGATATAAAATAATTTACAATAAAGTGGCGTTACCACTTCATATAACCGATAGCACAAAAATAGTCTATAGGAACAATTTAAGTAAACAAAAAAAATCCGTCGCCGCCAATGGTCATATAGAGATGCCAGCATCAACAGGGCAAAAATCGGATTCGACTTCGTCATAATCGTCATTTGTAAGTTGAACTTTCATTATACTTATTGATATGGAACAAACTATATATAATGTCAGTTACTCATCAGATAAATGTATGTCGGAATTACAAAAACCTGGTGAGAAACCAAAAACATCTGGAGAGTACATCGAACGTGGTCCAAGAGGCGGAGAAGTACCTAACGCGCGTCAAGTAACTATGGAACCGGGGGATAACCCTTTACCACCTACTAAAAAAAGGGTAATACTTGGGAAAAAATTTAAATTATTATAATGAGTTCGCCAACGCGGCAGCCGGTGCCATAGAGCTTGAAGAGAGACGCGCCACGACCTCATCGGCTTCGGGGATCGCCTCCAGCTTTCAGGCCGCCATTCTGGCCCGCTGGACCTCAGCCCCCGTGTCCTTGATCGTCTCAACGCTTGCGGTTTCGTAGAGAATCTTTTGCCTAGCCATGTATATCTACTGGAAAGTGGTTGGGAAGACGAGATAAGCGAAGCATAGTTCTTATCTTCTTATATGGACATAAGACCCCATCAGATCACATCAGAAGCCCGTATATCGCGGATCAGATTTTCGAAGACCTAACTACTGAAATATCGGACCATCAGCTTCTCCAGCACCGCCTTGACGGAATGGAGCCGGTTCTCGCTCTGGTCGAGGATGAGAGACTGGGGCCCGTCCATCACGTCGTCGGTGATCTCCTGGCCTCGGTGGGCCGGAAGGCAGTGCAGCACGATCACGTCGTCGCTTGCGTGACGCAGGAGATCTCTGTTCACGTGGTATCGGCCGAAGGCTGCAAGTCGCCTCTCCTCTCCTCTCCACCCCGCCACGCCCTCGCCAGCCATCCCGCAGGAGCTTTTCGCTCCCTGGACCGCTGGTGGCGATGGCCGGAGAGGTGGCGGTGGGAGAGGAGGCCGTCGGCCACCTGAGACCATGCGGGACTGTGAGTAGAGATTGAAAGATCGATATATCAAACTCGCCAGTTCTGAGACCTCTGAGATCGATCCGAAATCTCGGTCCTCCCGTTCCAGAACTCTTATATCAAGTCGGCACCACAGATTAGCTACGATGAGCGTAATTGCATCTGAAGAGGTCGATCACATCATTCGCAGGTCTTTAGAGAGGGAGATCGGACTTTTGGAGATGAAAAAAAGGATAACAGATGACGAGATCAAGGATTTCGAGCGAAGATACGGTATGGATTCAAACGAGTTTTTGAGGGAATTTGAGAGAGGAGAACTCGGCGATTCTCAAGATTACTTTGAATGGTGGGGCCTCTTAAGAGGACAAACCGTGATCGAAGAAGAGTTAAAGAAGGCAAGAGCGGTGCTTTCTGCTACCAACCGCCTTAGAGGCAGGACTCATGACAGATACTTGCATGATTGAGTCCGTTTATCGCTATCTTGAAGTTACCTACACGAAATAGCGAAGAGGCTTATTTTTCATCCCCGAAGCAAGCTGCTGGGCGGTCAGTCAAGTTGCGGCGGCACTGCATTCCGATGTTGCTGGTTTCAGAAAAAATGTGACGAGAATGTAAAACCACATTTATGTTCACATTTAACGGATCTAATGTGAACATAAATGTGATGTCTCATTTGGGCACACGTTCAAAGCGCTACTTGTGGTAGACATAATGAGCACCGCGACCCTTGCCTACGAGTTCAATCTTTCCAGGATTTTCGCTCATAAGTTCATTCATGAGGCGGACAACCTGATATCTATCCAAATGTGTAATCTGGCGAATTTCCGAGTTTGAAATTTCCGGTTCTTCGTGATCTGATCTCTGCTTGAGAACGCTGAGCATTCGCGTCTTTGCAGCTTCCCAGTCGATGCGCCGATCTCGTTCAGGATGCCCACGGGCCGAAAGTTGGTGATGCAAGTCAGAGCGCAGTATCCAGTAAGTCCCACGGCCGGTTCCACCCCGTTCTAGATAATTCCATTTTAGTTCCATCTCACTGAGAATTTCATGAACCTGGGCTTCTGAACGCTGGCATATCCGAGCTGCTTCTGCAGTGTCCAGTTCAGGATGTCGTAAAAGGTGCTGAAGAATCAAGAGATGATCTACCGAAATCTCCATGCCTCGTTTAGTTTCCTCTTCTACGAAGGCTCGAAAAGGCGCAGACAGTTCACCAGATAGGAGAGTTACCCTCACGGCCTCACCTTGTTCTTCGATGATGGGTGGCTCTTTTCCTTCTATGAGCATGTATCTGAAGATGCGCGGGATTCCGAGGTTGCTCCGGTTGACCAGATGTAGACTTACAAGTGCATTTACTAGGTGAGGATTCCGAGGTACTGGCTGATGGTGGAGTATGTTCTGGGAAGATATGCCACCAATGAAACCCCCCAGATTGCTAATTTCCAATTTATGGGGATACTGCTTGATGAGTATTGGACCCTTGATCCGGTAATCTGCATGGCAAAAGGCGTTCATCAGGCTCTCTCGGAGGGCAATCTCTGGATAGGTGTGATATTCAAAATGGAAAGGCCCATACACGACCGTGGTGAGTGGGTTGTCCGCCATTATTCGGTCGGTCAGACGAGCCAAAGCTATGGGTAAAGCATCCCGCCCATCCATCCTGTCCGAGTAATCTACATCATTCATCATCCGTAGATGGGTCCATACGTAACCCGGAAAGTGTTCCTGGATTGCCTCCTTCTTTCCGGCGAGGAGCAGTCCTGCCCGAGTCAAATGTCCATTCCGAAGAAGACTGAGAGAGTCCAACAAGTCGAGATCATCCATCTGTAAGAGTTCCTCAGGAGCGCGGGCCTGTCGCGCCACTTCACGTAGCTGTTCCATGGCTGAAGCAGAAAGATGCGAGTTAGGATCTCCTGGCACCTTGATTGCGGTAAAGTCGGTCTCCCCTGTCTCCACCATTACGTGCCGTCTCATAGTTCCTGTGAGCGGTTGGCAGTCTTTGCCTATGCGGATCTTGCCTTCGCCAGACGTGGTTGTATAAGGTGGAAGGCCAGGGAATACGTACATGACCAAAAGGCGGCCAGTACCCTCTGGCACGTCTAATTCTTCAAATTGGGGTGTAAGCTTCGGATCGGTGGAGTCGTAAACGGCCATCTTTAGGCGGTTGACATCTACCTCTGGAGGTACGCCCGAGATGGCGCGAGATCGTCCGATGACCTTATCTTTTACACCGAATACCGTGACGCCGCCGCCCCCATTGGCCATGCATACTGCCATCTCGACCACCAATTTCACAGATTGTTCGATGCTGTCGACAATCCATCTCTTGAAATCGAGGTACTGATCTTCCAGCTCATCTGCAGTCTTGGCGTCCAGCTCGTCCAAAAGCAAGCGAATATCTTCGATGCTGCGCATTTTCATCCTCTTCTATCTGAATAAGTTTCATGTGCGTTAATCGGATCGTGAAATATTTTGGAGCGTCTCAAAGTAACGTCTTCCTTCATTGCTAAGACGTATGCCAACTTCGTTATATCCAAAATGTGTGTTACCATCTCCTATCGTACATAAAATATCGACACCATCTACCATACTTCCATCATCGTCAAAATCAGGACCAAGAAATATGTGGGCATTGCTATCTGGATTTTCTGAATATCGGGGATTAACAGAAATTTCAACATAATGTTGCTGAATGAGATTATTTAATATATTCTCGGCAGAATTCGAATCGAAAGGCACACCTTCATAATTTACATATATCGTATCCCATAATTCTTGTACATTGATATAGCCATGATTAATAGGTTGAAAATCTAGAGGTCTGTAAAGCGTTTCGAGGATAGTTCTTTCTAACCAATCACGCGACATAACTCTCCTTTTTCGTATAAATGGTATCATCGCTGTTTGTTCCCTAATATTGAGCCATATCAACTGAGAATATCTCTTTACATCTGGATGAAATAGTAATGAGACAAGATAATAAACAACAGCGATGGCACCAAATATCAACAAAATAAGCCATTGATATTCTTTCAAGCCTTGGAGCATGCCTGTCTCATTTCCCGTCACATTTGCTACAGGTGACTTTGTGGTTAAACTTTCTTCAACAACATTAGGTTGCGGTGATGGATCTTCTAGAATTAATGTTACATTTTTAAATCCAATCAAACGGTTACCTACAATAGGATCTACCACATTAGGCAACCTATAACTGTAAGATACATTGTATTCCGCACCTAGGATATATTCTTCTGGACTTGTGGACGGCGCGGGTTTGACCTTGAACCATTCCTTTATGTAATCTTCGTGAAAATCGCCATATCCTTCCGCCAAAAACGTAGTTTCATCACAATTATAATACAAGGGTGGATTCTCATCTAAATTAGGGTCGAGATCCCACCCATCCGGTACTATTAATTTTATTTTGAGAAAATTTATATGACACTTATCTGGATTAAATATACCTATATTTATTTGTTCCCAATTTCTGAAACTTGTACTAAATGATAAATTCCTAGGACTTACAGAAATTTCAGGGCATATTTTTACGTTTTTTCCACTTGAATGGCTAGATGCAGATGCACCTGAAGCGGCACTTGAAGCAGCCCCATCAGGATGTTGTGCATCACAAAAAGATATTATAATAAATAAAACCATTGATAGTAATATTATCTTTGAAATTAGAAGCCAAAGTTGCTTTATTCGCAATACAAAAGTATTTGGTGCGGGGGATGGGATTCGAACCCACGAACCTCTGCAGGACAGGGTCCTAAGCCCTGCGCCTTTGACCACTTGGCAACCCCCGCTTCAGAATATCATTTTGAGACCATCAGATCATCGGACCATCAGCTTCTCCAGCACCGCCTTGACGGAATGGAGCCGGTTCTCGCTCTGGTCGAGGATGAGAGACTGGAGCCCGTCCATCACGTCGTCGGTGATCTCCTGGCCCCGGTGGGCCGGAAGACAGTGCATGACGATGACGTCGTCGCTTGCGTGGCGCAGGAGATCTTTGTTCACCTGGTAGCGCCCGAAAGCTTTGACCCTCTTGGCGGCCTCGGCCTCGTCGCCCATGGAGACCCAGGTGTCGGTCTCGACGACGTCGGCGCCACGGGCGGCTTTGACGGGATCTGTGACGACGACGGTCCCGCCACCAAGACTATCAGCCTGATCTAATATTTTACGGTCTGGCCCAAAGCCCGGAGGAGAGGCGACGACGATCTCCATCCCCATCAGGGCCGCTGCCAGGATCGTCGAGTTGCAGACGTTGTTTCCATCTCCGACCCAGGCCACCTTCAGCCCTTCGAGACGACCGAACTTCTCCCTCATCGTCATCAGGTCCGCCAGTATCTGGCAGGGGTGCTCGAAATCCGATAAGGAGTTGATTACCGGAACCGTGGCGTGGCGGGCCAGCTCCTCGACGATGGAGTGGCGGTAGACCCGAGCCGCGATCCCGTGGACTAACCGCGAGAGGACGCGGGCGGTGTCGGCAATCGTCTCGCCGCGGCCGAGCTGCAGGTCTCCGCTGCTCAAGTAAAGGGCGTGCCCTCCGAGGTCAGTCATCGCCACCTCCAGGGATACCCTGGTCCTGGTGGAGGGCTTCTCGAAGATGGTGGCCAGGCTCTTTCCCGCCAGAATCGACCGGGTGGCCGGATCGTTTCTTCGAGCCTTCAGATCGTCGGCCCGGTCCAGAATCTCCAGGATCTCCTCTGAGGAGAGGTCGGCTATGGATATCAGGTTCTGGTTCATCTCGGCACTTCCAAGGGTTATGGCGCCCTGATCCTCTCCGCGATCTCCTCAATCGATGTGACCGCTGCCCCCGCAGGGGAGGCAGGAGAAACTTTGGCCCTGAAACTCTTCAGCTCCAAAAGGCCGCCCTCGCCCACCTCGCCCGAGAGGAGCTGGGCAGACCAGGGGCTGCTGGGCATGAAGGCTATGCCGGGGTGGGGTTCCTCCGAGATCTTTGCCGCCACCACAACCTTCCCAGAATCGGTCTCCAGGAGAACCGGCTGGCCGGCTTCGACGCCCAGCGCCTTTGCATCGCTCCCGTCCAAATCGAGGAGGGCACTCTGATCCCGGTACCCGTCGCTGTACATGCCCAACGCCCCCTCCACCTCCTGGAAGATGCCCCTGTAGGTGACCATCGCCACCTCTTTGGCTCCAGCCATCTAGACCGCCTCCATTATCCTTTCGACGACCTCAACGTCGGGCAAGTGATCCGACTTCACCACGGCATCGAACTCAACCTTCACCCCGTCGGTCCGAAGGGCAGAGCCTCCGGCCTCAAGACCTGCCACGGCGATCGGAACCGTCACCAACGCGGCGTCGGTGGTGAGAGTCCTGTGAGAGTTCACCGCCACCGTGGGGATCTTCGCAAGCTTTCTCGCGAGCTTTGCGGGAAGAACGGCCGCGGGGTCGGAACCCACCACCATGACGGCGTCGCAAGCGTCCAAATACTTCGCGATCCCGAACTCGGGGCCGTGGTCGACACCGTCCTTGAAAGAGACACTGTTGACGTGGCCGGTCTCGTCGAAGAGGGTCTGGTTGAACCCCCTGGTATTGTAGTCGCCGAGGGTCGGGATCACGCTGAAGCGAGTGAGCTCGTTCAGCTTTCCGACCAGGGACAAAAAGCCGTCGAGCTCGCCCTTCATGGAATGAGCTAGGCCAAGACCGGTGAAGATCACCCCAAACTTCGCCTTTCGCAGCTTCGTGCCCAGGTTCAGCATCTTCTTCTTGTCCTCGACCTTGGGGATCTTGCCGCCCAGGGTCGCCATCAGCGCCTCCATGAAGTTGCCATCTCCTCCCGGCGGGATCTTGAAGAAGCCGTCGGCGGCGATATCGGCCGTCGGCGATTTGCGGACGTCGATCACGATCGCCTCCCGGTCCTCCTCGTACCCCCTCTGCCTCTTCTCGCCCCGCGGAAAATAGGAGAACCGAGACAGGTGGCGGGGATGGCTGCTGGAGGGATCGTCTCCCCAGTAGATGGAGACGTCGGCGAAGTTTCTCACGTCGTCGAAAGTGCAAGTGGGAAGCTCGCCTTTGAGGATCTTCTCCGTTATGAGCCCCTGAGAGTAAGACGAAGGGTCGTCGATGGCAGAGCCGAGCTTCTTTGCCAACTCGACCCCCGCCTTCTGGGTCGCCAGGGTCGAGTTGCCCCAGCCGAAGAGGAGAAGGTTTTCCGCCCCCTTCAGAACCTCTGCAGCCTCTGATACGGCATCATCGATGCCCACTTCGGACCCGTCTACGGCGGGGGCCAGTCTATCGATACAAAGGGAATCGTAGTGGCCACGCCCCTTTCTGCAGAGGTTCATGGTCTTATTGATCTTGCCCCCCTCAAAATCCACCTCGATATCGTCACAGAGCAGAGAACAACCAGTACAGATCGCCATTAATATCACCTAGATGAACTCGATCGCCTTGCTTGGACAGGTCACGATACAGGCGTTGCAGAGGACCTTCTCTGGCCCAAACCGCCTGCACTGATCTACGTTTACGCACTTTACCACGCCATCTTCCACCATCAAAATCGCTTTGCCGCTGACAGGCCCGCGGCCGATGGCCGTACCCTTGGGATCGTTGGCCACGTTCACGGGACATGCGACTACGCAGTTTCCGCACCCGTAACACTTCTCGGTGTGAATTATCATCCCCGTCTCGGTGGCGTCGGCGCTCAAGATGGGCGCCAGAAGCTCTCTGAGCCCCTCCAGCTTCTTCTCGTACTTTGGCTCCTCTACGAGCGGCGTGCAATCCTCGATCGTTTTCTCCCGGCCGAGCAGCCCGACGGCGAAGGCCATGCAGGTGGGAAGGCCGCACTTCTTGCAGTTCGTCTTGGGCAGAAGCTGATAAATTTCCATGACGCTGACCATTCTATGGCACCTCGATGAACAGGATCAGACAACATTGAGACGGTCAATCGTATTAAGAATGTTGGCATGGAGGCAGCCTTCAAACTTGCGTAAACCTTTTCTCGGCCGTGGGCGTAAAGTCGCTGATGCCCTTCAGGAACCCTCTGGCCCTCCTGGGACTTTTGAGCGCGATCCCCCTGATCATCCTCTACATGATCCGGCCCAAGCCCAAAGACCTGCCCTTTCCGTCGACAACCTTCATAAGAGAGGGGGAGGCGAAGCCCACTGCGGCTCTTAACCGCCTGATCACCGACCCCCTATTCTGGATTCAGCTTTTGGTGATCCTATTTCTGGTCTTCGCCGCCGCAGGCCCCTTCACAGAGGCTAGGGGAACTCAGGGAGCGCATTTGGTGGTGGTGATAGACCTATCCGCCAGCATGGAGGCGAGTTTCAGTGAAGCAAAGGAGATCGTCCTCCGATATGCATCGGGCCAGGATCTGATCAGCATCGTCCTTGCGGAGAATATCCCCATCGTCGTCCTCCGGGAGGGGAACGGAGAGCAGGCGAGAACGGTCCTTGAATCCCTCTCCCCGAGAGCGGTCTCAGCAGACCTCTCAGCGGGGATGATGATGGCAAAAAGCCTCCTGGGAGCCGAGGGCGGTCGGATCCTCATCGTATCCGACTTCGCCAGCTGGACCGGCGACGATCCTGAGGTGACGAGACGGCTGATCGAGAGCGAGGGGACACAGGCGGTCTTCGTCGACTCCGGCGGAGAGGGCGAGAACGTGGGGATCGTCGGCGGCTGGATCGTGGACTCCGGCGGGGCACTGAACTATTCCTGCCTCATAAGAAACTATGGCAGGACAAGGACCGTCCCCATAAAGATTGAGGGGCCCGGGGGCACCTCCACCAGCACCAGAACCATAGACTCCGGGGGCGAAAGCTACCTCACCTTCGACGCCTTCCCCGGCGTCAACTCCGTGACCCTCGAGATCGAAGACGCCATATCCTCAGACAACCGGGCCTACGTCTACACCCCGGAACTTAGGCCTAGGAGGGTTCTTTACCTGGGCGACGATGGACCGGTCCTAGCAGCCCTCAGATCGATCTCCACCGTCGCGATCAGCAGGTCTGGCGAGTACAGCAGGTTCGACCTGGTGGTGATGGAGAACGCGACGGCCGACGGAGAGCTGAACAGATACGTCTACGGCGGCGGCAAAGTCGTCTACGTCGCCTCCAACGCATCAGCCAGCCCCGATTACCTGCCCGTCAGAATAACGGGGGTCGTCAACGACTCCGCACCCCTCTGGACGAGAAACCCGGTCTTCGCAGAGGACGTCCACTTCGACGAGGTGGAGGTCTTCAGCTATCTTCAGGCCTCGGCCCGCCAGGGCTCGGTGACGATCGCCGAGGCGAACGGCGTTCCCGTCATATCCTACTGGAGGCTCGGGAGCGGCACCGTCGTCTACCTGGGCCTCTCCTCCGAAAGGTCTGACTTCTACCAGAGGCCAGAGTACCCGATTTTCTGGTACGAGATGATCAACTGGCTCACAAACGTCCCCGACGCCTCCGAGTCGAACCGCAGGACCGGCGAGATCTTGAGGCTCGGGGAGACGACGCTGGTGGATGCTGCCGGCGAGAGGATCGCAACCGACGTCCTCCTCCTGGACAGGGTCGGAATTTACAGGTTCCAGGGCCGAACTCTCGCCGCCAACATGTACGATCCCATCGAGTCCAACCTACTGGATGCAAAGACCCTCAACCTTGGGTCCTTCACCAGCGGCAAGACCACCGAAAAGGTGATCAAAAAAGACCTCTCCCCATGGCTTGTGCTGATAGCCGTGGGGCTTATAGTCCTTGAGCTTGTGATCCTGCGAAGGAGGCGAGAGAGTTGATTGAGGGGCTCTACTTCTCCGAACCCCGCCTCCTCGTGCTCATCCCCCTGATCGTGATCGTGGGGGTGGCGAGCCTGCGGTGGAACAAGAACAGGCTCCTGGTTCTGAGCAGAACTGCCATATTCTGCCTTCTGGTGGTGGCCCTCGCCAACCCCTACGTCACGGTGACCGAGACTACCCAGACGAAACGGCCCCTCATAACCGTAGTCTCGGACCTCACCGCCTCGACGGAGATATTTGATCGGAACGCGGCCGAGAGGGCCCAGGCGGACCTTCCCGACTCCCAGATCAGAACCTTCTCGGGAACCTCGACGCCCCTGGGCGACAAAATCCTCCAGTACGCCCAGCAGGGCGGAGCCCTCCTTTTGGTCACCGACGGCTACAGCAACAAGGGCCGAGGCCTGGAAGAGGCCCTCGCTCTGGCGAGATCCGCCAACTCCACCGTATTCGCTCTCGAGATGGAGCCGACGAGAGAGGACTACAGCGTCGAGATCTCCGGGACGAACACCGCAGTTCTCGGTGGGGACTACCCCTTCACCGTCATCGCGAGAAGCTCCGGCGGCGAGTTTGAGGGCCTGCTCACCGTCAGGGCCGACGACTCGGTAATATACCAGGACAAGGTCTCCGGGGAGGGGAGGTCCACCTCCATCAAGATATCCCAGCGGTTCCAGTCGACGGGAACCCACCTCGTCGAGGCGACCATAAACTTCCCGCAAGACGCGCAGACGGAGAACGACCGGTACCAGAAGGCGGTCTACGTCGTCCCCAAGCCCGACGTCCTTCTGGTGGCCGAGGAGGACTCCCCCCTCTCGGAGGTCTTATCCGAGCAGTACAAGCTCACCACCACATCCTCGTTCAGGGCCGACCAGCTCGGGTCCGGGGGCAAACGGTACAAGGCAGTGGTCCTGGACAACCAGAAGTACGATCCCGAGCTTGCAAGCCTGAAAGAGTACGTCCGGAACGGTGGCGGCCTCGTGGTGGTGGGAGGCGAAGACGCCTACGACTTTGGAAACTACAGGAACTCAAGCCTCGAAGACGTCCTGCCGGTGAAGTCGGTCCCCAGCATCTTCGAGGGCGGGAAGACGACGGTCATTATCATGGACATCTCCGGAAGCACTCGAAGGGAGATGTCGATAGGGGGCGCCACCTTCCTCGACTACGAGAAGGCCCTCGCAGTAGAGCTTCTCAAGTCTCCCGAGTTCAGGGACGACCGGGTGGCCCTGGTCGTCTTCGGGACCGAGGCCTTCATCGTCTTCACCCCCACCCCCATCGCCGGAAAGCAGATCATGATCCAGGATCGGATATCCAGCCTCTCGCCCCAGCCCGGAGCCCAGGAGGAGACCCAGCTCAATACGGGCCTTGCCCTCGCCTGGGAGATCCTCAACTCCAGCAGCGGAGAGGGCGAAATCATCGTCATCTCCGACGGCAGGGTGAAAGAGTACCCCGAGGTCTTCGAGGATTCGGTGAGGATGATCCAGGAGATGGAGGCGACGGTCCATCTGGTGGAGGTCAAGTCCTTCGAGGACGCTCCCGGAGGGTTCAGGGATCTGGCTGCCAGGTCCGGAGCCGAGTACCATTCCGCCGTCTATCCCGGCTCTGTCACCATAAGGGCCGAAAAGAGGCCAGAAGATGAAGAGCTGCCAGAAGAAGAGGAGATCCCGGCCGGCGGGTACGCCCTGATGATTTTGAACCCGAACCACTACATAACTTCCGATCTCAGCCTCGCCGCCAACGCCACCGGGTTCAACGACGTCACCCCGAAGTCTGGTGGGCAGAGGCTGGTGGTGATGCTCGACGGAAAGCCGATCCTCACCACCTGGAGGTACGGCCTTGGGAGAGTTTGTGCCTTCACCTCCGACGACGGCGCCGCCTGGGCCCCGGAGGTCTACTCGGCCAAAAACTCGAGGCTCGTATCCAGGACCGTGAACTGGGCGGTCGGCGACCCCAGGCCCGAGTCCGGGAGGATCGATGCCGAGGACGGATGGCTGGAAACGCCTCTCGAGATCACCATAACGAGCCCGAGCCCTCCGAAGATCGGGTTGGGACAGGTCGAGAAGGTGGGGGAGAACCGGTACAGGGCGGTTCTCACGCCCGAAAGGCAGGGGATATACACCGTGGGCGATTACGGGATCGCAGTGAACTACCCCCTCGAGTTCAGGCACATTGGCTTCAACCCGGACTTCTCAAGATTGATCATGTCGAGCGGCGGGAAGGTCTTCTCCGAGGCGGAGGTCGCGGGAAGTCTCGTAGAGGAGGCGAGAAAGAGAAGCGAGATCACGACCCAGCAGAGGGTCAGCCGTCGGTGGTTCCTCCTCTTTGCGGCGCTGGCCATCTTCCTTTCAGAGGTGATCGTCAGAAGGTTGAGAGAAGTAAAAAAAAGGTGAGGGGTCCTGCAATCCGCCCAGCCGCCTCAAACCCGAGACCGCGAGTTCGAGGTGATGTAACCCGACTTCGGGCCGAGATTGCGCAATGACGCTTCATTCCAGTGGATCTTGCGCCGACCCCGAAAGCCGGAACTATCAGGCGACCAAAAAGTCGATCTTCGATCGCCTCAAGACGGATTTTTTGAGATCGATCTCCCTTGAGACGGGGACGATTCAAGGGCAATGCGTATCGTTATTTTTGCCAGTGCCAACGGCCACCAATAGCTATTTAGCTTATTGATATCAAGTCTGCTAGAAGACTGGCTCATTTGCAGGACCGAAAGTGGTGGCAAGAGGGCTCCAGGATCTGGAGACGCCACCCTGAAACTAGGCCTGCTGAGACGCAAAACCCCAAATATCGGGACCCACAGCCTCGAAAGCCGGGAGAAGGATGTCTCAAAAGACCGCTCCAACGAATGAGTTCATATATTCTGTGGAGGTAACTACCAGAAGATGAGTTCCGAGATGTGCCCAGTATGTGGCCTTCCCAAAGACCTTTGCATATGCCAAGAGGTAGCCAAGGAGCAGCAGAGGATCACGGTGAAGATCAACAGACGAAGATACGGAAAAGAGGTTACAGTGATACAGGGAATAGATCCTCACGAGATAGATCTCAACGAACTAGCTACATATCTCAAATCGGAGCTTGCCTGCGGTGGAACCGTTAAGGGCTACGGCGTTATCGAGCTGCAAGGCAATCATACCGGGCGTATAAAGAAGATCTTGGTTAAGAAAGGCTTCGGAGAAAGTCAGATCCAGATAAGTTCCTGAAAACCCGCATTCAAATCCGCTTTCTCATCCTTTCCGCCCTTTTCGGGGCCATCTTCTGGCACCTTGAGCTTTGCGGGGAGGAAGGCCTGCTGGGCGCTGGGCGCCTTCAAGCAGCTTTTTTTCGCTGATTTGATAAAAAAAATGGTGGGTGAACTTACTGCTGGAGCTTGGCCGTGCTGACCTTTTTGATCGGCTGATCGATGCCAAGATCAGAGCCCTCGGCCAGGACGATGGCGAAGATCCACTCGCTGAGCTCCGGACAATGTTCAGGCACGCATTCGTTTATGCAACCCGCACAGGGCTCGAATATTTCTCCCGTAAGAAGCTGCCTGAAGCGGCCAGAGGATGATGGGATCCCGACGTACCGCAGCCGATATGTTCTCACTCCACCGGCTGACTCAGGCTCCCTGGTGATGAGATCCTCTTTCAAGAGCTTCGATACTATGCGAGAGCATTTGCGAGAATCGATATCCAAACATTTCCACAGGTCGCTCTGCAGAACCCCGTCCTCATGCAACTTGATGTACTCCAGCGCTTCCTCATACATCTGGACACCCGGACACTCACTCAACCGGACTTATGAGGATTATGTTGTTCCCACGGAGTATCACTGAACCCAGCGATCGCGCCCTCTCACCATCTACGATCTCCACCGTCTCCAGCAGATGGAGGTTTAGATAGTCGTCCACGCTGTTGAGGGTTCCCTCCAGAACGTGATGTTCTGACCCCTTCATCTCCACCTTGATCTTGGACCCGATCAACGTTTGAACTTTCTTAGTTGGAAACACAAGTTTTGCCTCTCGCTCGTTTATTGTCGGCATTCAACCGTCGGCAAAGAGCCGCCTTTTCAGAGATGATCCATCAAATTGAACAGAACCATATTAATGCGACGGGCGTAAAATGGAGGCGATCAAAAGTGCGCGCACTATACCGCCACAACTTCCTTTATGCCGTCTACGTTCTTCGTCAGCTCTCGTTCTACGAAATTCTTGAGAGTCATCTGGGAAAAGGGGCAGCCAGCGCAGCTTCCGGTCAGCTTCACCGAGACCACTCCATCGTCGGCGATGTCGACCAGCTCGATATCGCCGCCTTCCATCCTCAGAGCGTTCCTGATGACCTCAAGCACAGATTCCACTTCTCGTCTCAAATTCGGCATGGATGCTTAATCTCCTCTGACCTTCATAACCGTTACCTTTTGCCCCATTACCGTATACCTTATTCCTTTTAAAGCTTGTTCCAGGCCCCTGACTATAGGCTCGCAATCTCCGTCTATTACCGTATTGACCAGAACCCCAGGCTCTGCGTGATGTCTGACCGCCTCAATGGTCATCTCCGGGTCCTCCTTCAGCCGGAAGTTTCTCCAGGCTTTGGGAGACATCCCCTTGTACTCATAGAGATAAAATCCCGTTATCCCCAGTTCAGTGAGTGTGTTTATCACGCGGCCCAAATGCTCGTGATCGACAAATATCTTGACCATTGTCTTCATAAAATCCCGTCATAATATTTCGACATGAGACTTTAAATAACTTCGCACCTGGTCAGGGTCCAGATACGCTTTTATCCGGTCAGATAGTTTAATTCACCGATCAATATGGGCTCTGGTAAGGACATCCGAGACGTGCTCTTTGAGGCGGGAATATCCATTGACGACGTGGTCAGTGCAGCCCTGGAGCTTTACGTACCGCATCCTGGAGTGGAGACGAGGAATAAGGCCGAAGAGGTCTTCAGAAGAGAGCTCGACATCGCCCTCTCCGACCCCAACCTCTGTCTTCTGATTTACGCAGGGGTCCTCCTGGAAGGGGAGGGGAAGAGAGGAAACCTCCCCAACATGAATAGCTCCGATTACGAGAGGGATTTAACCTACCTCATCGCCGACGAGGTCATTGGAATGAGCATAGCCAAGTACGTTGGAGGGTACAAGGGCTCCTTCGATTACGTCAGGTACGATAAGGCCAAACCGGGGATATTGGGGAAGCTAGGACCCTTCATGGACGACGTCATCGCAGGGCTGATCGGCGGAGTTTCCGCGAACATGTACACCAGGGCGGTGTTCGACTGAAAGACCTTCTTCTCGCCCTCAAGTCTGGCTTTGGGTTTCTCACCACGATACCCGTCGGGATATCGATGGAGGGAATCGAAGCCCTGATGAAGCACGTCTACCTCTTCCCCCTGGTGGGGGCTGCCTTGGGCCTGATCTACGCCATCGTAGCCCTGGCCTTGACGGAGATCGCGCCTCCTGAGATCGTCGCGGCCCTCGTTCTGGTGGCGATCTACAAGCTCTGCGGGATAAACCACGCCGACGGCCTCGCCGACTTCGGAGACGGGGTATCGGCCCACACCACCGTAGAGAAGAAGATCAGCGCCATGAAGGACGTCTACATCGGGACCGGAGGCGTCGTCTTCGTGATGGTGACGATCCTTGCGGTCTATGCCTCCCTCGCAGTCATACTCCGGGTGCCCCTTCCCCTCGCCCTGATAGTGGCGGAGGTTGCGGCCAAGCAGTCGATGATAGCCTTCGCCGCCTTTTCCGTCCCCCTCCACAAGGGCTTCGGCCAGATAGCCATCGAGAACACCAATAGGTCCGACTTTCTGATAGGCCTCGTCATAGCAGCCCTGATCTGCGGAGCGGTCATGGGCATCTTCGGCATCGCGGTCCTCCTCGTCGCCCAGATCTCGGCCCTTTACATGGTCGTCGTCTCCAAGAGAAACTTTGGTGGCGCCACCGGTGACGGCTTAGGTGCCACCAACGAGGTGGCGAGATGCGTCGCCCTCGTCTCCGCCGCGATATTGACGACCAACGCATTCGGATGGGAGGTTCTCCTCTGGACGCCGTGGTGATGGCAGGGGGGCTTGGAACCAGGCTGAAGATGGGGGAGAAGCCGATGGTCCGACTTTTTGGCCGACCCCTCATCGACCGCGTCGTCAGCGCCCTTCAGGATAGCTCCGTCGATAGGGTCCTGGTGGCGGCCACCACCAACGTCCCCGAAACGAGAAGATGGGCCGAGGTGGAGAGGGGGCTCGATGTGGTGGAGACGCCGGGCGAGGGATACGTTCCCGACATGGTATTCGCCGTCGAAGAGGCGGGGATCGATGAGCCCGTCCTGATCGTGATGGCGGACCTGCCCCTTTTGAGAGGAGATATCGTAGACGAGATCATCGAAGTCTACGACGAGGTCCCTGAGCCCGCCCTCTCGGTCCACGCGCCCCTGGAGATATACCGGCGGATCGGAGGGAAGCCCGACGCCCTCTTCAACTATCGGGGGCGGTTCATAGTTCCCTCGGGGGTGAACGTCCTCCTGGGGTCTGAGATAAGGTTCGAACAGGAGGACTACCACCTGATACTCGACAGGATAGAGCTGGCGGTGAACGTGAACTCCCCAAGGGATCTGGCGATATGCGAGTCGATCCTCCGGGGAGACTTGAAGATTTGAGTTTGGGGATGAAGACATGGATTACATTACGATAGACGACGAAAAATACTCGGTCGAAGACCTGGAAACACTCACAGGAGAGGCGAGACCTTCCGAACCTAAGGGGTACATACTCCTGCTAGTAAGGGTCCTCAAGGACCCGCTCGGCCTGCCTCGAATGCTGAAGGAGATATGCACCCTCAAGCTGAACGATGAGGAGAGGCGAGACCTTCGGATGGCCCTGATCAGGGTCCAGATAGAGAGCGATCTGAAGATGAACGAGGACATCCAGAGGTACCAGCAGAGACGTTACGTATCCCAGGTGATCGAGATACTCCTCTTCAAAGACCTGCTTCTAGCGTCAGGAGAGCCAGAAGAGATCGAGTGAAAAGCTCGCAGGAAAACCGAGAAAACTTCTGCCAGTGAAAGGACCTTCATAATCCCGAACGTCCCGTAGCCAGATCCGAATAAAACCGAATCCCGATAAAACCGATAAAAATAGATAGAGAAGGTGTGCCCTGAGGGGCACACTTCATCGCTTTTACTTCTTTGGCGGCCAGTTCTTCTCCATCCAGCCAGGTATACGGCCCGAGTCCTCGGGACCTGCCATGGCCGTGACCTCATATTTGTACAGCTCATCGATCTCGCCGGTGAACCTGGCGCACATTCCCGGAAGGATGATCGCCTTGTGGGTCCTCTCTGCGGGGTTGAGGCCTTCCTCATCCAATGTTTCCTTGATCTTACCGGGGGTGATCTGCCCACCGGCCACAGAAGCCTGCACGCCGATTCCGTCGGTGTTGACCGCCACCAGGTAGGCGTCGATGTCGTTGGACCCGAGGTCAGACTCCACCGTGTAGTAGGTCAGGGCGAAGTTGGTGGTGATAAATATCGGCGACTCGTCTGTCGGCTTGCCCACCACGTGAGCGCCTGGCTTGACCTGCACAGGAGTTCTGGGATCTGTGTAGATGTTGAACCTCATGTGCATGTCCGGCATGACGCTGTGGGGCTCGATGCAGTGCTTGATCATTATGTCTGCGCCACGGCAGACGAAGGTCGCGGTGAGAAGGCTCTCCCAGTAGGCGGCCCTCACGGGGTCGTCGGTGGTCATCCAGGCGGTGATCGGCAGAGACATGATCGGGAAGTTGAAGTCCTTCTGGCCCTCCTCTGTGGCAGCTCTTCGGAGCTTTATGAAGTTGTGCAGGGTCTCCTGGAGCTTCTCGCCGTTGGGTGCGGTGCCCGGATCGACGATTATGTCCTTGATTCCCATCTCCTTGAAGGTGACCGCCATCGACTTCAGGCCGTCCAGGTCGAAGGGAACGCTCACTGTGACGGGAACCTTGTAGTCGTAGGCGAGCTGAGCCACTTCCTTCCAGTTGTCCTTGGTGGCGGCGTAGATTATGGGCCTGTTCTCTGCCGCAACCTCGAGACCTGCTTTCAGGACCTTGGGATCGAAGGAGCAGAGGATCAAGGGCTTCTTGGTGGTCTCCTGGACCTTCTTGACGCAAGCTGCAAACTTGGCGGGGTCGCCGGTGACGGACCTGACCGCGATCATCTCGACCTCTTCCCAGTGGCCGATGTAGAACTTCCTCCACTCGGCGATGGCCTTTGTCCTCTCCACCAGAGCAGCCTCATCCATGTCGTCGGTGACGTCGAAGGCGAATGGTGGCCAGTTGAAGAAGGTCATCTGGTGGCGGTACATCACGTCCTCGCCTCCAATCTTGAACTGCTGGTCGCCGGTTCCGGTGTAGACCAGAGCAACCTCGGGAGCGATGGTCTCTTTTAGATTGGCCAGCTTCTTGGCGTACTTCTTCTGTTTCTTCGGGTCGAAGAGAGGCTTGCACTCGTCGATGGTTCTCTCTCTTGCGATCAGACCTGCAGCAAAGGCCATACAGGTCGGCTCGCCGCACTCGCCACAGTTGGTCTGAGGCAGGAACTTGTACAGGTTGAGCGGGCTAGATTCCTTCATCGGCTATCACACCCCCGCAGAGATCCAGTTGGTGGTATCCGGCGTCTCCGCCTTGACGAGGCCCATCAGAGACTTGGTGATCTCCTGCAGGTAGGCGACGGCGATCGGGTTCATCATCATGAACAGATCGACACCGGCCATTGCCAGAGAGAACCCGGTGAGGATCTCCCATATGGGACCTCTCAGCATCCTGTCACCCCACGATGAGTCTTCCTTGTTGGGGGAGTTGACCATCCAGGCCTCTCTGACACCCCACGCGTTGGTGGTACCCGAAGACATCGGGAAGTTCAGCTCCTGGTCGCCCTTCAGGCCACCGAGCCTGATCCTCTCCATGTTGGAGTAGGCGAAGTCCAAACCGTAGGCCAGTGCAGCCGTTGTCGGGTCCATCACGATGGATTCCCTTGGCACGCCAGAGACCTTCATCAGCTTTCTGTCAAGCTCCTTCTGGGCGTTGATCTCCAGCTGAGTCCAGGCCAGACAGACGTTGTCGTTCTCGGCGCAGGACTTGCCGATGGCCTCCCAGTCAAGGTTCAGGCTGGCGCTGGCGATGAGTGCCCGCTCGCCCTGGGCCACCTCTGAGGCCTTGGTCAGAACCTCTGCGTCCTTCTCGGGGTTGCCGCTGCCACCGATGCAGATGGGAACGTCGACCGCCTGGAGGACGTCCTCTACGACCTTCACCGCTTCCTTTGCAGAGGTGTCCTTGACCAGGGGATCGGTGCTGATCAGGTGAGTCGTCACGAGGTCGGCGCCGAACTCCTTGACCGCCTTCTTGGCCCAGTCGGCGGGATCGCTCATGACGTCCTCGTAGTGCATCTTGACGGCCTTAGCCATGCCGATCGGCATGTCGAAAACGTCGACGGTAACGGCGGGCCTGTGCGGCATCACAGCGTCGTAGAAGAAGGGCATCGCCTTCTCGCCGCCGATCTTGATCACGTGACCTCTCGATCCGCCCTCGGACTTGGTGGCCCCTAGCTGGACCTCCTGGATCTGAGTCTTCCAGGTCTTGTCGGCTCCCACCTCGAACTTGGCGCTCTTGAGAGTGTCAGGTATCTTGAAGGCCGGAATTGCAGCTGCGGCCTTGGCCAGCTCTTCGGGTGCGGGCGATACTGCCTGAGCCACCGCAACCGGCTGAAGCAGGCTGTCCACAGGATAGCCGAAGGCCTTGGCCATGTTGACCAGCTGGACCGCAACCTTTGCGACCTCTTCGCCGAAGTAGTAGGCGAAGAGAGGCCCGACGCCGCCAGCTCCAGCGTCGATCTCCAGTTCGATGTCACCCTCGATGGTGATCCCCTCGAGGGACTTTACGTCCATTTCCGCCAGTTTCTTATTTAAGTCGGATATGTTTAGTTTCTCTCCCATGTTCATCTCCCCTCATAGACCGATCTCTTTGATTATGCGCTCCTCCACTTCCACGACGGCAGGAGAGTCGTCTGGCAGGTCGACCAACGGGTCGCCGACCAGATCGAGCTGAGCTACATTCTCGTCGTAGGGAATCAAGCCGATAACCTTCAGGCCCAAACCGCTTGCGACCTTTTGGATCTGATCTTTGGACAGATCGTGAACCTTGTTCGCTATGACATAGAGGTTCCCGTACTTCAGATCGAGCTCGTCGGCGAGCTGTCTGATCGTCTCTGCGGTCTTGAGCCCCCTGCGAGATTCATCGGTGATCACGATCAGCGAATCCACTTCAGAAATGGTCTTGCGGCTCAGATGTTCAAGTCCCGCCGGAGAATCCACGAGAACCAGGTCGTAGTCGTCTATGGTCTCGTCCATGATCCCCTTCAGCAAAGAATTGAGATAACAGTAACATCCGGACCCTTCCGACCGGCCCATCACCAAAAGATCGTATCCTTTCTTCTCCAGAAGCGCTTCGAAGATCTTCGCCGCGAATAGCTGCTTCTTGTCGTAATCTGGCGGCAACGAGATCCGAGAATCCTGAATCTCCTCTCTTATGTCCCCCACGGTCATCTCCACATCATCCCCCAACGCGTCTGCAAGGTTCGCGTCAGGATCGGCGTCTATGGCCAGGATGGTGGTTTTTTCGTCTCTCTTCAATAGAGACCTGATTATAATCGCGGTGACCACGGTCTTGCCGGTGCCGCCCTTTCCGGTTATCGCTATAACTTTCCCCACGGTACTAGCCTTCTACTTGCCTTTTGCGCTCTTCGGCTTTATGACGACTTCCTTGATGGAGATGTTGGCGCCTTTTAGCTCCAGGACCATGCCGCCGGACCCGCCTGCAGGCATCGCAAAGGCGGGCGCTGATGCCGCCGCGGGGGCTGCTGCCTCGGGCTCCTTCTTCTTCAACTTAAGTGATAACTTCTTGCCAGCCATAATAATCTCTCCCTCTCGATTTCTCTCTCATCCTCTTCGAAACCAACCGTCACGCAGAAGGCGTGACGATCGGGACAATCCCTCTCACTTAAGATATAGGAGGGAAAAGGTGAGAGCTCACTTAGCGAGCGTCACCTTTTCGATGGTAACCTTTGCGTCCTTGAGGACCAGCTTGATCCCGCTAGACCCACCAGCGGACATCGCAAATGCGGGCGCTCCTGCCGCCGGTGCCGCTGTTGCGGCAGAGGCTGCGGCTGCTTCAGGTTCCTTCTTCTTCAGCTTAAGTGACAGTTTTTTTGCCATTCCTCTAACCTCCTACACCCTCAAACACAGAGATACTATAAATTCTTACTCCAGTATGCCCTCGTCCTGCAGGTACTCGATGACCTGCATGAACTGGCCCTCGCTCATGTTCAGCTTCTCCTTGATCGCGTCGACGTCGATGTCGCCGCCGCTCTCCTCGATGAAGGCGATGACAGCGTCCTCGAACTCGGAGGGGTCCTCGATCTTCCAGCCCTCGGAGATCTTCTTGCTGTCGACCTTCCTCTCGACACCGTCAACCACAGGGTGGTCGGCCTTCAGGAGGAACTTCTTCAGGGACTCGAGGTCCGGCGCGTCCTCTTCGGTCGCGATCTTGTCGAACATATCGGCGTCGATGCCCTCCTTCACCTTCTCCTTGAGCTCCTTTGGCATCCAGACGATGCGTCTCCAGCCGCCGTCGGCCTGGAGGAACTTGGGCGAGAAGTAGTAGAGTATTCCCATTCCCAGGAATCCGACTACCTGCTTGCCGCCACCGGCCTGGCCGGCCATCGTCGAGAACGGAAGACCGTTCGGTGTCGGGTTCCTGAAGTCGCGGTCGACTATGCCGATCCCGTCAACCTCGGGCATGTAGAAGCCGATCGTCTCGAAACAGCCGCAGGAAGTGTGGGGCGCATCGAAGAAGGTGTAAAGAGCCATCCTCGAATACTCGCCGCCGGACCTGGAGGCCGCCATCTCGTTCACAGACTCGTACTCGCCGGCAATATCGTCGATAAGGCCCTCTTTAGGTATCTGGAACTGGGGTCCCTCGGGGTCGACCTTGGCCGCGGCACGGCCGTCGAACCAGCTGATGGCACCGCACAATGACGGCCTGTCAGGGGTCACGCAGCATGCGCTCGTCGGGGCGAAGGACTGGCAGAGGGTGCAGCCATAGAAGACGTCGACCTCTTCGTCGTGAAGACCCTTGGCACGCGCGTCTCTGGCACTGTACTTGGCATGAGCCTCTTCAAGGCCCTTGGCTACCTCCTCAGGAGAAGTAAGGATGACCGCTTCTATTTTCTCGATGAAGGGCAACTCGGCCAAGTAAAGTTTCATGACGTTCTTGAAGATTTGCTCAAAAGAGGTAACCCCAGCCTTCTTGAGATCGAGGCCCGCCCTCATCCAGATAGCGTCCCTCTGGTTAAGATGCATTAGGCCGTGGACGTAGGATAGAAGAGCGTGGTTACGCCTCTCGATGATCGATTCGAGGTCGGTCTCGATAAGCTCGCCGGCCACCTTGAAGATCATCCCGAAGGGGATCGTCTTCCCCTCCTCGATCTCGTTTATGTCGGGGCCCTTGATTGTCACCTTCCCGTCCTCGACCTCGTCCATAGGCGCGGAAATGCAAAGCTCGAAGCCATCCGCCTTCGGACCGCCCATCTCTACCCATATCTCTTCTTTCCTGATCCGCTCCCCCTCGTACATGGGGGACAATTCCAGTTCGATTTCTTCTGCCATTTCTACAACTCCGTTCTCGAAGATTATGTCCAGAACAAAACCTGCACGTTTACGACGCCCGTCTCCTCCAACCTTTCTCCTCCAACCTTTCATCAATCGGGACCTTTTTCCCAGGTTATCGACATTGAGACCTTCCCTCTTAAAAGTCGGAAGTCAAAAACAGAATATTGGCGTCAATGAGATCTCGCAAAGCTTCGATATTGATGCATGGAAGTCGGAGAGAGGGCGAAGGAGGTCAAGAGATCCGTCACCCATTTGCGCGGCCAAAGTCCATTTGCGCTGCAAACCAGAGGGCAAAGGAGGTCAAGCCCATCACCCTCCATATCATTGGTCTATCATTTCTGGCCACGTCGAGCCGAGGCCCGGGTTGCGGGATCTTCCGGCGAGACCGCCGTCCTTGACCCCGCCCATCTCCGCCCACCTCCGCTGCCATACAGAGCTCAAACCCGGATTATCCGGATTTAGCGAGCTCGATCATCGTAATTTACTTGATTGAGACCATACCCCCAAAAATAAAAAGGGGGATGGTTCACGCCGTCAATTTAGCGATTACCTCGTCTATGGCCTCGTGGTACTTGTCCGGATCGAAGGCGAGGTTTCCGAAGGTCATGTCGGCGTTGACGTGGTAGTACCTATCGATGGAGACCCTCTTGATGTCCCTGTTGAAGTTCTTGAGCGCAGAGAACATGGCGCTGGCGAACTTGTAGAAGATCCCCATGAATATCACGACGTCATACTGGCCCTGGCCGTCCAGCCCCTGCCAGTCCTTGAACCGCAGGTAGTTGGTCAGCGGGTGAAGCCCGATCATCGTGACGTTATCGGTGTAGCCCCTCTCGATGAAGCCCTTGATGGAATGGGCGGTGGCCGCGATCGGAACTCCCGTCTTTCCGATAGCGATCATCTTGTCGAACATCACGGGGTCCTCGAAGAGCTCTGCGCCAACGACGAGAAGAGGCCTCTTTGCCTTCTTGATTATGGCACCTATGACCGCAGTGTTGTAGGCCTTCGCCATCTCCGGCCCTGGAATCTGGGCCATCTCAAAGGGAACCGCATTCTTGGTAGTGTCGACTGCCATTTTTATCGCCTCCTCACTTCTTAACCCTGATCTTCCTCTCGATGTTCGTGGGGTCGAAGCTCACGTCCACCTTTCTGATCGGACCGCTGAGGATCGCCTTCCTCTTCCAGTCGATCTCCCAGCCGTACTTCGACTCCAGCTCCTTCATCATATTTTCCTTCCACTTGAGGGGAAGATCCGAGCCGTGCCGGACGTAGATCGGCCAGTCTGGTGGCATGCACCCGAAGTACTTCATGCAGATGTCGCAGTAGTGGGTCAGCTTGATCATCCTGCCCTGGCTGTTGTCGCTGGGCCTGAAGCAGAGCTTGGCCATCATCATCATCGCCTCTTCCTTCGTCTCGGCGACGTAGAGGAGGTGCTCTGGCGCGGGCTCACAGTAAACCCTGGAACCGTCCCTCGCGTCGATGATCTCCCAGTCCTCCTTCTTGTCGGTCCTGCCGAGGAATGCACGGCGGTACATGACGCTGTGGGGCTGGACGACGGCGGGAACTCCGAGCCTGTTGAACCCGGTGGCGATGGAGGCCGCCTTCTGAGACATGGCACCCCAGGCGACGCCGCAGGCTCCTACCTTGGAGAGGACGTAGTCGGCGATGTCGTCGTAGTTGCCTCTCTCGTTCCTCCCGGCGAAGATCGTCGCCACTTTGATGGCAGCGCCATGGATGTGGGCGTTGGAGACGCAGCTACCGATGTTGCAGATGTTCCTGCCGTCGAAGCCGCCTGGGAACTGCTCCCAGATCGTCTTGCCGTCCTCGTCGGTGTAGAGGGACATGTCCATCGCCATGCAGCCGGTGGTGGTGACGATGAAGCCCCTGTCAACGAACTCGCGGGCGATGTCGTAGCACTCTTTGGTCCCGTTCGGGTAATTTGCGCATCCGATGATGGCGATGACGCCGGGGATCGTTCCAAGAACCAGAGGTGCGCCCACACGCCTGATCTCGGTGTCCTTGACGGGACCTCTTCCGGCCCTCATCTTGAACTTGTGGTTTCTGATGTACTCCTGGTTGGCGTAGGCGTAGAGGCTCAGGATCGGTATGTCCTGGGGGCAGACCTGCTCGCACCTTCTGCAGCCGACGCAGATCTCGTAGGTCGAGCTGAGAGGCTCGAGGTTCCCCTTCGCCGCCTCCTGGACGACGTCGCCTATCTTGATGTGGGGCGGACAGACGAACTGACAGGAGTGGCAGTAGGTACAGGACTCGGCGTACTTCTTGAAATCCTCCGCGGTGATGAAGGCCTTCTCCCTCTCCTCGACGCGCTTCGGTTTGACGGCGATGGCGGTCCTGACGCCGACCTCTCCGGCCTTGATCGGGTCTATGATGGCGACGCCCGGCATCCTGAAGTTGACCAGGTCGTCGACGATCTCGTCAACGGGATCGTTCGTCCTGTCCGGCAGGCCGAGCATGATCTTCTCGTTGGTGGCTATCAGTGGCACCTTCCGCGCCGAGCAATCCTCGAGGGCGTCGCAATAGACGCACTGCTCGTCGACCATGACGCAGTCCATGACGTCGGCCCTGACCATCTTTCTCCACCAGCCCATGGCTCCTGCGACCTTGGCCTTGGTCCCGACCATCCTGTATTTATCGTTAATAATTTCGGGATAGCCGAGGCCCTCGCCGATCCTGGTGTTGTCGATGGCCGTGCAGCATACGCCGCCGATGTCGACCTTGCCCCAGAGATCGTTGTCCTCGGTGTAGAACATAGCCTCTGCGGAGCCCGCCAGGTTGTGGCCGTAGGTGATGAGGATCGCCTTGTTCTTGTCGAGGGTCCCCATGCCGCACTCTACCAGGGGAGCGTCCTCGTCGCCCCTTGGCATGTCGTAGGCGATGATCTGGACCATATCCGAGACCTCTTTGCCCAGGGAGTCGAGCATGCCGGCGTGGAGGGCCTTCGACTCGAAGTCCCTGTAGTTTCCTTCCTGGCCGACGTGGGTGCAAGCCAGAAGCTGCGCAACCTCCTCCTCGATGTAGCTCAGGACCGGCCCGAACTCCTTCAGGGTCTTGGGTTTCATTCCCGTAACGGTCCTGGTCAGCGGTGCGTCCACCAGGATCTCTTCGCCCATATTGAAGGGTAGGTCGCCGAACTTTTCCAGGGTCCAGTGGTAGAGGTGTCGGCCGTGAGCGCAGTGAGCTGTACAGCCCATGAGGACCGCCAGGAGAACGATCCTGCCCTGCTGGGCTGCCTGGTTTATGCCGCAGGCGCCTCTCTTGTTACCGGTCAGGTCGCAGGGACCGTAGGTACAGAGGGTGCACCGATCACAGATCGGGGAGTAGAAGACCCTGTACCTGTTTATGAGCTTGAAGTCCCAGTCTCGAAGCGTGGCGATGCTTGGACAGGGGAACGGGCCCATGGGTTGGTCCCACTCCTCCACCTCCTTCACGATCTCGCCGATGTTGATCTGGACATTTTGCATGTCCTCGACGGCAAAACTGCCTTCCATCTTATCCATCTTCTCACCTCTCTCTGATAAATATCCGCGCACTATACCAGGTTAATTGCTTGATATAAACCTTGTGGGTTCTATGTCAATCAGATGCCAGAAAATATTCTCAATTAAATCAACTAAAAAGGATTTACATATGGTTGAAAGTTCAAATTTATACGAATCATTTTACAAGATATTGACTCATATTTTGCCATATACAAGCAACAAAAGATGTTATTCGGATCAAATATTTTACAAAAAAGCGACAGATATTTTCGACGATTTGATGAGAATTAAGAGAGGTTTTTGGGCAAATATTTTACAAAAAAGGATTTCAGTCCCATGAGATCGGGACGATTCTGCCAGCTGGCCTCAAAACCAAAAAATCAAAGAAAAAGGGTCGAGATCGATCTTCGTGATGGCGGCCTCGGCGTGATCAGAAGACCATCTCATCCCATCAGCACGTCCAGAACCTCTCTCAGGGCCTTCACCGGGATCTGGCCGGGAGCGGTCGCGCTTTCGATGTAGCCATAAGTGAGTACCGAGCCGTATATCGGGGCCACCGCTCGAAGGTGCCTCCCAACATCTCCCATCCCCATCAAAGTGGTTGGACCCTCCGTCTCCAAAACGAGCTTCAGAAGATCGAGACAGTCCTCCAGGGATGCAGGGGTCAGGGCGATCTTGGCGATCTCGGCTCCGGCCTCGAAGATCTCCTTCAGCATCGACCTGAGCACATCAAGGGGTGGCATCCCTTCGAAGTCGTGGTAAGAAATTATCACTGGCCCATCCACCATCTTCATGAGACGGTCGCGCCCCTCGGCCCGGAGTTCCACGTCCACAATGTCCGCCCAGGCCGAGGCCCCGGCCAGGATCTCGATCCTCTCGTCCTCGCCTCCATGGAACGCGCCGCCTTCCTGGATCATCCTATTGGTGGCGATTATGGGAAGGGTCGTTGCCTCTCGCACCTCCCTGATGATCCTTATCGGATCCCCTGGGAGGAGGTCGAGCCTCACCTCCACCAGGTCTGCTCCGAGGCCTTCCGCAACACCGGCGTTTCTGGCCGCCTCCTCCCCGCTCAACACGGCCACCACCGCCGGGGCCTCGATCTCCAGGGCTCCTAAAACGAGCTTCCTCTTGCCGAGCTTCTTCTCATTCATATTCTGGGGCATCCATTTCCTCGATTTCTATTCCGCCCGAAAGCTCCTCGCCGTTCCCTAGAGGCTCATCTCTCGAGGATGCTCTCCTCGATGCTCATTCCGAAGTGGCGGGCCTTCCCCTCGAAGTGGACCAGGACCTTGTCCCCCACCTTCAGGTCGGTGACTGACTTTGGCGTCCCGTCCTCGCCGACGAGTTTGATCGTCTCGGCGTTCTGGAGGAGGGTGCTCATCTTCTCCCCGCCCACCTCGGCCTCGATCAGCATCAGGGGTCTCTTCTCGATCTTCACCCTGCCGACGATGGCGGTCTGGGTTTCGCCCTCCTTGTCGACGACCGTCACCTCGTCGCCAGCCTTCAGCTCCGAGAGGTACCTGGTCTTGTCTCCGACCTTGACGTAGGCGTGGACGGCTCCAGCATTGACCCTGAAGGGGCGGGCTGCTACGTAGGAGCTCTCCTCGGACTCGCTGTGGACCAGGAAGGCGGCTTTCGACTGGGACCCGACGAGCATCCCTTCTCCAGGATGCATCATGGTGCAGGTGTCGACGCAGACCCGATCGCCCATCCCGACGGGCCTAATATCGGTGATCTTGGCGGAGACGAGATCGAGCTTCGCCATACCGGCCTTCTCCGCCGCCTTTTGAACCCTCTTGATCTCCGAGAGGTCCGATGTGTCGAGGAGGATGCCGTCTGCCCCCTTCTCTAGGGTCGCGAGGTCGACGTCGGCCTCCTCGGCGGTCTTGACGCCGCTTATTATCTTGACCTTCTCGCCCTGGAGGCCTGCGATCATGTTCTCGAGGGGGATAACCTTCCAGTCGGTCCCGACGACCACCAGGTAGTCGACGTTCTTTCCCAGCTCCACAGCGAACTGCTCGTACCTCTTGCTCTTAATCTCGACGTAGCCAGCGACCGTCCCCTCGGTGGCCCGAGCGAGGCTTATGTCAAGAGAGGCCCCGAACTCCTCGGGCAGGGGAACCGAGCCGTCGCCCTCGCCGCCGCGGCCTATTACGAGTATGTCTTCCTTCTCCCTCTCGGTCCCGAAGGAGGCGACCAATATATCGCCCAGCTTTCTGACCTTGTCGGCGTCTTCAGGTTTAGCCACCACGCAGTCGAACCCGGATTCGAGAGCCGTGGTGATTCTGGGCTTTATCTCCTCCCAGGAGCCCTCGCTGGCCATGAGCCACTTCTCTTTCATGGATCACGAAGTAGAAGCTCAGGTTACTAATTTCTTTTGGAGACTCGGGTTTTCGTCTCGATGCTCAGCCTCTTGCCGCAGGGATATGAAACATCGTTTCATCCGTGATATTTAAGAACAGGTTCCGACAGAAGACTAGCCGAATGACGAAGATCGCCCGGATCCTCATCGGATCGGCAGCCCTCTCTTTCGGCCTTCTATCCAAGTCCCTGCCCCCGATCGTCTTGGGCCTGGTGCTGGCAAAGATGATCGTGGTTTTGAACGTGGGGGTGATGGTCTTCTGGTGAGGAAGGACACAAAACAAAATAGGAGCGGAGGGGCGGCGCGCGGAAAGCCACGCCACCGCCCCCCAGGCCGCCGTTTTCAGAGATTATCTGCAGACTTCTGATCTGCGGCTTTTTCAAGCTCAAACCTCTTCGGATTCGGCTCCAGTTCCCGTAACCGAGAGGGTGTACTGGAAGGCGTCGCCCAGGTAGGATTCGACCTCGATATAGTAGGTCCCCGGATCCAGCTCCACCTCGATCTTGGACCAGGTTCCCTCACCGCCGTCGTCGTCGTAGTCTATCTCCTCCATCTCTTCGTCGTAGAGGTAGAGGTAAGAATCGCCGTCGGAATCTCCCGAGGTCTCTATGACGACCTCCAGGGCCTCCTCGACCACGACGACGCGGTAGTCGACGTCGTCTCCGGGAAGGATGCAACCCACCTTCGTCAGCTCGACGCCGGCGGTCAGTACGCCCATATCCAGAGCCTCCTCGGGGGAGTCGTTCGGCTCATCTTCGCATTCGAAGTTCGAGAAGGCGATGATCAGGACGTAGCCTGCTACGGGGTCCAGGCTCTCGGACTCCGCCCGGACGGCGTATCTTCCAGCTTTGAGATCGGCCTCGATCCCGTAATCGCCGCGATCCATCGGAAGATAGCTGCTTTCGCTCTCGTTGTAGCCGTAAAGGACGAGGGAGATTGCGTCCGAATCGCCGAAGAGGTCGAAGTAGTCCTCGTAATCTTCGTCGTCCTCTTCGCCGTCATCGGCGAGGCCCGCCGTGGAGATGGCGCTGATCATGGCATAGCCCTCTGACTCAGGGTCCACCTCGAAGAGGAAGAAGTCGGTGTCGGCCATCGGCTCAATCGAGCCGCCGACCGCCGTCATCTCGGCCAGGGGCCCAAGGTCGTTGCCATCGGATATGCAGTCGTTGGGCTCGGACTCGAATAAGCTGCTGAGGGCGATGGAGTAGTTGCCGATCTCCAGGTCGACCGAATCGACCCGGACGAAGTAGGTGCCAGCTTCTGCCGTCATCGAAAGGAGGCCCTCGTCGGAGTCGAGGTAGCCCAGATTACCGTCGTATAAGACCAGCCTTACGGTCTTCGTCGTATCCGAGGATATGACCAGGTCTGCGGACTCAGCCTCGACGGCGAATTTGAACCAGTCGATGTCGCCGGGATATCCGAGGGACGCCTGATACGAGATCATCCCACCGTCGGCCCCGATCGTCCCGAGGTCCGTCGCCCCTGAGGCGACGTCGTCCGGCTCCGCCTCCAGGGCGAGCCCCACCCCTCCCAAGAAGAGGAGAATCGCCAAAGATGCGATCAATTTTGCGCTCATTTTTGTGCTCATATATGTGTTCCTCTAGTTGTAGTATTAAGCATCAGTTCCGATATTTAATTTAGCGTCCCTGGGAAAAGCGTCATTAATGGACGGAGATTTCCAGAACCAAGCTCGTCCTGAGCATCGAATAAACGCCGGAATTGGGGTCGGGAACTGTGAATCTTTTTATAGCCTCAGCGCCAGTTCATCCTCAGGAGGCAGGCACACGACGAGACCGATCCCGGCCCTGGCGCTGGCGGCGCTTCTGCTGCTGATGGCGGCGGGCGCGTCGCATGGCGCGTCCGAGGACTCACGCGAGGTGGTCTTGGCCGACGATATCCTGGCCGCGATCGAGCGGGGCGATCCGGTCGATTATGACGGCGTGATCGTGGTGGGGGATCTGGACATTGGAGCGTTGGATCTTAAAACTTATGATAATGTCGTCTATAAATATGGCAAATTAAAAGGGCTAGATGATATAGCAAAGGTTGTGGAATCGGCAATAAATATCACAAACTCAGATATACTAGGAACGGTTTATTTCAATAACGCTAGATTTAATAAAACAGTTGTTTTTGAAAAAAATTCTTTTCAACAGGATGTCTATTTTGTAGGCTCGCGATTTATGGCAGATTCTAAATTTAAGGGTGCTAAGTTTGGAGGTATATCACGCTTTGGTTGTGCCTGCTTTGAAGGCGAAGCAGATTTTCAAGAGGCCCAATTTAATAACTCTGCTTATTTTTGGAACTGTACGTTTGAGAAAATGGCAAATTTTTTTAATGCTGAATTCAACGATGTAAGTTTTGGAGATTACGTTGAACAACCCAACGAAGAGTATATTCCAGGTTTTTGGATGGGTCCAGTTGGTTATGAGTATCCCTCTGGATGGCACATGTTGAGCACATTGGGCGATACCATATTTTACAAGGAAGCTTTCTTTACTAATGTACAATTTAAGGGAACAACAGAATTTACAAATGCCAAATTTTATAGTATTTGTTATTTTGATTTGGCTTATTTTGACAAAGATGTTAATTTTATGGGTACAAGATTCGGTGAATCGGGCTTTGATGATGCGCATTTCAATGGCAATGTTGATTTTAGCGGGTCACAGTTTCATGGATGGACGCACTTCGAAAATGCTCAATTCAATAAAATCGCTAAGTTTTATAACGCATCGTTCATACAAACTGCAAACTTCAGAAACGCCTATTTTAGCGATAATAGGAATTTCATTACAGATTTTGAAAAAGCTAGATTTTATAAAAATGTTACATTTGTAGAAACTAAGTTCAGTCAAATTGCCTATTTTGAAAATGCTTCGTTTTATGATTATTTAGATCTAACTGGCTCGCGTATTGATCAATTTGTAATTACTTGGAATCTAATTAAAAATCAACTTATTTGTGACGATGCCGTATACTTATCATTGACTAAAAGTTTCGAGACATTAGGACAATTCGATGATGCTGATGATTGTTATTATAAATATCGTCTTGAAAGCCAAAAACACAAGCCAATTGGCATATCCAAAATATCAGATTGGATATCTCGGCTATCTTATGGATATGGCGTCCGTCCTGAGAATACAATATTCTCAAGCTTTGTTATAATCGGCCTCTTCGGAATAATCCTCTGGCGGGGCGGAGGCATCCAAAGATCTACATATCCTTGTCAGAGCAAATCACAGAACATATCAGTTGCAGATGCCCTTTACTTCAGCACACTTACCTTTGTATCTCAACCGCCATATAACTGGGGACCTAGAGAGGGATCTCGATGGAAGTATATGGTAATGGTTGAGAACATTTTGGGCTGGATATTCCTGACGCTCTTCGTGATCGCCTTAACGTGACAACTTAAAGGTTCGTTTATCTTCAGAATTAAGTTAATGACTCCGTTGAGGTCAATTGCCATATGTTTTGTTTTGATTCTGGCTCGACCTTTCTTTGATCTGATACTACCACCATTTCCACCTCTAACGGCCTAAATCCCTGCCATTCTATCACAACAATCCCACCCGAATACTTCAGCTCGGTGGGGAAAACTCTTTCAGAAAGAAAAGCGCAATAAATTAAAGGACTTCTGCCCCCAGGCGGCCTTTCGCTGGGGGCGAGACGAGGCGGTGGTGCGATTGGCGGAGATCAAAGTGGACTGCAAGGGCCAAAACTGCCCTGTGCCCCTGGTGGAGACGAGAAAGGCCCTGAAGAAGGCGGCGCCGGGCGACGTGGTGGAGGTGACGGGGGACCATCCCGCCTCCAAAAAGGAGATCCCGATGGCGGTGAAGGCGTTGGGCCTTGAGCTTCTGGAGGTCGAGGGCGAGGAGGAAGGCGAATGGCGGATCAGGATAAGGAGATGAAAGAAGAAGGGGCGGATAAGGTCACGATAATCGTTCACAGCGGCGACCTCGACAAGATCTACAGCGCTCTGATAATCGCCAACGGGGCCCTCGCCATGGGGATGGAGGCGACCCTCTTCTTCACCTTCTGGGGCCTCCAGCGGCTCAAGAAGGGCGGCCTGGAGAAGGGCCCCCTCTCGAAGATGAACATGCTGGGCCTCGGCCGATGGATGGTGAAAAAGAGGATGAAAGCGGCGAAGGTGGCATCCCTCGATAAGCTCCTCTCAGACTTCAAGGAGCTGGAGGGCAAAATCATCGCCTGCGAGATGACGATGGAGGTGATGGGGATCAGAAAAGAGGACCTGCGCCAGGACCTGATCGAAGAGTACGGGGCCGTCGGGACCTACGTCCAGGAAGCGAGAGGATCGGCGATCAACCTCTTCATCTGAGTCTTCTTCTGAGGTTGGCGTTTTGGGAGAGGGATCGGGAAGGATGAGGAGATATCAGGAGGGATCATTAGAAGATGTTCGAAACTTCCGTTTATCTTGACAACGCCTCCAGCACCAGGCTCGACGAAAGGGTGCTCGAGGCGATGAAGCCCTACTTCCTCGAGGTCTACGCCGTGGCGACCTCGGAGTTCGGCTACTCGATGGGGATCGAGGCGAAGGAGGCCCTGACCGGGGCCAGGGAGAAGCTCGCCGGGATGCTAAAGGCCGGGCCCGAGGAGGTGGTCTTCACCTCCGGGAGCACCGAGTCGAGCAATTCGGCCATCAAGGGCGTCGCCCTCTCCCTCGGCAAAAAGAAGGGCCGCCACATAATTACGACGAAGATCGAGGACTTTCCGGTCCTTCACAGCGCAAAGGCCCTGGAGCGTGACGGCTTTGAGGTGACCTACCTTGAGGTCGATGGCGACGGCCTCGTCGACACCGACAGGCTCCAGGAGGAGATTAAGAAGGAGACGATCCTCGTCTCGATCCAGCATGGAAATCAGGAGATCGGGACGGTCCAGGACGTCGAGGCGATCGGCCAGATCTGCATGGACAATCACGTCCTCTTTCACACCGATGCGACCCACACCTTCCGGCGGCTGCCCATCGACGCCGAGAGGGTTCCAGCAAACCTGATCACGATTTCCGCCCATACGATCCACGGGCCGAGGGGGACGGGCGGCCTCTACATCAGGGAGAAGACACCGATCACCAAGTGGATGGACGGAGGCTACCAGGAGTTCGACCGGCGGGCGGGCCTGGAGAACATCCCCGGAGCCGTCGGCTTTGCAGCGGCCGCCGAGCTCGTCACCTTTGATGAGAACGAGCGGTTGAGAGAGTTGCGAGATAGGATCCTCGACCGGGCCCTTTCCGAGATCTCCCAAACGACCCTCAACGGCCACAGGAGCCGGAGGACGCCCCAGAACGCCAACGTCACCTTCCACCTCGTTGAGGGAGAGTCGATCACCCTCCACCTGGACATGAGGGGCTTTGCGGTGAGCACGGGATCTGCCTGCTTCTCCAGGTCCCTTGAGGCGAGCCACGTGATCGCGGGGATCGGGGGCGACCACGAACGAGCTCACGGGTCGGTCAGGTTCACCCTGGGCAGGTACAACACCATGGAGGAGGCAGACGCGGTGGTCGACGCCATCTCCGAGGTGGTGGATACCCTCCGGAAGATAAGCCCCCTGGGAAAAGGAAGGTAGAGGAGGATTGAGATGAGCAAGTTTCCCTATAGCGACCTGGTTTTGGAGCACTTCAAGCACCCCCGGAACGTCGGCGAGATCGAAGACCCCGACGGCAAGGCGATGGAGGGTAGCCCCGCCTGCGGCGACATGGTATCGGTCCACATCAAGGTGGACGAAGAGACGAAGACGATTACGGACATTAAGTTCCAGTCCTACGGCTGCGCCTCGAACATCGCCACCGGCTCGATCATCACCGAGCTTGCCAAGGGAAAGACCCTGGATGAGGCGAAGAAGATCTCATGGAAACAGGCCTCCGAGGCCCTGGGGGGCCTTCCTCCGATCAAGGCCCACTGCTCGGTCCTGGCCGTGGAGGGGCTCAGGTCCGCCATCCGTGACTACGAGGAGAGGCACGGCCTTGTCACAGAGAAGGTACCGACGACACAGGAAGTGGTGGAAAAGCGGCTGAAGAAGGTGATGAACCCGCTCTCGGGCCTCGACCTGGTGAGGACGAAGCTCGTCGAGGAGGTCGAGGTCGAGGACGGTAAGGTGAAGGTCGTGATCGACCTTCCACCCGGCCACCAGTTCGCCAACGCCATCAGAGAAGAAGTCATCGAGAAGATCGAGCCCCTCTGGGACGTGGAGGAGGTTGAGGTCGTCTTCACGGAATAGGCAAGGGATGGACGGCGTGAGATAGGTATATCTAAACCGGCCTCGCTGAAACTTGAGCGATGAAGATCGATCTCGATCAGATACTTTCCCTCGCGGGCGACCTGGAGCTGGAGGATTCAAGAAAGAGGTTTCGGAGCTTTTTGGTTGAGTCGGCTGAGGACTCAGACTCGATCAGGGAGCTCGTGGCCTCGGCCCAAAAGAGGCCCGACCAGCAGCACCGCCTCGCCCTCCGGGATCTCGTCTGGAGCCTTGGGACTCCTCTGGGCTTTGAGCCGAGCCTCCTGTTCGGGGGTCACTGGAAGTCCTCCTCGGAGGTCCACTTTCTTCTGGAGATGGTGGCCGAGGAAGAGCCTCTGGACCTCGGTGCCCTCCTCGGCCGGGTGGAAAGCCTCATCTCAATCTCCGCCGCCGCACCGGCGGGCGAAGGGGCGGGAGAGGCAGAGGTCGCGGAAAAAGGTGAGGGGGAGTTGGAGGAGGGAGAGGAAGAGGGGCTGAGCGCCCTCGGCCTTCTCGTCGTCCAGGATTCCGAAATCCTCCGCGTCGAGGACGCCGTCATCGAGGGGGACGACGAGGGACAGATTCGGGCGATCTCGATCTCAGCGCTCCTCTCCCTGGCAAGGGTAGTGAAGGATTACCACCTAACCCACGAGGATGTTCTCCTACTCCTTCTCACCTCGGGCCCCTCCATCGACCCCATCATCGACCTCCTATCTCGCATCATATCCCAGTGCGAGGCCGAGACCCCGACCCTGGAGGAGATCATCCAGATGCTGGGGCCTCTCGGACGGGGCGGCGAGAGCACGCCCGAGGAGGCGCTCCAGGACCTGATCGACCAGAGCCAGTATTACGCCTTCGGGAACCGGGGCTCTGGCCAGAGGCAGACGAGGCTCTAGGGGCTCTTTTTTACATCAACGAAAGGATTTGCTCCGGCGAGAGGGGGGCCGGGCGGCGCGGAAAATTGGTGGGCCTAAAATGGGCGGGTGGAATCTTTTGATAACTCGGCCGTTACGTAGCCTGCGGATTTTGTGACGTTTGCCCCTCCCAAATCGGAACTCCAAAAAGAACCTCGCCGAAAATTTTTTATCGCATTGAAGGTATAAATGGCAGCTGAATTGAATGACATCAAAACTCCTCTCGCCCATCCTGATTTGTATAATTTGCATATCTCTCGCCTTTCAGGCCGCTGCGATCGATCCGGGCCCAGGCGAGGCAAATCCGGCGGATGCCGTCGATCTGAACAACAGGGGCCTTGCCCTCTACTCCTCGGGTGACCTTTTGGAGGCCGAGAGGTGCTTTGAGAGGGCTCTTGAGATCGCCGAGGAGGCATACGGCCCTGACCACCCCAACGTCGCCACCGTCGTCAATAACCTCGGTCTCGCCCTCCGCGACTCGGGCAATGCAACGGGGGCCAGGGTCTGCTTCGAGAGGGCACTTGATATCGGCGAGAGGGCCCGCGGCCCCGACCACCCGATGGTGGCAACCTACCTCAACAACCTCGGCCTCGTCCTCCGGGACATGGGTGACCTGGCGGGCGCCAAAAGCTGTTTTGAGCGGGCCCTTGCAATCGACGAGCAGGTCTACGGCTCAGACCACCCCAACGTCGCCATAAACGTCAACAACCTCGGCCTCGTCCTGCAGGATATGGGAGATTTCGAGGAGGCAAAGAGGTGCTTTGAGAGGGCGCTTGAGATCGACGAAAGGTCCTATGGCCCAGACCACCCCAACGTCGCCACCGACGTCAACAACCTCGGCGGGGTCCTGTGGGACCTGGGAGACCTAGAGGGCTCAAAGGCCTGCTTCGAGAGAGCCCTGGATATCTGCGAGGGGGCCTACGGCCCCGACCACACGATGGTGGCCACCACCGTCAACAACCTGGGCTGGGTCCTCCGTGAGATGGGAGACCTTCAGGGCGCAAAAGCCTGCTTCGAGCTGTCCCTGGAGATCGGCGAGAGGGTCCGCGGCCCCGACGATCCGATGGTGGCCACCTATGCCGACAACCTCGACCTCGTCCTCAAGGAGATGAGGGGCCAAGAGATCGCCGAATTGTGCTTGGAGGAGAACTCGACGACCTGCGGAGACGCTCCGGGAGAGGTTCACCATCGAGAATCGACACTTTATGACGTCGTTAATTAAAATAGAGATTAATTAACATTAATTAAAATTAATTGAGGTTAATTGAAATTAATCGAAGGACGTTGATTAATAATTTTTTCCGAACCCCAGGAGTCGATGCCCGATGCCCATCATTGAGGACTATGAAAAGCTGAGAGATATCCTGAAAAATAGCAGAACCGTCGCCGTCGTAGGAATATCTCCCGACGAATACAGGCCGAGCTACTTCGTCTCGGAGGTGGTGAAAAGATACGGCTTCAAGATGTACTTCATAAACCCCGAGCACGAGGGAGAGGAGATCCTGGGGGAGAAGGTCCTCGGATCTCTAAAGGACGTCCCCGAAAAGATCGACATCCTGGACGTCTTCAGGCGGCCCGAGGCGGTTTTCGCCCTCGCCGAGGAGGCCCGGGAGCAGGGCTTTGAGACCTTCTGGCTCCAGCCCGGGACCGAGAACGAGGAGGTGATCGAGGCCCTAGACCGGGAGGGGCGAAACGTGGTCCCTGGCCTCTGCATCAAGACCTGCTGCCAGCTCCTGCTCCGAAGTTGATGGGGAATGATTTGGAATGGAAATAAGAGGTGACGAAGATATGGAACTTAAGGGAAAGAAAGTCGCGCTGCTGGTGGCGAGGGATTACGAGGACCCCGAGTTCTGGTACCCCTATTACAGGATGGCGGAGGCCGGGGCCGAGGTGGTCGTCGTCGGGACGGCAGACGGCGACGAGGTCGTGACAAGCAAGTACGGCCGCCCCGCCGAGATCGATCTTCGAGCAGACGAAGCCCTGGTCGAGGCGGAGGAGTTCGACGGCGTGATAGTCCCCGGAGGCTGGGCCCCCGACAGGCTCAGGAGGTGCGAGAAGACCCTGGAGCTTGTTAGAGCCCTCTTCGACGACGGAAAGGTGGTGGCCGCCATCTGCCACGGAGCCCAGGTTCTGATCTCCGCCGACGTCGTACGGGGAAAGAGGATGACCTCAGCCCCGGCGATCAAAGACGACATGAGAAACGCGGGAGCGGTCTGGGTCGACGAGGAGGTGGTCGTCGACGGAAATGTGATATCCTCGAGATCGCCCTCGGATCTGCCCGCCTTCTGCAGGGAGATCATCAAGGCGATGAGGTGAAGGGATAAGACGGCTGCGGGGCTGAACCTCCGCAGCTCAACCGGTCAGAAGTTGACCTCGACAACCCTCCCAAAGAGGACATCCTCCTCGCTCACATTGACGTCCCTGGATTCCCCTCCAACGAAATCCTCCACAGGTCCCACGAGGTAGGGGCCGATCGAGTGAGTTTCGAGGCTGCCATCCGTCGAATAGGGGACTGTGACCTCGTAGCGGCCATCCACCGGCATCGCCGAGTTGAAGTACTGGAACTTTCTCCCCCGGTTTGACGTCATATCCAGGATCACTCCCATCGGCTTTTCGTAGGGCGTCGTTCCCGCGATCTTTGCTCCCTCGACCCGCTCGAATACCTTGACCTCGCTCGTCGGAAACTTGAGGCCAGCAGAGGTCTTTGACCCGTAGACGAGGCGGAAGTGGCCCAGGTTCGTGCAGTCGAGGAGGTGAAGCTTGGCCAGGACAGATCCCAAAAACCTCTTGGAGTGCTCGAAGGTGACGAGGTCCGAATCAGCTGATATTATGATGTAACTTTCGGGATCTTCGTCTATCCAGTGGACGATTGCCGGAAGCTTTCTGTAGATCATCTTCTCGTCGGTTACCACATATCTGACGTTCCTCGCCTTCGCTATTGCCAGGCCCTCCTCTTCGCTCTGCGAAAGGAAGAACCTGGCAGCATCTTTCGCCCCCGCCTGGAAGTTATTTGCCACCACCGGCCTTCTCGACTGGTAAAGGATCCAGTTGCCGTAATCCCACCAGCTCAAAACGCCGTACTCCCCGGCCAGGACGGGCCGCTCGAACCCCTCCGTGGCGGGCGTATTCTCTTCCAGCCAATCGAGAGTTTCGAGCCAGTCTCCTGCGACCTCCGGTCGATCCTCGGCGATCTCCATCAGTCCGACGACGTTTGGAAGGATGAGGATCGCCAGGAGGGCAAAAGTGAGGGCTTTGACCGCCAAAGGGTCTGCCTTTTTCGAAGCTCTCAGCCGGGAAGCCCCCCAGAAGAAGAGGAGAGCGACCATGGTCGACCCAGCGACGGAGAAGAGGTACAGAAATCGGGCCTGAAAAACCACCAGAATAAGGTTGAAGACCGCCCAGACGAGAAAAAGAACCTGATCTTTGGGAAGATGAGCACGCCACGTATAATGCATCATGACTCCAAGCCCGATGAGGGAGAAGGCAAAACCAAGGCCAGGAAGGGAGACAAAATCGAAGACCTGGTAGATGGGCGCGGCCTCCAAAATGCTCTCCCTTGCCAGGCCGCCCCCGAAGAAGTAGCGAAGCCCCGTCCAGAAGAGCGAGTGAGCCTCCCGGGTCATGTCTGTGGCATAGCTCAGGATTACGGCGATATAGCCCAGGATCGCCACTGCAGGGACGAAGGCCAGCCAAGGAACCTTCTTTGCGACGAAGAGGCGCGATAAGGAGTACAGAAGCGCCAAGGTCGCCAGAGCCCCGAGGGCTCCAAAGAAGGAGGGAATAAGCCATGCCTCGTCCCAGAAAGGCAACAATAGGAGGAGGGCGACCCCGAAGGCCGCCATCAACGGGACTACCGTCTCTTTGGAGGAGGCTTTTTCTCGCAAATCGAGGGTGACCTGTATCGTCGCGTAGATCAGGATCGCGCCCATGTAGATTGGTGCGCCGAGCCAGGTATAGGCGGTGGCGGCGATCAAAACCCCCACAGCGGCCCCAAACCAGAGCCTTCTGTCCCTTTCGGTGAGGGCATATGCGAGGAGGAGGATCGCCACCAAGACGAGAAGCGACTCCAGGACGTCGTGATCTGTGCATCCGAAATGGGTTCTGGCTATGTGTTTTGGATCGACCGCCAGGAAGAATGCTGATAGGAGCGCCACCCTTTTTCCAAAGAGCTTTTTTGCCAAAAGGTAGAGGACCAAGATCATCCCCGCCCCCAGGACCGGGGGCGCGAGGGCTCCTGTCATCTCGACGGCATGAACGCCCCCACCGA
>Ga0268285_1000171_pt1 | contig 40352 bp, 23 predicted proteins | sample saktaG_2_FD_190144 | JGI IMG/M metagenome (GOLD analysis project Ga0268285, IMG submission 190144) | Saline water microbial communities from Sakinaw Lake, British Columbia, Canada - sak_2013_06_06_120m | ecosystem: Environmental > Aquatic > Non-marine Saline and Alkaline > Saline ... | reverse complement strand
TTTCGACCCTGGCGACTATCGAGCCGGGACCGGAGAGCGTCTTGTAGGCAAAGTGGAACTCATCATGAAACTCGCCTGCTGCGGGACCAACGTCCCAGATATCCGCGCCGGAGGCGGTAATCGTGTAAGTGCCGACCGGGCCATCTGTAAAGCTGCCGACGGAAGCAGGATTGCCTCTGAACCACAGCGACAAATTTGCAACGCCTTCTTCGGTCCAGTCACGCTGACCTGTCAGCGTCAGTTCCGTCTCTGAATACTTCGAAAAGCCCTGCTTATTGTTGTCGTAGGAAATGGGCATTGACTGGCTGTCGCCGTGGACAATGGTTTCCTCGGTATAAGAAGCAGTGGTTTCATCGCCTACTGCCGAGCCGGTGCCGTTGCCAGGAATGTAACCGGGAGTACCTTGCGAGCCGGCGCCGAGTCCATCGTGCCATGCAAACCATATCTGGTTGTCGCCAGTATTGTAGTCCTCGAAGTCGTCTATGACTAAGAAGTCACCGGTCGTAAAGCTCCAGACGTTGCCCGGCCATGGACTATCGGGATTGACGCCGTTGACCTCATCGATGCGCCAGTAGTACACGGTATTAATTGTAAGCTTGCCGGGGTCGTAGCTCTCTTCGCCAAGGGCTTTTGTCCCCTTGTACTCGGGCGAGGCTGATGTGGCGTTCTTGACGGCATCCGCGTCCGAGCCGAAGTAAACCTCGTGCGAATCGGCGACGGCTCCCGCAGCCCACTTAAGAACCACGGACGGCTTTACGTCCACAGCACCGTCGGCCGGATTCGGGCCGCTGACGGCACCCAGAGTAGTGAAGCTCCAGACTTCGCCTTTATGCGTCTCGGCGCCGTCGAACTCATCGACACGCCAGTAGTAAGTCTTAGCCAATTCGAGCAGGCCTGGAGTGTATTTTGTGGTTCCGTTAGGAGTGCCCGTGACAGTGTCGTTCACTTCGTCAAAATCTTCGCCGAAGACTATATAGTGCAATTTTGTGCCGAAACCAGCCGTCCAGCTAAGTACTACATTAAGATCGACGAATTCGGTGCCATCAGCCGGCTCGGGGAAATAGGCGGTCTTGGGTGGAACGGTGAAGCTCCAGACGGGGCCTTTCCACGGACTATTCGGGTCGGCTTCATTGACCTCATCGATTCGCCAATAGTAGGTCGTGCCGTTAACAAGACCTTCTTCGTAAGCAAACCCTGGAAAGCCGGCAACATAAAACAATGTATCGGCGGCCAGGTTGCCTCGGAATGTATCGCCGATGCCGTCGTTCACATCTTCTAAATTATCGCCCATATAAACATCGTGAGAAGCCGCGAAATCTCCCGGCTTCCAGGAAAGTGTCACCCACGTAGCCGGATGAATAGCACCATCTTGTGGAACAGGATTATAAGCATAAGGAAATCCCGCCCCCCCCATCTCAGCCTTAATCTCATCTTGCGACAGAGCTTCGTCGAATATCTTGACCTCGTCGAGTTTGCCGAGCAGATCCCGACCAGAATATGTCCCGAGGGTCAATGAGCCTCCGAGCCTGTGTTCGAGTCCGCTCGTGACACTTAGCTCTCCATCGACTTCCCCATCCAGATAGAGGGTTAGCATATCAGTACCAGCGTCATAAGTCAGCGCAGTATGGTACCAGGTATCGGCCTCCACGGCAGTTTGACCGTCTACTACTGACCAGGCGCCGGCGCTTGTGACTACACCATGGATCTTTTGATCGGCATTATCCTCGTGAAGCGAGAAGCCGTAATCGTCGCCTCTGGAGAGGTAATCCTGTCGTACTGACGTATTATCGACCTCGTTGAAATTAACCCAAGTCATCAAAGTAATGGACTCTGGATTTATATTAGCCCCACCAGGCACGCTTACAGAATCACCACCACCAAACTCAATCGCACCGTTAACCTTCCCAACTGCCACCCACTGCGGACTACCAACGAAGGTGCCGTCATTCCCGCCACTACTTGAGTCGGCGGCAGTAGTGCCGGTGCCCTCGTCGAGCCTCCACCAGCCGACGAGTTCCGCCTGAGCTGAGCTTGTCAGAACGAGGCTCAGCACCAAACAAAAACAAGCCAAATAAATCAACTTTTTAAACATAATAATCCTCCTTCAAAAAGAATTACAAAAACCATGCTTTGATCACACACCAAAACACTCGTGATTTGTGATAGACATATCAATATTATTGCCTTGACTAAAGATTCAGATTTGACGCCACCTCCTTTCTTCAATAGCTCAATATGAGTTGCCAATTGAAGAACGAAAACCGATACAAACTATAAAAACGTTGCCTGCTGCAAGAAGGAAACACCACAGATACTTGCAATTTTACTTATACCAAATTAACCACCTTCTCGTCAAGAAAAATTTTCCGAATTGAGCCTTCTATGCGCAATCGTATGGATCTTCAGCGGGGAATGTATGCAAATTTTGCTGATATTGATTGACTAAAAGAGAACAGAGGCCCCAAAGGGCGGTAAGCTGCCGTGCTCACAGCCGTTGTCATGTTCACATTCTGATAAGAGGACTCCCTGCCGGTTTTGTCAATCTACGAGTTTGTCCTGGAGTTCTACAATTGCTGATTGAGCCTTTTTTAGATCGTCCTGAAGCCCAATGACCCTTTCCGTCTCAGCCTGCAACTGAGTTCCGAGCTTATCCATTCGCTCCTGTGCGATCTTTGCCTCGGCAAGAGCCGCCTGGCGTAACTTGGCAAGTTCATCCTCCCGCTTTTGCAGATCTTCGCGAAAGCTGACAAATGCGTCGATCTGTTTCTGAAACTCGCTGAGCGAGCCGGTAAGTCCCAGGACCTGTGGTTCCGGCTGTACCGGCTGTTTAGGTCTTCGCATGGCAGTTTCCAATTTGGCCTGCAGATTGTTCCTTTCCATAAGGCTTCTGTCTAATTCCTCCTGAAGGCTTGCCATTTCGACTCTGCAGCAACCTGCCAGAGCTAACGGAAAAACCAAAGCTATCATACATGTGAAAATCACTACCTGTTTCATCATCTCGCTACTCCTTACTTTCCGGCTGCTGTCACATTCGCAACCATATTGAATACAAGCGACTATGCGAAAAGGGAAAGCTTGAACAGGCCTCCTGCGGGCTTTCCATCACTACTCCTATATAAATTGAAAATAACACATCGAAAGGTAAATGTCAATAAGAAAAGAAATAATTTGCCGTCCATCCCCGGAAGATTGTTAGAATTTAGAGTAAATTGTGGTATTATAGGACTTGTGGCAAGCGAACATGTTTGAGCAAACCAGAACCGGCGGGTAAATATTCTTCGGCGCATACAAATGGAGCCTGCACCAAACTAATACGTATATGAGAAAAACGCAAAATGAACCGATTCAATCATAAAAGCACATAATTCATGTCGTATCAACTACCGATAAACATGTGGATTATATTAGAAGTGAGAAACATCTTGTGCGGAACCGAGTGGCGGCAGAACTCTTGTCAAACATATCAACAGCAAAAGCGGGCGATGGGGATCGAACCCACGTAGTCGGCTTGGAAGGCCGATGCATTACCACTATGCTACGCCCGCTTGTTATTCGTTATTGATTATAAGCCATCAATAATTTATAATCTCATAGTAATCAGTCAACAAAAATTAGTCAACAGGAATTTGAAAATGAATATTAGCGAAATCGCGTCGGCGGCAAAATCGGCCTCGATCCGACTGGCGGCTGTCAACACCGACATAAAAAATAACGCCCTGGCGGAAATCGCAAAGGCTCTCAAACAGCGCAGCGCCAAAATCATTGTCGCCAATCAGCAGGACCTGGCCGAGGCCCAAAAGAATAACCTGGCGGCCCCGCTTCTCAAGCGGCTGAAGTTCGACGATGGCAAAATCGCCCAGACCGTCGCCGGCATTGAGAGCCTTATCAAGCTCGACGACCCCGCGGGCAGGACTTTGAGCGCTATCGAGCTTGACGCCGGGCTGGAGCTTTACAAGGTCAGTTGTCCCATCGGCGTGATCGGCGTGGTTTTCGAATCCCGCCCGGACGCCCTCGTGCAGATATCGACGCTCTGTCTGAAAAGCGGCAACGCCGTCCTGCTCAAAGGCGGCAGCGAAGCGGCTAAAACCAATCGCATCCTGGCCGAGACAATCGCCCAGGCGAGCGAAAAGGCCGGCCTGCCCAAAGGCTGGATTCAATTGCTGGAAACCCGCGAAGACGTCGCCGAGATGCTGGGCCTCGATGAATCCATCGACCTGATCATCCCGCGCGGCTCGAACGAATTCGTCCGCTACATCATGGACAATACGAACATTCCGGTCCTCGGCCACGCCGACGGCATCTGCCACGTTTACGTAGACGCCGACGCCGACCTCGATATGGCCGTGAACATCGTCGTCGATTCCAAGTGCCAGTACGTCGCGGTCTGCAACGCCGCCGAGACGCTGCTGGTCGATAGCGCAATTGCTGAAGAGTTCCTGCCCAAAGTAAAAGCCGCCCTGGAGCAAAACGGCTGCGAGCTTCGCGGTTGCGAGCGAACGGCCTCGATCATCGACGTCAAACCGGCGACCGAAGAGGACTTCTCAACCGAGTATCTCGATTATATCCTTTCGATAAAAATCGTCGACGGTCTGGACACCGCCATCGAGCACATCAACCGCTACGGCTCGAAACACACCGACGCAATCGTCACCGCCGAGACGAGCAAGGCCGAGCGGTTCATGGCACTGGTCGATTCGGCTAATGTTTTCGTCAATTGCAGCACGCGTTTCAGCGACGGCTTCCGCTACAACCTCGGCGCCGAGGTCGGCATAAGCACAAACAAAATCCACGCCCGCGGCCCCGTAGGTCTCGAAGGTCTGCTTATTTACAAATGGAAAATGTTCGGCACCGGCCAAATCGTCGCCGACTACTCCGGCCCAAACGCAAAAAAAAAGTTCACACACAGAAAGATAGAGAATTAAAGATTAGCAAAAATATTTAGCCCGCCGATTTACTCGGCGGGTTCAACCGGCACGACATACAATACACACCAACTCTTAAACGATAGCTTGTCAAATGATTCTGCTTGTGTTAAACAATTTAATGTTGTGGACAAATGCGCAAAAACCGTTGAGTATTGCAGAAACTCAGGGAATTGCTTAATATGTTCTCTGATGAGTTCAAACTAACAAATCTAATAGAAAGGTTTGATAATGCGGTGTTATATTGAGATTAGGAAGATGGCCTCCGGCGTGCGAATTGCTTTGATTATGGCGATGATGCTTTGTATGACCGGCCCTGCAGGGGCTAAGATCGATGCGACTAAGTGGACGCATTTTACGATTGCCGATCCGCTGCCGGGCCCGGCCTGGGGGGTGGGCGGGATTCCGCTGGCGGACTTCGACGGCGATGGGGACGCGGATATCAGTCTGTCCCGACGCGAGGCCAAAGCCGCTTACTGGTTCCAGAGAGTGAATGACTCCACCTGGGTCCGGCATACGATAGCGACCGGCGAAGTCTTTAACACACAGCTCGGATCCACAGCGGTCGATTGCGACCTGGACGGCCTGATGGACATCGTTTACTCGCTCGTATGGTTTAAGAATCCCGGCAACCTCGCGGCCGAACCCGGCGCACCGTGGCAGGCTCACAAGTACGCCGGCAAAGGCCACGATATCCTCTCCGGCGATGTTAACGGCGACGGCCATCTCGACGTGCTGGTTTACGACGGCAAGACCGCATCCTGGTTCGACCCGGCGCACGGCATGAAACAGACCGTGATCGGCGGGGCCGACGAGAATCACGGCGGCACGGCACCCAACGGCATCGGCGATCTTGACGGCGACGGCGACAACGACGTTGTGATACCGGGCTACTGGTTCGCCAATCCCGGCAAGGGCGACGGCACGTGGCAGCGTCATGCCTGGCCCCACAAGCCGATCAAAAACGCATCGTACGGCACGAGCATGCGCTGCTGGGTAGCCGATATAAACCGCGATGGACAAAATGATATTGTCTATAGCGATTGCGATACGGGTCACTCGCACGTGTACTGGGTCGAGAACGCAGGCAAGGGCGCTGAATGGACGCGGCATCAGCTTGACGATCCGCCGACAGCGCCCGGGGACGTGCCCGGCACCGGGTCGTTCCATTCGCTCGGAGTTGCCGACTTCGACCGGGACGGCGATCCGGATATCTTCGCCGGCGAGCAGGAAGACCCCGATACATATATGGAAGCGCAGGGCAAGCTGGCCATGAAACCGCGCGGGCTCAAGGAACGCGGCGTGATATGGGAAAATTCCGGCTCAAAAATCCCGTCCTTTTCGCCGGTCGTTATCCACATAGATAATCCCGGCTGGCACGACGCCGTACTTGCGGACGTGGACGGCGACGGCGATACTGACATTATAACGAAGATCTGGAACAAAGACGGCGACACGTACCACGCCGACTATTGGAGAAACGAAAACGATTAGTTGAATAGTCGTTAGTATTTGACATTTAGTGAATACGATATACGAGATACTAAACAATGCGAGACTTTAGCAAGGCAAAGCGAATCGTTATAAAGATCGGCACTAATATTCTGACGAAAAACGGCGGCGTTGACGCTGCGTACTTTAGTCGAATCGCCGGGCAGGTTAATTCTCTGCTCAAGGCCGGCCGGCAGGTTGTTATTATCAGCTCCGGGGCCATCGGGATGGGGCTCGGCCAACTCGACGCCGAGAGAGCGAAGGACATCAAAATGCGGCAGGCGTGTGCGGCTATCGGTCAGCCGCTGCTGATGGCCGAGTACCGCAAATCGTTTCTGCGTTACGGCGTGACAGTCGCGCAGGTCCTGCTGACCGCCGAAGTGCTCGATAACAGGAAAACGTACCTGAACCTTCGCCATTCGATTGAGACGCTGCTGAAGCTGGCCGTCGTTCCGATTCTCAACGAGAACGACAGCGTCAGCACGGACGAAATCGGCTCGGCCTTCGGCGATAACGACAAGCTCGGCGCGCTGGTCGCCAGCAAGATCGACGCCGACCTTTTGATCATGCTCAGTGACATTGACGCGCTTTACGATAAGAATCCGCAAAAATTCGCCGACGCAAAACCGATCACAACTGTTTTCGAAATCACCGACGAGATCGTTCGCAACGCGGGCGGCAAAGGCAGCAGGCACAGCACGGGCGGCATGAAAACGAAAATCGAGGCGGCGAAAATCGCTTCCAACGCTGGCTGTCGAATCGTCCTGGCGAACGGCCGGCTGAAAAATGTAATCGGCCGGATCATCGCCGGCGAAGAAATCGGCACTATTTTCATGCCGAAGCGAAAGCTCTCGAATCGTTCGAGATGGATTCTCAACAGTAGCCCCGCCGGTACGATATTAATCGACGAGGGCGCGATGCGAGCGGTCCGGGCGCGAAAGAGCCTGCTACCGAGCGGAGTGGTTTCCGTCAGCGGCGCGTTCGAAGCCGGCGCCGTTGTGATGCTCTCCGTAAGGAGTCCCAAGGACAACGATAACGCAAAGGCCGTCACCAGCATCGGCAGCGCCCAGCTTAAAACTCTGGCTGGCAAGCACAGCACCGAAATCAAAAAGCTCCTCGGCCCGAAACACCGTGACGTCGTCGCTATCCCGGAAGACATCGTTATAATTGACTATTGACTATTGACTATTGTCTATTGATTAATGACACTCGTCGCTGCAAAACTTATGTTAACGCTCTTATCCACATCTCGTGGGGCGTAAAACGTATCTCGTATTCGAGCGATCTTCGAGCGGGACAAAAAAAGTTTTAAAAATTTTTTGTAACCTTTTCATGGTTTTGACGCCTATAGTATAGGAAAGACAAATATGCGTTGCCCCTGCGGAAAGATTTGCAGGGCCGAATTTACGGCGTAAAATGCGAACTGAAATAAGGAGAAGCACAAAATGAAATTAAACAAATGCGGCGAGATTGGTCTTTTTGCGGCTCTGGTTGCCGTGTCGGTTCTGGTTGTCGGCTGCATAGTCTGCCAAACGGACGAGCAGTACAACGGTATTGAAAATGACACGCTCAAGCAGGTCGAGTGCGGCCAGACCACGAGGGACTGGGTGATCGAGACGTTCGGCGAGCCGAGCGAGCAAATTCTCACCGATGACGGCGGCGAAATCCTCAAGTACAAATGCGTAAGGAGAAAGGACAACAAATTTGTCATGTTTCCGCCTCCTATCGTTATCCATGACGATAAAGATGTGGTACACACCGTCGCGTTTGAGGTCAGGGATGGAATCGTCCAGCGGTACTGGAAGGAAGGGTAGTGACACACACGCCGAAGCGATAACAACCGCTGCGGCAAGCGAGTCTCTCAGCGTCACAAGACATTGTCACGAGCACTCGTGGTAAACTTTAATCCGGCTGCCCTTTGTCAGAAATGAAACCCCTCACTGACCCGTGACGGCTGCTATTGATTGGTGGCCCACATTCCTCGGCGAAGCTCAGGGCCTGATCCGAGCATAGTTGAAGGGACAAGCTTCCTGAAAGAAGCGAACGCTAAAGTACAAATTGGGACAAGGTGCCGGCGTCTATTTCTTTTTAGCCTTGGATTTTTTCTTGACTTTCTTCTTGGCTTTCTTTCCCGAACTGCATCCGCATGTTTTGCACATCTGCCAATCCTTTCATATCCGGCGTTCCATTGCTCATCAGCCGACACTGAAGATTTACTCGGCGACCATATATTAATCGGCTAATAAAGACAAAAATCAATAAATATTCGTATTACGTATTGCGGATTGCGTATTAAGGCTTTCCCCGCTTTGTAGGCTGGCGGTTTGCCCCACCATTTTTCATCTCAGGGACTACATAAACCAGGGACAGCGGGCCTGTTGGCAAAGACGAGATTGCTTCGTCGCTACACTCCTCGCAATAACATAAGGATGCGTTTTCATGTCATTGCGAGCGAATCACACCAGGCGTCGTCTACCTGAGCTGATCACTAAGTGACCGGCCGAGCGGTCGTTAACGACGATCGTGAACATCGTGTCTTCCTTGCAACCTGTGAGGCAGGCTGCCTGGACATCTGTGAGGTTCTCTCCGAATGCTGTGAAGGTACGCTCCGAGCCGTTCTTCCTGGTATACACGCCATTGGCATCGGGACCCTGCTGGTTGGCTCCCGTCCTGAGAAAGGACTTATTGAGGTTGCCTTCGATCATGTATTTTGAGCCCCGCTGCGAAGCCACCGTCGGGCTGCCCTTGAGAATGCGGTTCGCGGTCTTCTCGCAGTCCGCCTTCTTGCCTTGGATGCGGACCTTGACGCCACTCTCGATGAACTCCATGGTGACTTTCTGCCTAATGGCGGCGATGGCATCGGCCCCGGTGATCTTCTCGAATCCACCTGTGGGTGCTTCGGCGGCTGGCGCGACCTCGGGTTCCGGCCCCTGATCTGTCGCCTCCGTCTCGATGGGCTCGCCCGGATTCCGGAGTTCACCACGAAAGATGAGTCCGTGTTTCCCTTCTTTGGAGGTCACGCTGCCATGGCGTCCAACGAAGTGTGCTACCTCTGTCAGCAGGCTATTCGGTGTGATGCTCAGCAGTGCGAGCTTGAAGCGGCCGTCTGGTTTGTGATCGAGGAGGATCGTGCCGGTCTTCTCAGGCTCTCCGGCGTAGGTCCCCCAGACGATGACCCCGGCGGTCCTCGCGACGGTGACGGGATCACCCCGCGTGACCAGCGAGCAGAAGGTTTCCGCGAGCTCACGATTGAGACTCCTGATCCAGGCGTTCTCTTTCTCGATCCGCAAGATCGCATGACGCTTGTCAACTGGACGCCTGAGTTTTTCTTTGCTTTTAGGTATCTTCACCGTTTCTGCCAGGGCCTTCTCCTTGGCTGGTGCGTCCTTGGGTTCCGGCTCCTGAGCCGTCGCCTCCGTCTCGATGGGCTCGCCCGGATTCCGGAGTTCACCACGGAAGATGAGTCCGTGTTGCCCTTCTTCGGAGGTCACGCTGCCATGGCGTCCGACAAAGTGTGCCACCTGTTTCAGCAGGCTATTCGGCATTATGCTTAGCGGTACAAGCTTGAAGCGGCCGTCTGGTTTGTGATCGAGGAGGATCGTGCCGGTCTTCTCAGGCTCTCCGGCGTAGGTCCCCCAGACGATGACCCCGGCGGTCCTCACGACGGTGACGGGATCACTCCGCGTGACCAGCGTGCAGAAGGTCTCCGCGAGCTCACGATCGAGACTCCTGACCCAGGCGTTCTCTTTCTCGATCCGCAAGATCGCATGACGCTTGTCAACTGGACGCTTGAGCTCCGCTTTGCTCTTAGGTATCTTCACCTGACATTTCCCTTTTAACTTCATAAATGGCATTTCTGTACGCCTCGGATACTTCTCCTGAGACACTTCTGTTCAATTTGAGTTCCATAATACCAAAACGACATCGCAATTTCAACGAATTTCGGGTTCCCGATTACCCGTTTTGGCACAATATATGCAGAAAGCCTCCTTAGTCATAAATTGACTATTCGATTCTCTGAGTTCTCGGCGTTCTCTGCGGTTAAGATCGCCGTGTAATGGAGATTTTTTTATAAAAAGCCCGCTTTATTGGATTTCGGTTCGTATAATGTATAACATATTCGTATGTCGTATATAGTATGTAGTATATCGTGCTTTGAATTTAGAATGTAGAATTGAGAAATATAGAAGAAAAAAAGCCAAAATAATGCAAAAAACAGGTGAAAAAGAGTAGAAAACGACGAAAAATTGAGCTTAATTTGAAAAAACAAAGCCAATTTGCAGTAGGGTGAAAATGGCGCAAAGTCTTATATGAAAGGGTATTATGAAGAATTTTACGCTTTTGAGCGGCGAAAAAACAAAGCCAATTCAAAGCCAAACAAACCCAATCTCGTTTAGCCCCCAGACCTGCGCTGGGGGTTGAAAAAACAAACCCAATTTCAAAATGGGCAAAATAACGTTAAGTCAATAATAACAATGGTTTACGAAGATTATAATGGGCCGGGGTGGCCAGAAAACAAAGCCAAACAAAGCCAATCGCCGGCCTTCGGCCGGAAATCCGAAGTACGAAGCTCAAAATCCGAAACAAGACGAATGACGTTTGTTGCTTTGAAAAGGCGAATTATCTTGAAGGGATTTTGCGATTCTGGTAGCTTCTTGCCCATGGATAAAACAATGAAAAACAAGACTATTACGTCGCCTAAGGGCTTTTTGGCTGCCGGGGTGCCTTGCGGCATCAAAAAATCGGGCAAAAACGACCTCGGATTGCTCGTCTGCCCGACCGGGGCCAAAGCGGCAGCGGTCTTTACGACCAACAAAATCGTCTCGGCAGCAGTAACGGTTTGTAAGCGGCATGTCAAAAATCCCAGAATCTCGGCGGTCGTCGTAAATTCCGGCAACGCTAACGCCTGCACCGGCGAAAAAGGCATCAAGAATGCCATCGCCATGTGCAGCAAAACGGCAAAAGAGCTGAAAATAGACAATAGACAATCGTCAATAGAAAATGTACTTGTCGCTTCGACCGGCATTATCGGCGAGCATTTGCCGATGCAAAACATCTACGCCGGCATAGAAAAAGCAGCATTACAGCTTTCGGATTCGTCGAAAGCGGGGCTGGATTTCGCAATGGCGATAATGACGACCGATACCAGGCCGAAACAGGCCGTCCGTGTGCTCGAAATTTCCGGCTGTAAGGTTACGATAGCAGGTACGGTCAAAGGGGCGGGAATGATCGCTCCGAATATGGCGACCACGCTTTGTTTTATAACGACCGACGCGGCCATCAGTAAGCTGCTGCTGGCCGGTGCGCTGAAGTCGGCCATCGGCGATTCGCTGAACAGGCTGACCGTGGACGGCCACCAGAGCACGAACGATACGGCGATAATTTTAGCTTCCGGCCTTGCGGGAAATCGGCCGATTGTCAGCAAGTGTCCGCGATATAAAAAATTCGCCAAGGCGCTGGGCGAATTGTGCGACGATCTGGCTCGGCAGATGGCTCTCGACGCCGAAGGGGCGACGCGGATGTTCAAGGTCGTGGTCAACAGTGCCGCGACAAAGGCCGATGCGGCCAAGGCGTGCCGGGCGATTGCCGATTATCCGTTAGTCAAATGCGCGGTGCACGGCGGGGATCCGAACTGGGGCAGGATTATTTGTGCCGCTGGCTCGGTGGGCGTGAAATTGAATCCGGAAAAACTGTCGTGCAAGATAGGGCAGATAACCGTTTTCAAAAACGGCAAACCCGCGAAGTTCGACCCGGGCAAGGTGGGCAAAATTATCATGCAGACCGAGCATACGATAACGGTGGATCTTGGCGCGGGCAAGGCGAGCGATTTTTGCTACGGCTGCGATTTGAGCGCCGAATACGTGAGAATCAACGCCGACTATCACACGTGAAAGAAGTGCATGAAAAAACGAGCTTTTACCGGGTGCTCATTATTGTTGCATTATCGGCGAGCTTCGTGTAGAATGCTCGTTGTTGCGAATGATACGCTCTTTGATAAACGATACGGGGCGGCAACGACCGGCGGCGACGCCGGGTATATCGGGGTGTAGCTCAGCTTGGCTAGAGCGCCTGCTTTGGGAGCAGGAGGCCGTAGGTTCGAATCCTATCACCCCGATTTTGATGTCACTCCGGCGGCAATAATTCCGGCACCGCGTAAACGGGTAGTGATCCGAGGCTGACTTTCTCGTCAATTGCCTGTATTGCCGACATGAGCCGCGACGTGCGGCACGACCGGCCCTCGCCAGACGCTGCCGCCGAACGTAGTGACATACATTAAGGTCTCGTCCGACGGGTCGAACGTCACGCGCTGGACATTCGAGAACGGCAGATCGTCGAATGCCTCCCATGTCACGCCGTTATCCCGCGTGAGCCACAGGCCGGCACCGGGAGCGCCTTCGGTAAGAGTCATATAGATCCATCCGTCACGTTTGGGATGGAAATAGCCGCCGAATGTCTGGCGTCCCTGGCGTCCGATACGCTGCCAGGTTTTGCCGCCGTCTTCGGACCTGTATAATCCGCCGGACTTGTCCTGCCAGTTCGCATCGCATGTTCCGATGAGGATGATGTCACTGTCGTCAGGGTCAACGGAGAAGTCCTTTGGGTAAAGAAAAAGCCGGGATGCGTTAACCTTTTGCCATGTCCGGGCGCCGTCTCCGGACCGGTAGAGGCCCACGCCTTCGCTCATGAGCGGCTGTCCGCCAGCAGGGCGTTTGGCACAAATTATCGCGAAAAGCGTTCCGTCTTTATGCAGAGCCACGCGATAAACCCGCATGTTATTCGGGTGACCCAGGCCGTGCTTCTTTAGTGCCCAGGTCTTGCCGTCGTCGGTCGATTTGTATACGCCTTCGGTGAATACGCCGGCATATAACGTGCGTGCGTTTTTGGGGCTTTCGGGATCGAGCACGATGGAGGTGACAGCTTTGAGCGGAATACCTTTAGCCTCATGTTTCCATGAAGCACCGAAGTCATTCGAAATGCAAACTCCGCCGGTACGGTTGTGGCCGTGACGTTCGGAGATGATATTATCGTTGGGGATATCGTGCACGTCGGAGAATGCGCCCCACATCTTACCGGGCGTGTCGGGATCGAATGCAATCTCGTAGCAGGTATTCCGCCACGGGGCCCATGAGTCTTTGTCCCACCAAATCCACGTTTTACCGGCGTCGAGGGAGCGGGCAAAGCCGATGTCTGTGTAGGCAATATAGTGCCGGTTGGCTTCGAAAGGATCGACGTAGTAGTTCCACGTCGTGGTTACGACCAGACCGCTGCATGACCATGCGCAGCCGGCTTTGGCCTCCTGGCCGGGAGCGGGATATGTATCGCCGTTGAACCATGTCGTGCCGCCGTCATGTGTGATATAGGATTGGCTCCAGAGAAGGATCAATCGATCGGGATCAGTATTGCATATAGCAACTCCGAACGGCGTATCGCCCCCCTTAAAGGATTGTCCTGCGGATGCGGTGACATAGTTGGGAGCAACGTTATATCGCTCGAAACGCGGATCTTGGAAGTAGGTAGCGCGCCAGCTCTTACCACCGTTATCGCTGCGATAGACTGTTTCATGATGAGGGGGGTGGAATCCCGTGCCTGTATTCAGGACATACACCGTCAATGGATTTCTGTCGGTCGTGAGAATTTGCCGGTACTGGGCGATTGAACCGTAGGCCCATTGATCGGCCTTTTTCGTTTCGGTGTTGATACCACGACCCATCGCCTGCTGCCAGGTCTGGCCGCGATCGATAGAACTGTAAAGACCTCCTTTGAAAATGCCGCCCTGGTCTTTACTGCTTATCGTGCAGTAGAGAATGATGGTATTGTTAGCAGAATCCGAACCTGCCGCGAATCCCTGTATCGGTTTCCAGGGCAAACCATTGGCCTTGTCCGTCCAGGTCCGGCCATCATCGTCGGAACGCCAAATGCCCTTATCGGTGGCGGCGAACATGACATGCCCTCGACGAGTGCGGTCAAAATGGAAACCAATAACCTGGCCTTCCGGCCCGCTGCATAAAGTCCACGTAGTTCCGCCGTCACGCGACAGCCTGCATTTGCCGTCACGTGTGCCTGCGAGCAGAACTTTCGGGTCGGATGGGTTTATCGCTATTTCACCATAGAGAGACTCGCGAAGGTTGCCGAGAGGCGAGAAAGTTCTGCCGCGGTCGCGACTGATTCTGAGCTGGCCGCCCGATGAAGCATAAATGACGTCGGAATCGGAAGGATGAAATCCCGGCCGGCATCTTGTATCCGATTTAAGCTGAGCATGGTTGATCATGCGCCAGTTATGGCCACCGTCCTCGGAGATATATGCTGCGCTCATATCACAGTTGAGCATCATCAGATCAGGATCGGCGGGGGAAATCGCAGGCGAAAACATGCCGCCTCCCCCGGACAAACCAATGGGTTCCCAGGGAATCTTTCCATCGATTGTTTGTGAACGGACAGATTGCTGCTGGCAGTTTATCAAGATCAATAAGACTACGAAAATCCTGAGGTACCTGCAAAAAAAACACTGCGAGCTAAAATTCATTATACTGCCTTTCGGTTTGAACGGTTGTTGTCAGCGGTTTGTCACCTATCTTACCTCCGAGCGGGCCGGCCGGATTGAAACGTATCTGCCATCGCTCCGCAATATCGACGCCTGCGGGTGCCACAAACTTAACAGCAGTTGCCTGACGAATCTGCTCATCAGCGATCTCGAAAACGTGTAGAAAAAAGGAGCGGCTGCTATCGCCCGGGTCTCCGACCTCTATCCGCCAGGGGCACACCGGAGGTTTCATTCGATCCTTAGTCATATGGTTATATTGCGCCGTCTCTTCGAGCGGATGGCCCCATGCCTCTTTGCCGGGGCCGCCACGAGTGACGATCTGTGCCTTCTCCGGCAGCAAAGTGTGCAGAAACATCCGTGACCTGCCGTGAGACAACACATTTTTGTCACCGTCGGCTTCAGGCAGACTTAGCCACGTCAGATAATTTTCCCGTTGCTCGGGGCGGGTCGGGACATGGAGAAAGAAATGGCGGGCATAATCGGGACGAGTTGCTTCAACGCGATCGAAGACGATGAAATACTCACGCTGCCCACGAAGGTAAAGAAACTGCCGCGTTACTTCGCGGGCCTTTTTATCGCTGTAGCCTCTGGTAATATCCGCGGCGGCATAGGTGTAATCCGCGTTGTGCTCAAATGCCACGATATGCCCCCGCCGGCGCGGCAGACCGCTGCCTTCGTATACGTGTCGCAGAAGGCCGCCGTCGTTCTCATTGTTCCTGCTCCGGCGGAACCGCTCATTGGGATCGAAGATCGTGACAATATTGTAGATAAGCGAGCCGCCGGCATAATAGTCGCTGTCGTTGTGGCCCTGTCCGCCTTGCCGGGAGACCAGAGAGCCTCGCTTGCAGATCAGGAAATGGCCCTCGTCGTCCCGCGAATGCCCGGCGAACTGCGGGCCGCAGCCGAAGAATGCCCATGTGGCGTTTGGGTCGTTCCAGGCACTGCGCATGTAAACATGCCCCGCACCGGGAAAGAGATAGCCCAGTGGAAGCGTATCAGGGGGTGTTGCCTTTATCGAAGGATCGTAGCATGCAACACGTTGCCATCGTTCGCTCAGCCACAACCGGCCACGTTCGGAAAACCATTGCGAGAGCCCGTCGCGCAGTATCGGCGCGGCGCGGGCAAAGGCGGCGGGTCGAGCACCGTTGCCGTCGTCGATCCAGGCTGTGCGTTCGTTGTGGGGCATCATCGTATAAGCCACCCATAGCGGTGATTCGACCGGATACCCCCAGGGCTTTAACTGCTTGAATAAGTCTATGCCCGTTGCCGTGCGCCATGCGCCGAAGGCGTACGGGATTACGGCGACAGGCCCGTAAGCTCCGTGGCCATAGGATTCCGACCAGACGCCGCCCATCGTGTTGAAAGCCGGCACACATTCAGCCGTCACTCGTGTGTTCCATGAGTCGAGGAACATCCCGGCATCGGCCTCGTATTTCGTGCCTTCGCCCTTTATGGCAAGCGCAATGAGCAGCTTTTGTGTGATTGCATCGCGACAATTCATAACGTTCAGATGGATCGGTCCCCAGGTCTGGTTGTATTCCCAGTGGCCCCATTTGAGCAGAATGCGAGGTTCGTTAGTGAAATATCGCAGCCATGTTCCAAGAGCCTGGCCGAATTGCACCCGCTGCTGCTGCGTCAGAGCATCGAAAATCCAATCGTAGGCGAGCGCATGGTATCCGAAGTGACTGCCCTGAGGGTTCGAGATGATACTGCCATCGCCCCATTGATTTATGATGACATCGGCGTATTGTTGGGCATCGTGACCCTTGTGGCGTTCGACCAAGTAAGCGATGCCGCAGTTCATTAGGTCTTCGGGTATAGACCACTGATTGGAGAGGAACTGAATCCGGCCTGCTCTGACAGCATTGTCCGCGCGCTGCTTGAGAACTTGGTAGTCGCCGGCGAGCGGGCCATCGCACCGTTCGGCCAGCTCCTTTACGTCCTCAATAAACAGCCGCGGATGAGTTGCCTTGATATGATATTCGGCCCGGACAAAAGAGACGGTGGAGATAAGCACCATTAATGATGTAACACAAAGTCGCCGAATCATATTAGATATCACTCCATCCACATGTGTATCGTCCCGGTATATTGGCTACAAGTTAAAGAACATATTGCCATATTCTCCACAGCAGTACAAGCGTTTTGTTGTGCCGGGGCTACGATTCAATTTTTACCATCACTGTGCCGGCCGGGTCTGCAGCAGTCAAATACCTGGAATAGCTATTTGGAGAGTTGAAAACATGCAGCATAGTCCTGCCGGAAAATCCGGCCGCACCACAAAAATAGATCATCAATCCCTTGTATACAAATGCTGCCAAAGATGGTAAACTCTTTAACCGTTTCATAATTTGGTTATCACGACACGAAGAATTATTAATACTTGTGCAGGGGTAACACATGAATCTACATAGTATTGACATTGCCATCATCTTTACCTATCTGGCGTTAACGGTTCTAATCGGCTTCTGGATTTCCAAGCGAGCCTCCAAGGACCTGGACTCCTATTTTCTCGGTGGCAAAAGCCTGCCTTGGTATATCCTCGGCATCTCGAATGCATCCGGTCAATTCGACATCACTGGGACCATGTGGCTGGTGTACCTGTGTTTTGTCTACGGCCTCAAGAGTATATGGATTCCATGGGTCTGGCCTACGTTTAACCAGATATTTCTTATGGTCTATGTCGGTATGTGGCTGAGGCGTTCCAATGTACTGACCGGCGCCGAATGGATAAAGACCCGGTTCGGCCAGGGCACCGGGGCCAACCTGGCCCATATAAGCGTGGTCATTTTCGCCCTGATAAACGTGATTGGCATGATTGCTTACGCGTTTAAAGGTATCGGCAAATTCGCCCAGATTTTGCTGCCGTGGAGCCTGAATGAGAATACCTATGCGATGATTATACTAACGATTACAACGCTCTATGTCGTCAAGGGCGGCATGTACAGCGTCGTTCTGACCGAGGTGCTGCAATTCGCTATTATGACTATCGCCTCGGTTGCCGTGGGCGTGATTGCCATCCACAATGTCAGTCCCGAGATGATAGACGCCGTCGTGCCGGCCGGATGGCAAAACCTTTCTTTTGGATGGAGGCTCGACTTGAACTGGTCCGGCGCGTTAGACATGGTCCAGGCCAGTATCACAAAGGATGGATTCTCTCTATTTACTGTGATTATGATGCTCATGCTGTTCAAGGGCGTGATGGCCAGCATGGCCGGCCCGGCACCGAATTACGATATGCAGCGTGTTCTGGCTACGCGAAGTCCCAGGGAAGCGTCGCTGATGAGCGCAACAGTTAACGTAGTCTTATATTTTCCTCGCTATATGTTGGTGGCGGGTTTGACGATTTTGGCCCTCGGCCCGCTGCGGGAAACGCTTCAGGGCATGTGGACAACTGCCGCTCAAAGTGGTGGACAGCCTGACTTCGAACAGATCCTGCCGGTTGTTATACAAAGCTCCATCATTCCTGTGGGTCTTACCGGACTGCTGCTGGCGGGATTGCTGGCGGCTTTTATGTCCACTTTTGCGGCGACAGTTAATGCCGGACCGGCTTATATCGTGAATGATATATACAAACGCTTTATCAATCCGACCGCCTCCAACAAGTTGCAGATCCGAATGAGTTATGCCACTTCCGTTTTGGTAGTGGCCGTGGGCATTGTTTTCGGATTTCTGACGGAGAGCATTACTAATGTGACACTCTGGATTGTGGGCGGTCTGTACGGCGGGTATGTAGCAGCCAATCTGCTGAAATGGCACTGGTGGCGATTCAACGGTTTCGGCTTCTTCTATGGAATGATAATCGGCACCCTTGGAGCCCTGATAGTCCCTCCGATAGTAGAGCATTTCTGGCCCGGTACAAATACACTCTATGCCTTTCCATCTATCTTTCTGTTTTCGGTGCTGGGGTGTTTCCTGGGTACGCTTTTGTCCAAACCGGAGGACGAAGAAATCCTCAAGGACTTTTATATGACCGTTCGTCCCTGGGGATTCTGGAAGCCGATCGTAGAGAAAATAAAGGCCGACGATCCCGGTTTCGAGCCAAATACCGGCTGTGGCCGTCACTGGTTCAATATAACTGTGGGCATAATCTGGCAAGTTACCTTGGTGACTTTACCAGTCTATATCGTGATTCAAAATCCCCGGGGTATTGTTGGAACGTTAGCAGTGCTGGTCGCAACGACACTGATTCTCAAGAAGAGCTGGTTCGACCATCTTCCCAGTGACAAGTAATGAAATCCTGATTCATGCTGGATCATCATGTTGTATGAAACGGTACAACAATTTAGTCAGGCTGTAAGGAATGAGCTGGAGAATAATCTCGTTCCATTCTGGCTTGAAAGGTCGGTCGATTCGGAAAACGGCGGATTTACAGGCCAAATGTCCAATGACGGAACGATCGATCCGAGGGCTCCCAAGGGATTGATTCTGAACGCCAGAATCCTTTGGACCTTTTCGGCTCTGTATCGATTTAACAAAGATAACAGATACCTCGATATGGCCCGGCGAGCGTACGATTATCTTGAGACATACTTTTGGGATCGTTCGCAAGGCGGGGTATTTTGGCAGGTGGATTTCCAGGGACATCCTCTGGATAATAAGAAGAAAATTTACGGCCAGGCGTTCTATATCTATGCGCTGGCAGAATACTATCAAGCCTTTGGAAGCGACCCGGCGATCAAACTTGCCAGGCAGTTATACGATCTTATCGAAACGAACAGTAGGGATAAAATCTATGGGGGGTATGTCGAGGTCTGTAACAAGGACTGGTCTGTTGCCGAGGATTTGCGACTCAGCGAAAAGGACATGGATGAGAAGAAGTCCATGAACAATCACCTGCACTTGCTGGAAGCCTATACGAATCTATATCGTATCTGGCCCGATACCGAGCTTCGGCAGCGTTTGACAGAACTCATTGATTTGTTTGACGAGCGAATTGCAGACCAGGCCTCGGGCCACCTGAATCACTTTTTTGACGAGAAGTGGCAGCCCAAATCGGCCAACTACACATTCGGTCATGACATTGAGGCCAGTTGGCTGCTGTGTGAGGCTGCTGAAGTTCTGGACGATCCGAATGTAACGTCACGGGCTCAGAGTTTGGCGCTGCGACTGGCACGGATCACTCTGGCTGAGGCGCTCGATGACGATGGCGGTTTATGTTACGAAGGCCAGGCGGGAAAAGTCACAGATCCGAACCGGGAATGGTGGCCTCAGGCAGAGAGTGTCGTGGGCTTTCTGAACGCTTACGAGCTGTCTTCTGACCAGTCTTTCCTCGAAGCGGCCCTGAAGGCGTGGAGCTTTATCGAAGAATATTTTATCGACAAAAAAAATGGTGAGTGGTTCTGGCGGATTGATCGAAACGGCAGTCCGGATCCTGCCGAGCCGAAGGTTTCGCAGTGGAAGGGACCGTATCACAACGTGCGCACATGTTTGGAGACCATAAGAAGACTCCGGCAGATCGCTTCAGCGGATACGAACTAATATAACAGCAGCAGGAGGACAGAATAAATGAATGAAAACGAATATAAAAAACGAGTCAAGCAGCTTCTGGCCGAACATGAGGCTCTCATCAAGCGGCTAAACGAGAAGACAACAAACACAAACGGTATTGTGCAGCGTTATCAGCACCCCGTGCTAACGGCGGAACACACACCTGTTTTCTGGCGATACGATCTCGACCCTACGACGAATCCGCTGCTCTGCGAACGCATGGGTATAAACAGCACGTTTAATGTCGGAGCCATTGAGCTGGACGGACGGATTTATCTTTTGGCGCGTGTCGAAGGAGCAGATCGAAAATCTTTCTTCGCCGTCGCCGAGAGCAGCACCGGCATCGACCGATTTCGATTCTGGGATTACCCCGTAGAGATGCCGCCGGCGGACCCGGAGGAAACCAACGTTTATGATATGCGTTTAACCAAACACGAGGACGGCTGGATCTACGGGCTGTTTTGTGCCGAGCTTCATGATCCAAATCACCCTGAAGATCCCTCGGCCGCCATTGCTCGCTGCGGCATAGCCCGCACCAAAGATTTGAAGGATTGGCAGCGGCTGGGCGATCTCAAGACTCCGTCGGCCCAGCAGCGAAACTGCGTGCTGCACCCGGAATTCATCGACGGCAAGTACGCCTTTTACACGCGGCCCATGGCCGACTTCAAATCCACCGGCACCGGTGAAGGAATCGGCTGGGGCCTGTGCGAGGACATTGAGCATGCCATGATTACTGATGAGGTAATTATTGACCGCTGCACTTACCACACAATCACCGAGGGTAAGAACGGTCAGGGGCCGGTTCCCATCAAGACGAAAAAAGGCTGGCTCCATCTGGCCCACGGAGTGCGTGACACCGCTGCGGGGTATCGTTACGTCTTATATATGTTCCTTACCGACCTGAACGAGCCCTGGAAAATAATCGCAAAGCCCGGCGGATATTTCATGAGCCCGCAGGGGGACGAAAGAACAGGCGACGTTTCCAATGTGCTCTTCTCCAACGGCTGGGTCGCCCGAGATAATGGCGATGTGTTTATCTACTACGGCTCATCCGACACGCGAACCCACGTCGCGACCAGCTCAGTGGAAAAGCTGCTGGACTACGTCATAAACACACCGCCGGACGGGCTGCGAACTAACCGGTGCGTCAAACAGCGATGTGAATTGATCGAGAAAAATCTCGCCAATGCCTGGTGGAAGCCGCTTGCGTAGAGATATTCTATAAGACAAGCCAATTTACAAAAGGAGACATGATATGAAAAGAACAATTATTTGCTGGATAATTCTGCTGACGTTGGGTGTTGCGCTCGTCGCTGAAGGCGGTTCGAATTCTACGCTCAAACTGACCGATCCGCTGGCCACTCCTGAAACCAAAGCCCTCTATCGAAACCTTTACAAAGTAGCGAAAGAGGGTGTCCTGTTCGGCCATGAGGATACGCTGGCCTATGGCGTGGGATGGAAGTCGACCGACAAGGATTTCGACAGCGACGTTCACCGTGTCTGCGGCAAATTCCCAGCGATTTTCGGTTGGGATATCGGTCATATCGGGACGACGGCGAACATTGATGATGTCCCATTCGAGAATATGAAGATATGGATCGCGAAGGGCTACGAAAAAGGCGGTGTCAGTACGATAAGCTGGCACGCCCGCATTCCCGGCACAAAAGAAAACTCCTGGACCCAGAAAAAAGTAGTGAATCGTCTGTTACCCGATGGGGACCTGCACGAGGTTTATAAGGCCAAGCTTGATGAGGTCGCAGCCTTTTTCGCTGACCTGAAAGGTCCAAAAGGCGAACCTGTCCCCATCATCTTTCGACCATTTCACGAGCACAACGGCGACTGGTTCTGGTGGGGCGCCAAGTGGTGCACGCCGGATGAATACAAACAGATTTGGCGTTTTACCATTAATTACCTGAGAAAGACGAAAGGCCTGCATAACATCATCACCGCCTACTCTCCCGACCGTTTCAAAGATCGTCAGGAATATCTCGAACGCTATCCCGGCGACGATTACATCGATATCATCGGTCACGACAACTACGGGTATTTCAGGTCAATAAAGACAAAAGACCAGGCACGGCAAGCATTGGAGACAGTGGTCTCATTGGCCGAGGAGCGTAACAAAATCGCGGCTTTCACCGAAACAGGTGTCGGTCAGGGCCCCGCCAATGCAAAATGGTGGACCGACATACTGCTCGAAGTAATCAAATCCAGCCCATCGACCAAAAAAATCGCATGGGTTCTGGTCTGGCGAAACGCCGACAAGCGTCAGAACTACGCCGCATTTCCCAGTGCTGCGACTGTCGAGAATTTCAAGGCCTTTGAAGCAGATCCGATCACATTGTTTATGGAAGACCTGCCGGATATGTACAAGTGATATGACGTCGAGATTTTAAGTCAGGGGACACACAATGTGTGGTCTGACTCTACATTAAGAAAAATATGATGGATGATCCTTCTTATTATACAGTTTCTCGTAGCTGCAGATGCTGAAAAACACAAACCTGGCACAGGTTATTATTTTTTTAGAAAAATTTTGCAATATTTGGGCAGCCAAGGGCGTCTGACTCCTTAAATCAAGAATCAGTAGATTCTGTCTATACTCTTCCCGGCGAGGATTTGGCATTCTATTGTAAATGAAGCTTAGTAACGTTGCCGGACAAAGCAATATGATGATGTATGAAAAAAGCAGGTGGAATGAAAGGGTACTATGAAGAGATTAGTTTTATTTCAAGTGATTGCATTTCTTGTTTTGATTAATGTCGATGTTTTTGGGGATTCGGCCGATGATTACTGGCCGACATGGCGTGGTCCGAATTATAGGGGAGTCTCTCCAAAAGGTAATCCGCCTTTAACGTGGAGCGAAACGGAAAATGTCAAATGGAAGGTTAAGCTGACCGGAGACGCATCGAATTCATCGCCCATTATCTGGAAAGATAAGATATTCTTCCAAACGGCGATAAAAACTGATGTGCAAGGCAAACCTGAAGCGCCGAGCGCAAGTGAGGGAGGGAGAAGGAGAAGGGGGCCAGGTGGTTCGCCTCCAACTAATATCTATAAATTCAACCTTGTTTGTTTGGATCGAGATTCCGGCAAGCAGCTATGGCAGAAAACAATCCGCGAAGTGTTGCCCCACCAGGGACACCATAACGATCATGGTTTCGCCTCTTTCTCGCCGGTAACAGACGGCAAACTTGTATGGACAAACTTTGGCTCACGCGGACTACATTGCTTTGACATGGACGGGAATCTGAAATGGAGCAAGGATATCGGCCGGATGAATACGATTATGGGTTTTGGTGAGGGTGGTTCGCTGGCCGTGTCGGGCGATGCCGTAATTGTCGTAAGAGATCATGAAGGAGATTCATTCATCGTAGTGTTAAACAAGGAAACAGGCGAGGTACTCTGGAAAAAGGATCGCGATGAAGCCACTTCCTGGGCCACACCTCTGCCCGTCGAAGTGGGCGGAAAAATGCAGGTTGTCACCAGTGCAACAAATCTGATTCGCAGTTATGATCTTGAAACTGGAGATATTGTCTGGCAGTGCAGCGGCCAGACTCGAAATGTGATTCCCTCGCCGGTGACTGGTTTTGGGATGGTTTATTGTACAAGCGGCTTTCGGGGCAGTTCTCTACAGGCAATCGAATTAGGGCAGACGGGAGACCTAAGCGATACCGATGCAGTTAAATGGCAAGTCAAAGAAGCAACGCCCTACGTGCCGTCACCGCTTCTTTACGGCGACAAGTTATATGTCTGTTCTGTCAATCAGCCAGTCATATCCTGTTACGATGCCAAAACCGGAAAAGCTTACTTCCTCAAGGAGCGATTGCAGGAGATCAACGGAATCTATGCATCTCCCGCTGGAGCGGCGGATCGAGTCTATTTCGTAGGTCGAAACGGGGTAACCTGTGTACTAAAACATTCCGACAAATTCGAAATCCTTGCTGTCAACACACTTGATGACAAAATCGATTGCTCGCCAGCTTTTGTGGGTAATGAAATTTATCTAAAAGGTAAGGAAAATTTATATTGCCTAACCAACTCAGATTCTTAATAATTGTGGTATAACATTCAGTATCGGAAGATTCTTGATTGAAATAAAATTTGACAGGACACAAATTAATGTCCAAATGCTAACCTTTTTTGGGAGAAAACGTTATGAAAAGCCAAACATTTCACAAGGCAGCCCTGTATTGTTCGCTGGTGCTGATAGTTGTGCTCTCGGCGCAGGTCCTTGCCCAGCCGTCATCGCCTCGCGGAACTCGCGGAAGGGGAATATACGGTGATTGGCAGATCAAAGTCGAGTTCGGTGAGCGGCAAATGGAATCGATTCTGTCGTTTTCCAGAGACAGCGAAGGCAACATGACCGGGCAATGGATCAGTTTCTGGGGAGCCAATGATCTAAAAGATGTCAAGTTCGAGGACAACAAGCTCAGCTTTGTCCAGTCCGTTCGATTCGGGGACAATGAATTTACCCAGAACTTCGCCGGAACGGTCGAGGACGGAAAGATAACCGGAGTTCTGACCAGTGACAGGGGTGAGTCCAAGCTCGAAGGCCAGCGCAGCCTGCGCATGTCCAGAGCAGTCGGAAACTGGGAATTGAAATACAAATTCGGTGATCGAGAAATAACAACTACACTCGCTGTTAAAGCCGGCAAAGAAGGTGATCTGTCGGCTGAATGGCAGAGCCAGCGGGGCGAAAGTAAGATTACGGATCTGCAATACGAAAGGGGCAAGCTGACTTTCAAGCGAGAAAGCAAGTTCCAGGATCGACAGATGGTATCTACTTTCGAGGGGACAATTGGAAGAGATAATACGCTTACCGGCGTAATAAAATCGGAGAGGGGAGAGGTGCCTGTTGAAGGAACTCTAATTGGTGCCCCCCTTATCGGCACGTGGAATCTCGATATTGAATCCGAACGGGGTACTCGCAAACAAAGATTGGTAGTCAATCCGGACCTCAGCGCGCTCTACGGATCCAATCTAATTAAAAAGATCAATCTCGACAGCGACAAGGTAAGCTTCAAGTACATCATGACGTTCGGTGACCAGGAATTCGAAACGAGCTTCGCAGGAAAATTAGCTGAATCGAAGATTACCGGCGAATTGACCACGTCAAGAGGCACCCAGAAGATTAAAGGTACGAAAGTTGTCCGTACATTCAGAAGACGCAGTACAGAATAGATAAAACGTGTTTTTTAAGACCGCTGTTTGCAATCAGATATGACTGTACTTTGTGAGCATCGTGTGTAAGTTTTGATCTTTGCCGTAAAAGTGCATTTTTAGGACTTAATCACACGAGAGTACAGTCATACTCTGCATTGCCCAGACCATATCAATTGGAAAGCTTCTTTAGCAGTATGTCATTTGATATTTCCTCTGAGAAATAACATTTCCTGATTAATGAGACCGGGCATTCCTGCCGAAAAATCGATATAAGTGTGATATACTGTAGAGAAAAGGTACCTACAGCAACAAACAGGCAAAAAAACCTTGAGAGCGAACAAAATTATAGGTATAATCGTAAATGAATAAAGACAGGCAGGTTTATTCTATTATATATTGCGTGCCATTATAATTCTTACGTTTATTTCATAACCGACCTTGCCTTTAAGAAAATAAGAGGATTTCTTTTTGCCGGTTTCTTTATGTGCTCTATGTATTACTTCTGATTAGAGCCTGATTAACGTAAGAGGAACATCGATATGTGCTTTTTTGAGTGGATTTTACAGCTTTTCAGCCGCTTAAAGAATCGCTCTGTACTGAATCACCTTTATGCTTCTGCATTTGGAGATCTTTTACTTTATTTCCCGCTCGATAATGCAAATATGCTGCGGCTGTGTAAACTGCAGCGTTATAATATTTATATCATATAGCTAATTTTGGGAGGACACAAAAATGAAAGCAATAGCAAGTCTTGCCGGAAAGTTGCTTTTTGTGCTGATTCTGCTGGCAGTTGCCGGGTATTTGTCTGCCGCCGAATCGCGGATTGACCTGTGGAAGCAGGTGGACGCAGCGCTTGAAAACAGGCTGCCCAGGACCGCTCAAACGATTCTGGACCAAATTATCCCGGCAGCAATGGAGGACCAGGCTTATGCCGAGGCAACCAGGGCCATTTGTCTGAAGATTTCGCTGGAAGGGCAAATTCAAGGGGGCAAGGCTGAAGAGCAGATTGTCCTCTTGGAGACGGAAATTGCTGAAGCTCCCGAAGAAATGAAGCCGGTAATGGAAACGATTCTGGCCCATTGGTACTGGCAGTATTTCCAGCAGAACAGTTGGCGATTCATTCAGCGTACCCAGACCGCCGAACCGTCGGGAGAGGATATCACAACTTGGGACCTGCCCCGTATCCTGGCGGAAATTGATACACACTTCATGGTTGCCCTGGATGCAGAGCAGCAGCTAAAGACAATCCCTATAGATGAGTGGGACGATTTGCTGGAAGAAGGAACCGTGCCGGACAGCTACCGACCTACTCTTTATGACTTTCTGGTTTTTGAAGCCTTGTCGTTCTACAGTGCCGGCGAACAGGCCGGCACCATACCCCAGGACTCTTTTGAAATCATGGACGACAGCCCCATCTTCGGAACCGTTGCCGAGTTTCTCGCATGGCAGCCCGAAACCACGGACACGGACTCGGCCAAGCTCAAAGCCATCGGCCTGTATCAGGATTTGCTAACCTTTCATCAGGACGATTCCGACAAAAGCGCTTTTATTGATGCGGATTTGAATAGGCTTATGTTCGGATATAACTATGCATTAGGGCCCGACAAGACCACATTGTACATTACTGCTCTGGAGCGATTAGTGGATTTCTGGTCAGATTCCGAGATCACCGCTCTGGCGTTATACGAGTGGGCTAGAGCCGTGCAAAGCCAGGGAGACTATGTCCAGGCCCATGTATTGGCGAGCCGGGGATGGGATGAGTATCCGGACAGTATCGGCGGAGCAAAGTGTTATAACCTGATCCAACAAATCGAGGCAAAGTCCGCCTCTATTAAAACCGAGCGAGTCTGGAACGATCCACTGCCGGACATTGAGGTTACTTATCGTAATGTAACCCGTGTCTACTTCAAGGCGGTACCGTTTCAGGCAGATGACGCGATTCAGAATATCTGGAGTTATATCGACAACGATGAATTGGAAAGCCTGCTCGGGATTCAACCAGCCCTCGAGTGGAGCGAGGACTTGCCCCCAACAACCGACTATCAGTCCCGCACCGAGATGCTGCCGGCCCCCGTGGAGCTTGAGAAAGGCTTCTACTTCATTATTGCCAGCCACGATCCTTCCTTTGGTGAGAACGATAATAAAGTCAGTGTGGCACGTATCTGGGTAAGTGACTTGGCGCTTGTCGTTAGAAGTCTTAAACAGGAAGGCACGGTAGAGGGATTTGTGCTCGATGCCAAGAGTGGCCAACCGCTCGTCAACGCTAAGGTTACCCGCTGGACCTACAACAACATAAACGGGTGGTCGTACCGGCTCACCGACCAGACATACACAAACGAGATTGGGCTATTCTATTTCTCTCGTGTGGATGATAATCAATTTTTGATCGTCGCCGAATACGAAGGCCAAAAACTGGCCACTGAGAATACTTATTATGTCCATTCACCCCGGAGCAAGCCGGTCCCCAGCGAACAGACTGTATTTTTCACCGACCGGTCGCTCTATCGCCCAGGCCAGACCATCCACTACAAGGGCATCTGCATCCATACGGATACTGTCAGCGACAACTACCAGACGCTCCCAGGCCAGCCGTTAACCGTGGTATTCAGGGATACGAATGGTCAGGAAATTGCGAGTCAGGAGCATATATGTAACGATTACGGCTCTTTCAGCGGTAGCTTCACGGCTCCCCGTGATCGTCTGATGGGCCGAATGTCTCTAACGACTGTACCACAGGGTGCCCGACAGCAGGTTCCATACGGCAGTGCATCCTTCAACGTGGAGGAATATAAGAGGCCCAAATTCCGTGTTCAACTCGAACCACCCGCCGAAGCGCCAAGGCTCGATACGGAAGTCGTGGTACCGGGTACGGCTACGGCATACACAGGAGCAGCCATCGGCGGAGCCAAGGTCGAATGGCGCGTTGTACGGCAGATACGGTTTCCATTCTGGTGCTGGTGGGCCCGCTGGATTTACCCTTCGGCAAATGAGCAGGCCATCGCCCACGGCTCGACAGTTACGGAAACCAATGGTTCGTTTTCAATCACCTTCACGGCCAAACCCGACCTGTCTATTCTCGAAGAAGATGAACCGATATTCGTGTACAGAATCTATGCTGATGTGACCGACACGACGGGCGAGACCCGTTCGGACGTGCATATTGTGCGTGCCGGATATACGGCTCTGGCGGCTGCGATTTCCGCCGATACATGGCAGACAATAAACAACCCTGTAGAATTAACCATCACAACTCAATCAATCGACGGTCAGCCTGAGCCTGCCGAAGGCACTGTGCAGATTTATACGCTGAAACAGCCGGATAGAGTCATTCGCCCCAGCCTGGGATCGACAGGGCAAGAGCCGGATCCGTCTAATCCGGAAACATGGGAGCTGGCGGACCTGGTCAGCGAACACTCCTTCCAGACTGATGCCGATGGACAGACCACATTATCTGTAACTTTAGAGGCCGGCATCTATCGTGCGATGCTGCAGACACAGGATCGTTTCGGTAAATCGGTCGCCGCACAGCGCACGATTCACGTCGTTGATCCCCAGGCGGAACATTTTAATGTGCGCCTGGCCAATCACTTTGCCGCTCCGGCATGGTCTGTTGAACCGGGCGAGACGTTCGTGGCTCTATGGGGCACCGGATACGATACCGGACAAGCTTATGTGGAACTGGAATGCCGGGGCAATGTTTTGCGCGCTTGGTGGACAGACCCCGGCAAGACCCAGGAAGTCATCGAACAACAAGTTACCGAAGATATGCGAGGCGGATTCACCTTGCGCGTTACTTATGTACGCGAGAATCGCGCGTATATCAACGAGCGGATTGTAAACGTGCCCTGGACAAATAAGCAACTAACCATCCAGTGGGAACGTTTCAGATCTCTGCTGGAGCCGGGCCAGGAGGAAGTCTGGACGGCAATTATCACAGGCCCGGATGCAAGCAAAGCAGTCGCCGAGATGGTAGCGGGTATGTATGATGCGTCTCTGGATCAATATCTCCAGCACTATTGGGCACAGAGTTTCTCGGGTTTTCGCAGCGAGTCGCCAAGATTGTACAGCCGATTCGAGAACAGCGAGATTTCATTCAGTACAGAACTTTATGACTGGTATATATATTACATATCTGATGATTTAATCTACCGTCATTTCCCTTATGACATTGTGTATCCATTTTATAGCATCTGGTATGGAGGTTACAGGGGTGGCGGTGGCGGCGCTGCTCCGCTGCCGCCGGCTATGGGCCGTGGTGGTAGTGGCGATGAGACTACTTCTTCTGACTCAGAAGATGATCAAGGGCAGGAAGATAAATCCGGTTCGGAACCGGCTCCGGACCTTAGCCAGGTTTCCGCGCGCGAAAATCTCAACGAGACAGCGTTTTTCTACCCGCACCTTGTGTCCGATGCCGAAGGCGTTGTCCGGATCGAGTTTACCATACCGGAGGCCCTGACCGAGTGGCGGTTCATGGGCTTTGCCCACGACAATCAACTGCGCAGCGGCTTTTTAACGGACACGACCGTCACGGCCAAAGACCTGATGGTCGAGCCCAATCCCCCCCGGTTCGTGCGAGAAGGCGACATCATTGAATTTACGGTCAAGGTAACCAACCAGTCCGCCGCCCGACAGACGGGCAAGGTGGGTCTTCTTTTGACCGATGCGCGTACCCTGGAGTCCCGGGACGAGGCTTTGGGCAACCTGTCCCCGGAGCAGGACTTCGATGTGCCCAGCATGGAGTCACGTACATATTCGTGGCGGCTGACCATACCGGATGAATGTGATTTTCTTACATACAAAGCCGTGGGTGCTACGACCCGGCTCAGTGACGGCGAGGAAGGATATCTGCCGGTCTTGAGCCGACGAATCCTGGTGACCGAATCTCTACCCCTGCCCATACGCGGCCCGCAGACGAAGGAATTCGAATTCACCAAACTTCTGGAATCGGGCCAGTCGGAGACTCTGCGTCACCAGAGCCTTACAGTACAGATGGTCTCCCAGCCCGCGTGGTATGCGGTAATGGCCTTGCCTTACCTGATGGAATATCCGTATGAGTGCAGCGAGCAGATATTCAACAGGCTCTATGCCAATACACTGGCCTCTTATATAGCCAATTCAGACCCGAAAATTCGGCATATTTTCGACCAGTGGAAAGCAACGCCGGCCCTTGATAGTCCGCTGGAAAAGAACGAAGACCTAAAATCAGTAACACTGGAGGAAACCCCCTGGGTCAGGCAGGCTATAGATGAGTCTGAGGCGCGTAAGAACGTGGGAATCCTGTTCGACGAGAACCGTCTCAATGACGAAACCTCGCGAGCACTATTCAAGCTCCAACAGATGCAACATAGCGACGGCTTGTGGCCCTGGTTCCCGGGCTGCAGTGGTAGCGAGTATATTACGCTCTATATCACAACAGGATTCGGGCGTTTGCGTCATTTAGGTGTCAGTCAGATAGATGTCAGTTGCGCAATAAAGGCACTGGACGCTCTGGACTACTGGATGCATTGGCGATACTTGAAGATACTCGAAGACGGCGATAAAGACGAAAATCATCTAAGCTCCACAGTCGCGTTTTACCTGTACGGGCGCAGCTTCTTCCTTGCCGACAAGCCGGTTGACAGTCAATACCAAGAGGCCATTGACTACTGGCTCGGCCAGGCCCGTCAGTACTGGACCACACTATGGCGTCAGTCTCAGGCTCATCTGGCCATCGCACTCAAACGCTTCGGCGATCTTCAGGTACCCGACCAGATAATGCAGTCGATTCGGGAATACAGCGTCACTAATGATGAACTCGGCATGTACTGGCGAGACACTGAACACAGTTGGTGGTGGTATCATGCCCCGATTGAAACACAGGCCATGATGATCGAGGCTTTTGATGAGGTCGTCGGCGATGCGCAAGCGGTCGAGGATTGCAGAGTCTGGCTGCTCAAGCAGAAACAGACGCAGAATTGGAAAACCACTAAAGCCACAGCCGATGCTATTTATGGATTGCTCCTAAGAGGTACCGATTTCCTCGCTTCCAACGCTCTGGTAGAGGTGGCGCTTGCGGGCGAATGGATCCAGCCCGAATATGTCGAAGCCGGCACCGGATTCTATGAAGAGCGTTTTATCCGCGGCGAGATTGAGCCTGCTATGGGCCATATCACCATCAAGAAGGTCGATGAAGGCGTTAGTTGGGGCAGCGTTCACTGGCAGTATCTTGAGGACATGAGCAAGGTCACGCCCTATGAAGGCACACCGCTCCAGCTCAAAAAAGACCTGTTCGTCAAGAGAACCACCAACGAGGGCCAGGTTTTGTATCCGATAGGAGATTCCCTTGCCGTGGGCGATGAGCTGGTGGTTCGCATTGAGTTGCGGGTGGACCGTGATATGGAATACGTCCATCTAAAAGACCAGCGGGGCAGCGGCACCGAACCGGTCAACGTTCTCAGTCGCTACCGTTACCAGGACGGCTTGGGCTACTATGAGAGCACGCGTGACACCGCGACGCACTTTTTCATGGACTATCTGCCCAAGGGCGTGTATGTCTTCGAATACAGTACCCGTATCCAACACAAGGGAAAATACCAAACAGGCATGGCCGCTATACAGTGCATGTACGCACCGGAGTTTAACAGCCATTCGGAGAGTTTCGATCTGGAAGTCAGGTAGCCTGGACCGATTCAGCTATTTATAGTCGATCCAAATATTAAGGACAGACTGCTAAACGCCGGCGTTAGAAATCATGTCGGCCTTCTGTCTCCAAACGCATCGAAAAGGTCGAAGTCGTCTCTTTTGTTTCGATTCCGTCGCCAGTGCTGTTTGCATATCTTCCAGCCAAAGCCCCGCGATTGGCTTTGTTTGGCTTTGTTTGGCTTTGTTTTTTTCGGCTCCGCAGGTCGGTTTATTGCCATAATTTCCTTTCATATAAGACTTTGCGCCAATTTGCCCATTTCAAAATTGGCTTTGTTTTTTCAAATCGCCTTTCAACCCCCAGCGCAGGTCTGGGGGCTAACACGGATTGGGTTTGTTTGGCTTTGAATTGGGTTTGTTTTCACCAAGTGTCCAATCCGATATATTCATCGTATCCCCTTGTTATAATTGACTTTACGCTCATTTTGCCCATTCGTAAATTGGGTTTGTTTTTTCAACTTAAGCTCAATTTTTCGTCGTTTTCTACTCTTTTTCACCTGTTTTTTGCATTATTTTGGATTGTTTTCTTCTATATTTCTAAATTCTTCATTCTAAATTCTCAATTCTACTTACTACATACTACATACGAAATACGATATACGAATTCGTTAATCATTATACGAATCTAAACGCAAAAGGGCGGGCATATTCTCAAATAAATCTCCATTACACGGCGTCCATTATTCGTTGTGCGTGCTCCGTAAGGAGTCCCAAGGACTGCGTATTGCGTACGGCGTAAAGACACCCAAATAGGTAGGGTGGAGGCTTGCCTGTGCCATAGGTGCCCCACCAAAAGGCTCAATTGAAGGTGAACACAGAGAGATAATCAATTAAAATAGTCAATAGTAAATAATCAATGACAAAGCCTTTTTCCTTGCTTAACGGGCAATAGCATCTATAATTGAACATAGCGGATTTGACAGCTCTGAAGCGGCAACGTCGTAGTTTGTGCTTTCTTGATTTATACCGAGAGGCTTGCGATGTTAATAAACAAAAGTAAAAGAATTGATTAAGGTAACATAAATGTCAGCAAAAAAGTGTCTGACCTCTTTATTTTTCCCTTGCCGCAATTTGGTGCGGGGTCATCCAGAGCGCAGCCAAAGGATCTGCAAAGATAAGGATAGAAAGTTTTGTGTAGTACCAAGTTCACCTTGCATTGGGTATTTAAATGAGTAAGAAACATCGAGGTAAAAAAGGAAAGAAATACGTACAACCAGATGAACTGTATCAGTATGGTAGCTTTTCAATGGCTCGTTTTGGAAGACATCTTGTCGTACAAAATCAATGCTCTCAAGAGGAGATGGGTGAACATATCCAGCAAATGGCTGAGGAATACCCAAAATTGTGCAAACAAATTGATGGTCATGTTCAGAAAATTTGTTCACTTGTTCAACGGTTCCATCCCCTTCGACTACTTCAGGTAGGATATTTTCATTATATACAACAACATCTTGGAAAACCCTCAGAATTTGATCATGGGCCTAAAGAACTCGTTGCTATAAGGATGGTCGACTATATCCAAAGTATAATAGCCGCTATACCACCATCAGAAATTAATATAGAAAACGTTGATGAAGGTTTATGGGATGAGTTATTAAATGAAGTTACAGATTTGTACCAAGTATTGAATCTTCCTTTTCATATCTGTCATTCAGCTGTTCAAAAGACTACTTTAGAGGATTATGATCCAGATTTTGACGGTTTTTATGTTCAAGCACAAATATTATGGACTTCTGTTCGGTGCCATCGATACTTTATACATGACATGCCTCACTTGCACGATTTGCTAATTCCTCATGACGATATCTTCAAAAGCTTATTTGGTATATCTATTGAAGAGTTTTTGAAAGGCATTGAACAAATTCAATTCTCTCTATCGGAAGGTCTTGGAAAAGCCGCAAGCGAATTAAACGAGTATGATCAGGAAGTGAAAAAAGCTTTAAGCGAAGCAATTCAAAATGACCAAGGGGAGGAGAATAGTTTACAAGACCTCATGCAGAAAATTGTCAAAGAAAAGGGATGGGAAAAGCGACACAATTCTATAGTTGGACGTTATTTTTGTTTTGATCTTTTTGACCTTCAGAAGATAACAAATCTTCCAACAGAACTGCTACATGAACTTTCATGGACACCTGGAGAAGAAACTTCCTTTTTAGCCCCAGGGGAATTTGCCGGTTGGCCATTACGGTTATGGCCAATTAAAATTCGGCCATTTCTTTGTGTAGATGGCCGATATTATTGTTTCGACCTTATCAATCTAATGGATGATCTCTATCGGATTGTCGAGAGGCTAATTATAAGGATAGAGCCAAGTTACAGAGAGAAATGGAATAGACGTCAAAAAGCTGTTTCTGAAAGTTTGCCGTTTCAATTTTTCGATAGGTTATTGCCCAACAATAGAACGTATAGGTCTGTTTATTATGAGTGTATAACAAATTCACCAAACAAAAGGGAATGGTGTGAAACAGACGGTATTATTATATATGATGATCATTTAATCGTAGCTGAGATTAAAGGTGGTGTTTTTACGAAACAGCCGCCAACTACAAACTTCTTTGACTATATTAAATCAATCAAAGATCTCATTAGGAAACCTGCTACACAAGCCAAACGCTTTATAGACTATTTACAATGCTCAGATCAGGTTAGTATTTATGATTCCAGCAAAAGAGAAGTCGCTGTTCTTAAGAAAGAACAATTTAGACATATCACTGCATGTGTTGTGTCACTTGATAACCTTACGCACGTAGCCGCCCAAGCAGATAAATTAGGAGCAATAAAGGTAAAGATTGATAATCCCACTTGGTGTATGGCGATTGACGATCTAAGAGTGTATGCAGATATCTTTGACTCTCCTGTCATTTTCGCACATTTCTTGGAAGAAAGAAGGAGAGCAGCAAAATCACCTGCGTTAAATATCAATGACGAGCTTGATCATTTGGGACTTTACTTAAATCACAATCGTTATGTTACCCATGCAGAAAATTTATCTAACTCTTCTAATATTAGTTACCTTAATTTCCTTGCGTACCGTAAAGATATTGATATCTATTACCATAACATGATCATTGATCCACGAAATGCAATAAAACCTAAACAAAAATACTTAGATGGCCATCTGAAAGAAATTGTAGAATTAATAGGGATGCAAGGGAAAAATGGTTGTTGCAAAGCAGCATCATATCTATTGGACACAACTAAAGATATACGCCGTAAATTTAATCACTCGATTCCAAAGGCCTTACAAAAGCAATCTAAGAACAAACGTATTATCCCATTGTCAGTTTTGGGCACAAAGAATATTACTGTTTTTTGTCTTATGCCAGGTATATCTCAACCATCTCAATCATGGATGCGAGATTACGCACGGCGGCGAATTCTAATCGGCAATGAAAACACAAGAATGATGCTAATCGTCGAATTTGACAAAGAAAATAACATTATCAATGTCGAATTTGATTTTGTTTCTAAGGAGGAAATACCAGAAAAACATCAAGCTAGTCTTGAACAAATAATACAAATTGAAGCAAATCAGGCTGTTCAAAGAACTCTGATGGAACAAGGCAAAATAAATCGCAACGATCCTTGTCCATGTAAGAGCGGCAAGAAGTATAAAAAGTGTTGTGGCAAGGAAAAATAAAGGGAAAAATAAAGTGGTCAGACACTTTAAAGGGATATCAATAGGGTCACATCTTAATTATTCATTATTCGTTTTAGGTTTTGCGATGTCGATCTCAACAAAACAGTTAATATTTAAGTTGCGACCCCGATATTTCCCCTTTGCCGGGATATTCACGCTGAAGAGCCTCAAAAAGTGATTTGGATTCAAGACCGGTGTTGTTTTTGAGGAAGTCTTCAACCCATGGCCAGTCCTGTGCAAATGCATCCGGATAGGTGGCCCAGTCATGGATGGCCTTGCATTGACTCGGCAGAGAGCCGAATTTAAGATACTTGCGGACGGTTTTAGTACTCATACCAGCCTTGTCTGCGAGCTGATAGAGGTATTTGACTTTGTTTTTCATAGCGAACAATCTCCTTACCTGTAAGTCGGTAACCATCTGAAATCTCCTGATTTAAGGAAATCCAGATAGCTTATTGTTTCCGACTAATATCCGGAACTTTTAACTGTCGCCGGAAGGTAAGAATGATTGTCGCTGATCGCTGTTTCCATCCAATTCCAAAGCACCACCGATTTTACCGTTTTGGGGCTGCCAGACTGGATCACCATGAAGTGTAGTATCCTTCTCTCCGACACTGTCATAAGCGATGTTAAAAGTCCTTAGTTTGAGATATTTTCTGTGTTGCCAGAATCTGCCGTCTAATGTAAAATCGGAATCGGCCCCTCTAAGGCGAAATTCAGGCTGAGTTCTCCGAATGAACTATGAGGCTTTTTGGGGCAGTTAGTGTCAAGACAATCAAGATTAAGCAATATTGAAAAAAAAAATGAATAATTTAGATTATGGAATTATAGGAAATTGCAAAAGTGCCGCATTGATAAGTCGAAATGGAAGCATTGATTGGTGTTGCCTTCCAGACTTTGATTCATCGTCGGTGTTTGCAAAAATTTTGGACTCTGAAAAAGGTGGATTTTTCTCTATTGAACCTGTTAGCAAATATAATATTCAACAAAAATACTTAGAAAAAACTAATATTCTTATCACCGAATATTCTCGTGGCGAAAATGCTTTTCAAGTATGCGATTTTATGCCGCGATATAAGACCGATGCAGGCAACTATCATTGCCCGCCCGACATAATTCGTTTTATTAGATATTTACGCGGCAAACCAAGATTCAGAATAAATTATCAACCACGTCCAGCTTACGCGCAACATGAGTCTCGAATAGTAGTATCAAAAGAATTTATAAAAGCTATGACCAGCAAAGGTTCTTATGAATCGGTGTATCTATATTCAGATCTGCCATTTGAAAAGATTGTAAACTCGAAATCCATAACGATCCAACAGGATTGCTTCCTGATCCTTAGCTATAATCAAAAATTGTTTAAGCCGGACATGAACTGGGTCCGTTTGGAATATCAGCGGACAAAAGTCTATTGGCTAAGCTGGGTTAGTAAAACACAGGTACTGACGCGCTACCAGAAAGAAGTTGAAAGAAGCTCTCTTGTCTTAAAACTATTGACATACCAGAAAACCGGAGCCATTCTTGCAGCAGTCACAACAAGCCTGCCTGAAACAATTGGAGATGTCAGGAACTGGGACTATCGATATTGTTGGCTAAGAGATTCCTCTATGACGATAAGTATTCTCTCAAGGCTTGGACATTATAATGTTGCCAAACGATTTTTACAATTCATTTTGGACATCGTCCCATTTAAGGACGAAAAGATTCAGATCATGTACTCGATCAATCATCGTCGGCATCTGACAGAAAAAGAACTACCATGGCTTAGTGGATATGAGAGTTCAAAACCGGTCCGCATCGGAAACGCGGCAGTTAAGCAAAAACAGAATGACATTTACGGCGTTGTATTGGATGTTATCTATGAAAGCCTGACAATTTTTCATGAGTCCCTGAATAATAAAGAAGATCTATGGACGGTTGTGCGTACACTTGCCAGACATATTAAGAATAACTGGAAAAAGCTGGATTCGGGTATATGGGAATTCAGGACAGAGCAAAAACATTTTACATTTTCGAAAATTCTCTGTTGGGTGGGGATGGACAGAGCTGCACAGATTGCAAAATTCTTTGGAAAAGACAATGATGCAAAAGACTATGCCTATTGGCGGGAACTAATCAAAGCAGATATCCTTAAGAAAGGCCGGAATCCACAAATTAATGCTTTGACTCAGTTTTACGGCAGCACTTCGATGGACGCAGCCAACTTACTTGCACAACAATATGGTTTTTTGTCCTACAAAGACCCGGTTTATGTAGATACCGTTTTAAATACTTTTGAAAAACTATCTAAAGATGGGCTGATGTACCGATACAACAATCCTGATGATTTCGGGCGGCCGAAATCTTCATTTACGGTGTGCACTTTTTGGATGATTAAGAGTCTTTATCTAATTGGCAGAGAAAGACAGGCCATTGAAATGTTTGAGCAAGTCTTGCAGTACGGTAATCATTTAGGGCTGTTCAGCGAGGATATAAGCTTTGAAACAAAAAGATTACTTGGCAATTTCCCACAAGGTTATTCCCATATTGCATTGATTGATACAGCTTTGACAATTTCAAAAAGTCCAAAATGGTTTAAAGAAATCGACGATTTTAAACCATAGCATCCTTTTAGAAAACAAAAGGGGTCAAGTATTAATTCTTCTGATTTCCTTGAAACATTTGGATAAAAGAGCTAGGGACAACCTTTTTCATTTACGATTTTCGATTGTCGATTTACTATTTGATTAGGGGAAAATAAAGTTGTCAGACTTAGTCATTTATTATCCATTCGACTACGCTCAGCGACTGTCTTAAAAATCAAGAGATTTTTATTGAATTAGGATTCCATTCTTGATTGTTTTTAGCCATGGTATTCAGGATACAAATGAGTTTTCTCATTACAGCAACCAATGCAACCATCTTACATTTTCCCCGGCCGAGCAGCTTGTTGTAGTAAGCTCTCAATATCGGATTATGCCGAACCGCTACGAGCGTCGGCATAAATAATCGGCTGCGGATTTTTTTTCGACCTCCTCCGGTCATGCGTTTGCCGCGGAAGCTCCCGCTGTCACGTGCCATAGGTGCAACTCCAATCAACGCGGCGATCTGTCTGCGGTTGAGTCGTCCTAGTTCCGGCAACTCCGTTACCAGCATGTGAGCGGTAGTCGGACCAATCCCGGGAACCGAGTCGAGGATTTCAGAGCGTTTCCGAAGCTGTGGCGTATTTTCGACGTGTTCCTTAATCTGTCGATCTATGGTTTTCAGTTGAGCTTCGATGACTTTCAGAACAGCAGCAATGCTGCGTCGAATCTCCTTGCTGTCGGCGTGTTCCCGTCGGTTGGATTCGGCGGTATGCAGTCCAACCAATTGATTCCGCCGAGCGACCAAAGCCTTGAGTTTTTGCGTGTTTTCGTTGATTCGTTCGTTCGGCATCGGTTCCATCGTGGCGGCAAACTGAGCGATGATACGAGCATCCAGCTTGTCAGTTTTGGCTATTTGACCTGCGGCTCTGGCGAAGTCTCGAATGCGTCTGGGGTTGACTACGGCGACGGCAAATCCTTCAGCCTGAAGAGTACCGGCCAATGTCAGTTCGTAGCCTCCGGTGGCTTCCATGGCAATCAACTCCGGTCTGATTTTGTTGCAGAGTGCAACACACTGCCGGATCCCATCGGTGGAATTTTCCATTTGTCGGTCTTGGCCGGTTTTAAGGCTGTGCAGATCGAAATACTGTTTAGCCACGTCGATACCTATGCAATTTCTCATAATGTCCTTCCTTGCAATACGGGCTCACTCCGATACAATGGCCCATGCGACTGTTCGGACTATTGAGATAGGACGGCTGTCGGATCACGCTGAGCACGGGTTTATGCCCAAGGACAAGACGATCTCGGCTGCCGCCGCGGGTTTGTGGGTTGCAACCCACAAACCCGCCCGAACGATACGGTTGTTAAAGAACGTTACATCTTGTTATATCCCCTGGAATCTAAGATACAAGGACAAGCTTACTATTGACTATTTATTATTTTTTATCCGCGTATATCAGCGTTCATCTGCGGTTCATTCCTATTTTTTTTTGTTGGGGCACAGCTCCACTCTACAAATTTGTCATACCATTGAAGGCTATAAATGAAACAATAAAAATCAGCATGGGCAAAAAATTTGCCCATCCTACCGCTTACAGGATATATTTTTTGCAGGATGGGAGAATGAATTTATATAATCCAATGGTGCGAAATTTCGCACCCTACATACTGCGGGATACAATGCTCTTTCGTTTTGATTTGAAAGAAAACCCGCCGAGTGAATCGGCGGGCTAAATATTTTTAGATTTCTGTGCATCGAATACAACCAATTGTACATAATAAATGCGATTGCCTGGGTCATCTCCACCGTCAGGCGTCCCCAGGGGAGAGCCCATTCGGCTTCGCTCAGGGTAAAC
>Ga0268285_1000167_pt1 | contig 40788 bp, 30 predicted proteins | sample saktaG_2_FD_190144 | JGI IMG/M metagenome (GOLD analysis project Ga0268285, IMG submission 190144) | Saline water microbial communities from Sakinaw Lake, British Columbia, Canada - sak_2013_06_06_120m | ecosystem: Environmental > Aquatic > Non-marine Saline and Alkaline > Saline ... | reverse complement strand
TCGGACACTACGACCGTTGTCAGCCATCAAATGTTGATGGTTTTGTTGAGATATTTTGGCTGGGAAATGCAAAAGAGCCCCTGCTTCAGCGTTATCCATATGCACGAGAGAGCAGGGGCATAAGATGGTTGTAAACTGTCGTGCTCACAGCCGTTATCACGCTTGCATTCTGATAACAGGATTCTTGGCCGGTTTTATCACAAGTTGAGCTTTTTCTGGAGTTCTGTGATGTCTGCTTGAATCTGCTTCAGTTGGTCCTGCAGCTCGTCGACCTTTCCGGTCTCGGCCTGCAACTGAGCTGTAAGCATGTCAGTTTTTTCCTGAGCTTTCCGTGCATCGATTACAGCCGCGTCGCGGGACTGGGTGAGTTCGTCAGCTTGCATCTGCAGCGCATCGCGGGACTCGGTGAGTTCATCGACCTGTTCCTGTAACTGGTCGCGCGAGCTGTTAAGTTTGACGAGCCGTTTCGTGAGTTCATCGACCTGATCCTGCAACTGGTCACGGGTCCGCGTTACGGTGTCCAATCTCGTCTTGAAGCCGTCTCTCTCACTCTCAGTGTTTTGAAGAGCGGTTTTCAGGCTTGTCATCTCAACTCTGCAGCAACTTGTCAGGGTAAACGAAAAACCCAACGCTATTACGCACATGAGAATCAGCTTCTGTTTCATTATCTCGCTACTCCTTTTCTTTTCTGTTGAAATTATTGAAAATTTGCCAAACACTTTTTTCCAGATATTACATCGGCTATAAAACAAGTTTGATTTAAAGCAAATCTTTTGCCGATAATATAGATATATTTTAGTGTTTTTTGGCATTGAGCTGTGTAGACGGGACTTATTGGAATGTGCTTATTCGGATCGTCCCACATGCTCATGTATGCAGGACCGAGGATACCAGTGTCTGGATGCGAACACGTTGCCGCAGAGCAGAAAGCGAGAGAATATAGTAGTTTATTAATCCTATAATAAGTCTTTCGGAGTAAAAACAATTCGAGTTCCTGCTATGAAGCCCGAAAGCCGGATTCGCAGATGATGTTAATATAAAAGGAGTGGGCCGAGAAGTAGAGTCAGGAGAAAATTCAACTCGGCCCGCATCCCTGGATCCCCCTGATCCATTTAGTTATACGATTGGTAGTTAATTTGAGTTCGGATACAACAAGGCCATCAAAGAATAAACTTTCATAAAGACTTATATTATAGGGAGTTAAAGTTTTTCTTCTGCACTAAGATATCATCGATATAGATTGCATGTCGTTAAGTTACCAAAACTAATTTTTTTGTCATTTTCGGCATTTTCCCGCTCGGCGGGAGGCGGGCTTTGCCTGTTTTTCCGGTAGGGCGAGGTATTGCCTGATTTAACCGGGCTTTGCCGGACTTGCTATATAAGAATTGTTAGGTCTGAAACGTTATTTTTTTTTGAAATAAACCTGGTTGAGCAGCGACAATCCAAATGTGGGCCGATGGCGGCCGGAATCAAGAATTAATGTAAAGTGAATATTATTAAGGAGTAATGAAATGATTATGAAATGGTTAAAAAGAAGCGTGATTGTTGTGGCAGGCGTTTCACTTGTCGGAGGTATGCTCTTCGGCAAAGACGTTGTCAGCTACGTTCGCAGCTCGGCCAAATCGGTGCGGACCGTGGTAAAAGACTCGGTTCCTATCGAATTCGAGCTGAGGCGCGCCCGCGATCTCCTGGAAGAGATCATTCCCGAGATGCACGCAAACGTCCGGCTGATTGCCCAGGAAGAAGTGGAAGTGGCGGCACTGAATGTCGATATCGCCAGGAGCGGGGACTCTATGAAGGAAGAGGAGCTGCGGATCGCAAAGCTGCGCGGCGCCCTTGCAGAGCCAAAAGCCCAATATTGCTTCGCCGGCAGAGAATATCCTCGCAGCTATGTCAAGGAAGACCTGGCGAACCGATTCGAGCGATTCAAAGAGAGCGAACTGATCTTTGCCAGCAAGAAACGACTCCTTGTCAGCCGTCAGAACTCCCTGCACGCAGCGATGCAGGTGCTGGAGCAAACCCGCAGCCGTAAGAGAATGCTCCAGGATAAGATCGAGTCGCTTGCAAGCCAGCATAGACTTGTCAAAGCAGCGTCGGTCGGATCGAATATCCAGGTGGACAACAGCAAGCTCGCACAGACGGAAAAACTCATCACTCAGATCAAAAAACGTCTTGATGTTGCCGAGCGTATATTGGCCCACGAGAGCCAGTTCGTTCAGGCAATTCCTGTCGATGCAGTCGTCGAAGAAGATTTATTGACACAGGTGGACGACTATTTCCAGACCAGAGATCAACATACAAAACTGGCAAGTACCGCCACTCAGACGCAACAACCTGAACAACTACTGGAAAACTGAAACGAAACTTTGTAAAATAGGCCGATATACCTTCTATTGTCGTGCCAGTGAATGCCGGGAGTATTACAGTGCTGATTCTACGACTAAAACAAGCTGCAAGTGCGATTGCTGATGGCCGATTGGATGAAGCATTTGACCTTGTCCAGTCAAAAGACATCAGGGAGCATCGTCGCGGTCAAAAGCTCATCGGTCGGCTCGCCGTTGCCTTTGCAAAACGCGGCCAGGAGAATCTTGAAGCGGAGCGGATACAACTTGCCCTGGCCGATTGCAACAAAGCGGAGAAACTGGCCGGCAACACGGCAGACGTGGCGAAGCTGCGTTCGGCAATCTGCAGCGAGATGGAGCAAAGACGGCTTAGAGGCCGGCATCGTTCGTTCAAGGTTGCCCAGGCAAGACAGCATATCCAGGACGGCTGGATTTCGGCCGGCGAAGAAATTTTGAAAGACGCCGACAATGAAGACGGTCAGGCGGGTATCGTTTTGCAGCAGGCGGCTATTGAACGGTTGCATACCAGCGAAGCAATCACAAAGGCGGAAAAAGCGTTGCTGCGGAATGATCTGGATGCGGCCATTGATTTCGTTCTCAAGACGGGGGCCGCCGGCAGTCAAAACGAACAAGTAGTCGAGCTGATCTCCAAGCTCAGATCGCTGGCGGCCAGGCAGATCAAAGAGAACTTTGACAGCGGCCGGCTCGATCTGGCTCATTCGGTGTGGCAGAAAGTTTCTCCCATTGCCGATGGATGCAGCGAAATATCCGAGCTGGGAACGGCACTGGGCCAGTGTAGTAAGGCGGCCGAGTTTGTCGCAGCGGGTCGGCCGCGTGAGGCGGTTAATCTGCTTCGCAAGGTCAAATTGACCTGCCCCTCGGCGCAGTGGCTGGGTATGGTTACCGAGCAGAGCCGGCAGGCTGCCGAACTGCTCGATGAATTGGCGGCAAGTCCTCTTGGATTGGATATCGCGAGAAGACAGGATATGGAAGACAGAATACAGACGGATAACGAAGCTCAGAGCGTCAGCTCCGGACAACCGCAGGCGATGCCCGGCGAGAGAGGCTCGGACAATCGGGCCGAATCGTCGCTCCCGTCAAAGTTTGTGCTGCAAATAGATGGAGTCGGCAGCTTCTACGTTCTTCGGGATGCGAGTATCACGGTGGGGCCTGTCAGCTCTTCGGCCCGGCCGACCGTGGGTTTGATGGTGGATCCGAACCTGCCGGCAGTAACAATCGAGCGGTCGGAAGATGATTATTTCATCAGGTCGTCCAGTCCCGTCCGGGTGAACGACGTGACGACGACCAATAAGCTGCTTGTCGATTCGGATCGCATCAATTTGTCGCCGAGGTGCGGGATGAAGTTCAATATTCCTAATCCGGCGAGCACAACCGCGACTCTGAGTCTTCCGTCTGCGCGATTAGGCCGGGCGGACGTTCGCCGGATTATTCTAATGGATCGTGACATTCTGATCGGACCAACGGAGGGCAGCCATGTCCTCGCGGAATCTCTTGACCAGACCATTGCTCTATTTACACAAAATGGACGGTTGCTTTGCAGGGCTAAAGATAAGATACTGGTTGACGAGAAGCAAGTCAGCCCGACGGCCGGTCTGCCTGTCAACAAGCAGATAAGAATAGGGCAGATTTCGCTGGTCTTAACGGAACTCAAGGAGTAAGTTTAATGTACGAAAAACGGGGGGCATAGTACGGCGGAAGACTAATGCAAAAGTATCAATACCAACACGGTGATCGACCCCTCGAAGGATTCACAATCGAGAGGGCAGCAGGACGCGGCGGATTCGGCGAGGTGTACTATGCTGTCAGCGACAGCGGCCGGGAAGTGGCCATCAAGGCGGTCCAGAACTACGAGCAGATAGAGCTCAGAGGCATCAGCCAGTGCATGAATCTCAAGAGCCCCCATCTGGTTACGATCTTTGACGTCAAGCACAACGACAGGAACGAGCCTTTCGTTATTATGGAGTATGTCTCGGGTCCTTCGCTTCGCGATCTGCTTACGGAATCACCCCACGGCCTCGGGGTGCAAAAAGCAGCGTTCTTCCTGCGTGAAATCGCCAAGAGCCTGTCCTACCTGCATGAGTGCGGCATCGTCCATCGTGACCTGAAGCCCAGCAACATATTCTATGAAAACGGCTACGTGAAGGTCGGTGACTATGGCCTCGCCAAATCCATCAGCGCGTCTCGTCACAGCGGGCATACGATTACCGTCGGAACCGTTCACTACATGGCGCCGGAAATCGGTGCCGGCAGCTATAACCGCAGTATAGACATTTACGCACTTGGCGTGCTGCTCTACGAGATGTTGACCGGAGATGTTCCCTTCATGGGCTCCAGCCCCGCCGAGATACTGATGAAGCACATGACTCTCACGCCCGAAGTTAACAATATTGAGGAGCCGTTTGCTCACGTCATCAAAAAAGCCCTGGCCAAAGATCCCGCCGACCGCTACCAGACCGTCCAGGAGATGGTCGAGGACCTCTTCGGCTCGGAGAATATCCGCAACAGCGTATCTCATTTCTCGCCGGACGAACTTTCGGTCGTTGCCGAGCGAGTCGCCGCCAAAGCGAATATCGTCGAGCAACCGCGTGTCGAAAGACCCAAAGCCGAGGTGGCCGCCGAGCCGACCAGAGATGTGGGCAGAGACCTGGCTGATACGGCCCAGCGTTTTGCCCGGCAGGCCGATGCTATGGGTCAAAAGGTTGCCGGCAGGGTCGATGCCGAGGCTGATAAGCTGTTGGGCAAGAAGGTGCATATCCCGGGGATTACCGATTCTGTCGATCCTCACCAGCGGCGTACGCTTGCTTTTATGACTATGGCTTTTATTGCTATTGGAGCCAGTCTGCTGCATGGACCGCAGAGTCGCGGGTTTGTCCCAATAGCGATTGCGGTATTCGTGATGATTGCGGTCTGTTCCAAGACAATTCTTTTTTCCCACCGGCGTTGGTTCGTAAATATAGAGCCTGAGTCACAGTGGATACCCAGGTTAGTCACGTGCGGTTTAGCGGCGATGTTGTCTTCGATTGTGGCCGGATTTATTGGCATGGCGGGCCACTTCTCGGTCATGGGAAGAATGTCTTCCCATGGAATGAAGCTGTGGTTGTCGCTGGCGATACCCATGTTACTCGTGGATTGGCGCCGTATCAGCTCACCGCAGCGATCCAAGCGCCTTTCGCTCGGCTCGGCCGTATGGATTGGTTTGCTGGGTGCTATAAGCGCCGCAATATTCGGGCAGGATGCCATTATGATCGCCGCGGTTTTGGCCGGGACATCTCTGGTAATTCAGGCGTACAGCACATTTGGCAGTGCGGCACAATCTGTGCAGGCGGCCAAAATGCAGGCCAGAAAAGCCCAACAGAAAAAGAAAGAAACGCAGCCTGACAGCGGTAAAATTGCCAGCCGCCCGGTGCCGCCGTTTGTACGCGTTTTCTGGTTGCTTGGTTTCTTTGTGACCCTGGGTTTCGGTCTGTTTCTCGTGATATGGGGGGCGATGGGACATAACGATGATCAAATGGCACTCGGCATCGCCTCAGGAGTAGATAGCCTCATACTATCGTTGTTCTGCTTCGTCGGGATTTTCCGATGCAAATTTAACGGCTGGTATCGCTATATTATTAAGCCGGCAATACTTTTAATCTGCCTGCTCACCGTGGTTGCTTCGTCTATCTGTATGGGTTTGGTTAATTTGAATAATGGGGAGTTCTTATTGCTTCTAATGCTGATAATTTTTCCCGCCATTGCATTTTTTATAGTTGCCATCCTGCCGGCCAGCTTGTTTGTCGGCGGTGTATCCAAACCTGACAGGATTTCGGCAGCCCCATCAAAGCAGCCTGCTGTATCGAGTCAAAAGGCACCTGCCGGTGTCTCATCATTCAAACGCCTCTGGGCGTTATTGCTGTCGGCAGGGAGCTTATTTGGAATCTGCGGCCTGCAACGATTCTACGTCGGAAAGATCGTAACCGGTATAATCTGGTTTTTGACGGCCGGAATTTTTGGAGTTGGTCAACTCATAGATGTGGTTATGATTATTGTGGGTAGCTTCAAGGACCGTTATGGTTTGCCGTTAGTGATCTGGCATGATAGCGAAGAGTTAAAGATCAAAACTCCAGATGCCCAGGTTGCCGGTAAGGTCCGGGCTCCCGGGCTGGATGTAGCCGCGGTAGAACAGCAGCGGGCAGAGGCAGTGCAGGCACCGGCAGCAGAGGAATCCCCGGCGAGGGTCGCTCCTTCTGCTCCAACCACGACGGTCATTTATGAGCCGTTTCATCCGCTTGCCTTTCTATTTTCAGGAGTCGGCTTCATTCTGACCTTCGCGGCAATCGTAGCGGGTTTGGCTGTGGGATTGCAAATTCCCTACTATGTGGCTGCCGGCTGGCCCGATGCACAAGTTTCTGCACAGATAGAGCAGTTCTTCGGTTATTCGGACTGGCCCGAACTGGTAATGCGCATGGGCACTATTGTGGTTGTGATTTTACTGTTGCTTGCCGGCGTATTTATCATCATCAGCCGGCGTCATCTTGGTGTACGTCACATGCTCCGTGCCATATTGGGGCTCATGGCGTTCTTTTGCGTGCTTCTTGTCTTCTCGGATGCGATGTCCGGTTCCTACTACCAGGAAGTTGTCAACATGCTCAATTCTCAGCAGATCGGGCCCGCCTTCGACAAACTGCTCACATCTACTCACAATGAGAAAGCAGCCTCTGCCGGAGTTCTCTTCCTGTTGTCAGTTGTAGTACTGGCGTGGCCTGCCCGCAGCAGACAAATGATATTAACTCCAGCACATTATCAAGGAGTAATCTGATGATACTTATGATACATATGATACCCAGGATATTCATAATGCTCCCGGCGATGATTCTGCTTTTATTAGCCGTGATTGGTGTGATAGTCCTTTCAATCAAACTCTGCTCTAAACGACCCTGGATTGCAGTAATCACAGCTCTGTTATTTCTCCCGTTGCTTGCGGGGGTCTTTTTGGGTATCTCACACCGGCAGACCGTACCTATCAGCGAGCAGGTGTTGTACTCTGAACCGCACTCAATTCAATCCGAACACGCCACTGCCGCCATTTGGCTGCCGGGAATCGAAGATGAATTCGAAGCGAATGTATATCCATCCAAACTCTCCGCCGTCCGTTCGCTCGGCCTGCATATTGCCAAACCCGTCCGGCAGGTCTTTGGTGGGGCTTCACCGAGCGGTATCATTCTGTTCCAGGGTGCTCACGACCGCGGGCTCATCGAGGAGTTTGGAAGAGCAATCGCCAAAACGTTTCCTGATGCTAACTGGACTATCGCTCCCGAAACTGTAGCTGTGCAGCCTGACGAAGTCGGGATTCGCATAGATATCGTAAAGGTGCAGAGCCATGCAGCCCCGTGGACGAGCGGATCTGAGAACGAGATGACCAGCGGTACAATCCAGGCAAGCGTTCTTGCCGGAGACAAGCAGGCAAGTGTGAAAGCCGAGTTTATCGACAAACCCTGGATCGAGGATTTATCCAGCTTCCTGAATACCAGGCCGAACAGTCGATTTATAATCGCCAAATCGGCAGAGAGCTGCATGACCAAAGCCGAAGCCAATCAACAGGCCGTCCAAAATGCATGCTCCCTGGTTGCTGATATGCTTGGCCATGCTCCGCTGCGAAGATCCGGAGTTCCGGTTTCTTTCGCAAAGCCGGTGAATTCTACCGACATCCTCGAAGGAAATTTCATCCTGGATCGATTTGTGCAGAGTTTCGAAGGTACAGCCGGAAAGATTTGGAGACAGGCGCTGCTGGTAGATGCTTCCAGTGAGAAACTTAAAAATCTGGCCCAGCGAAAAGCGGTTATTGCATTAGCCAGGAAAACAGGCTTTGCGAGAATGTTCTTTTCCATTTTCGGGCTCATTGTACTGATAACTGTAGTCTACGTTTTTCTCAATGCTGCTACGAAAGGCTACTATGTGTGGTCTTTGCGAGTCGCAGGAGTCGTTTTTGCCCTGGTTGTGATAATTCTCCTTCTCGTATAGCGAAGGTTCCGTATAATATGCCTTTTGTTCCCGCAAGGCGGGAGCCGAGGGCTTCAAAACGAATATGAACAGAGTTACAAAGGCAGAGCAATATTTATTAGACAAGATACGCCGGGGCAACACAGAAGCATGGTCGGAATTTGTCGACCGCTATAGAGGTCGATTGTTGAGTTTTGCCCAGGCCAAACTCCATCAGTCCGCCGACGCAGAAGACGTCGTTCAGGAAACATTCATCGCTTTTGTAAAGAGCCTGCAAAATTATCGAGGTGAATGCGCCCTCGAAACATATCTCTTCGCACTGCTGAGACGCAAGATCATCGACACTTATCGCAGCCGGCAGTCGAAGCACGTCTGTCTGATCCAGGATACGTACGAATCTCAAAGCGATGATAAGGTGCTTGATCCGTTTGCAGATGTAGCCGGCCCGGCCCAGACGGCGAGCTGGTATGTCAGGGCCGACGAAAAATACGAGCTGCAAAAACACACACTAACCGATGCCTTGTCCGAACTGGTCGATGGTTTCAAAAGCTCGCTGAACTTCCGCGACCTGCAGATTACGGAACTGTTGTTCTACTGCCATCTCTCCAATAAGGATGTTGCAAAGATCATGGGTCTGAAAGAAAAGGCCATCGCCCTGATCAAGCACCGCAGTCTCAAACAGATTCGCCAGCGCATCGAGGCGTCCCGCATCCCGATCGGGCCTTCGTCGGAAGAGTTTGAAAATCTCATGACGGACGTCTGGAAACTGCAAAGATTCAGTTGTCCCAAACGAAGTACTATAGGGGCGTATCTGCTTGGCACTCTCGACAGTAAATGGCGTCAGTACGTCGAATTCCATATCAACACTATCGGCTGCAGATTCTGCATGGCCAATCTCCAGGACCTCCGGGACCAAAACGTACAGAAGCAGAGCAGGCGGCTTCAGGCTCGCATAATGGAATCCACAGCCGGTTTTCTTAAGAAGCCGATATAAGCATCCAGCCTGGATACGAAGAGCGGAAGTTGCATGGCATCAATCATAAGGCATAAGATGCGAGATACAATTCACAGAATGTAGAATTTCACAGTAGACGCATGATTCCATCCCGGTATAATTCCGATCATGGTTAACAAAAGCATTGCAGCGACCTGCACGAGATGCCCGGCAAGAAGACTTGATCGATTTGTTTTCCCAAATATGATGGGGGGCAGCCGTGACTATCGGTTGGAGATATAATAGTCGTCAGACAACATGGATCCTATCAGAGAATATATAGATGTCAGGATGAGTCGTGAGAATCTCGACGATATTCCCGATTACAGTTTACCAGCAGGCTATTCGATCCGATGGTATCGGCCGGGAGATGAAAAACACTGGCAGGCGGTCCAGTCGCTTGCCGACGAGTATACCAGGGTGACCCCGGATCTTTTCCAGGAGCAATTCGGAACAGATACACAATTGCTTTCCGAGCGTCAGTGTTTTCTCTGTGACAGCAAGGATAATGTTATTGGAACAGCATCGGCGTGGCTCGATAATCAAGGCGGAAAATCCATCGGCAGAATCCACTGGTTGGCGATTATCCCGCAGCAGCAGGGCAACGGCCTTGCTAAGCCGCTTCTTACTGTTATATGCAAAAGATTAAAAGAGCTTGGGCACAGCAGGACATACCTGACCACTCAGAGCGTTAGAATACCTGCGATTAATCTATACGCCAAGTTCGGATTCGCTCCCGTGGTCGACTCCGACGGTGATAGAGAGATATGGGAGAAGCTTCAGAAATACATAAAATATCCGTTATCTTTTTAAATGTTTGGATTTGGTTTTCTTTAATTAATTTCTGTTGCGGAAGCAGTGTTTGTCATTCCCGCGCAGGCGGGAATCCAGTTTTTTCGTTCTGGATCCCTGCTTTATACATGTTTAGCCGACCTCTGGTATTCGCGACCATCCCCAAGCTGCGCTTGAGGCTGCCACCCTTTTACATCAATTCTATTGGGTGGCAGCCTCATCCCAATTGTCGTTTATTGGGATGGGGATGGCTTTTCCCGTAACATATACAAATGAGATGAAGGATTATACAACCAACAAGTTCGCTTCGACCTTTATCGTATAATTTTTAGCTGTTAAGTTAAGCTCTGTTCATGCCCTTTTGAAGCCTGGCTGGTTTTTTAAAAAATCTGTCAAGGCGCGGATCGTATCGATATTGTAATTTTCTTCGACGTGATATATGTATTCCAGATTGCCGCCGTCGTTTTCTTTAAGAATGCGTTTGGCCCAGCTTAGTATTGGCTCGGTGTTTTTCGCGGACATATCCCTCGGCAGAGGGGCAACGCTTATAAGCATATCTTTACCGAAAATCTGCCGTGCTCTTTTTATCGAGGTCTCACCGCCGAGATCGAGGCTGCGGAGATTCGTGATTTTCGAAAAGGCCTGCAGATGATTAGTGCTTGGCCCGCAGGAATGCAGCCGGACGGGGCCGAGCTTTTCGCCGATCTTCGATGTCACCGGCACTACGAACTTTTCAATTAGTTCCGGACTGACCATGCAGGATGAACATTCGCCCACGTGAACACCGGTTATGGGTAAATCGGCTATTTGAGAAAAATGCCGGCAGAGAACGATCAACGCTTCACCTATCCAATCCATAATTTCCAGGCAGCGTTGCGGTTCTGTCATCATGTTCATAAAGAAAGTCTCGCCGAGGAATTTCTGGGCGGAGGTCATCGTTCCGTGTATGGCGGCCCGGCCGGATGTGTCCCAGAAAAACGGTGGGATCGGGCGAAGCTGCTTTTGGGAGTCGTCTTGTACTCGGCGAATCTGCTGCTCGAAAAGCTTAATCAATTCGTGATCGAGCAAACTTTCCGGCGCCGGCAGATCGTCAATGTCCTTTCCCGACAGGCATCCCGGCGTGATGTCGGCGTCATAATTGTCACGGGGGACAAAATCGGCGCCCAGCAACATGCCGAGAATCATGTTCGGCTGAATGCCCCCAATCTGAATCTGCTTATTGTCCCAATAATGGATTTGTCCAAGGTTGGATTCCGAATAGAAAAGTCGCATTCCGGGAAATTGTGCCGCCGCGTATTCGTTACACTTGCAGTCAATAGCATAACGTCTGTTGGGATCGAAATAGTAGTCACGGTCAAAACTTACACCCAAAGCCCCGGCCATCCACCCCTTCGAAAGCGTTCCCGAAATAGTAATCATTTCGATCCTCGATTTTGTAACAGGTCATGAAGCGTTGTCCAACTCGCGGATAGCTACGGGCCTGCCCGATTCGGCGGAAAGGTCGGCCGCAAAACATACGGCGTGAGTTTGTGCTGCATCTTCCAGGTCCGGATATGGTCGCTTGTCCTCGATGATGCAATCGAGCAAATGGGATACTTCTCCGACGAATGGATGATGACTGACATCGGCACTGTCCGGCAGGATGCAGGGGATTATCATGAAATCGTTTTGTCCGGGGAATAGCTTCGGGGCAAAGATTTCATTATTGCGAATCGTGCCCTCGGTCCCGTAAACACCGATGTTGAACCTGTATGGCATCTGAGCGTCGAATGTCGTTGTGCTGCGCCCGATTATGCCGTCCTCGAATTCGACGTTGACTGAAATGGTGCCGGGGTACTCGATTGGATTTTCGGTTTTCACCTGGTAGGCGCAGACTGCCTTAGCTTCGCTGCGGGCAAACCAGCGCAGAGCATCTATCGCGTGACAGCCTCCGGTCAGGATTGCCGTTCCGCTTTGCTGCCGGCTGCCGTACCATTTTTGCTCGGCAGTCGTCCAAATCCGGTGCATATAATCGACCTCCACCATGAAGATGTTGCCGAAAACGCCCTGCGTTATGAGCCGGTCGATTGTCATCAGCAGCGGATTCCAGTGCAGCACGAAACTGACCAGCGTTTTGACCCCGGCCTTTTTTACGGCCTCTTGCTGCATTCGCATATCTTCCAGCGTTGTGGCCACCGGCTTTTCGATTATGATGTGCTTGCCGGCCTCGGCGGCGGCGACGGCATATTTCGTGTGCTGGTTGTGAGGCGTGCAGACCACGACAATGTCCGTATCTTTACGCCGGAGCATCTCCGCGGCGTCGGTTTCAATCGCGCAATCCAAATCGTGCCGGTCGCGATAACGTTCCGCATTTGCACGGTTCCGGCTGACCAGGGCACGGATTTCCGACCGCTCGTCTTTCTTAAAGGCCTTTACATATTCTTCCGCCACCGCGCCGCAGCCGATAATCCCCACGCCAAGTCTTTCCATATTCTGCTTTCTCTTTTTGCGATTATAATTATTTCTCTTATTTGATATTTATGATTATAATCCAGCAACGCCGAATGTACAGAGATTCGAAGATAACCAGAGAAATGAAGTATTTATAATTGATTCGAGGATTTAGCTATGACTAATAAAAATATCTGTGTATGGATCCTGCCGGCAATTCTCTTTTTCTCGGCTTTTGTTGAAGCGTCATCCAGCGGCGAAGGCGGCGGGGCGGCGGTACAATCAAAACTGTTTGGCCGAAGCGAAAATGGCCGGGAGGTTATTTTATACGAGCTTCTCAACACTAATGGTCTGCGGGCGACGGTTATGGATTATGGTGCTATATTGGTGGCACTGGAAGTGCCGGACCGCAACGGTAAATTGGCCGACATCAATCTCGGATTTGACGAGCTCGAACCATACATAAAGAGAAATCCGCTCTTCGGTGCCGTCGTCGGACGCTATGCCAACCGTATCGAAAACGCGAGTTTCACTATCGACGGCATCGAATATAAAATAACACGAAATTCAGGCAAAAATCACATCCACGGCGGCAACCAAAAAAGATTCGACAAGGTCATGTGGAAGGGCGAAGGATTCCAGACTGCCGAAGGGGCGGGCGTGCGGTTAGCCTATCTCAGCAGGGACGGCGACGAAGGTTTTCCCGGCGATCTTAATTGCACGATAACCTACACGCTGACAAATAAAAACGAGCTGAAGATTAACTACCAGGCCACAACGGATAAATCGACCGTCGTGAACCTGACCAACCACAGCTATTTCAATCTTGCCGGCGCCGGCAGCGGCGACGTTTTAGGCCATGAGATGATGATTAACGCCGACTTCTACACGCCCGGCGATAAAGCACTAATCCCCACCGGCGAAATCCTCAGCATAAAAAATACGCCCCTGGATTTTACCGAGCCAAAAACAATCGGCTCAAGAATCGAGCAACTGACCGAAACTCGCGGCTACGACCACAATTATGTGCTGAAAAACTCCGACGGCTCGCTGACTCTGGCCGCCCGCGTGTACGAGCCCGGCAGCGGCAGGATTATGGAAGTCTACACCACCGAGCCGGGCGTGCAGCTCTATACCGCAAACGGCATGAGAGACGTGCAGGGCAAAGGCGGCAAAGTTTATCAGAACCATTTCGGCTATTGTCTCGAAACCCAGCACTTCCCCGATTCGCCCAACAAGCCGCACTTCCCCTCGCCCGTCCTGCGTCCCGGCGAAAAATATGACACGACGACAGTATTTAAGTTCTCGACAAAATAGTAAATTTAGTCGTCGTCTATTGCTGCACTGCCGTGGAATTGGCCGAGGATGCAGATCAACTCTTCATAGGGCATGCCGCCGTTCTCGTTGGCGTAGTCCCATGCGAGCTGCGAGAAGCTCTCGCCGTCCTTGTTTACCAGTTCCGCAATCCCAGCCTCCTGCTCGGCCTTGCATAACAGCTCCCGTATCTCATTGTACCTATCGTCGGCCATCCTGAGCCAATCGACGACGTTCTCCGGCACGCCGTTCGCCTTTGCCAACTGCCTGCAGTAACGGTGATACAATCTTTGGCGTTGTTTCGCTCTGTCGGAATTATTTTCGTCGTGACTCATATTACTCCGATTCTTTTTTCACTCGCTGCCGCCGCTCCATCAGCTCGCGCCAGGTCGTGAGGATGATTCCTTCGTTTTCGATAAACTTCTTTATGTCCGGGTCGGTCATTAATCGCGTTTCCGCCTCGCGTTTCGGGCCGGAGCCGGAAATGTGCGAGAAGACCTCCGTCTGCACAGTGCAGTGGACGATAATTTCCGTTATGCCGGGCTTCATTTCGCGCAGCAACTTAATCAACTGTTCTTTCCGGCCTTCGTAAGTATTCGCCGAGGTCGGCGACGTAACCAGGTCGTCGATTACCGGCAAGCCCGCCTGCCATACCCGGTTGGCAATCAGATATACCAATGGTTTTAATTCGCCTGCCTCGGTACCGATATGCTGCATGTGCCCTCCCATCATCAGGATGGGAATCTGCTTTTCGATGCCGACCTTAACGTAGCGTTCGAGATACATCGGATGAAAGCACGTCCCCATGTGCGAATCTAAGTGCGTGGGCTTTATGCCCATCGCCAGTGCCTTGTCGATCTGGGCACGCATTTCGGCCTCGACTTCGTCGGCGGTTGCGTGGGAGGCCACATCGGCGACGCCGTGCCATAAACAACCTTCCGAATCCACCAGCCCCGGCACGGCCGGCTTGCCGGTGACGGGTCCCCAGCGGTATTTTTTCCATTCGGCCGTAAGTGTCAGATGCACGCCGGCGTCAACCTGCGGATGCTCCTTCACATAAGCGCTCATTTCCGGCACCCAAGGGCACGGCATCATTATACTCGTCGAGGTGGCGACGCCGTCCTCGATGGCCTTGATTGCGCCCATATTCGAATTATGCGACATCCCCGCATCGTCGACGTGGAAAATAACCGCCTTAGTCCCCTCCGGCCAGCCGAGCCGCTCGGCGAACGTTTGTGCTCTGGCATCTTTGGCTGTAAATCCTGTAAAAGTCATAAATATCACTAAAAGAATTCTAAAATAGCGATTCATTAACATAAAAATTCACTCCTCAGGGTAACCTTCGTACTTCTTGTCATTGCGAGGAGCGGAGCGACGTGGCAATCTCACGTTATTCAACATCCCCAGCATGACCTTTGATAAGAAAAACACGTTTCCCATATCAGCTTAACATCCTTACTTACAAAGCCCTCAAACAGACCAACCCAAAATCCCGCCGGACTTACCGGCCGCGTAAGTATAACAGAACCACCACAAGCAGGCAAGAATATGAAAATAAGATTGATAATCAGCCTCACGTTTGTTAATATAAACCTTATGGATGTTGAGCGAGGACGTATTTATCGCATATTTGAAGAGCCCTTTGTGAGATATTAAAGGATTTTACCTAAAGGAGGAATTAGTGAGGATTTACTTGGCTATTACTCTCAAAGAAAGGAAGCACTTATGCACATAAAGAAAATTAAGATCGAAGGATTTAAAACTTTTCGCAAGATTCAATTGGACCTGAATAAGCATCTCAACATTGTTGTAGGAGATAATGAGACAGGAAAGACTACATTGCTTGAAGCGATCAACCTTGTTCTATCCTGCCAATTTGATGGGCATAATATTCAATATGAATTGAATCCATATATTTTCAACAATGATATGATCAAGGACTACATCGATGCATTCAAGAAAGGGGGAAATCCATCCCCTCCACAGATACTGATAGAAGCATACCTTGAAGACGGTCAAAACAGTGAATTAGCTAAGTTAAGAGGAACAAACAATTCTGAGGGAGAAGACTGTCCAGGTATATATTTAAAGGTTGAATTGAATGAAGATTTCGCAGGCGACTTTCAAAAATATATCAATAATAATGAAAATCCTGAAATTATACCCACTGAATACTATAAGGTTACGTGGAGATCATTCGCAGATAAGTCAGTATTAACAAGAAATCTACCATTCCGATCGAAAATAATCGACACGAGTCTGGTCAGAAGTCACCTGGGTCCTAATAAATATCTTTCAAGAATTATTAGTGACGTTTTGGAAGATGACCAGCGGCTTATGCTGTCTATGGCTTATAGGAAGTTAAAACATTCATTTATGAATGAGGAGGGTATACAGAGTATAAATAAGCACTTGGCAGATAAGAAAGGGGATGTTACTACCAAGAATCTTACTGTATCGATGGACATGTCTGCACGTTCCACGTGGGACAGTAGCATTACGGCTCACTTGGATGACATACCTTTTGATTCCGTAGGGAAAGGTGAGCAATGCCGTGTCCAAATGAAGCTTGCTATCGAAGCTGCAGGTGATTCAAATGTGCTGCTGGTTGAGGAACCCGAGAATCACCTTTCACACTCAAACATGTATAGATTGATAGAAGAGATCACACGGAAAGGTGCTAACAGGCAAATTGTTCTTACAACTCATAGCAATTTTGTTCTGAATAAGCTTGGCATAGGCAATCTTAAACTGCTATCTTTAAGCGGTGATACGATGACTTTGACAGATTTGTCGGAAGATACCAGAGATTACTTTATGAAGTTACCTGGATACGACACTCTGAGATTAATTCTTTCAGCTAAGACAATTCTCGTAGAGGGACCTTCCGATGAGTTGATTGTTCAGAAAGCCTATAAGAAGAAACACGGAAAACTGCCTATAGAAAATGGCGTTGATGTAATCTCAGTAAGAGCACTTGCCTTCAAGAGATTCCTTGAAATCGGGAAACTGCTGAACCTGAATATCCGAGTCGTTACCGATAATGACGGGAACGTTGAAGCGCTCAAAGAAAAGTACAAAGATTATCTGGACGAGAAGAAGGTAGAGAACATAAAGATATGCTACGATGACGATGAAGCATACCAAACATTGGAACCTCAGTTGCTGAAGTCTAACTCATTAAAGATGTTGAATGCAGTGCTGAATACAACTTTTGAAAGCAATGATGATCTTCTTGCCTATATGTGCAACAGTAACAACAAAACTGACTGCGCTCTCAAAGTGTTCAACTCTGACGAAGACTTTAAGTTTCCGGAATACATCAGCAATGCAATCAAATAGTAACAGACTAATCATAGCTTCTGCTGGCTCTGGAAAGACAACGTTCTTGGTGGATGAAGCGTTATCGAAATCAGACAGAAAAATCGCAATACTCACGTATACGAATAACAATATTAATGAGATCAAAAAGAAGTTCTATGAAAAGCATGGAGGAATCCCCAAAGGCGTGGATGTGGTGACATGGTTTTCATTTCTACTCCGCGAGTGTACAAGGCCGTATCAACGGTCAGTTTATGACAAGAGAAGAGTTAGAACGATTTTCTTTACCAATAAACGTTCAGTACAAGGCATTCCTCATTCAGATACCGAACGTTACTATTTTTGGGAAGGCGACGAGATATACTCCGATAAGATTTCTCGTTTTGTTATCGATTGCGAGAAAAACTCAAAAGGCCTTGTGACTAAGAGGCTGGCTGATATATATGATGAGGTTTTCGTCGATGAATTCCAAGACTTGTCTGGGTATGACCTTGATTTGTCGGAAGTCTTTCTGAAAGCAGGAATTCATCTGGTGATGGTGGGTGATCCTAGGCAATGTACCTACAATACGAACAACGCTCTAAAAAATAAGCAATACCGCGGAATTGGAATTCTCAATTTGATCCATAAATGGGAAGCAAATAATCTCTGCAAGATTGAGAATCATGCTATAAGCTACAGGTGCAACCAGAAAGTTTGCGATTTTGCTGACAAGCTGTGGCCTGATTTGGAGAATACGAAATCCCTTAACAGTATTGCTACAGAGCACGATGGGATTTTCGTGGTGTCCAAGCGCAACATACACGAGTACGTTAAACGTTTCTCACCTACTATTCTTCGGTATAGCAGAAGTACTAAGGAGACTTATGGTTATCTTGTGCTGAATTTCGGGTATGCTAAAGGTATGACTTTTGATAGGGTTTTAATTATGCCACACGGCCCGATAAAGAAGTATCTAAAAAGTGGCAATTTGGATAATGTCAAGGGGTCTTTGGAGAAGTTCTATGTAGCAGTAACAAGGGCAAGGCATAGTGTTGCATTCCTGTATGATGGAGTATGTAATGTCAATTGTACTGAGTGGTTGCCCGAAGCAGAAGGTTAAAGTTTGTTAGGATAGGCAAATTTAACCCATGCTGAATGATTTATTGTCCTTAATAAATTAGAATGAACTTAGTTATGAAGAAGTTTGTCATTAAGATATCTCTGGCATTTATTATACCCGCCTTCGCGGGCACAAGCTTACGATTTACTATTGACTATTTTTCTAAGCAGGTAGGGTGTGATGGATCGCACCAAAGATTGATAAATTGAAATGAGATCAGTTATGAAGAAATTTTACATAACGATATCTCTGGTAATCATCATCGTATCAGCCGTCCTTCTAATTTTGCTGGGACTTCTGTCACGTGATTCATTTGTACCATCGTATCGTTTTTTAGGCGTCCGCAATCCGACTTCCTGCAAAGATGTGAAAATAGGGGAATGCTACTACTATTCATTTGAAGCCGACTTTAATGACATTTGTCTTAAAGCAGATGCTGAGTTAATTCCCGCCGGTTTTGTTGGCAGTACCATTGTTGACGATACCGTTGTTGACAAAAACTTTTCTGATATCATGTCCTCGTTCCGTGTATACTATCTAAAAGGCATATTCCCTCGTGGGCCGATATGGATTTACATCTATAAAAATCGCCAGTGCATAAAGCTTCCAAATTCAAATGATTATACAATAGCGGACAAGGACGGCTGGGTCGAGGTAGAGGTCAGATACGGGCGAGGTTGGTGGCGACTGTTTTGATTTTGTAGACATGAAACTGCAGATGAACGCTGATGGACGCAGATAGAGAAAAATCCTTGTAGGGTGGGGCTTGCCCCACCATTCTTATTCTATTGAGGCAATTGCGGTGGGGCAAGCCCCACCCTACGAGTTCTACGAAATCTAAATAAGCCGAACGCGATACACCGTTCTTATTCTCCGAATCGTTCCGTGCTGATATTCGATACGTTTTTGAAATCATCATTGACTCGGCCGTAGAATCCCTCTTTTGCATATTTGTGATACGTTGAGAATGGCCAATCGTCGACGTCTTGAACCAAACCGTGTTTGACCGGATTATAATGGATGTAATCGATATGGCGTTGGAGGTCGTTTTCATCACGTATTTGATGTTCCCAAAATCGACGCTGCCAAGTGCATACTTCTCCTTTACGTGCACGTGATGATGAAACTTCTCTGCGTTGTCCGCTCAAATTCAAATATGCTTTGCTGAATTGACCTTTTATCGAAGACCATCGTTTTGAAAAATCCGCATCATCTTCGGGAAGTTTCCATATACAATGCAAATGTTCGAATAAGAGACAAAACGCAATGGTCTCGAACGGTCGTCGTGATCGTGTTTTTTCGATGGCTTCTCTTAATATACGGCGAGCAAGTTCCGTACGGAATAATTCGGCGCGTTGGTATGTAACGACCGTGAAGAAATAATAACCTCCCTCAAATTTGGCGCGTATGTAATTCGGCATAGCTTATATATTATCGAGGCGGTTATGGTGGGGCAAGCCCCACCCTACGAATTCTTGAAATCCGTCGAATTGTAAATAATTATTGATAATCAGCGTTAATCTGCGTTCATCTGCGGTTAAAATGATTGTTATGTGATTCCTTTTCTGTGTTCTCTGCATTCCCCGTGGTAGATATAAGAACGCCGTCTCACGGAGATTTTCCTGGAATATGCCCGCCCTTTTTGTTGGGGCTTCGTATAATACTAAACTGAATGATTATTGATTATTGATTAATGATAAATGATAAATGATAGGTCCAATCAAGCAGAACGCAATACGAATTTTAGCCCGCACCACTGGTGCTTGGTTGAAAGAATTGAGAATTTAGAATGTAAAATTGAAAAATATAGAGAAAAAAGGCAAAAATGAGAGTAAATCCGGTGTTTTTTAGGGTAAATTCGTGGCTAAGTTGAAAAAACAAAGCCAATTTGCGGCAGGGCTAAATTGGCGCAAAGTCTTATATGAAAGGTGATTATGAATAATTTCATGCTTTGAGACGGCGAAAAAACAAAGCCAATTCAAAGCCAAACAAAGCCAATCCGTGTTAGCCCCCAGACCTGCGCTGGGGGTTGAAAAAACAAACCCAATTTGCTGGAGTTGGAATTTGCACAATGTGAGTTATAGCAATGGCTTATGGGAATTTAGACGATTGGAGGCGGCGTGAAAACAAAGCCAATTCAAAGCCAATCAAAGCCAATCGCTTGGCATTGGCGCACGCTAAGCCGGCACCAGGTCTTTGGGATTCGGCGGCGGAGCTTGCAAGTTGCAGGGGCAGGGCCGGTTATTTTGCCGGATGGGAACCTACATTTGCTCGCGTGGCCGGTTATTCCGTTATTCGGTCAGACGCGGTGCGGCGGCATTTTGCCCGGAAAATATGCAAAAAACAGACGTTTTGGCTTGTCAAGGTCGGTTTATCGGGGTGGCAAGTATCGTTATTGTGTGAAATTAATCGTCGTCGTCGAAGAAATCGCCATCGTTATCGAGCGCTCCGTCATCAACATCCGCTGCTATGACGGAATCGAACGCCAAATCGTCCAAACCATCGTCGGATTCGCACTCGTAATCATATTCTTCTTCGAATGCATCCATAATATCGGGATCATCGTCCCACATAACAAACTCCTTTCCAAGAGTCAAGTACAAGCAGAGCTTTGGAGAGCAACTAATGCCGTTTTCGATATGATTCAGGCAAAATTGCTCTTTCCAGCTCGCAATATTTATATTTGCCGTTTGCGCCATTGTGTACGGCGTTTGAGAGCGGAAGTTCATAAAATTTCCGCCCTGCTAAAAGAAAAAAAAATTGCTCTCCGAAAACAGGGAGAAACGAGGAGATATGAGACTTGCTTTTTCCTATCTAAAACGCTCTCGGAACGGCATGGACAAAGATTTGGCGCTGCGGGCCGTGACATTGACCCCCGCCGAGATTCTCGGTGTGGCGGACCGAATCGGCAGCCTGAAAGCGGGCAAAGACGCCGACATCGTTATCCTGAGCGGCCATCCGTTGGATACGCTCAGCCATGTCGAAATGGTTTTGATAGAAGGCAAAACTGTTTTTGAAAGGAAAGACCAGCAGTGAAAAAGATAAGATTTCTGAGCTTTCTGGTTATGCTGAGCAGTTGCTTTTGCCTGGCGAGTTCCGGCGGCGAATCGCATGTCCTCGCGATACGGGCGGGCAAAATCTGGACGTTAACGGACAGCGTCATCACGAACGGCGTTATCATCGTCGATAACGGCAAGATACAAGCCGTCGGCGAAAATATAGATATCCCGGAGGGTGCCAAAGTCCTGGACATGTCGGACAAGAATGTGATGCCGGGTATGATCGACGCTCATTGCCATATCGGTTTGTCGCTGGATATTCTCGCCGAGATGGATGAGACTGTCGCGGCCGTCGCCGCCGACATGCAGATTCTCGATGCCTTCAATCCGCAGGCGGACGACGTCAGGAAAGCCCTTCGCTCCGGAGTGACAACCATTCTGTTGGCGCCGGGCTATAGGAATCCCGTCGGTGGTCAGCCCGCCTTAGTGAAGCTGGATACAAGCAAGGCGAACGACTGGGTGCTGAAACGCACGGCCGGCGTTGAGTTCTCGTTGATGAATCAGGCCCTGATGTTCGACCGCGAGCCGACGTCACGGACCGGACTGGTGGCGTTGATCAAAGAGGAACTGGACCAGGCGAAGGCGGATAAGGATGGCGGATTCAATCCACGACGTGAAGTCCTCAAACGCGTAGTCGACGCAAACCTGCCGGCTTATATTTGGGCGCACACCGTCGATGAGATTGCTTCGGCTATGGCAATCGTTGATGAATACAAATTGAACGCGGTTCTCGTTGCGGCAGGGCAGGGCGACGAAATTGCGGATATGATTGCTAAGCGGAATCTGCCCGTTATATATCCTCCGCTGCTTCTTTCCAGTAAGGATAAGGACCTGAGACGTGCCGGAGCTATAGCCAAAAGCGGCGTTAAGCTCGCCTTCGCATCGCTGACCCCGAAGACCGATTTATGCGATCTGAGGACATCGGCAATCCTCGCTGCGAAGTACGGACTCGATAAGGAGACGGCGTTAAAAAGCCTGACTATTAATGCCGCGGAAATCCTCGGCGTTGCGGACCGTCTCGGAAGCATCTCCGAAGGCAAAGACGCCGACTTGGTCGTTCTCAACGGTGACCCGCTCCAACTGACATCCAGCGTTGAGATGATCCTGATCAATGGCAATATTGTATATCAAAGGCAGGGAGAATGAGAATCTACATCATTTTACTGACTTTTTTACTGCTTGTGTCGGTGTTTGTCGCTCCCGGCATGGCGGAGGTCACGGCGGTCAAAGCCGGCAAGATCCTGACGATATCGAGCGAGCCGATTACCGATGGTGTTATCCTGATCGAAGACGGAAATATTGCGGAGATCGGTACAGGAATTGAGATTCCAGAAGACGCCGTCGTTATTGATGCCGGCAAGAGCGTTGTAATGCCCGGGCTTGTAGATGCCAGCGCCGTTGCCCCGGTTCGCGGAGACCTGAACGAGCAGTCCAGCGAGATAACTCCGACACTCCGAATTTCAGATGCGCTGGATCCTCAGAGCAAGGCTCTGAAGCGCATCGTTCAGACGGGGGTGACAACATTGTTTGTCTCTCCGGGCCGGCAGAATGTTATTGGCGGACTGGGTGTTGTCGTTAAGCCGGCCGGCAAAATTCCGCAACAAATGATCGTCAAGGACGAGGCGGCACTCAGGATTGTCATGGATTTGGATTCGACCCAGGGCAATCGCATCCCTCGGCGGGAACCAGCGGCCAACTTCTATTATCGACGGCCGGGGACCCGGATGGCGATAATCTGGATGCTCCGCAAGAGTTTCTTCGATGCTCAGCAGGCGGATTCCGGACAAACCGAAGACCCGAACCTTGCCATCCTGTCGGCGGCGTTGAAGGATGAGATTCCCATTCACGTTAACGCCCGCCGTGCGATCGTGATTCGTGCCGCCCTGAAGGTCGCTGATGAATATGGTTTGAAGTTGATTCTTCAGGAATGCACCGAGGGCTACAAGGTCGCCGGGCAGTTGGCCGAAAGGAAAATCCCCGTCGTGCTGGGACCTTTCTACTACTATCCGGGGAATATGGGCCAGTACCGCGAGGGCAGAAGAATTAACTGGAACAATGCCGGCATCCTGGCCGAAGCCGGCGTCAAAGTAGCCCTGTCGTCGGGTGGGCAAGCCGGGGCAATCGATATCTTAACGGCGGCGACCTTTGCAGTTCGGCACGGAATGGACCGCGACGAAGCGCTGAAAGCCATCACAATCACTCCGGCCGAAATTCTCGGCGTTGCCGATCGGGTGGGGAGTCTCGAAAAAGGAAAGGATGCCGACATTGTCGTTCTCAGCGGCGATCCACTGAATGTGACAACACGTGTAGAAAAAGTCATTCTAAACGGTAAGACTGTCTATTAGCAGACTTCAGGAGAGACGTCATGAAATCCAGGTCTCATATAACATTTGTTTTGATGTTTTTCATTGCATTTGACATCAGTACGATAGCGTATGCATCACCGGTTCGTAAGAAGCTTGCCGTCGAAGCAGGCCGAATTATTACCATTGCCGGCAAGGAGATTAAAAACGGCGTGATTTTAATCGAAGACGGAACGATCAAGGCGGTTGGGACCGATGTTGAGATTCCCTGGGATGCCTTTGTTATCGAAGCGAAGGACAAGGTAGTCATGCCCGGCTTCGTGATGGCACACACATCGGACGGCCTGTACCGGGCCAATGAGAACATGCCGGAAGTGCCTTATATTTCGACTTTCGATTCAATCGATCCGATCAGCACCTTCTTTGAAGATTCGCTGCGTGACGGAGTTGTGGCAATGCTGGTTCTGCCCGGCAACAATACGCTGCTTGGCGGTACGGGAACCATCGTCAAACCTTACGGCCGAACCGTCGAAGCGATGATTATTAAACGTTACACGGGCTTGAAAATCTCATTGCAACCGAGCCGAAACACCAGCCGTGTGGGGCACATGCAGCGATTCAGAAGATACGTGTCCGACCTGAAAGATTACCTTGAAGAATACGAGCAGCGAAAGGCGGATGCCAAAGATGAGAAAAAGCCTTTCGACGAAGAAATTGACGTGACCAAACAGTCAATGGTAGATCTTTTGAACAAAAAGCTCACGGCATTTATCTATTGCGACCGGGCCGCCGATGTGCCAAAAGCAATTGAGATTCAGAAAACAACTGAGCTGAATACCGTGTTGGTATTGGGCCCGGATTGCTATAAAGCCGCCGGCCTGATCGCCCAAAGCAAGCTCCCTGTCATTTTGGATTCAGAGCTTATCGTCTGGGAAACCAACGAGCAGACGAATGAAGAGGAAATGAAAGTTATCCCGATGATTTTTCACAAGGCCGGCGTGAAGTTCGCTTTCCAAACCGATACTTCGCAGTATGGCAGACGCTACCTCTGGTACCAGGCGGCAACCGCGGTCAAGTATGGAATGAAGCGAGAAGAGGCCTTGAAATCCATCACGCTTTATCCCGCGCAGTTCATCGGTGTCGATAACCGTCTCGGAAGTATCGAAACAGGGAAAGAAGCAACCCTTATTTTCCTGACCGGCGACCCGCTGGATGCCCAAAGCTGGGTCGACTAGGTCATGATTGCCGGTGAAATTGTCTATGAACGGGCAAAAGATGAGCGGTTGAAAAAGCTGCTGGAACCGCCGATAGAAATTCAGGAGCCGAAAGATACTGATTGATCGATTAAGGGACGGATTGTGTGAGAGACAAGGATGAGCCTTAGCCATGAATATACGCTATAGATATTTCAGGGTTCCCATTTTGCGATCTTTGTGCAAAATGGGGTCCCTCAGTATTGGAAAGAAATTCTATGTGACCGCGATTTCAATTCTCGTTACTGTGGTGCTCGTTCCGGGCGTCACAGCCGGGGAGACATCCGTTGTCGCAGTTAAGGCAGGCACGATCTATCCGGTCAGTTCTGCGCCGATTCAGGACGGCATAGTTCTGATTCGCGATGGCAAGATAGAAGCCGTTGGAAAGGACATTGCGATACCCGAAGGCGCTGAAGTTATCGATGCTAAGGATAAGGTAATCATTCCGGGGCTGATCGATGCTTTTACGACGCTCGCCGAACCAACCATGGACGATGAAGAATCGGTGACTCCGGACATTCGAGCTGTCGATGCGTTTAACTTCTACGGCGAATATCGGCGCATGCTGGCAGGGGGTGTGACAACAGTTTATGTTTCGCCGGGCCAAAGGCGATTAGTCAGCGGCCTGGGCTCGGTAGTAAAGCTTGCCGGCGATTCGGTTGCCAAACGCCGCCTTAAAGACAGTTCGGCGCTTCGCATTACAATCGGGGAATTGCCGAAGAACCCTCCGGCGCTCTGGAATCCGCCGGTTCCTCCGGACCCGTGCCATCCCATGGTGCCGCAGCAAAAACAGTTGCCGACAACGCGGATGGGCGAGATGGCCGTCCTGCGAAACGTCTTCGGACAGGCGCAGCAGTACTTGAACGACCGCCCGCGAAAAATAGACTGGAAAACCGAATCGCTGTTGCCGGTGTTGACACGCAAACTGCCGGTCCGGATCAATTGCCATAACGCCCAGGATATCCGCAGCGCAATCCTGTTCAGCGAGGTCTTCAATCTCAGGCTTATCATCGAAGGCGGCACGGAAGCATATAACGTCATTGACCAGATCAAGTGGAGCGATGCGCCCGTGGTTGTCACCGGGGCTTTCGAGCCCGGCCGGCAGTATCCGAAAGACGATACCCGGGATATCATGCTCGGGCGAGTAAATCCCGCAAATGCAAAGCTTCTTGCCGAAGCGGGTATTAAATTCGCGATATCGGCACCGAGCGACCAGGCGATTGGCGATCTGCAATTTGTTGCCGGCTATGCCGTAAGCCAGGGATTGTCGCCGGAAGAAGCGCTTAAAGCGATTACAATTACGCCCGCTGAAATCCTCGGGATTGCCGAGCGTGCGGGGAGCATCGAAAAGGGCAAGGACGCGGACCTGGTCATACTGACGTCCGAGCCGTTCGACGTTCAGGCTGTTGTCGATAAAACGCTCATCGACGGCAAGGTTGTCTACACGCGTTCGGAAGCCGAGCCGGAAAATGAACAAGCGGAAAAAGCATCCATCACGGTAATTCGTGCCGGCAAAATCTTAACTGCAAGCCGCGGGACAATCAGCAACGGCCTGATTCTCATTAAAGGTGACAAAATCGCTTACGTAGGCCGGCCGAAAGATATTCCGGAACAGGCGACCGTTATCGATGCGGCTAAAAGTGTCGTCATACCAGGCCTGATCGACATCCATTCTCATCTTGGGCTGCACTGGGAAAGTGAGCCCGTTAGAATGAATCCGGCTTCGCCGACGAGCGGTTCGGGCAGCGTGAATCTGGTGAGCATCTCCAATGCCATCAAGCCGAACGACGAAGGTTTCCGCGAGGTTTTACACTCGGGAGTCACTTCGGTCCTTTTGGCTCCGGAGACAGGCGGGCTTATCAGCGGGAATGCCGCTCTCATCAAGCTCACCGGTGACAGCACGAAGGATATGATTGTCAAAGAATACGCCGCCGTCAAATTCTCGATGCTTGGATCGAGCGCAAAAATGACACAAGTCTGGCAGGCACGGGAGCTTCTGAAAAGAGCGAAGGAATATGCCGGGAAGTGGGATCAATATGAACGCGCGTACGAGCAGTACGAACGCCGCCGGCAATACGAAAAGGATAAAGACAACGATAAGGAATCGAACGAAGAAGATGCTCTCAAGGAGCCGGAGCGCCCACGGCGCGATACAAACCTTGAACTGATGAGGGGACTTTTCAATCGCAGGATGCCGGCGCTCGTGCAAGCCGGCCGGGCCGACGAAATACGAAATACACTGAAAGTCTTTCGAGATGAATACAATCTCGATGTTATCATTCTTGGCGGCGGCGACGGCTTCCGAGTCACGGACGAGCTGAGAAAATATAACGTCGGAGTTGCCATCGGCCCTAATATCCTCCGGTACGAAAAAGGAAAAGCGATCAATAATGCCGACTTGCTGACACAAAGCAGGCTCCGCGTCGCGCTGCATACAAGCGCCACTTTGGGGACGCAGTATTTACCGATGAACGCGGCTTACGCCGTCCGGTATGGAATGGATGAAGACAACGCGTTTCGAGCAGTCACTATCTATCCGGCGGAACTGCTGCACGTGGACGATCGAATCGGAAGCATCGATGAGGGCAAAGACGCCGATCTGGTCATACTGACCGGCGAGCCCTTTGATTTTCGAAGCCGGGTGGAAAAAGTCATCGTGAACGGACGGGTTGTTTTCGAAAGAGAAGAATGAAAACAGGCTCAAAAATTATCGTTCTTATCTTGTGTGTGCTTCAGCATGGCGCTGTTACAGAAGGTGCGCCGAAGCCGTATGCAATCAGGGCCGGCAAGATTTTGACGATGGTACTGGCCAAAGACTCCGATGCGAGTCGGCGTGTCATCAATCACGGCTTGATCCTGGTCAGCAAAGGAAAAGTTGAAGCTCTTGGTCCCGCCCCGGATGTCACTGTCCCGGACGGCTACACGGTTATCGATGCATCGGATCGATGGGTCATGCCGGGAATCGTAGAAGCCCACACACATATTGCTGTCGAAGGCGGATTCAACGATATGGTCACGACGATCAATCCCGAGCTGGAAATCTACGAGTGTGTCAACATGGAGGATATCGCAGCCGAAAAAGCCGTGACAGGGGGGGTGACTACAATCCACACCATGCCGGGCAGCGGGACAAACTTCGCAGGTTTCAGCGTTATTGTCAAAGTTGATCCATCCGATCCGGAGAAGATGATTTTTCGCGAGTACGGCGCGATGAAAATGACACAGGCCTTCAATCCCGAGCGGCGTGCCGGCGATCTGGGTGTTACGCGGATGGGGATGTTCTGGTTTATGAGGCAGATCCTCAAACAGGCGAAAGAGTACACCGAAGCATGGCAGGCATATGAACGGGGCGAGCGAAAGAAAAAGCCCAAATACAAGCTGGAGCTGGAGAAGATGCGGAAGGCCTTCAACGGCGAAATGCCGGCAATCGTGCACACCTACTCAGGCTGGGGTGTTATGCAGACGATCCGCATGTTCAACGACGAGAACAACCTGAAAGTCATCCCCACACATACGGCATACGGCGGGTACATTGTGGGCCGGGAAGCGGCAAAACGGGATGGGATTTTTGTCAATATCGGCCCGCGCGTCATTGAATTCTCCCGGCCCACATACGATGGTCGCTTTCATGGAATGGGGGCCGAATATAAAAAAGCTGGCGTTAAGGAGCTTTCAATCAATACCGACTCCGTCGGCTGGGACTCCTATATCGCTCCGCAGGAAGAACTGTCGTTTCAGGCCTCGATGTCGGCCCACTTCGGGCTCGACGACCGGGATGCTTTGAAGGGCATCACTATCAATTCGGCTCGTGCCCTCGGCATTGATGATCGCGTCGGTTCTCTCGAAGTGGGTAAAGACGCCGACATTGCCATAAAAAAAGGCAGCCTGCTCGACCATACGACCCCGGTTGATATGGTACTGATCAACGGCAAGATCATCTATCAGCGAAAAGGGATCAATCTGGTGGGCAAGAAAAAAACAGCTTCTCGAGAGAAGGAATTATAATATGAGGAATATTCGTTACTATATCCTTTTATGTATATTGATGGGTGGGCTTTCGATCGGAGCCGCAGCCGAAGAGGTTATTGCTATCAAGGCCGACCGGATCGATACCGTCACCTCCGGCGTGATTGAAAACGGCATCATCGTTATAGCCGACGGCAAGATTAAAGCAATCGGAAATGACGTCGAAATTCCCGAAGCTGCCGAGGTCATCGAGGTGCCTGACAAGACAATCTTCCCAGGCCTTGTGAATCCATCATCGCGAATCGGGTTATCGCTGCCGGCGACCGGCGGTCCCGTTTCCAATCCGCACTACCGGGTCGTCGATGAATTGTATCCTCATCAGGACGTATACAAACGCATTCTCGGAGCAGGATTCACAACTGTCGGATTGCTCCCCGGTAGAAGATCAGCCAGTACGGGTATCACCGGACAGGGAGCCATTGTAAGGCCGACAGGCCGGAGCCCCGAAGAGATGATTGTTGCCGAATCAGGATTTGTGATGATTCACTTCCAGGCGAACGACAAGGTAAGAAAAGTTATCACCTCTGCGCTGGATTCCGCAAAAAGCAAAACTAATTCCACTGATCCGAAGATTAAGCCGCTCGTCAATGCCCTGCAGGGCAAGGTGCCGACATTCGTGATATGCAATTCGCCTGGCGAGATTTTGCATTTGACCAAGTTGCTCGAACCATATAACAAAATGAAACCGGTTTTGATTGCCGGCACCGAAACGTATCGGATTACAAAAGAGTTGGTTAAAAAGAAAATCCCGGTGATTTTTCCGGCTCAGATAGATTTTGAGAGCAACACACGTACTCGCATCAACGTTCCCAGGATGCTGGCCGAAGCTGAGGTTAAAATCGCATTGAGGCCTGAATTCGACAGCGTTAGTGGGCACGAAGACTTCCTGAGAAAAATGGCTGAGCTGGTGAAATCCGGATTGAACCGTCAAATCGCTAAAAAGGCAATAACCATTCATCCTGCCGAGATGATGGGAATTGACTACCGGCTGGGAAGCCTGGATGTCGGCAAGGATGCGAATCTCCTGATTCTAAGCGGCGATCCTCTGGACGTCGGAACTAAAATTGACAAGGTGATGATCGAAGGCAAGATCGTTCATGAAGCTCCGTAAGGAGAAACCATAGATGAGTAATAAACATATACGTCATGTTACGCGTATGCTGTTGTTCGCGCTGGCGATATCGATGATCTTTGTCATTTCGCCGCTCTCGGCAGCCGAGGAGGTCACCGCGATTAGAGGTGGGGACCTGTACACAATCACCGGTGGGATTATTAAGAACGGAACGATTCTCATCGAGGGCGGAAAAATTTCCGACATCGGACAGAATATCGAGATTCCGAAAAAAGCCAAGGTGATAGACGCCCGTGGAAAAGTTGTTATGCCCGGCCTGGTCGCGGTCAACACCGAGGTCGGAGTCATCGGCTACCGGAATATCACCAAAATTGCAGATTCTCTCGATCCGTTTGACTTCAGCGTCTCTCTTGCACTGGCATCCGGCATAACGACGGCTATGGTATCGACCGGTCGGCTCTCGGGCAGCAATCCTATCGGAGGAGCTACAGCCGTCATCAAGGCCTCCTACGGGGATTTGGATCAGATGCTGGTCAAAGAATCGGTCGTGCAGCCGGTCATGATTTCCAATAGAGATTGGCTGCGTAAAACCACCTTTAAGCAGAATTTGCGAAAGGCCCAAAGTTACCTGCGAAAACTCATGGCGTATCAGCAGGCCAGGGACAAGAAGAAAGCCGAAGAGCCGAAAAAACCGCGCGGGCTTGATGCCTATATCCGGCTTCTGCGGCGGGAAGTGCCTGCAGCGCTGACGGCATCTACTAAAGGCGACATCCTGGCGGCACTGGAACTTGTGGATGAATTCGGCATTCGGATGATTTTTGCGGATGCCGTCGAGGCCTGGATTGTTGCCGAAGAGATTGCCAAACGGGATGTCCGCGTCGTTATCAACCCGCGTCAGAAGCAGCGTCCGAACGAAGATATTTCGGGGCCTTCCGGCTCGAATCTTGAGAATGCCGCCATTTTGAAAAAAGCCGGCGTCAAATTCGCGATCATACCTCCGAGCACCTCCTTTGAGACATGGGGCGTAGTAGGGCGTGACATGATGGCCCTGCCCATGGAAGCGGCGTTCGCCGTAAGCGGCGGGCTCGACGAGCAGACCGCGCTGGAAGCAATCACTATTACGGCCGCCGAAATCATCGGCGTTGCCGACCGCGTCGGCAGCCTGCAGGTAGGAAAAGACGCCGACATAATCATCCTGGACGGCCATCCCTTCCATCACAAAACGTTCGTCGAATCGACACTTATCAACGGCGAGGTGCTGTACGAAAAGGCCAAATCGCTTTATTTCTCCCATATCACACACGATTAATAAACGAGTCTCACTTTAATCTCCGTCGAAGCTGGTCGAGCAGTTGCGTGCTGAGCCTGGAGCGGGCCAACTCGCCGGTGCCGCGGAGCCGGACCTGCCGGCTTTCCATGCGTCCATCCGGCAGTTTGAAAGCGACCTCGACATAGCCTGAACCATTTTCATCCCGCCTCGCCTCGCCGACGGCAACCGCCCACTGGCTCTCGGTCGCATCGGCGACGACTGCAGCCAGCCGTTTTATTATTTGGTCTCCGGATGTGCTGCCGGGCTGTTCATTATTGTCTACGGCGAGCAAGTGACACAGTTTCTCTGTGGTTGGAGCCACATACGCCCCGGCCAATACCTGCCCGTTCCCATCGGCGCTGCTCAATGCCGCAGCCAGAGACCCGCCGCTGCCGGCTTCCGCCAGAGCCAGCCTCTCGCCGCGTGCTTTCAGCAGCTTCAAGACCTGTTGTTCCAGCGACGTTTCGTCGTCCGAATATACATATTCACCCAGATGTTTCATAATCTTTTGTTTCAGCTCCAGGAGCCTCGCGCGGTCCTGAGGCGTGTCTTCGGGCAACGAAAATGTGAAATCCACCCGGCCGCCTTCGAACTGCGATGAAACGGTAATATCGGGCGCCAGCGGCACATTATCTTCGAGCGACTGATCGATCTGGGATTGGCCAAGGCCGACAAAACGCAGTGTCAGCGAACACCCAGGCAGTCGTGTGCCGAATCGCCTGCTCAGATACGGCACAAGCTCATCGCGAACCATGGCCTGCAATTCGCGAGGCGGTCCCGGCAGTGCTACGATTACGGCCTCGGCCGGCTCGAAGGCAAGACCGACTGCTGTACCTTCCGTATTCCTGAAGTAGGTTCCTTCTGTTGGCACCTGTGTCTGCCGGCGTAAGTTTGCGGCAAGCCGGTCGGGTGACACGCGGAATCTTCGTGCCATCTCCTGAAGCACATCGGGTTGTTCTTTCAGTATGATGCCCGTGAAGTCGGAAAGCGCTTCGCGTGTAATGTCGTTGTCGGTCGGACCGAGACCTCCCGTGACAATGACCAGATCGGCCTTGTCCGTGGCGTAGCGGAGCGCCTCTTTGATATCGGCCTGCTTGTCATCGACGCTCATCGAGCCGACGCATTCCAGGCCCAGCGGGCGCAGGGTCTTGGTTAGAAAGTAGGTGTGCCCATCCGGATAGACGCCCGAGAGCAGTTCGCCGCCGGTGACGACGATTATGTATTTGGTGGACTTAGCGGTGCTATATTCGAAATAACGGTCTACCCAGTAGCCGGTGCGATCCAGATAATATTCGGGATTGCGAGGCAAGTAGTCGAGGTATTTGAAATCCGGGATTTGTTTGGGTACGGCCGGTTCGATTTGTGTGCCTTCATGCCATTCGTTGAAGGTTGTGATGCTGATAATGGGCGGGCGAACGGCGATAGCGGCGGCGAATTCGCGGTCATAGTAGGCGCCATTCTGACGGTTCCGGGTATTGACATCGTTCCACGGCCGGATGCGCAGATCGACGTATCCCGGTCCGACGGAGGGAATGAACAGCTTGTCGTTTTGCTGTGCCCATTCTGCGAGCTTCGGCCAGTTCCCGGTGGTAGAGCCGTACGTGAAGCCGTCGGTTGCGAAGTAGGTATAGCAGCCGTCGAAATGGCCTTCCGCCATAAATGTTTGTTCGTTTTCTTTGACCCATAGGCCGATGACGACCGAATCGTATTTAGTTTTTCGTATAGTTTGCGGCACATCCGGCGAAAGGATTGTCTTCCACTGCTCTGCCGGGGTAAGGTAGGAATCGTAGACGTAGAACATGGGGCGGGATTTTTCTTTGCCGTAGCGGTAGAAGGCCGAATGTGAGCCGTACTTGTCGATGATATAGACAATGGCGTCGCGGGTGGTCTGAGCGTTTCGGCCGGGAAACGGCTCGATATGAAAGCACACTTTGATTTTATGCCGGGCTGCAGCTTCAAGCAAACGCGGAACGGCCTTGTCCGTATACGTATCTTTGCCCCACCATGATGTGCAGATCACGCCGGCCTTCGCCCGGTGAAGCATCAGCATGTGAGCATCCAGATCCTGATCGCTGTTGGAACTGTAGCAGCCAAGCTTCGGGTAGAAGTTAGCGGCGATGTCGTCGGAGCCGGGGTAGTTTTTCGGTTCACCTTCTTTAACAAATTGCTGATGGTTCCAGTGATAATTGAACTTGTCGGTTCGGGGATTGCCGTACCACGGGTAATAAAAGGCATGAACTTTATCATAAGGCTGTGAATCACCGGCCCGAGCAGAGTAGTGGTTAAGGCAAATCAACAAAGCCACTGCAAGTAAAACCGCTATTCGAATCTTTTTTTGTTCCATCAGGCTTTAGCTCCTGGAGTTATTGTCGGCATCATTAGATTCTGTTTTCCGTATTCTACACGATTTAGGCTTTCATGTGCACACCCTTTGAGAGTAGTTCAGGCTTTGAAATTGGCTTTGTTTGGCTTTGTTTTTTCGCCACCCCGGCCCATCAAAATCTCCATAACCTGTTATTAATACTGCCCTAACGTCATTTTGGCCTTTAGCAAATTGGCTTTGTTTTTTCAAATCGCACTCCATGAAACATGCCATCAGGTATGTCATTCTTGATGCGAAATCCAGAACCGTCAAGAAATCTGGATTCCTGTTTACACAGGAATGACAAAACCACCACGCCGAACGCTGAACGCAGAACGATGAACGAACAGATTGGCTTTGTTTGGCTTTGAATTGGCTTTGTTTTTTCGCCGCCCCGGCCCATCAAAATCTCCATAACCCATTAATAATACTGTCTTAACGTCATTTTGCCCTTTTGAAAATTGGCTTTGTTTTTTCAAATAGCCCTTCTGAAAAACTCCGGATTTACTCTCATTTTTGACATTTGCATTTTTTCTAATTTCTCCGTTCTACATTTGTCATTCTAAACTCACCATTCCATATACTACATACCACATATTATATACGACACACATAAATATTAGTTTGATAAATATTATATGAAATTGAAAATTGCCCGTCAAGTGAATATCTGAAATAAGTTAAGAATTGTCCGACAGATTAGCCTCACAAAATTGCTATGAGGATGGTCTGGTATAATTGATTCCTTGAGGTTGTTGGGAAAGACAATTAGTTCGAAAGAGACTCGAATTCGAATCCCGGCGGGCGGCACTTGAATTTCCAGGCAAATGAGGATAAGATGATCGGTCGGTTTCGCAAGCGAATACCGGGAGCGAACTCCTCGTTTAATGCTTGCATAAGTAATGGATACCAAATGGTTCGTGATTCATGGCCCTCGTAACGTTGTCTGACATTCATATATCTTTCGGTCCGGAAGTCGTTTTGGATCAGTTGAATCTTCGACTGCATTCGAGCGAAAAAGTCGGTATGGTGGGTGCAAACGGCTCAGGAAAGAGTACTATCTTAAAGCTGATTGTCGGCCAGATCGAGCCCGATATGGGCAGGGTAATCAAGCAGAAGGCTCTGCGTGTCGGCTGCTTATCACAGGAGACTACGTTCAGCGGCGATCGCACAATTATGGAAGAAATGCACGCCGGCGTAGAGGATTTGGTAAAACTCCAGCGTGAAATTCAGGCCGTCTCTGGTGAAATGGAAAGCCTGAGCGGCTCGGAACTGCAGGCCATGATGAAGAAATACGATCGCCTGTGCCATGACTTCGAGATAGCAGGGGGGTATGCTTATGAAATCCGCATCCTCAAGACTTTGGCGGGGCTGGGCTTTGAGCCCGAACTGCATTACGTCAAGACGTCGGCCCTAAGCGGCGGACAGTTGTCGCGCCTGGGCTTGGCCCAGGTTTTGATGCTGGATTCTGATCTGCTGCTCCTGGACGAGCCGACCAATCATCTGGACCTGCAGGCTACCGAATGGCTGGAGAAGTTCCTGACCGGCTATAAAGGGGCCGCTGTCATCATCAGTCATGACCGGTCCTTACTGGATAAAGTGGCTTGTAAGATCATTGAAGTTGAAAACCGGCAGGCCCGCGTTTGGAACGGCAATTACAGCAACTATGTACAAACCAGACAGATTGAACGGCTGCAACGGGAGCGGGAACATACCAAGCGCGTCGAGATGGTCGAGCGCACGCTGGACTTCATCGCCCGCAACAAAGATCAGGAAGGGATGCGCGGAACTGCCCGCGGCCGGAAGACTCGCTTGAAACGCCTGCTCAAAGTAAACCCCGACTTTCTGGATAAGCCCTCAAACCGGAAAACAATAAGCTTTTCATTCGGCAAAACCGACCGTAAAAGCGACCTTGTGCTGCGCTGTGAAGGACTGAGCAAATCCTTCGGCGATCTGAGACTGTTTGAGAATCTGACATTTGATATACTCAATGGGCAGCGTATCGGTATCACCGGCCCGAATGGTACGGGAAAGAGCACTTTTTTACGCCTGGCCCTCGGCCAGCTTGAACCATCAGCAGGCAGCATCCGCATGGGGAAGAATCTCCGTGTGGGATATCTCGATCAGCACGGCGACGTTCTGGATCCTTCCAGAAGCGTTCTGGAGGAGGCTCTTAGCACAAATCCCGGGCTCTCATCGGAGCAGGTTCGTAACAGGCTGGGAGCTTTTCTCTTTACCGGCGATGATGTGTTCAAGCAATGCGGGGATTTGAGCGGGGGGCAGCGCAATCGCCTGATGCTTTGCAGGTTGGTTCTGGCCGATCCCGATGTGCTGGTTATGGATGAGCCTACTAACCATCTGGATATTGCCAGCCGGGAGATGCTGGAAGCTGCGCTGGATGATTATACCGGAACCATGATTGTCGTGAGCCATGACCGTTACTTTCTGGACCGTGTCGTAGACAAGCTAATTGTGGTTGGCGTGGATGAATTTGGCTCTCGATGCCTCGGCAAGACGGAGTTCATCGATGCAAAACCGGCATATTCGTATTATGCATCACTTGTCAGCAAGCGAGTTGAAAACCAGCAGCAAAAGCTTCAATCACGTGCTGCCGGCTCCCGAAAGCGCCGGCCTGCCAGAGCCGGGAGCAAGCCCCGCTCCAGAATCCCCGAAGAGCTCAAACGCTTTAATAAATACTCCGTAGAACAGATCGAGGAGCTGATAATTGAGCTTGAGCAAGAACTGGCCGGCATGAAAGAACGTTTTGGCGACGAGATGATCTACAAGAATCCACAGCGGCTCGCGGAACTAAAGCAAAGCTATGATGCCAAGACAGCGGAACTGGACCTGCTGTATCGGGCGTATGAGCGTCGAGCCGGATAGCGGGCAGGCGAATGCTATGGCTTAGAACTTTCAGGTCCATGTTAATATGGCTGTGGCATAAGCGGTAGTTGGGAGATTGTTACCAAAGAAGATAAAGTTGCTGGAAGTACATATTCATGCTTGTAACGTATTTTGTCCGGCAGTACAATTGAATCAAGTATGGAAACTCAAGCAACAAAAGGAGTCGACTATGAAAAGCCTTTGGATTACCATTATAATTATCCTGATTACATGTCAAAGTGCCAATGCAGGCAGCAAGGAGCCAAACGATCCGAATTACCCAAGTGACCCAAATGAGTTGATTCGAACCAAGTGGGATGCCGTCATTTCGGTCTTACGGATAAAAGACCTCGATCAGGACGCACGAGAAAAGAAAATCAATAAGATCGTAAGCCCGATCTTTGATTTCCCACTAATGGCTAAACTTGCATTAGGCAGAGAAAACTGGCCCAAATTAACGGTCCCGCAGCAAGAGAAATTCACCCGGCTGTTCATTGAACGGCTGAAGACTTCATACCGGGAAAAAATCGCGGTCTATACGGATGAACAGGTTGTGTTCAAACCGGCCGTGAAGAAAAAGAGCACGATCTACATTCCTATGGAGTTGAAAACCAAGGACAAAAAGATAGCCCTAATGCACAAACTTCGCAAGGTAGATAAACGCTGGAAGGTCTACGATGTGGAAATCCAGGGCATTAGCATTCTCTTGACCTACCGGTCACAATTTGATGATATTCTTAGCAAGGGTACTGTTGAGGACCTTCTATCTCGGTTGGAGGAACTGACGACTCAGTAATTTCGATTTGCTGCGCCGGGTCCATGCCATGACAAGACAGCACTCATTCGTATCATTTTTTTTCGACCGGATGGTCCTGCAACATCCCGGGGCAGTAATTTTTTGTGTGCTGGCAGTAGTGAGCCTGCTTGCCTTTCAAACCAGATATTTCAGGCTGGATGCTTCGGCGGAAACGCTGGTTCTGGAAAATGACGAAGATCTGCGATACGCTCGCCAGATCAGCTCTCGCTACGGGCAGAACGACTTTCTGGTTCTGGCATACACTCCCAAAGACATCTTGTTTTCGCCGGATACGCTAAGTACCTTAGCTCGCCTTCGAAATGAGTTGAGCTCGCTCGAACATGTCGAATCGGTCAGTTCAATTCTGGATATTCCTCTGATGGGAAGTCCTCCTGTTTCACTTAAAGATATCAGTGCCGATCTGCCCACTCTTGATTCGCCGGCGGTTGACATAAACCAGGCCGGGATCGAGCTTAGCGAGAGCCCCCTTTGTCGGGACATGCTGCTTAGCTCGGATTCGCAGACGACCGCGCTTCTTATCAATTTCTCTGGCGATGAGATTTATCGTGAGTTGGTGGAGCATCGCAATGCTTTGGGGCAGAAGAAAGCCGCCGGTTCGATGACCACGGCAGAGCGTACCGAATTGAAGCATGCGGAAGAGCAGCTCCAAAAACACCGGGATATAATGAGGCTTCAGCGTCATCAGGATATCGCCGCGATACGGGCGATTATGGATAATTTTCGCCGGGATGCGGACTTGTTTCTCGGTGGTGTCAGCATGATCGCGGACGACATGGTCAGCTTCATCAAGAACGACTTGAAAGTGTTCGGCTTTGGCGTTCTTCTCTTTCTGATTCTGACCCTGGGTATCATCTTCAGGGCAATCCGCTGGATATTGCTTCCGATGCTCTGCTGCATTGTCTCGGCGATTTGCATGATCGGTCTTCTGGGATGGCTGGGCTGGGAGGTAACAGTCATAAGCTCCAATTTCATCTCGTTGCAGTTGATCATTACCATGGCCATTACGGTTCATCTGATTGTGCGGTATCGTGAACTGCTTACCTTGACGCCGCAGGCACCGAATCGCCAACTGATTTTTGAGACCATCCGGCTGAAGCTCAAGCCCTGTGTGTATACGGTCCTGACCACGATTGCCGGTTTTGGTTCTTTGGTTCTTTGTGATATCCGGCCGGTTATCGCGTTCGGCTGGATGATGATCGTCGGCTTGATTGTGTCCCTGATTGTGACTTTTATACTGTTTCCCGCCGTGATGATTTTGATACCTAAAGAAAAACCGCCTGAAAAACGCGGGTGGCGTTTTTCGCTGACGTCTGTCCTGGCACGATTTACTGAGGCCCACGGCATGCTGATCGTTGGTATCAGCGCCCTGGCCTTCGTGCTGAGTGTCATTGGTATCTCGAAATTGGAGGTGGAGAACTGCTTCATCGATTACTTCGGCGAAAACACCGAGATTTACAAGGGGATGAAAGTCATCGACGAACGTCTTGGCGGGACAACTCCCTTGGATGTTATCCTCGAATTCGATGAGCCTCAGACACCGCCGGCCTCCGCTGAGCCCGCTGTGGCAAAAGCTAATGACGAGTTCGATGAATTCAATGAGTTTGACGAGTTCGACGAGGGCGGACCGGATGAGAAATACTGGTTTACCGCCGAGAAGATGGCCCGTGTCAAGGCTGTGCATTCCTATCTTGAAAACCTCCGGGAAACCGGCAAGGTTTTGTCGCTGGCCACTATGCTGAGCATCGCCGAAAAATTGAAAGGAGACGAGCCGCTGGACAGTCTCGAGCTGGCCCTGCTCTATAATGAAGCCCCGGAAGAAATCAAGGCCATGCTGATTAAGCCTTTTGTTTCCGTAGAGCATAATCAGGTGCGATTTTGGGTTCGAGTCACGGATTCCGATAAGACTCTGAGACGCAATGAACTGCTGAAGAAGATCCGGGCAGACCTGACCGGCACGCTGGAGCTTAATCCCGAACATATTCATCTGACCGGTCTGCTTGTCCTGTACAATAACATGCTGCAAAGCCTGTTCGGTTCCCAGACACTTACATTGGGCATCACTGTGATAGTGCTGACAGGGATGTTTCTGGTGCTGTTCAGGTCGTTGAAAATTGCTGTGATCGCGATGGTTCCGAACGTGCTTCCCATAGCGCTCGTACTCGGTATAATGGGATGGTTCAACATCCCACTCGACATGATGACCATTACCATCGCAGCCATCAGTCTGGGGATTGCCGTCGATAACACAATTCATTATATTCATAGATTCCAACATGAATTTCAGTCGGACCGTAAATATTTGCCGACGATGCATCGCTGCCATGGAAGCATCGGCCATGCCATGTATTATACGTCGGTTACGATTATCATCGGTTTTTCCATCTTGACATTATCCAATTTTATGCCCAGTGTATATTTCGGCCTGCTGACAGGACTGGCTATGTTGATTGCGCTTCTTGCCGCCCTGACACTGTTGCCGCAGATGCTGATTCTTGGCAGACCGTTTGGTAAGGAGGCTTGAGCGTTCGAGTACATGTATATGATATTGAGAGACATAAAAGCAGTTGTGAAGAGATATCACGTGAAGCTCCGAAGTTGGATTATTATTGTTCTGGCCTGTGCGATTTCCGGCTGTGCAACCTCCGGGAAATCTGCTCCTTCCATGCAAGTGGCATCTTTTACAGACAACTCGGCCGAAGCGGCTGACAATGACGATTTCGACCTGCTCGAAGACGATTTCGCCGAGCAGACGGTCAAGGTTACCGACCCGCTGGAGCCTTTCAATCGTACTATGTACCATGTTAATGACACGCTTTACTTCTGGGTAGTCAAACCGGTTTCCCAGGCATACATGGGCGTGATCCCGGAGCCCGTCCGGCTGGGAATTCACAATTTCTTCAACAATATCTCGACGCCCGTGCGTTTTGTCAATTGCCTGCTCCAGGGAAAAGGCGAAGGCGCCGGCACGGAATTCCATCGGTTCACGATCAACACGACAATAGGTATTCTGGGCTTCGGCGATCCCGCACTTGATCAATATGGCCTGGAGCCCGTACGGGAAGACCTGGGTCAAACCCTGGCGGTATACGGCCTCGGCGACGGCTTTTATATCGTTTGGCCGCTGCTCGGACCATCGACCGTACGGGATTCGATCGGTAAAATAGGCGACTGGTTCCTTTATCCCGTCTCTTACGTCGAACCCAAAGAAGCCGCCATCGGCATTTCTGCTGTCAGGTACACGAACGAGAGTTCGTTTTACCTCGGCGAATACGAGGCGTTCAAGTCAATAACCATAGAGCCTTACGTGGGGATGCGCGAGGCCTATATCCAATACCGGCGCAAAAAAATCCAGGAATAGCAAGGTCCGGCCTTTGAGGGATTCTTCTAAAGAAATCGCTATATCCGGCCT